>Ga0116144_10001068_pt1 | contig 34584 bp, 28 predicted proteins | sample AD_UKC035_MetaG_FD_89746 | JGI IMG/M metagenome (GOLD analysis project Ga0116144, IMG submission 89746) | Active sludge microbial communities of municipal wastewater-treating anaerobic digesters from USA - AD_UKC035_MetaG | ecosystem: Engineered > Bioreactor > Anaerobic > Digestate | place: USA...
CAGGTCGAGCTGGCGCAGCGACTGCAGTTTTTCATACTGCACGAATTTGCGTACGATCGCCTTGTCGTTGAGTCCCTTTACTTCGTTACAGCGCACGCGCGCCAGCGCTTTCATTGCCGGCATCAGCGTATCGTGTGAGCTGTAGATCGAACAGGTCGGCACCCCGCCGCTGCGCTTGTAGAGCCGGTAGATGTCGGCCGGAATGGCGATGCCGCCACTATACCAGTAAATATTGTTGAAAAAACGCCTTGCGCCGGCTGCGATGCTGCTTTCAGCAAGCTTGATCAGCTTCGACATGCCGAGATTCTCGGCGAGGAACCAGACATGCGGAAAGCGTTGCAGCGTATCGCCGACAATGCGTTTAAGGCCATCTCTGTCGAGACCCCAGGCGGCATCGATTCTGATTGCATTGACGTTGTATTTTTCGACATGTGGAAAGATGACTTTTTCGAGCCAGTAAGTTTGTAATTCGGGGTTGGCGTTGTCGAGTTCATAAGCACCCCAGTTGATTCTGACCCGGTTGCCGTCGGCATCTTCATCATCGGCACCGGCTTCGATGCCCTTTTCCGCATGCTTCTTGAACCAGCTGCGTTTAAGATTTTCAACCTGCCAGTCGGCATGGTTGAACGGAATATCGATCATGCGGTCCATGCCGAGATCTTTGACATAGAGCATGAAGTCGGCAAAGGCTTCCCAGGTGCCGAAGAGCGGGCAGGGCTGTTCGTAATCACGCACGACATAGGCAGACAGACCTGGCATGAAATGCGGCAGAATCAGCAGAACATTGACGCCAAGGCCCTTGAGCTCGAGAACGTAGTTTTTGAGAGAATCGATATCGGCGAAAAAATTCAGCGGCACATCGGCATAAATCTTGCCTTGTGCCATACTCTCTATCGGCCGGTTTGGGGTTAATGGCGCATTCGGGCAGGGGTTGGCGAACATCTGGTCATTGTGCATTGGTTACTCCGTAATGGTCCTGGTAGAGGCTCCGGCTGTCGCCGACTTTTTGCGCAGCCGGTTGATCATCAGCAGTTTAACATAATCGCGTTTCTGTTTTTCGGTCATCTGCGAAGTATCGCGGTTATAAATTTTGCCGACCAGCATTGTTTCATCGTTCAGATCGAGGTCTTTGACCTCGATGAGCGAATCGCACAGCAGGCTGGCCTGATTGTCGAGCATCTCGGCAAAGCCGCCGGTGGTGCCGAAAAGCAGATGATGGTCTTCGATGTCAATGATAGAGATCAGTCCTGGTTCCATGGTGGCGAGCATCGGCTGGCGGCCGGCCATAAAGCCGATATAGCCTTTCTTTGACGGCAGCATGATCTGGCGCGCCTCAAAAGTCAGCAGATGCTTGCCGGGTAGAGCTATGGCGACAGCGAAACTTTTTTTCATACCTGTTTCTTGAGCAGTTCGGCTTTTCGTTCGACGTCCCTGATATTACCGGCCATGTAGAAAGCCTGTTCGGGGAACTGGTCGAAGGCGCCTACGACGATGCCTTTGAAACCTTCGATAGTCTCGCTGAGCGAGACGAAACGGCCGGGATGGCCGCTGAATTTTTCGGCAACGAAAAAGGGCTGCGACAGAAACTTCTGCAGGCGGCGTGCGCGATTAACCAGAATGCGGTCTTCGTCAGAAAGCTCTTCCATGCCGAGAATCGCGATGATGTCGGCGAGTTCGCGGTAACGCTGCAGAATCTCGATGACGCGCCGGGCCACCGTGTAATGGTCGTTGCCGACAAAGTCGGGAGCGAGCAGTCGCGAATTCGAGGCCAGCGGATCGACCGCCGGATAAATGCCGAGTTCGACGATTTTGCGCGAGAGAACCGTCGTCGCATCGAGATGGGAAAAGGTCGTCGCCGGGGCCGGGTCGGTGATATCGTCAGCCGGCACGTAAATTGCCTGTACAGAGGTAATCGAACCGGTAACGGTCGTAGTGATACGCTCCTGCAACGTGCCCATCTCGGTGCCGAGAGTCGGCTGATAGCCAACCGCCGAGGGCATGCGGCCGAGCAGAGACGAAACCTCGGCGCCGGCCTGTACGAATCTGAAGATATTATCGACGAAGAGCAGTACATCCTGCGCTTCGCGGTCGCGAAAGTATTCGGCCATGGTCAGCGCTGACAGAGCCACGCGCAGACGGGCTCCGGGCGGTTCGTTCATCTGCCCGAAAACCAGGCAGGTTTTGTCGAGAACGCCTGACTGCTTCATTTCAAGATAGAGGTCGTTGCCTTCGCGGGTGCGTTCGCCAACCCCGGCAAATACCGAGACACCGCCGTGCTGCTTGGCGATATTGTTGATCAGTTCCATGATAAGAACGGTTTTGCCGACGCCGGCACCACCAAACAGGCCAATTTTGCCGCCGCGGGCGTAGGGCGTGAGCAGGTCGATGACCTTGAGGCCAGTTTCGAGAATATCGGTGGTTTTGCCCTGCTGGCGGAAAGCCGGTGCTGGTCGATGAATTGGCCACTTTTCGCCGCTGCGGTCGATCGGGCCGATGCCGTCGATAGTTTCGCCGAGCACGTTGAAGATGCGGCCAAGCACGCGGTTGCCAACCGGAACCGAAATCGGTTTGCCGGTGTCCTTGACCGGCAGATCACGGCGCAGGCCATCGGTCGGGCCCATGGCAACGGTTCTGATGATATCGTTACCAAGATGCAGTGCCACCTCTAGGGTGAGTTTGCAGTTGAGAAGAGGGTTATCGACTTCGAGGGCGTTATGAATGCTGGGCAGCTGTCCCGGCGGAAACTTGACGTCTACGGCGGGGCCGGTGATCTGAACTATTTTTCCCTGGCTCATGTTGTTTGCTCCTGCGGCATCTTCTGGCTCAAGCCTGTGAGCCCGAGATGACTTCGGCGATTTCTCTGGTGATCAGCGCCTGACGGCTGCGGTTGAGGTCGAGTTTGAGTTCGTCGATGATTTCCTGGGCGCGGTCGGTGGCCGAGGTCATGGCGGCCATGCGTGCGCTCTGTTCGGCGGCCGATGACTCGATGATCGCGCGATAAAGCAGGTTGCGCAGGTATCTCGGCATCAGCTGGTTGAAAATTTCCTGTGGTGACGGGTAAAAGTCGAAAGGCAGCAATACCTTGGTCGGTGGCTTCGGCGGCATTGTGCTGATATCTATCGGCAGCAGTCTGATACTGGTAAGAAACCTGGAAACAGCCGAGGCGAAGCTGGTATAGACGAGGTTTATTTCATCGACTTCTTCTTTACTATAGAGTTCGAAAAGAGTGCGCGATGCATTGAAAAGCTCGCTGTCAAGCGTTTTTACCGTCAGATCGGGAAATGTCGCATGCATTTCGATGCCTTTCTGCTCGAAGAAGCGAATGGCTTTGCGCCCGATCGCAACTATTTTTTTGTCTGGTGCTGCGTTCTCTTCGATTACGCCTTTGGCAAAACGGTTGAGGTCATGGTTGAAACCGCCACAGAGGCCGCGTTCGCCGCCGATGACAACGATACATGTCGTTTTGACGGGGCGAGCGACCATGCATGGGTGCTTAAAATCAGGCAGCTCGCTTTTGAGGTCTTGTACCATGTGCTCGAACTTGGTTATATAGGCGTGTGTCAGGTTTATCGCTTCGATGGCCCGGCCAAGACGAGCTGTCGACATCATTTTCATGGCGCTGGTGATCTGCTGTGTCGTCGATACACCGCCGATTTTTTGTCGTATATCGCGTAAAGATGCCATAAAATCCTACTTCGTTCTGCCGGCAGCAGCCTTCTTTTCAGCGGCTTCCAGAGCAGTCCGCGCTTCACGGCGCTCTTTTTCGGCGTGGTAGACTTCAGGGTGATACTGTAGCAGATAAACTTCTTCGAAAAACTCTTTGATCAGAGCCTCAAATTCTTTTTCGACCTCAGGTGTCAGTTCGAGATTTTTCGAAAAATTGCGCATGATCTCCGGGTGCTTCTGGTGCAGGTATTTGAGCAGAAATTTTTTGAAGCGCCCGACTTCTTCTTTTTTGAGAGTGTCGGTAAAGCCGCGGGTTGAGGCAAAAATTGTGATTACCTGGTCTTCGACGGTTATCGGCGAGTGTTGGGGCTGCTTGAGCAGTTCGACCAGACGCTCGCCGCGGGCGAGTTGTTCCTGGGTGGCACGGTCGAGATCTTTGGAAAACTGTGAGAAAGCTGCAAGTTCGCGAAACTGGGCGAGATCGAGGCGCAGCGGGCCGGCAACCTTTTTCATCGCCTTGACCTGGGCATTGCCACCAACGCGGGAGACTGAGAGGCCGGCGTTGATTGCCGGTCTGACGCCTGAGTTGAACAGTGCCGATTCGAGAACGATCTGGCCGTCGGTAATCGAAATGACATTGGTCGGAATATAGGCCGAAGCATCGCCGGCCTGGGTTTCGATTATCGGCAGGGCGGTCAGCGAACCGCCGTTGAGAACCTTTGTCAGTTTGGCCGCGCGCTCGAGCAGGCGGGCGTGCAGATAAAAAATGTCGGCCGGGTAGGCTTCGCGGCCGGGCGGGCGGCGCAGCAGCAGCGACACCTGGCGGTATGCTACCGCATGTTTGCTCAGGTCGTCATAGACGCAGAGCACGTGATGGCCTTTGTCGCGAAAGAATTCCCCCATCGAGCAGCCGCTGAATGGTGCGATGAACTGTAGTGGTGCCGGTTCAGAAGCGGCGGCAGCGACGACGATTGTGTGGTCCATGGCATTGTGACTGCGCAGGGTTTCGACGACCTGGGTGATTGTCGACATTTTCTGGCCGATTGCCACGTATACGCAGATTACGCCGGTATCTTTCTGGTTGATGATGGTATCTATGGCAATTGTGGTTTTGCCGGTCTGGCGGTCACCAATAATCAGTTCGCGCTGGCCGCGGCCAATCGGAATCAGCGCATCGATTGCCTGAATGCCGGTTTGCAGTGGTTCGCAGACCGGTTCGCGCTGAATGATGTTCGGGCTGGAAGTTTCGATCGGGTGGTGCGCCTCCGGCAAAATCGGGCCTTCGCCATCAACCGGTTGGCCGAGCGGATCGACGACGCGGCCGAGCAGCGCTTTGCCGACCGGTACCGAAAGAATCTGCTCGGTATCCTTAACCAGGTCGCCTTCATGTATACCTTCGTCGCTGCCGAGAATCAGGCAGCCGACGCTGTCTTCTTCGAGATTGAGCACATAGCCTCTGACGCCGTTGGCGAACTCGACGAGATCGCCGGCCATGGCGCGTGGCAGCCCATGTACCTTGGCGACACCATCGCCGACCTGCAGAACCACTCCAGCCTCGACGGTTTTGAGTTCGGTCGAAAAGTTTTCGATTTCGCGCCTGAGAACGGCGATGATTTCGTCTGATCTGATAGTCATGCTGTGACTCCCTTAAAGCGCGATCGAAGGCTGGTTGATCAGCGTCATCAGCCATTCGGCATCGACCCTGATCATCAGCTCGCGTAGCTGCTTGATGCGTGAACGCAACGATTCATCGATAACCTGGTCGCCAAAGTGAATGACCAGCCCGCCAACAACTGATTTGTCGACAATTTCTCTGACTTCGACCCGGCCGAACTTGCGGGTAAGAACATCGCGCAGACTGGTTCTTTCATCCCTTTCGAGAGGAAGGGCGGAACGCACGACAATCCCTCTGATGCCGTTTTTGCGCCGATAAGAGCGTTCTACTTCGCTGGCGATGCCCTCGAAGAGATTAATGCGTTCACGCTTGATCAGCAGGCAGAGAAAGTCGACCACTTTGCGACGTGACTGTTCTCCGAATATACGCTGCAACATTTCAATCTTACGGTTGATATGGATGGTCGGGTGGTTGAGAACCTCGCGCAGACCATCGTAGCCGAAGTAAATTGCCGAAAAAGCTTCGAAATCCTTGAAGCATTCTTCGAAATCATCTTCTTCGATCGCATGAAAAAACGCTTCAGCATAGCGTTTGCAGGTGATTTTGGCGCGAGTGTCTATCATGACTGCTGATCCGGAAGGTTCTGTTCGAGTCGCTCGATGGTATTTTGAATAAGACGATGATGCATTTCGGTGTCGAGTGACTCTTCGACTACTTTTTCGGCAGCCATCAGGGTAAGCTGCACGACTTCTTCGCGAATACGGGCCCAGGCGGTCTGGCGTTCCATGAAGATTTCCATTTCGCCCTGCTCGATGATCTCGTTTGCCTTTTTACGGGCCTCTTCGATGATCTCATCCTTTTCGCGGTTGGCATCGCGAATTGCATTCTGCTTGATCTCGTAAATCTCTTCTTCGATATTGCTCAGATGTTCTTCATAAGTTTCTTTGAGCGAAAGCGCGGTGCGATGCTCTTCTTCAGCAGCAATTCTGATGCGTCCCAGCTGGCGCCGGCGCTCTTCGACTACCTCGCCGAGCGGCACGAACAGAAACTTTTTGAGAATGAAAAGCAGTATGAAAAAGTTGATCGTCTGGGAAATCAGGATGCTGAGATCGAAGTCGAAGAGACCAGGGGGCTCGGCATGGCCGGCAGAAGCGTTCACGACTTCGTGACCGGCGCCGGCCGTTTCGGCAGCCCAGATCGGCCCCGACAGCAGCACATAAAGCACCAGCAGGGAAAACAGCAGAGTTTTTTTCATGTTTGGAAGATGCATAAAGCAACCGTTATTGCGGCAGGCAATTTGGTCGAAAATGCCGTATCGGCCAGATTGTCGGTCAGCTATTTACCACTTGACGAAGAGCAGGATGAGTGAAATCAGCAGGCAGTAGATCGCCAGCGATTCGATCATGGCGAGACCGATGATCATGGTGAAGCGCAGATCGTTTGAAAGTTCTGGCTGGCGTGCCATGGCGTCGGTGGTCTGCCCGATGACCCGGCCCTGAGCATAAGCAGCCACACCACTGCCAAAAGCCACGCAGAACACGGCTCCAAGAATTTCCACGATGTTTTTGATAATTCCTAAAACTTGGGGGTCCATAATCGTCTCCTGATTTGTCAATGCCCTTCTGAAAGAGCTCCAGAAAGGTAAACTCCGGTGAGAATAGTGAACACAAGCGCCTGCAGCATACTGGTGAAGATTGCCATCAGCAGCATGGGAACTGGCACGAGCAACGGAAACAGCGCAACCGTCAACACGAGAATGACTGTGTCTTCGCCCATGATGTTACCGAACAGACGCAAAGTCAAGCTGATTGGCCGCGATATTTCGCCGACGATGTGAATTGGCAGCATCAGTGGCGCCATCCACCAGATATCGCCGGTGAAATGCTTGATATAGCCGAAACCATGGGCTCTGATGCCAAGATAAAAGGTATAGACAAAAACGATGAGTGCCATGCCGAGACAGTTCGAAAACAGACTGGTTGGCGACTTGAGACCGGGAACCAGCCCGAGCAGATTGCTGGAAAAAACATAGATGAAGCAGGTTGCCAGCACCGGCAGCAGCTGCTTTTTGTGGTGTTCGCCAACTATCGTGCAAACCAGGTCTTCGAGGCTTTCATAGATGTATTCAAGCCAATACTGAGAGACTTCCTGCGAATCATGCGTAATTCTGCGCCCGAATCGCCAGCAGATATAGCCAAAGGCAAGAGTTATCACCCATGGCAGAACCGCCCCGGGCGACAGGGGAATGAACTGAAACAGATAAAATATCTTTTGTTCAAGTACGTGCATGTTTTGCCTTGTTCTTATACTCTTCGACAGAATTCTTGTCCAGATAAAGAGTTGCTACGAATGAGAAAATAATGGCGAGCTGGCTGAACAGCAGCCCAAAAATGATCTGTACTACCGAGAAACCCAAAAGTTTAAGCACAAATACCAGCAGCGCTATCAGCAGCATTTTCATGTTCGACAGCAGCAGAGTCAACATGGTAACCCATTGTGGCATTTTTTCAAACGATGACAGGCTTTCCGCCAGCATCATGAAACTGCCAAGGCCGATCAGATAGCCGATAAAAAAAGCATGATACAGCGTGCCGGCCCGGTGCCAGAGCATCAGCAGAACCATGACAGTCAGCGCACCGATCACTGCCAGCGTCTTTTCACATTCGCGTATCTTTGTCTTTATTTCGATCATTTTCCCGGGCGAATTTTTCCATACTTTCACGCAGTTGCTTCCAGGTCTGCACCAGTGCCGCAGCCAGACCGACGATCATTCCGCCTATTATACCCCAGGGCTCACATAAAAAATAGCTGTCGATTTTGTATCCGGCGAACAGACCGATAGCCAGGCATACCCCGCCGGTAAAGCCAAGGCTCAAAACCATCGCCGCCGCACCCGTCTGCCTGATCAGACTCATCTAATGACTATTTCGGGCTTGTGGCCTTTGATGTCTTCGATGTAGCAGCGCAGCAGTTCAGCTACGCTCCAGGCCTGGGCAAAACAACCGTGCGGAGCGTGCGGCATGTTGCCGTCGAATATCTCTGAGATACTGCCAAGACAAGCCTCACTGTTGATATGGTTGATGAAAGGTTCGATCATCATCGAGGCGCGCAGTTGTGCTTCCATCGAAAAATTGTTGACCTTCAGATATGAACTGATGAATGGCCCGATCAGAAAGCCCCACACCGTGCCCTGATGGTAGGCTCCATCACGCTTGACGCGGTCGCCGCCATAAAATCCCTCATAGTGCTCGCTGTCAGTAGACAGGCTACGCAGGCCATGCGAAGTGTAAAGTCGTGAAAAAACCAGATCGACGATTGCCTTCTCTTCTGGATGGTCGAGAAGAGGGAAGGGCAGAAAAGTGGCGTAGATCTGATTCGGTCTCAGCGATTCATCCGGCTTTCCATCTGGTCTGATATAGTCGTAAAGGCATTGCCGGCGGTCGTTCCAGAATACCTTGTAAAACGAATTCTTAACCTTTTTGGCCAGTGCTGTAACTTCGCGTGAGTGTCCTTCAAACTTCTCCTGAAACAGTGCAAATGTCTTCAGTGCATTGTACCAGAGAGCATTTACCTCAACTGCTTTGCCGTTGCGCGGGGTAACTACCCAGCCATCTACTTTGGCGTCCATCCAGGTTACCTGAACGTCAGGATTGCCGGCGCTGATCAGGCCGTCTTCCTTATCCATAGCTATGTCAAACCTGGTGCCGGCCATGAAGGCTTCGATGATGGCAGCCATGCCGTCGTAAAGGTAATCGCGCACGAAATCCCAGTCATCGGTATACTCGATCAGCTTATAAGCCGCGAAAAAGAACCACAATGAGGCATCGACGCTGTTGTAGGCAGCTTCATTGCCGCTGTCTGCGAAGCAGTTTGGAACCAGTCCGTTCTGAATTGCTGCGGCAAAAGTCTTGAGAATCGAGCGGGCATCGTCATACCGCCCGGGAACCAATGTCAAACCGGTCAGTGAGATCAGGCTGTCGCGTCCCCAGTCAGAAAACCAGGGATACCCCGCAATTATCGTGCGACTGCCGGTGCTCTGGCGTTCGACTATGAACTGATCTGCGGCCAGCAGCAGTTTGCGCAGCAGCGGGTCGGTCGAATGCAGTGCCGATCCAATGCTGTCCAGGCGTTGCTCTTCGCGCTTGCGCAGATCCATCGGGTTGAACGAATTGACCGGCTGATCTGAAAATAGCAGCGAAACCGAGCCATTGAACGGGCTGACCTCAAGCCAGCCGCATGAAAAGTCGTCTTCGCGATCTGGCAGCCCACGATCTTCTTCGACCTGCAAAAAAATGTCCTTGTGCCAGCGCGGGTCTTCGACAAACTTGCCGCGGTCCCAGCGGACGAAAAGCTCGGGCGCATTGGCAAAGGGCTGCAGGCGCAGCTGCCGCTCCTGTAATTGCGCGCATCTCTCCAGCCCGGTGCTTTCATACATATTGCCGTGAAAATCACGAAAAAGAAAGTGCGGCCGCACCTTAAGCGTGACCTTGCGATCGTTCCCGAGCAGTTTGTAGGTGACGAGACTGGTGTTCTGCCCGTAGACCATGCTGATGGTCTTGATCAGCATCACATCGCGAATCTGGTAATACCAGGTCGGAATCGGGTCGCGTTCGAAACGTTCGAGATGCAGATAGCCGGCCGGGTTGCGAATATCCTGCTCATGCACGCAGGTCGACAGGGCAATTTCCTGACGGTCGATCACCAGGGTTTCTTCCAGGCGCGAAACGAGAACGAGACGCTCGACCGGCGGCCGCCGCGATGCCACCAGAATGCCATGATAACGCCGGGTGTTGATGCAGGGAACGGTCGAACTGGCGTAGCCGCCAATGCCGTTGGTTATAAGCCATTCCTGACGCGTGGCGCGTGCCAGATCCGTCTGTATTTCGCGGCCGACTGAGATCATTGTAAATTCTCCTGCCAAGCTGTAAATTCAGGCCAAAGTTTATACCAGTTCGCCTGTTATTGCAAATGCCGCTCGAACCGCCAATCCGCAGATTACACAGATGCCACCGATTCCTCTTCTCACTTTTCGCTATTGCTATCGATTCCAGATTACGATTACGATTACGCGCACGCGCACGCGCACGCGCACGAACACGAACACGAACACGAACACGAACACGAGCACGAACACGGAAGAGGGTGAGATAACTTCTGTAAGTATGGCGGGAATGATGTTATACTGGCGGGCAGTAAACAACGGGAGGAGACAGAATGTCGCACTGCCTGCTGATCGATGGAAACAACATCGTTTTTCGAGCTTATTATGCCTTTCAGAACCAGCGTTTAAAAACCAGTGACGGTGTCGCTACCGGCGCGCTTTATGGTTTTTTGCGCATGCTGCTGAAAATGCTCAAGGACCGGCAACCTGACCTGATTGCTGTAGCTTTCGACACTTCACGCGATACCTTTCGTCGCCGAATGTACCCTGAATACAAGGCGAAGCGCAAGCCGACTCCGCCCGATCTGCTCGAACAGCTGCCACTGGCACATAAAGCGGTGGCGGCACTCAATATCAGGATTCTGACGCGAGATGACTACGAAGCTGACGATCTGATCGGATCTGCGGCAAAAAGTCTGGCAAAATCGCACAAGGTTACGGTTGTAACCGGTGACCGTGACCTGCTGCAGCTCATCGATGATAACGTGTTGGTCGAACTCTGTCAGAAGGGCGTTACCGATACCCGTGAGATAGATGTTGCTGAATTCAATAAGGAATACGGCTTTAACCCGCGCGGAATCATCGAACTCAAAGCCCTGATGGGCGATTCTTCCGATAATATTCCCGGCGTCAAGGGAATTGGCGAAAAAAAAGGGTTGGCGCTGATTCAGCAGTTCAGAACCATCGAGAATCTCTACAGCTCGCTCGATGAGGTCGATAACGACAAGATGCGGCAGAAACTGGCCGACGACCGCGAGATGGCTTTTCTGTCGCACGATCTGGCGACGATAAGGTGTGATCTCAAGGTTTTCGACAGCCCTGATGAATTCAGATGGAACCCAGATAACCTCAGCTCAGCTTCATTTGTTGACTTTCTCAGCCGCTATGAATTCGGATCTCTTTACAAGGAGTTTGCCGGGCACACCTTACCATCGCGCAAACCGGCTGATGTCTCTGGAGAATCTGCTCAGAAGGGCTCTGACGCGCACGACACTGCCGAAGACGGTCAGGCTGTTTCAGAAGAAGCGCCAGAATCTGAGCTCAGGCCGTTGCCAGGCGAAAAATTGCTGATCAGCCGGGTCGACGAGCTCAAACACTGGCTGGCAGCCCTTGGTGACACTGTCTGTATCGATATCGAAACCGACGGCTTCGACCCGGTCAGCAACCGTATTGTCGGTGTGTCGCTTGCTGCCAGCAGCGAAAGGGCTGCTTATATTCCACTTCGCCATGCCTATCTTGGCCTGACGCCTGATGACCAGATCGAAGCCGCTGAATTTTTTGCAATTCTTCGCGGCACACTGCCGGGCCGCCGGGTAGTCGGGCACAATCTCAAATTCGATCTCGCTTTTCTTGCCAATGAAGGTGTCGAAGCCGGTTCGAACCTGTTCGACACATTGATCGCCGGCTATGTCATCGACCCGACCCGGTCGAATGCGCTGAAAAATCTTGGGCGCAGCCTTTTCAACTATGAGGTATCTGAATACCGCGAGGTTGCCGGTGCCGGCAACTTTGCTGCTGTAGATCTGGCAGCTGCCTGTGAATATGCCTGTCAGGACGTGCTTCTGACCATGCATCTCTATCATCGTTTCGAGCATGAGCTGGTCGAAAAGAAGCTCAAAAAACTGTTCGACGATCTTGAAATGCCGATTCTGCGCATTCTTCTCGGCATGGAACGCACCGGCATCGGCCTCAACTCGAAATATCTGCGCGATCTCAGCGACGAAATCGCCGGGCGCCTGACTGCGCTCGAAGCTTCGATTCATCGGCATGCCGGTCGCACTTTCAACATCAACTCGACACAGCAGCTGCAGAAAATACTGTTCAAAGAAATCGGCCTGAACCCGCCTAAAAAGACGAAAACCGGGTTCTCGACCGACAGCGAGGTGCTCAAGCTGCTGGCCGCTCAGCACCCGATCTGCGCCGATCTGCTCGAATATCGGGAGCTCGCCAAACTGCGCTCGACCTACGCCGAGTCGCTGACGACACTGGTGAATGCAAAAACCGGGCTGATTCACGCCAGTTTCAATCAGGCAGTCACAGCCACCGGGCGTCTGTCGAGCTCTAATCCAAACATGCAGAATATACCGATCAAGACCGAGTGGGGGCGCAAGATCAGGCGTGCTTTCGTGCCGCCGCGGGCAGGCGATGTTTTTGTGTCGATCGACTATTCACAGATTGAACTGCGCCTGCTTGCGCACTTCTCGCAGGATCCCGGTCTGGTCGAAGCTTTTGTCAACAATACCGACATCCATGCGATCAGCGCTGGCCGTATCTTTAAAAAGCCACCGGCCGAAGTGACTTCGCAGGAACGTACTATCGGAAAGACGGTAAACTTCGGTATTCTTTACGGTATCTCAGCGCATGGCCTGGCTGAAGATCTTGCCATCACCAGGCCGCAGGCGAAAGAATACATCGACAGCTTCTACAACAGTTTTCAGGAAGTTACCCGCTTTTTTGACGAAGTGGTTCAGCAGGCCCGCGTGACCGGCGAGGTCGAAACGCTGCTCGGCCGGGTCAGGCAGCTTCCCGATATAAATTCCGGTAAATTCCAGTTGCGCAGCGGTGCCGAGCGTATTGCCAAGAATACACGCCTGCAGGGATCGGCAGCCGATCTGGTCAAAAAGGCGATGCTCGACACGGTCAGGATGCTGTGCGAAAAAAATTACCAGGCGCGATTGATTCTGCAGATTCATGATGAACTGGTGTTTTCGCTGCCTAAGACTGAGTTGAAGCGGGTCGCGCCAATGTTGAAGCATTGCATGGAAAACTGTGTTAAACTGAATGTACCACTCGTATGCGACATGGCATACGGAGATAATCTGGCTGACCTTGAAGAAGTGGATTTATGAGAAAGCCGCCATTACTGCTTTTACACGGGATCTGCAACAACGCCAATCTGTTCGCCGTCGAAGGGCATGGCCTCGGCCCATATCTGAGCCGGTTTTTCGACCTGTATCCGGTCAGTTATCCACTCGACCGCCACCGTGACCGCCCCTGGGACTTCGATTTTCACATGAGTGAAGACCTGCCGCTGATCTGGAAACAGGTCTGCGACGAGGCCGGCGAAAAGCCCTTTGTGTTCGGTTACAGTCAGGGTGGTATGCTGGCCATGGCCGCGCAGGCGCATGGGGTAATCGATGCGCCGGCAATCGTGACGGCTGGTTCGCCGTTCAGTTTTCCGCGCATTCCAATTTACCCGCCGCTGATGAAGGCGTGGGTAAAAATTGCCTCGTTGACCGGTTATCGCACTGTGCCGGTAAAGCTCGGTGGTCGACTGCTATGTGTGTTGTTCGCAGCAGCAGCGCCGCCTGAGCGCGTTCCCGACATCAATCTTTTTCGTCTGTTGCTCAAGACAGCGACCGTAAACGTGCCGGTCGAAACCTTCGTGCAGGCTCTGCACTGGATGCGCACGCGCAATTTTACCGATCGCAGCGGCACCATCAATTATACCGAGCGTTTCGTCAATATTCACACACCGGTTTGTCTCATTTATGGCAGTGCCGACCGCATTGCACCACAGAGCGCGGTTGACGCAGGCTATACGGCAGTGAGTTCGCAGCGCAAGGCTATTGTTGGCATTCCCGGTGGTACGCATTTGAGTATGACTGCCGGCAGTCAGGCGGCTGCGATAAGCGAAATCACTCATGCCTGGTGCTGCAAAGACTGTGAAGAAGACGAAATGCCAGATCGCAGCAGCAGGTTCTGCTAATCCTGCATGTAGCGGGCGTTGTTGATTAAAAACTGCTGGCAGGCGGCGATATCGAGGTTGATCTGCTCAACCAGTGATTGCATATCGGGAAAGCGTTTTTCTTCACGAAGGCGGCGGACGAACCTGATTCTGATGGTGCGGTGATATAGATCGCCGCTAAAGCCGAGCAGATGAGCTTCGAGCAGATGGGTGCGACGATCGAAGGTTGGGCGGATCCCGATGTTGACGATAGCGGGGTGTGACCCTTCAGGGGTGTCGGCAAAACAGGCGTAGACGCCGTTCGGCGGCAGAATCTTGAGGCTCTCTTCGAGCTGCAGATTGGCGGTAGGAAAGCCCATGCTGCGGCCGCGGTGGTCGCCATGCACGACTTCGCCGGTAAAGCAGGCTTCGCGCCCAAGAAAGCGGTTCGCTCTGGAAAAATCACCTTCGGAGACGGCTTCGCGGATAATCGAACTGCTGACGACCTGTCCGTCGAGCATGACTGGCTGAATTATTCGACATTTGCGACCATGGCGTGTCAGCTCACTGCTGAGCATCTGGGCGTTGCCGGCCCTGCCGGCGCCGAAGCAGAAGTTGAAGCCGACCAGTACAGTTGCGGCCTGCAACTGATCGATCAGAATATCTTTGACGAAATCGTTGTGCCCCATGGTTGAAAAAGCGTCGTCGAAAGGTCTGAACACGACATAATCGACGCCGGTTCCCAGCAGCAGGCTGAATTTTTCTTCCGGGGTGGTGAGGTATCCCTTGAAAATTCGTGGCGAAAGGAACTTGCGCGGAGAATGATCGAAGGTAAAGATCACTGAAGGCAGGTTGTGCTGGCGCGAGTAATGAATAATGTCTGAAATCAGCTGGCGATGACCAAGATGCACGCCGTCAAACGTGCCGATTCCGAGAACACAGGGGCCGATGCCGAGGTTGCCTGAAAGCAGGTTCTTAAGTTTCATTTTCGGGAAAAACCCTTACCGGGCAGAGCCTGAAGCCGCCTTTCTGATCTTCTGACTGATTTTTAGGAGTGCCGTAGATTGCAATCAGACGTCCGCCGGGCGAGATGATCTGAACCATATCGCAGAGCTCCGGGCTGTCTGTTTCGAGCTTGACAATATCATTGCGATTGATCGGCTGGCCTCGACTGATTCGCAGCTGTCCATCGGCATTGACGGTCAGGCGAGGGTAGGGCAGAATGTTTTCGCAGCTGACGAAAGACTCGCTGTCTGCGAATGGCAGGCCCTTTTCTATTTTCCAGTAAGGAAAAGCCTGGGTAAAGGCCCATTGTCCGACTCGCTCGCGCAGCAGATAAGAGAGATGTCCGCCACAGCCCAGTTTCTGGCCGAGATCGTGTGCGATCGAGCGCACGTAGGTCCCGCGCGAGCAATGCACCCGCAGCAGCAGCTGACGCACCGAGTCGCTGACGAAGTCGGCGACGAGCCGGATCGAGGTTACATGCACTTTGCGGCTTTTCAGCACCACTTCTTCGCCGGCCCTGGCCATGGCGTAGGCGCGTTTGCCGCCAACTTTTATCGCCGAGAAGGCTGGTGGTGTCTGTTCGTAACAGCCCACAAAAGTGCGCAGTGAATTCATCAGCGCTTCGCTGCCAAAGTCGATCGGCTGGTCGAAAGTTGCGGTGACTTTGCCGGTAGCATCGTAGCTGTCGGTGCAGGTGCCGAGCGAAACCTTCATCAGGTAGGTTTTGTCGAGATGTTCGGGTGGAATGAAATTGAGCAGCTTGAGCGCCCGCCCGAAGAATACCAGCAATACGCCCTGAGCCATTGGATCGAGGGTGCCGGCATGACCGCATTTTATCTTGTACACACGCCGGATCTTGTCGATTATATCGTGCGAAGAGCAGCCACGCGGTTTATAGACTACCAGGCAACCGTCAGACATTTATTGCGCTCCCTGAGCATGTTCCAGGGTTTCTGTCACGATGGCGACAACCTGGGCCATGACTTCTTCGATGCTGCCGTCGAGCTGAGCGCCCGAGGCATTACGGTGGCCGCCGCCTTTGAACTTACGGCTGATTTCCATGACGTCGACATTGCCGGTTGATCTGAAGCTGACTTTGACTTTGTTGTCTTCGATTTCTTTGAAGAGCAGGGCTACTTCGATACCGTTGATGCAGCTGATATGTCTGATTGCGCCGTCGGCATCGACTTCGTCGGCGCCGATTGACGTGAAATCGTCGAGCTTTAGCCAGCTGGCAACGATTTTTCCGTCGAGAAGGCGGCGGGTACGGGCCATGACCATGCCATGCATGACGACGCGGTTATAACTGGTCTGTTCGTAGACTTTTTTGTAAATGTCATCGACGACGAGGTCGTCAGCAATCAGGCGCGCGATGACTTCGTGCGAGCGCGGCGTCGAATTGTTGTAGCGAAAATTGCCGGTGTCGGTCATGATGCCGACATAGAGTGCCTCACGGCATTCACGGCTGAGTTTTACGCCAGTGCGTTCGAGTATGTTGTAGAGAATTTCGCAGGTTGAGGAGGCGCTTTCATCGAGTATATTTATGTTGCCGAGACCGACGACACCGATGTGGTGATCTAGGTGAACGCGGGTGCGGGCGCGCGGGAAAAAATTGACACGGTCGCCCATGCGGCGCGCATCGGTCGTTTCCATGAGAAAAGCAAGATCGAAATTAATATCGGGTGGCAGCTCACTCTGGCTGCAGTCGCTGCCGGAGAGCCATGAAATCTGGTCAGGAAGAGGGTCAAAATTGAGAGTTATACAATTTTTGCCGGTTGAACGGCAGAAATGGTAAAGAGCGAGTTGAGAACCTAGAGCATCGCCATCAGAAAAAGGGTGGGCGATCGAAAAGAGATTGCGGGCATGCATAAGCTGCTCGCAGATAAGTTCGATCTGTCGGTCGTAATCTGCGCCGGGCCATGAAACGTTCATTGCGGTGAATCCTGTGGTGACTGGTCGCTCTCAGTCCTGGGGTCTGACTGATTTGAGCAGTTCGAGAATGTGGTCGCCGTGCTTGATCGATGGGTCGAAGAAGAATGCCAGTTCAGGCAGAACCCTCAGCTGCAGAACCTTTTTGAGCTCGCGGCGGAGAAAAGGCTTGGCTGAATCGAGACCTTTTTGCACATCTTCCTCGTTCATTTCGTCATTGAGAAAACTGTAGAGCACCCGCGCCAGATGAAAGTCAGGGCTGATATCGACACTGACGATGTGAACGCCACGCAGTCGCGGGTCGGGAACCTTGCGCTGCAGCAGTTCAGAAAGCTCGCGCAGGATAAGAGAATTGGCTTTTTCCTGTCTTCGGGTGGTCATATGTAATCCCAGTAACTGTCGAGAATTTGGGCCTGACTGTTGTCGTTCATGATGTCGTCGATTTTTTGTGCCATCTGTTCGAGCAGCACACGGTCATTGGCGACCATGGCGACCCCGACTCTTCCTCGCTGCCAGAGGTCGTTGTCGGCGACCTCGGCGATAGAGGCATTGAATTTGGCGCGAACACGGTCGATCAGGCTTCTGAGAATCTGGCGCTTTTCCTTGAGGCTGTGCACCTCAGGAAAATGCATCTCGAAGGTTCCGATGGCGACGATCATGCCGGTCAGATCTGTCTTTCAATTTCTTTGAGCTTGAAGAATTCGAGAATATCGCCTTCTTTGATGTCGTTGTAATTTTCGATGCCGATACCGCATTCATAGCCGGTGTTGACTTCTCTGACGTCATCCTTGAAGCGCTTGAGCGAATTTGCTTTGCCTTCGTAGATTTCGACGCCGTCGCGAATTATGCGAACCTGAGCATTGCGGGTTACCGTGCCGCTTACGACAAAGGAGCCGCAGATGGCGCCGACGCCGGTGATCTTGTAGACCTTGCGCACTTCGGCACGGCCAAGCGTTTCTTCTTCGTATTCAGGATCGTACATGCCCTTGAGCGCGAGTTTTACTGCGTCGATAGCATCGTAGATGATCCGGAAAGATTTGATTTCGACATCTTCTGCTTTGGCAGCGTCTTCGACGCCGGCCATCGGTCTGACGTGGAAGCCGATAATGATCGCGTTGCTGGCCGCGGCGAGGTTGACATCGGCTTCGGTTATGCCGCCAACGCCGGTATGAATGACGTTGACCTTGACTTCAGCGGTGCTCAGGCGCTCGAGCGCATCTTTCATGGCGCCGCATGAGCCCTGCACGTCAGCCTTGATGATGATATTGAGGTCTTTGGCCTGGCCTTCAGTAACCCGCTTGAAGAGGTCGGCGAGCTTGATGCGGTTTTCGCGGGAAAGTCTTTCTTCGCGGGCCTTCTTCTGACGCAGTTCACCGACATAGCGGGCGAATCTGGCACTTTCGACAACGGCCATCTTGTCACCGACTCTCGGGACTTCATTGAGGCCAAGAATCGCGACCGGGAACGCCGGGCCGGCTTCGCGTACTCTGCTGCCGGCATCGTTGACCAGTGCTTTAACTCTGCCAAACGAGCTGCCGCAGATTATGTGATCGCTCATCTGAATTCTGCCGTTCTGCACAAGAACTGTGGCCATCGGGCCCATACCTTTGTCGAGGCGGGCTTCGATGATCGTACCGATGCCGGGTTTGTGCGGATTGGCCTTGAGTTCCATCATTTCTGCCTGTAACAGAATCATTTCGAGCAGGTCACTGACTCCCGTACCGGTTTTGGCAGAAACTGGCACCATTGTAGTCTGTCCGCCCCAATCGTCAGAGATCAGGTTGTAGGGCATCAGCTGCTGCTTAACCTTGTCGAGGTTTGCTTCTGGTTTGTCCATTTTGTTGATGGCAACGATGATGGGAACGCCGGCCGCCTGTGCATGGTGGATCGCTTCGATTGTCTGCTGCTGTACGCCGTCATCGGCTGCGACCACGAGAATCGCGATGTCGGTTACCAGAGCTCCCTGGGCACGCATGGCGGTAAAAGCCTCGTGGCCTGGAGTATCGATGAAAGTGATCGTGCCGTTGCTGAGCTTGACCTGGTAGGCACCAATATGCTGAGTGATTCCGCCGTATTCCTTGTCGGCGACGTGCGCCTTGCGTATGTAATCGATCAGCGATGTCTTGCCATGATCGACATGACCCATGATAGTGACTACCGGTGGGCGGATACGCAGGTCGGTGGCTGCATCTTCGGTATCCTGAATTTCAAAAACGTCTTCACTGAAGACGATGTCTTTGCCGAATTCCTGACCGATCAGCTGAATGTGTGAGTCTTCGAGGCGCTGGTTGAGGCTGGCGACGACGCCGATGCTGAACAGTTTCTTGATGATGGCGATGGCATCGACTTCGAGGTATTTGGCGAGCTGGCTTACGGTAATGTCTGCCGGCACCGTGATGCGTGGCAGTACATTTTCATCTTCTTCTTCATGCGCCTGTTTGCCACTGCGGTCGAGAACTGCTTCGGTCTGGCGTTCAGCTTCGCGTAACTCGGCCTGAACTTTTTTGGAAAAGTGCGCGCGTTTGCTTTTGGTTTTTACGCTCTTTTTCTTGTCTGGTGCCACTACGTCCTTTTTCGGGACGGTTTTGATAATAGTTATCTGCTTGTTGACTTCGACTTCTTCTTCTTCTTCTTCGATGCGAACAGGCTTGATCGCCGGCTTTTTCTTTTCGAGGCGCTGGCGCTCGAGGGCTTCTTCTTCGCTTTCGACACGTTTCTTGTCAGGTTTCACGGAAGGAGGTTCCTGGGCCGGTTGACGAACAGCTGGCGGTGGTGTTACGGGAGGCGGGGGAGGAGGAGGGGCCGGCTGTGGCTTGGGCAAATCTGCCTTAGCCGGCTTCTTAGGCAGCTCTTTTTCATCTTTTGCCTTGACGGCAGCACCTTTTGCCGGTTTTTGAGCAGCAAAATGTTTCGCGAGAACGTCCATCATCTCGTCGGGAAGGCCGGCCAGAGGATTGGTTTTTCCTTCATAGCCCAGCTTCAACAGCAGGTCTGCCATTTCTTTGTTGCTTAAATTATATTTTTTGCTCGCTTCGTGTATTCTTATGCCCATCCATTGCCTCCGCGCTGTTATTCAACTGGGTTCTTGTCTGATACTGCGTGTTCAATATCCTGTTCAGTTTTGATGTCAATTTTGATTCCGGTCAGTTTCGAGGCCAGTTTTACATTCTGGCCTTCTTTGCCGATGGCAAGCGATAACTGGCCCTGTGCTACTATAGCCAGCGCCGATCTCTTGTCTTCAGAGACCTGCACTGACTGCACTTTTGCCGGGCTCAGGGCGTTGGTTACATACTCGACCGGGTTGTCGCTGTAGCGCACGATATCGATCTTTTCGCCATTGAGTTCATCGACGACGCCCTTGATGCGACTGCCTTTAAGGCCGACACAGGCCCCAACCGGATCGATACGGTTGTCGGAAGTCGCTACCGAAATTTTTACGCGCAGGCCGGCTTCGCGTGATGAAGACTTTATCTCGACGATTCCGTCAGAGATTTCCGGGACTGCCTGCTCGAAAAGAATTTCGACAAATTTGGAAGATGCTCGCGAAAGAACGATCTGCGGGCCTTTCGTCGTTGGCTTTACTTCCTGAACATAACATTTTATGCGGTCATTGGTGCGAAATACCTCGCCCGGAATCTGCTCTTTGGGTGGCAGAACCGCTTCGGTTTTGGCAAATTCAACGTAAACGTGACCACGTTCGACGCGCTGAACCTTGCCAGTCAGCACCTGACCAACCTTGTTATGATACTCTTCAAAAATCAGTCCGCGTTCTGCTTCTTTGAGCTTCTGGCTGACGACCTGGCGTGCAGTCTGGGCGGCAATGCGGCCAAAAGAAGGCGGGGTGACGTCTTCTTCGACGGTATCGCCAGCCTGGGCATCGGGGTCGATTTCGCGGGCTTCTTCGAGTGTGTATTGCTTGTCAGGCTCTTCAAGTTCTTCGCTGTCGACGACCAGGCGTCGCGAAATCACCTTGAAATCACCTGTCTGCTCGTCAAGCTTGACCCTGACATCTTCGTCTGAGTCGAAATTCTTGCGGTAGGCGACTACCAGAGCTTCTTCTATAGCATGAACCAGAACCTCCATTGGCAGGTTCTTTTCTCCGATTACTTCTTTCAGTGCATCTATCAAACTTGTCTTAGCCATTTTTCTACCTCCCCCTTATCCTCGCTGCATCTTTGGCGGAAACTCAAGAACTGCCCTTGCTTCCTTGACCATTGTCAGCGGGAACTCGCGGAGCCCTTTTTCCGATCTGACCACGATTCTGTCCGGTGAGAACTCCTGCAGTCGCGCCTTGAACACTTCCTTGCGACCGGATTTTTCGTCAAACAGGGTCCAGCGCACCATTTTGCCCACATGCCTTTCATAGTCGACCTGACGCCTGAAGATCCGCTCTACTCCCGGTGATGACACCTCAAGAGTGAAGGCCCGGTGTATCAGGTCGACTTCATCAAGGAAGTCGCTGAGTCCACGTGATACCTTTTCGCAGTCTTCGACGGTTACCCCTTCCGGGCTGTCGATGGTCACTTCAAGCACCATTCTACCCTGCACCGGTTTGTAGGTGATGTCGAAAATTTCGTAAGGAAAAGAATCTTCGACGAAGGCTTTAACTTCGGCTCTGATTTTATCTACCGATTCGTCCAAATTCTCTTCCTTTCCATCAGGAATAACAACAAAATCCGCATCACAGCGGCTTTCTGCATTTCTCCCGATAAAGCATGTTGAACGCAAATTCTAGCATGTTAATTACCCGAAATCAAGCTAAACCTCTGCCAGATTTTAGACGAAGACCGGCACTGTTTTATTTTACGGGGTGGTGATATTATATAGCATCTTCACTGAGAGGTCACAAGATGTACTCCTGTCTGCGGAAATATTTGGCGATGATTTTGCTGCTGGCGACGCTTGTCTGCGCTGGCGGTTGTTCTGAAGATAAAAAGACGGCACTGCTCGATTCTGGAAAACCTGTTGTTGGCGGCACTTACCGTCGGGCGTTTGCCGATGCTTTTATTGTACTCGACCCGGCTCTGATCAAAGATTCGAATTCGCACGAAGTATGTCGCCAGATCTACGATGGCCTGCTCGAATTCGATGAAAAGGCTCGGCTGCAGCCGGCTATCGCCAAAGACTGGTCGATCAGCGAAGACAAGCTGACCTATACTTTCAATCTGCGTGATGATATCAGCTTTCATAAAACGGTTGCCGGGAAGCCGACTCTCAATGGTGGTCGCCGACTCGATGCCCATGATGTGCTTTATTCGTTCAACCGACTGCTCAAGCCCCAGGAAGATTCGCAGGCCGCATTTTTCTGGATGATCAAGGGTGCTCGCGAATTCAGCGCCGGCGAGACCTCTGAGATCTCTGGAATAAGAGTGCTAGCTTCGCACAGCATTGTGTTCGAACTCGAAAAGCCTTTTGCACCTTTTGTTTCGATGCTGGCGATGTGCAATGCTTTCGTTGTGCCACGCGAAGATGCTGAAGGGCAGCCGGGCGGGCTGGCCGCAGTGCCGGTTGGCACCGGTGCCTTCAAATGGTCGGGCCGCGATGGCGAAACGATAAGGCTGTCGGCAAACGAAGAATATTTTCGCGGTCGCCCCTGGCTCGAACACCTCGAGTTCCCGGTAATCAGAGACGAGCTCGAGCGCTTTGCCGCTTTCAACGAGGGCCGGCTCAGTCATGTCGACGTGCCTGACTCTCAGTACCGTAATGTCAAACAGGATCCGGTTCGTGCTGCCTGCCTGGTCGAAACGAATCTCTGGGGCTCGAATTATCTCGGTCTGAATCTGCAGCAGGCGCCCTTCGATAACCGGCTGGTGCGCCAGGCTCTTAATTACGCTCTCGATCGTGACACTATCGTGCGCATTGTACTCAACGGCAGAGTTCAGGTCGCCAATGGCATTTTGCCTCCGGGAGTTCCTGGCCATAATGATAATCTGACCGGTTATTCATACGACCTGAAACGAGCAAAAGAGCTGCTGGCTGAAGCCGGATACCCTGATGGCAAGGGTTTTCCTGAGATCACCCTGCAATACAACCGCGATGCCATTCATTCGCGCACCGCTGAATTCATTCTTGCCAATCTGCGTGATATCGGCATCAACTGCGTTGTCAGAGAACTGGAATTCGGCGACCATCTCAAGTCGGTCGAAGAAGGTCCCGTCGCTTTTTTCAGAATGGGCTGGACCGTTGATTACCCTGATCCAGACAGCTTTTTATATACCCTGTTTCATTCTTCGAACATCGGTACCGGTTATAACTTTTCGCGCATGAACAACTCGGAGCTCGATTCTCTACTTGATCGTGCCCGTTTCGAAACCGATATGGAAAAGCGGATCGCTATCTATCACCAGGCCGAAAAGCTGATCGTCGATGAAGCGCCCTGGGTTTTTCTGCACTTTTATTCAGCTCACCTGTTGCATCATCCTTCAGTTAGAGGCATAAAGCTCGGTCCGATGGGCGAAGCGCTCATGCAGTATCGTCACATCTGGCTGGCGCCTTCTGACGTTTCTCGATTACCATAAAGACGATGACCAGCAGCAGGCCGCCAACGCAGGCGGCGAGGGTCAGGCCTTCATTTGTGCTGAAGCTGGGCGGTATGATGTTGGCGATGTCGACCCGACGACCGGCAACCATGCCAAAGCTTTTGAATGGCCAGATCGCGTAAAGCGAGCCCAGAACCAGCCCCAGCATGAACGACATTGTTGCATCGCCGTGTTTCTGCAGCAGATAATTTAAAAACCTGGTGAATGCAAGCAGGCCAGTGGCGGCGCCGGCGGCGAATACTGCCAGCATGATGATCTGACGCTCATTTATGCAGATCAGAATGTCAAAATATACCCCCATCAACAGCAGCATGAACGAACCACTGATACCAGGCAGAATCATGGCGCAGATCGCTATCACGCCGGCGACAAAAAACAGCAGCATGTTTTTCGGATCGGTTGGAATTTTTTTGCTGACAGAGTTGTTGACACCTGCCGATACGCTACCGGCATCGACAGTCGTAGAACCTTTGATTAAAGCCTTTTTCTGGGCTGCGCGCAGACGGTCTTCGCCGCTCATCGCCAGGGTCAAACCTACCACCAGAGCCGCGGCCAGCAGGCAGCTGAAGAGATTGCCCGGCGACAGGCGTTTGATCAGCTGCCATGGTACAATCATCGAGGCGGCGACCAGGCCAAAGAAGAAGCCGTAGGTCGGGTCGTGGTAATTTTCGAGCAGGTAGCTCATCAGACGGGCCGACGCGAGAATCGCGGTGCCGGCTCCCGCTGCCAGAGAAATCAGAAAGACTGCATCTGTGCGCTTAATCTCGGCAAGAATGGCAGCTTTTCCTGATATCAGGGCCTTCAGTGTTTCTGAGCCGAGAGAACCGATGGCGTCGAGAAGACGCTGGTAGATGCCCAGCATCAGAGCGACGGTGCCGCCGCTGACGCCGGGTATGATGTTGGCAATTCCGATCGCAAATCCGCGTAAAAGGTTGATGATAATTTGCATGTGTGTCTGCTGGTGTAAGCTCGCTGACTTTTAACCGCTGATTTTCCTTTTTCAGATGTTTTCTGCTAAAGTAATATTAGCAGCTTGGATAATACATGAGTGGGCGGAGCAACGCAACAGTGGAAAAAGACGGCAGAACCGGTATCGTTCCTTTCTGGCGAAGATTTTTGCTGCATTTTGCTCCGATCTGTCTTTTTGTCGTTCTGCCGTTGCTGATTGCCGGGTATCTCGGGCATCAGACCATTTCCAACGAACGCACCAAACATCTCGACAAGGTGACCGCTGAGCTTGAGCGAAATCTGATACTCTCGCAATACGAACTCGATGTCTCGGTTTTTTTGCGCAAAATTGGTCTGGGAGCCTGGTTTAAGCTTAGGCAAAGCAGCGGTGCCGAGTTTGACCGCTACTGTCTGGCGTTGCGCAGCTATCTGCCGACAGAATTCGACTTTTACGCCTTTGACGAGAAGGGAACCCTGGTGACCCCTGTCGCAATGCCATTGCGTTCGCGCTACATCGCAGGCAAACTGTGGGAGCTGGTGCGCAGCACTCCAACCGGTCAGAATCGGCTTTTTCAGCGAATAAAGAAACAGCTCAAGGCTTTTGTCGGCTCGGAATTCAGAATTTCGAAGTTTCTTGAGAGCCGTGACAGCTGTCTGCCAATCATTACCCGCCATCGCCACGGCATGATCTACTGGATCAACGATCAGCGCAACCCGGCCCATGGTGTTCTCATGGTATTCTGGGATGTACCTTCTCTGGAATTTCGTCTGGCGCAGGCTGGTCGACGGCATCTGCAGAACTTCGATCTGGTATTCGCTGCCAGAAACGAAGAAACAATTCAGAATCTGGGGCGTGATAAAACTGCTCTGACTCTCGCAGGTGACCTGTTCAGGCGCATGGCTTTTCTTGGACAGACACATGTTTTTGACGATGAAGAGCGTCTCTGGGCCGGGCGCAAAATCGAGGGAGCATGGCTGATTGCCGCAACCCTGACGACAGCGTCTTATTTCAACCGACTGCAGATCTATCTGCACACGGGACTCATTCTGCTGGCTTTGCTGGCAGTGGTGATATATTTCTGGTCGACCGCCAGTGGCAGCTTTTATCTGTCGCTGCGTCTGAAGCTGCTGGCGCTGTTTCTAATGGCAGTCATGATGCCGATCATGGGCTTCGCCTATCTTGGTTATCGCTACCTCGATGACCGGGAACAGACGCTGATGGCAACTGTCGGTAACAACAGCCGTCAGCTGCTGTTTGCCATGGATGAATCGTTTCGCAATGCCGGCGCCAGCTTTATCGATGATTTTGCCGGACTCAGTCGACGTCTTGCCGCACCCGACGCCAACCTGGAATCTGATATTCACGCCCGCATCGAGAGCAACGATCTGATCAGTATAGAACTGCGCGACGCCCGTAAGGCGGATATGATTTTTTTCCAACAGAACGAACTGTTTTTTGAGGGTATGCGCGAGGTTTCAGACGCGTTTTCTCGCTATTGCATAGATAATTCGCTGGGTACATCGCTTACCGATGCCGTTGACCCGGTTCTCGACATGGTTATCAGAAGCCCGGAAGCCGGCATGAATATCTTTTTCGTGCGCCCGCGCGAAGTTCATAAAATGGAATTCGGACCGATCCCGATGTTCATTTTCTGGGAAATATTTGGCTCTGACAGCGAGAAGCCGTTTTATACTTTTATTGTTCAATCAGCTTCGCGGTTGATAAAGCAGCTTGTCAGCCAGCGTATGAACGAGTCGCGAACCGACAGATCGACTGCGCCATATATTCTTGCGGCCAGTTCCAACAATACAGGAGAATGGCTGCCGGCGCCACTTAAAGATGCCGACCAGCTCAAGGATATTGTCAGGCAGACGCGTTTCAGTGACAAACCAGTCGATGCCACTGTGCCGATTGGCGGCGAGGAGTATCTGATAACCGGTTTGCGTGGCAGGTTTGCTGCTGACTACTGTCTTTTTGCCTTTTATCCGAGGCATCTGATTACCAGAGATATCGCAAGTCAGGGGCGCCTGATTCGCAGCGGCATCGTGCTTTTTCTTCTGCTCGCGCTGACTGCCGGCTGGCTGCTCTCTGACGTCTTCCTTCTGCCAATTGCCCGGCTTGGCGAAGGGGTTAATGCTATCAAGGCGCGCAACCCCGATTTCAGAATAGTCAGCACCCAGAAAGACGAATTTGGTGATCTTGCGCTCAATTTTAATCAGATGATCGCTGACCTCAAAGAGATGCAGCTGGCTCATGATGTGCAGGAGTCACTGCTTCCTTCAGATCCGCCTCAGGTGCCGGGTTATCAGATAAGCTTCGCCAACCGGATGGCTTCTGCAGTTGGTGGTGACTATTTTGATGTGCGTGTACTTGACCGCGACCGGATATGTGTAGTGATCGGCGACGTCACCGGCCACGGTGTCGGTTCTGCTCTGGTGATGGCAATGGCCAAAGCGGTTGTCTATCAGGGTCTCAAAGAAGATCGAGGGCTGATTGAAATTTTCGAAGACCTGAATCTGACTGTTTATACTTATTTTCATCTGCCACCGGTAAGAAAGATGATCACGGTTTTTGCTGCCATGCTTGATTTGAAGAGCGGCAGAGGTTCATTCGTCAATGCCGGTCACAATTTTCCGATCAAGGTCGGCAGAAACGGAAAGTGCAGCGATCTCGAGGCTGTTCATCTGCCAGTTGGTGCCGTAGCACAGTTGCGTGGCATGAAACTGCAGGAATTTACCATTGACCCCGATGAATACCTGGTTTTTTATACTGACGGCCTGATTGAAGTGGTCAATTCTCAGCAGGAAATGTATGGCTATGAAAGACTGAAAGCCTGTCTGGCCGCTATGCCGGCCATTACTGCCGACATGGCGGCGCGTCGACTGCTCGACGAATACGAAAAATGGTTGGGTAATGCCGAGCCTGATGACGACCTCACTATAGTCGTGCTCAGGCGTCTTGCCGACGCCGCCTGATAAGAACGAAGGTCAGGTCGTCGTCGAGCTCTTCGCGCTGATAATGCTGCCAGAACTCCCCCAGCAGGCGGTTTTTAATTTCTTCGCTGCTGAGAGCGCGGTTTCTGACGACAATGTCTCTGACCCGGTCGAAGCCGAAGGCGGTACCGTCGGGTCCGGCCCCTTCTGCTATGCCATCAGTGTAAAGCAGCATCAGATCGCCAGGGGCAAAGCTGCTTTCGACTGTCTGATAGTTGCTGCGCTTCGGTGATACTCCGAGAGGCAGAGCTTCTTTGTCGAGAGCTTTCAACTGGCCGTCACGATCGCACCAGATCGGAAAAGGATGTCCGGCATTGGCAAACTGACAGCTGTGGTCACGGGCGTCGAAGATCAGCGCACAAAAGGTCATCAGCTTGCGATAGCGCAGCAGCTCAAAAATCATTTCGCTGAGACTTTTGAGCATTTCGCTCAGATTGCGGTTTTTGCCGGCAAAGCGGAAAACCTGAGCTTTGACCATTGCCGTCAGAATTGAAGAGCTGACGCCATGCCCGGTTACATCGCCAAGCACCACCAGATAGCGTGAATCGCCGAGCGAAAAAACATCGGCGTAATCGCCGCCGACGTCGGTTGCCATTTTGTTGTAGATTATGCAGTCATAACCAGCTATTTCGGGAAATCTGTCGGGAATCAGGCACTGTTGAACCGCCCCGGCCAGCAGCATTTCCTTAACCTCGACCATCATCTGGTTGAAAGTGTTGCCCAGTTCTCCGAGTTCATCCTGGCTGTTTATCTCAACCCGAAAATCGGTGTCGCGTTGACGCAGGGCTTTCATGCCGAGATTGAGTTCACTCACCGGCTGCAGAAAATATTTCGTCAGCAGCAGGCCGGTAAATACAGAAATGATAAGAATCAGAGCCATGCCCTGGTATATCTGTATCCGCTGGCGGTCGATACGATCGTCGATCTGTGACTGCGGAAAAAGGCACGAGACGATAGCGCCCTTGAGCTTGATGCCAGGCAGGCAGATGGCGAGATAGCGGTCACCGCCATAACTTATTCGTCCTGATTCAAGGGTTTTGCTGATTTCGGTCAGCTTTACCAGCTTGGCAAGTTCGTTTTCCTTGACGGCTTCATCTGGGGCCCAGCTCTGTAAAGCCGGAAAATATGCCGCCATGACTAGAGAAGTGTTGCCGATGCTGAAACGCTGCCTGAGCACGTTGCTCAAAAAATTTTCGACATTCAGATGCACTCTGGTATTACCTGAAAAAAAGGCGACGCCGTCGCCGGCATCCGGGTAATAGTTCCAGTACCAGTAGAAGCTTGATCCTTCAAAGTCCATTTCGACCAGACGCCCGGGCTGTTCGTAAAAACTGCTGAAACCGAGAACCGGATTTTCCATCATGTTTTTGAGTATGAAATCGGACTGACGCAGCTTAACCCGATTCTTTGAAATCTGCTCAGGCATAAAACGTTCGAGGCAGATGAGGCTGATGATGCGATTTATCTCTTTGATGCGATCGTTGGCGATACCGCGGGCTGTCGTGTGAACCTGCTCCAGATGTATGTTTCGGATGTCGAGGTGATTGAAAAAGTTTTCTCCTTCAAGCGCAACTCCAGCATGCTTGCGCAAGAGGTAGTCGTTGTAGGCCCAGTCGTCTGAAAGCTTAGCCTGCCACTCTCTGTCGTTATAAAGCCTTTCGAAGTTCGCGAGAATCTGCTCTTCCTTGTCGGCAAAAGCTGCGTCGATCTTGTAAAGAATATCCTGCATGCCTTTTCGCGCTTCGTTCTCAAGAACTGTGCGGCGATCGTTGAGACCGTTGAAACTTACCATGAAAAGGCCGAGAACTGGCAGATAAACGGCAAAAATGAATATTGCGATGAGCTTGTAGCGTATCGAAACCCTTATTCCGTCGCCAGTTGTCAGATTGCGCAGCAGAATCAGAAAACTCGATATCATGAGCAGGCCGGCCATTAATGCGGCCAGCCACTTGAGACGCAAATAATAGTCGAGAGAAAGCCGCCGGCCGACGTAAATATGAAAATCGCGAAAGCCAATGCGAAGCCAGAGGTAGTCGTCGTCAATGGCTTTGTTTTTCGTTCTGGAATAGCCGAGTTTCAATACTTTTTCCGCGGCGACTGCAGAACTGGCAGTGCCCTGCCAGGTGCCATCGGCCCGCTCGAAAAAAACCGGCTCATCGACCGAGCTGTAAAGATCGACTTTTTTCTGCAGGTGGCGTTCGAACTCGATATTCAGGTCGAGAAATATCATGACACCGCTTTTGTCGTCGCCGTAGGCCTCGCGCTTTCTATGGTAGAGCAGGCCGGTGCTTTTCGGGTTTTCGACGGTGTGACAGACATCGTTGCTGTGTTTGATGTTGCGTGGTGAAAAATAACGACCGACCAGCTTGCCGTAGTCGCCCCGGCGCTCGCGCCCTTCGCCTTCGTAACTGTCGTCATGCGCGAACCGCCACAGATAGTCGATTCCAGCTTCAGTATCGACGGGTGCCAGCCCTGTTTTCAGCAATTTGCCCCGGCTGTCGAAAACATAGACGAAAAATCGCTGTGAAATTGCGGCAAAGGTCTTTTCGGCAAGTTCTGCTATCTGAGTTTCGTCGAGCTTCGGCAGTGCGAGAATCTGCCCGGTGAGGGCGCGGAAGTGCGGCAGAAAAATCTGCTCTGAATCCAGCTGTCTGACCAGTTCAGACGCCTTTGTCTCAGAACTTTCTGCTGCCCGTTCCTGCCAGAAATGGCTGTAGTGATCGACGATATGCAGGCAGAGCAACAGGGAAAATATGACCGGGGTAGCTACCAGCAGTGCATAAATGAGCACAAATCTGGTGAATCTATGTGGTCCGCTTTCCATCGTGCTGCACCTTACAACTTTTAAAAACCGGGGCTGCATGCGCCTGCTGGCGTATACAGCCCCGGTATGGTCATCGTTTATGCTTACTTACGGGATGGTTTCTTTTTATCTTCGGCAACCTTGGCTTCCGCGGCCGGTGCCGGAGTCTCGTTGTTGAGCATGCCGAGGGCTTTTTTGACCTTGAGCACGATTTCGCCAAAGATGTCGGGATTGTCGCGCAGGAACTGTTTTGAATTTTCGCGACCCTGGCCCATTCTTACATCACCGAATGAATACCAGGCGCCGGATTTGTTGATGATGTTGGCGTTTTCAGCGATGTCGAGAACTTCGCCTTCGCTCGAAATGCCTTCACCGAACATCATGTCGAAGCGGGCCTTGCGGAAAGGCGGAGCGACCTTGTTTTTGACCACTTTGACTTCAGTGACGAAACCGGTGGCTTCTTCGCCTTCCTTGATCGCATCTTTGCGGCGGATGTCGATACGAACTGACGAGAAAAATTTGAGAGCGCGGCCGCCCGGCGTGGTTTCGGGGTTGCCGAACATGACGCCGATCTTTTCGCGGATCTGGTTGATGAAAACGCAGACACAGCGAGATTTGCTGACAACCGGCGTGAGCTTGCGCATTGCCTGTGACATCAGGCGGGCCTGCATGCCGACAGTGGCGTCACCCATGTCACCATCAATTTCGGCTTTGCTGGTCAGAGCCGCGACCGAGTCGATGATGATGATATCGATGGCATTGCTGCGTACCAGCATTTCCGTGATTTCAAGAGCTTCTTCACCGCTGCTCGGCTGGGCGATCAGCAGATTCTCAGTGTCGACACCGAGTTTTTTGGCGTAACTGGGGTCAAGGGCGTGTTCTACGTCGATAAAGGCAGCCTGTCCGCCGGCTTTCTGGGCCTGTGCGACCACGTGCAGTGCTACCGTGGTTTTACCTGAAGATTCAGGGCCGAAGATTTCAACGATGCGGCCGCGGGGCATGCCGCCAACGCCGAGGGCGTAGTCAAGTGAGAGCGAACCGGTCGGGATTGCTTCGACCTGCAGGTGTCGTGAGCTGCCCAGTCGCATTACGGCGCCTTTGCCAAACTGTTTTTCTATACTGGATATTGCGGTTTCGAGTGATTTTTGCCGGTCTGGAATCTGTCGATTTTCAGCCACTTTTCAAGTGCCTCCTCAAAATATTTTATTCAGTTTATCACACTCGTAGCAGCAAAACCAATAGCTGCAAGAACAAAAAGCGAAAAGAAAGTTGTTGCTTGTAAAATGCTGGAGTGCGCGGTATCTTGTCGCTATTCAGGCGGTGTGGGAGGCCAGCATGGCTGAAAAAGCGGTGAAGATTCTCGGTATGATGAGCGGCACCAGTGGCGACGCCATCGATGGTGCCATGATGAGTTTTACCCGTTCTGGGGCCTGCGAACTGCTCTGGTTCGACAGCTGCAGTTTTCGCCCGGCCGAATTCGCACGCATTCAGAAATTGATGCGGGCTGCTGACGCCTGCGATATGACTCTCGGAGCCAGTTACATTGCCGAACTCTACGCCCGTGCCTGTCTGCAGTTCTTCGCAGCAGGGCATGAACGGCCAGATTATATTGCAGCCCACGGGCAGACAATCTATCATCACCCGCAACCGGCGATATGGGATGGCATAACTTTGACCGGCACTCTGCAGTTGCTCAATGGCAGTGTTCTGGCGCACCGAACCGGTATTCCGGTCATCTGTGATTTTCGCGCGGCAGATATGGCAGCAGGCGGTCAGGGCGCTCCTCTGGTGCCTTTCGCCGATCTGTTTCTCTTTGGAAAAAAAGCCCGCCGAGACCTGCTGCTACTCAATGTCGGCGGTATGGCCAATATCAGTGCTGTTCGAGCAGGAAAGCGGCCGCAGATGGTATGCGCTTTCGATACCGGCCCGGGCAACGTGTTGATGGATGCAGCGGTACAGCGTGCTGGCCTGGGGAATTATGACCGCGACGGGCTTCTTGCCGCGTCGGGGCGCAGCGACCGTCTGACGGTCGAGCGCTTTCTGCAGGACCAGTATTTCGCAGCGCCACCCCCCAAATCGACCGGTCGCGAATATTTCAATGCTGAGCGACTCGATCAGATCGCTTCCTGGCAGAAAAAGACGCTATCGCCGGCAGATCTGCTGTCAACGCTTCTTGATATAACGGTCAATTCGGTCGTTGCTGCAGTAACAGCGCTTTCCGGGCATATCCGGCTTCCTGCCGATCTTGCTGTTTCCGGCGGAGGGGCTCTCAACCCGGAATTGATGCGCAGATTGACCGTCCGGCTCAAAGATGTTGTGACCGTAACAACCAGCGATGCATTTGGTGTGCCGGTTATGGCCAAAGAAGCCATGGCTTTTGCTGTGCTTGGCAACGCATTCGTCAGGCACCGTCCCGGAAATCTGCCGGCAGCAACCGGAGCAACTGCCAGAGTCGTTCTGGGTGGACTGTATCCGGCCTGAAGACGAGAACTCAGCGGGCGAAGTCGAGGCGTATTATCTGATATTCGACACGTTCGGCATCAGCCAGGCTTATGTTATCGGGCGCGCGAATGATGATGTCTTTTTCCTGCTGTTCATAAAGGCGTCCGTGTGGCAGCAGTTCTGTAGTGAAAGAACTTTCTCCGGCAACTCTTGATTTGATGGTAATCTTAAGCAATACCTGCGTTATTTCGAGGTGAGTGAGGTTAAGGCAGCTGACGTTTAGCTCACGTAGATGAAGCTGCGGGTCGATGTCGAGTTTGATGATTCGATTCAGCGCGCGGTTGAATATTTGATCCCACATGGCTTTATAAGCCGAATCGTCGTCGAATCTGCCGATGAACTGACGGTGCAGATCGATAAGTTCGGCAAAAAAGCCGCGATTTTCCATGACCAGCGATATTGGCAGCAGCCAGCCCGGGTTTTTGGTGTGAAAAAATGAGGTAAGTGCTGTCGACAGCACTTCTGGTTCGCGCTCAGGGATGACGGCTTTTTCGATCAACGATTCTATGCTGTTGGCGCCATGCATCGGTGGCAGAGTTGCGCTGGCCAGATCTGATGGTGGCTTGATTCGCATCGCCAGATTCACCCATTCACGCAGTGATACGGGAGCCACGGTGTCGAGAACCATGAACTCGAAATAACCCGGATTATTGGTGCGGAAAACTCTTCCGATATAGCCTTTATCGCCAGCTACCGGAAAAATGAACCCGCGATGGTGCGCATCCCAGCGTGCCTCGAAAATTCTACCGGTGATTCCTTCGGTTGCGAAAAACTGGGCTTTGAAAAAGAGACGAATTGGATGCCAGGTTGCCCGCAGAATGGTCTGCAGAAACTGCAGCATGGAAGTTGGCATGAACCAGCGGGCTAAGCCGGTATTGGTGAACTGTATGGTGCGGGCTTCCTTCTGGGCGAGAATGGTTATTTGTCTGGCTTCGCGTCGGGGGGCCGGCTTGAAGTCGATACGGTCCCGGCTGAGTTTGACCGGAGTGAATGCGTCGGGTATCTTGAACTCGGTTTCGTTGATGGTAACCTTGTAGACGGCGCCTACTTCGCCTGTGCTGACCAGATTGATTTCTTCGGGTGCTTTTAAAAAAACCTCAGGTGGCAATTTTAGCGTTTTGCTGTAGTGGTCGCGCGTGATCATCGGAAACACGATGAACAGCATAAAAGGAATGAAGGTCGCAATTGCGATAAGCACCGCTTTCGCCCGTCGCGATAAGCCTTCTTCCGGCTCCTGTTGCCAGTTCTTCTTCTTTTTCGGTTTTTCTTCTGTGCTGGCCAAGGTTATAACCCGTCAGTCTCTTCCGGCTTTTCAAGCATGTCTTCGAGTGCTGCCTCAACACTTTCGATAATCGGGCTGTCAGGAAACTTCTGCTGAATCATGCGATAGACTTCGATTGCTTCATCGACCCGGTTCAGTGCGGTCAAAACTTCAGCCCTGGTGAACAGCATGCGGTCGAGCAGAGGGCTGTCGGCACTGCCGAGTTCATGATTCTGCAGAAGTTCCAGCGCGGTTTCCCAGCGGTCGCAGTTGATGTGACTCAAAACGTCAATGTAAAAAGACAGCGCTTCGGGGTGTTCGATGTTCTGCGATATCAGTTCTATTTCGCGTTGAGCGGCATCAGTAAAGGAATTCTGGCTGAACTCGAGAACGATTTTCTGATAAAGCTCAAGTGCGTGTTTGAAATCTTTGAGAAACTTGCGGGACTCAGCCAGGTAAAAAAGGCTTTCGATAAAGGCACGAGATGAGATTTC
>Ga0116144_10001071_pt1 | contig 34527 bp, 28 predicted proteins | sample AD_UKC035_MetaG_FD_89746 | JGI IMG/M metagenome (GOLD analysis project Ga0116144, IMG submission 89746) | Active sludge microbial communities of municipal wastewater-treating anaerobic digesters from USA - AD_UKC035_MetaG | ecosystem: Engineered > Bioreactor > Anaerobic > Digestate | place: USA...
ACGCGCGCACTCCGGCGCGGATGCTTCCAAGCGCGGCCTCCTGCGCGGCTTTCACCGCGCGATACATCGCGGCAACTTTCGGGGAGGGTTTTCCCTTCACCACCGTGCGGGTCAGGTCGCCGAAATATCCATGCCCCCTGTGCTGCGGAAAGATGTCAATCACCACCGGCTCGGCGGCGCGCAGCGGTCCCGATCCGCGCTCATGAGGATCGGCTGACTGCTTTCCGCAGGCGGCGATCGTGGAGTCGGCGGAGCAGCCTGATTCGAGCAGAACCCGGTCAATGAAGAGCTGGAGCTCTTCGGAGGTCAGCACCCGGCGGCCTTCGCGGAGCAGGCCTTTGCTGCTGACGGAAGCGGCGCGGAGCCGCGCGCAGGCGGCCTTCATGGCCTTCACGGCCGCGCGCTGCGATTCGCGGATGCATTCAATTTCGGTGCGGGTCTTCACGGCGCGCTCCGGAAACGCGGGACCCTCGATCACTTCAATCCGGATGCCCCCGGCGTTGAGCTTCAGCGTAATGCCCGCCGGAAAATCCCACGGCACGCGCACGCGGCGCACATGCAGCCTCTTGAGCAGCGCAACGGTCCACGCCACCGGATCCCTTCGCTTTGCGGATTCCAGATGCAGGCTGTCGGGCGTGTGCAGAATCACTCCGGATGTTTCGCCGCGGGCGCGGCCGTATTCAAGCGCGGAGACAACCAGATGAATTTCATTTCCGATGCAGAGACACACCACCGCATCCGGCGCGTTGAATCCGGCGGCATAGCGGATGTCCGGAACCGCGGCCGGAGAGCCGACCAGCAGGAGAGGATCTGTCAATAACTTTTTCACAGCGGCATCCTAAAATAAAAAACAAAATAATACAGCAAAAACGGGGATGGCCTTTCTAACCGCTTCGACGCAAAAGATTTCAACAGGGTCCGCCAATATCCCCACCATATCTTGTGGGTGTTGAAAATTTTGCACCCAGAAATGGTGGGCCGCGTTTTTTTTCGGGTTATCCACAGTTTTTCCCTTGAGCGGTTTTTTTTATTGGCCTAGTTTTGCGTCACACAGATGAAAGAGACGTCGCGGAACACGCCACGTCCGACGGAGCATGTGCTGTTTGAAAGCCGGATCGCAGCCGGCCGGAAACGGAGGTCTGAACAGCGGAATGATACGCAGCATTCCGCCGGAAGGAAAACCGGATAACAGCTCCGGGCTTCGCGCGGACAGGCGCCGCCGGATAAATTTTTGGGTGAACATGAAAAAGTCAGCAGCAGCAGTTTTGTGGAACCAGGCGTGCAGGCATCTCAGTCAGGTCCTTTCGAAGGATGTCTATGACCGGTGGATCGCGCTGATCGAGCCGGGCACTCTCGCCGACGGTGTCCTCACACTGGAAGTCGCAAACAATTTCTATCTCACGTGGCTCGAAGACAACTATCTTTCCCTGATGCAGGACGCCGTGCGGTCGGTCTGCGGAGAAGACATCGCCATCCGCCTCGAGGTGAACCTGAGCGTTCCCTCCCAGACCCCGCCCGCCGAGCCGGCGGCGAAAAAAGCTTCACCCGCGCCCGCCAGAAAGACACTCGCAGACGTCCCGCTGAATCCGAAATACACGTTCGAGAGTTTCGTGGTCGGTTCTTCCAACCAGTTTGCGCACGCGGCCGCGATGGCTGTCGCGCAGTCCCCGGGCAAGGCCTACAATCCGCTCTTCATCTACGGCGGATCCGGGCTGGGAAAGACCCATCTGATGCAGGCCATCGGCCATTCCGTCCAGCAGAGCGGGCGGAACGCGGTGACGTATCTCGCCTGCGAAGTTTTTCTGAACGAGTACATTGACGCGCTTCAGCGCGGAGCCGTGGTGGCCTTCCGGAAGAAATACCGGAACACTGACGTGCTGCTGATTGACGACATTCATTTCCTCGCCGGGAAGGAGCGCATGCAGGAGGAGTTCTTCCACACCTTCAACGCGCTCTTCGACCGGCACAAGCAGATTGTGCTCGCCAGCGACCGTCCGGCGAACGAAATTCCCGGCCTCGAACACCGGCTGGTGTCGCGCTTTGAATGGGGACTGGTCACCGATCTGGAAACCCCGGACATGGAAACGCGGATTGCGATCCTGCGCAAGAAGCAGGAGCTCTTCAACATATCGCTCCCGCCGGAAGTGCTTTCCTATATTGCGCAGCGCGTGCGCTCCAACATCCGCCGGCTCGAGGGGGCGCTGATCCGCGCCGCCTCCTACAGTTCGCTCACCGGAAAGGAGCTCACGCTCGACAACCTGGAGCGGCTGCTGCGCTCCGTGCTGGACGAGGAGGCCCAGGACACGCTCAGCATGGAAGCCATCCAGCGGACCGTGGCCGAATACTACAAGATCAGCCATGAGGACATGATCAGCAAGCGCCGGCCGGCCGCGATCGCCTTCCCGCGCCAGGTGGCCATGTACCTCTGCCGGACGCTCACGGACCACTCGCTGCCGGCGATCGGAAACGCCTTTGGACGAAATCATGCGACCGTGCTGCACGCCTGCCGGCTCCTCACGGAGAAGATTCAGAGCGATCCGGACATCCGGCAGACCGTTTCAATCCTGAACGACCAGCTTGAAAACAAGGGATGAGGAGGGCTGTGGACGGGCTGATGATAATTTGTTGAAAAAGTGCGTGTCATTCACAGGCCGCGCTTTTATCATCAGCGGTCAAAAAATGGCGCCGGTTATGAACCCGGTTTTCAACAGGAAAAGGATGGATGAAAAGGCCGCTGAATGGCGGTGAAAAGATGTTGTTGTATTTGTTCACAGACCATAATAATAGGAATATTTAAATATATATATATCCTATTATCAGTACGGAGTGAATAACCGGAGAAAATGGGCATGAAACTCAAAGTTGAAAAAGCGGCCGTGGTCGAGGGTCTTCAGAAGGTTCTTTCTATTGTCAGCACCCGAACCACTCTCCCGATTCTTTCCAATGTGCTGCTCCAGGCCGAAGGCGGGAAGCTTCATCTGACCTCCACCGATCTTGAAGTCAGCGTCAAGACTTCCGTGGATGCCTCTGTTTCCAAAAAGGGAGGCACGACGCTTCCGGCCCGCCGGCTTGCAAGCATCATCCGCGAACTGGCCAGCCATGATGTCGAGATCACCATCGAGGACAAGGACACGGCCGTCATTCAGGCCGGCCCCTCCTTCTTCAAGCTCCGCGGCGCGAGCGAGGATGATTTTCCCCCTCTGCCGAAGTTCGAAGGAAGCCGCGCCTTCACCCTGAAGCAGGGCGTGTTCAGGGACATGCTGGTCAAGACTTCCTATGCGGCTTCGACCGACGAGACGCGCTACATCCTCAACGGTGTGCTGCTCAGCTTCCGCGACGAGAAGCTGACCGTGGTGGCCACCGACGGCCGCCGGCTGGCGCTGGTCGAGCAGGAAGTGGAGTTCCCTAAGGATTCCGAAGGCGATCTCGTCATCCCCACCAAGACTGTCAACGAGCTGAATCGCACGCTTCAGGACGACGGCAGCATCAGGATTCAGGCGTCGGCCAACCAGGTGGCCTTTGAATTCGGCGATATGCTGATCATCTCCAAGCTGATCGAAGGCGCGTTTCCGAATTTCCGGCAGGTCATTCCGTCGCAGGCGGAACAGCGGGTGACCATCGAGCGCGAGGCGCTGATGAATGCAGTCCGCCGCGTTGCCCTCCTGGCGAGCGAGCAGGCCAGCACCGTCAGGCTGACCTTTGCAAACAACCGGCTCGAAATCACGGCGGAGACGCCGGATGTCGGCGAGGCCCGCGAAACGCTTCCGGTCAAATTTTCCGCCAAGGAGATCACGGTGGCCTTCAATCCCGAATTTATCGTCGCCCCGCTCAAGACGCTTGACAGCGACGAGGTCTTCTTTGAGGTGACCGATGCGCTGAGTCCGGGAGTGATCAAGAGCAATGTCCCGTTCCTCTACGTGCTGATGCCGATGCGGATCAACTGATCCGCGGGAGGATGGTTGCCCGACTAGGATTTGAACCTAGACTGAGCGGTCCAGAGCCGCTTGTGCTACCATTACACCATCGGGCAGAAAAACTCACAGGAATCTACGGAATTCTCCGCGTAAGTCAAAAATTTTCTTTGATTCACTGAAAAAACCGGTGCTCCGGGAGGCCCTTGCGCCTTGACATTTCCGCGGAAACGGGAGCAGAATCCGTCCTCTATGTCATGCTGTTTCAAGAGGAGACCGCGCGGAATTATCCCCCGAAGAGGAGGAGGGTGCATTCATACCGGCTGGCTTCTGGTTCTTGCCTTTCATCTTCTGGTTCCTTCCGCAAGTGTTTCTGCCCGCGGGCTGGAGCCCGTGAAGCTCCAGCTTAAATATCGCCACGGATTCCAGTTTGCCGGGTATTATGCTGCGAAAATCAAGGGGTTTTATGAGGCGGAAGGCCTCGATGTGACAATTCTGGAGGCCGTTCGGGGCGTTTATCCTGTGGATGCGGTGCTCTCCGGAGAGGCCGAGTACGGCGTGATGGCTGAAGAGCTTCTCGTGGAACGCGCCCACGGCAAGCCGCTGGTGGTGATGGGGGCAATTTATCAGCACTCCCCCTATATTCTACTGGCCCTAAGGGAAAGCGGCATTCGGACGGTGGAGCATCTTGCCGGCCGCCGGGTGATGAGGTCGTTCAACCGGCCGTCTCCCCAGATGGATGCCATGCTGAAAAATGCAGATGTGCTTCCCGATTCCGTTCATTTTGTTCCCCATGACTGGAACATCGAGTCGCTCATCAGCGGTCGCGCGGATGCCATGGACGCCTATCTGACCGATGAGCCGAACCTGGTCCGCCTCCGCGGCCTCGAGCCTGTGATCCTGTCTCCGATGGATTACGGCATTGATTTCTACGGCGACTGCTTTTTCACGACGGAAGACGAGATCCGCCTCCACCACCGCCGCGCAAGAGGTTTTCATTGCGCGACGCTCAGGGGCTGGGCCTATGCGCTGGAGCATCAGGAGGAGCTGATTGATTTCATCCTCACTCTTCCCGGGGTGGAGGAACGGGGGATCACCCGCGAGCACCTTCAATACGAGGCGGAGCAGTCGGTCAAACTGATTCGCCCGGACCTGATCAAGCTGGGTGAAATCAATCCAAACCGCTGGGAGCGGATGGCGAAGACCTATGTCGCGCTGGGGCTGATTCCTTCCGGCTTCAGCCTGGAGGGGTTCATTTATGATCCCGGACACGAACCCCACTGGCACTGGCTGCATATTCTGCTGATCGTGCTGGCCAGCCTGCTGATTGCCGCGGCGATCTTCTGGTCATGGAACCGTCAGCTCCGCCGGTCGGTTGCGGCGGCCATACGGGATCGCCGCGAAACCGACCGCAGAGCCTACAAGCTGTTTCACGAGGTGGCGCAGGGCGTGGTGATTGCCGACACGGATAACGGGAAGATCACTTATGCCAATCCCGCCATCGGCCGGCTGCTCGGCTATTCAAAACCCGAACTGCTCAAAATGGAATCACAGGACCTTCATCCCGCGAAGGAGTGGGACCGTGTGCGGAACGCGTTCACCGCCCAGACCGAGGGCGACCACCTCGTCGCTTCCGAAATTCCGTATCTGCGGAAAGATGGCACGCTTATGTATGCGGATGTCACGGTGAGCAAAACCCGCATTGGCGGCCGCGCCCGCAACGTGGCCTTCATTACCGACATTACCGAGCGCCTGGAGGCGAAAAGAAGTCTGCAGCGATCCCTCGCTGTCAGCAACCGCATCCGGAAGTTCATGGTGGACATCAGCGGATGCCGCACGGTGGAGGGCCTGCTGGAACCGCTGCTTCAGGCCGCCATGGACATCTGCGGCATGGATTGCGGCGGGGTTTATATTGTCGAAAATGACGCGGCCTGCCTGAAGCATACGGTGAATCTTGACGATGAACTCAAAAGCCTTGTGGCGCGGATGCCCCTTGCCAACCCGCTCATGAAATCGGCCGCTGAGGCCCGGGAGCCTGTCTATGCCCATGATGTTTCAGAAGACATGCGCAGCATGTTGCTCTCATTCGGGATTCAGCATGCCTATTCCATTCCCTTTTTTGAGGACGGTCATCTTTTCGGCTTTCTGAATGTCGGCACCCACTGCGAGGAGCCGCCGGATTCCGTGGCAATCCACAACCTGAGCGTGCTGGCCCTTGAGGCCCAGTCGGTCATCCGCCGCATTGCGGACGAGGCGGTGCGGAACCGGATGATGATGGCCATCGAGCAGGCCGCCGAAAGCATTGTCATTTCCGGTCCTGACCACCTGATTGTCTATGCCAATCCCGCATTCGAAAAGCTGACCGGATACACACTGGAAGAAGTGCTCGGTGTGCACCCCCACATTCTCGATGCCGGTCAGCATGAGCCCGGCTATCTTGAAGAAGTCGAGGCCATGGTTACAAGGGGAGAGACCTGGCGCGGACAGTTTATCAATAAAACAAAAGACGGCCGAATCATTATCGAGGAGGCCTGCGTGACCCCGGTTTTTGATCCGGCCGGAGCGATTGTCAATTATGTCACCGTCAAGCGCGACATCACCCGCGAACTGAAACTGGAAGAACAGCTCCGCCATGCCCAGAAAATGGAAGCCGTCGGAAAACTGGCCGGCGGCATCGCGCATGATTTCAACAACCTGCTCCAGACGATTCTCGGCTATGCGGAGCTGATCATGAAGAGTCCGAACGCCGATGCCGACACCCGGGCAGACATGGAGGAGGTTTACAGCGCGGCGGAACGCGCCGCCGGCCTGACCCGTCAGCTGCTCACTTTCAGCCGCCGGCAGGTGATTCGCCCGCAGAGCGTAGACGTCAACGAACTGCTGACGAGCCTGGTCAAAATCCTCCGCCGCGGAATCCGTGCCGATATTGCGCTCGAAGTGGATCCCGGAACGGATCTGTGGCCGGTTTTCGCCGACCCCGGCCAGATGGAGCAGGTGCTGATCAACCTTTGTTTCAATGCGCGCGACGCCATGCCCGAAGGAGGCCGGCTGCTGATCGAGGCCCGGAACGAGGAAATCTCTCAGGAATTCTTCCGCCAGAATCCGTGGGCCCGCGAGGGCCGTTATGTCCGGCTCCGGGTGACCGACACCGGCAGCGGCATCGCGCCCGAAACCATGGAACGCATGTACGAACCGTTCTTCACGACGAAGGAAGCCGGAAAGGGCACCGGCCTCGGGCTCTCCACGGTCTATGGCGTCATCGAGCAGCACAACGGCTTGATTCATGTGGAAAGCCAGGTGGGCCGGGGCAGTGTTTTCGACGTCTATTTCCCCGTGGCCCGCAAGGAACCGGATCGGCCGGCCGAGCCGGCTTCGTCCCCGTCCGGAAACGGCCGTGAAACCATTCTGCTGGCGGAGGACGACCCGTCGGTTGTGGGCTACACCCGGCGCGTGCTCGAGCGGGCGGGATACACCGTCCTGACCGCCTCAACCGGCGTCGAGGCGGTGGAGTTGTTCTCCCGCAGCACGGGCCGGGTGAATCTGGTCCTGATGGATGTGGTCATGCCCGGCCTCACCGGCGTGGCCGCCCGCGATGAAATGCTGAAAATCCGTCCGGACATTCCGATTCTTTTCATCAGCGGTTACAGTCACGGTGCCATCCGTGCTGAACGGATCGCGAAGGAGAAAATCGAGATCATCCAGAAACCGTTCCGGGCATCCGATCTGCTGGCCCGGATTCGGGAAATCCTCGACCGCCGCCCCGCCTGAAAAGTTCCAATCCCTGGAACTTTCTCCCGAAAAACTTCCAATCATTGGAACTTTTCGACCGGAAACTTCCAGTCATTGGAACTTCTTGACCTTCGAGAAAAAAACACGGCGTTCGAAGTCCGTGGTTGGCAAGCCGGAATATGGATGCTAGATTCCTGCAACTATTGTCAACCATAGCAGGTTCAGCCTGTCAGGAGAAATGAAGTTATGACGATTACCGCGAAAAAGATGTTGAAAGACAACCCGATTCTGACCGACGCGCAGCTGCGCGCCGAGGTCGAGAAATGCGAATTCTGCGAAGAGAAGCCCTGCAAGGCCGCCTGTCCCTGCGACTGCTCGCCCGCAGATTTCATCATGGCCGTGAAGCTCGGAACACCGGCGGATTTCAAGCGCGCCGCCGCTGAAATCATGTCCAAGAACCCGTTCGGCGGCATCTGCGGCATGGTGTGTCCCGACACGCTCTGCATGGGCGCCTGCGTCCACAAGAAGATGGACTGCGCGGTGAATATTCCCGCAGTGCAGGCAACGATCATCGCGAAAGCCCGTGAACTGAAATCCTTCCCCGAATTTGAAAAGGTGAAGTTCAACGGCCGCACGGTGGCAGTGGTTGGCGCGGGTCCGGCCGGACTTGCCGCCGCCGCGACGCTGGCCCAGAAGGGCTACAAGGTGGATATATTCGAGCAGAACGAAAAGAGCGGCGGGATGTGCCGTCTGATTCCCGAGCACCGCCTCTATCGCGAAATGCTGGAGAAGGACGTTGATTTCTGCCTCGGCATGGGCGGCAGCCGCATCAAGATGAAAACCGGCAAAGCGGTGTCGGATCCGAAAACGCTCCTGAAAAAAGGCTACAAGGCGGTGATTGTCGCGGCCGGCCTTTGGGAACCCGTCATCTTGAACATTCCAAACAAGGACAAGGCGATTGGCGGCATTGAATTCCTGCAGAAGCCCAAATCGTTCGGCCTGCGCGGGAAGAAAGTGGCCGTCATCGGCGGCGGCGCCACGGCGCTCGACTGCGCGGTGGCGGCGAAGCTTTCCGGCGCGAGCTCGGTCGAGATGATCGCCCTGGAAAACGTCGGCGAAATGCCGCTCACCCCGCGTGAAAAGCAGGATCTGGTCGAGCACGGCATTGACTTCAACGGCCGCATGCGCGTCACCGAAATCTGCGCCAACGGCGACAAGGTGACCGGCCTCAAGACGATCAAGATCGCACTTCCGGCCGGCGAGAAATTCAGCGTCAGCGCGCTGAAGGACATCAAGGGTACCGAGCAGACCCGCGCGGACATCCAGATTGTGATCATGGCCATCGGCGCGCGTTCCACCATTCCGAAAGTGGATTCCCGCGGCGTGTTCTACGCCGGCGATATCGCCAACGGCCCGACCTTTGTGGTGACCGCCTCCGCGGCCGGAAAGAACTGCGCCATGGTGGTGGATGCCGCGCTGAACCAGCAGAAGGCCCCGGTCATCAAGGATCCGAAAAAGAGCACCGTGCTGGTGGAAGGCTACAACATGGTCCCGGTTTCACTGGAAACCGATTTCTTCGGCCGCAAGCTGATCAACCCGTTCCTGCTGTCGGCCTCGCCGGCTTCGGACGGATATGAGCAGATGAAGAAGGCCTATGAGGCCGGCTGGGCGGGCGGCATTATGAAGACCGCCTTTGACAACCTGCCGATCCATATTCCGGCGGCCTACATGACCTGCTTCAACGACACGACCTGGGGCAACTGCGACAACGTGTCCGATCATCCGATTGACCGGGTCTGCACCGAGGTCAAAAAGCTGGTCCGGGAATATCCGGACCGCCTGACCGGCGCGTCCACGGGAGGCAATGTCTCCGGCAATGACGAGAGCGACAAGAAGAGCTGGCAGAGCAACACCCGCAAGCTGGAAAAAGCCGGCGCGATGGTGATCGAATACAGCCTGTCCTGCCCGCAGGGCGGCGAGGGCGCCGAAGGCGACATCGTTTCGCAGAACGCGGCCCTGACGGCGAAGATCATCGGATGGGTGCTGGAAGTCGGCGATCCCTCGGTTCCCAAGCTGTTCAAGCTCACCAGCGCCGTGACGGACATCAAGAGCATCCTGAAGGCGGTGAAGCCGGTCTTTGCCGCGTATCCAAAGGCAAAGGCGGGCGTCACGCTGGCCAACACCTTCCCGTCGCTGGCGTTCAAGCCCAGCCCGGCAAAGAAGGTCTGGGAAGACGGTGTGGTTTCCGGCATCAGCGGCGAGGGCATCACACCCGTGAGCTATCTCTGTCTGGCCAGCGCCGGCGGCATGGGCGTGACCATCTCCGGCAATGCCGGTCCGATGAACTACAAAGCGGCGGCGGACTTCCTTGCGCTGGGCACCAACACAGTCCAGTTCTGCACGGTGGTTGAAAAGCACGGCTATCTGATCATTGACGAACTCTGCTCCGGTTTGAGTCATCTGATGCAGGCCCGCAAGATCAAGTCGGTCAAGCAGCTTGTTGGTATTGCCCAGCCTGAGCCGATCCGCGGCTTCATGGACCTGGACGGGACCAAGCAGATTTCGACCTGCAGCACGGACCTGTGCGTGCAGTGCGGCAACTGCACCCGCTGTCCGTACCTGGCCATTTCGATGAACGCGGACAACTATCCGGAAACGGATGCGTCCAGGTGCATCGGATGCAGCCTGTGCGTGCTTCAGTGTCCCGCAAAGGCCCTGAGCCTGCGCGACCGGACAGCAAAGGAGAAGAAGGCGCTGCATGCCTGACCGCGATTCCCGCGTCGGGCGGCCGGAAACGGACCGCCCGCCGTGTCCGGAAAAATGACCTTGCTCTGGACCGGTGCAGGCAGTAACTTCTCCCTGTTTTCCATCGGAATGCTCGGGTGGTGAAATGGCAGACACGCCAGGTTGAGGGCCTGGTGGCCGCAAGGCTGTGCGGGTTCGACTCCCGCCCCGAGCACCATGCGCGCTATTTCATGAAGCCATGTCGGATCCAGCGTTCCCGCGTCCGGTTTCTGATCCACCGCGCGGTTCCAATTCGATCATCGCCGGTCAGGCCGGCCGCCCGCGCATAGGCGCGCCAGAAACACACCCGGTCAGCCAGAGACGGTTCGCGGTCTGTATTGAACTGCATCAGATTGTGATTTCTCTTCCGGCGGGGGAGCGTCCGATATTTCCGGTTGCGCTCGTTGTCCAGCCAGATGAATTCCCAGCCTTCGCCGGTTTCGCGCGAAAGGATGTTGTTCGTCCGAAGATCCCCGTGACAGATTCCCGCCGCATGCAGGCGCGCCGCGGCCTCCGCCACGGCCCGAAGGAAGGCAAAGCGTCGGGATGTTCCGGCCGCAAGCCCGTATTGCGGATCCATCAGCCGTTTTTTCACCGAAACCGCATTCGACACCTCGTCCGTGATCAGCATGCTTTCACTTCTGAAAAATCCGGCCGGCCGGATCAGGCAGCGGACATGCGGGGCGGAGAACCCGGACTTCTCCATCAGCAGGTCACCCCGCCAGGCCCGGCCCGCCCTCGAGGTTCTGAACATCCCCTTGAAGGCATCGCGCCATCCCCGGAGCAGGAATTTCTTCAGATAAACCGCTCCGGTCTCGCTGCTCAGCGCTCCGCGCCGAACTTTGGAATACGGAGAACAGGTGACCGGCTCAAAACCCGGAAGCTTCATCTCCCAGCAGTCCGGCGCCCGCGCCGCCCAGGAGGCCTCGCCATCCCGGAAGGTGACCTTCAGCCGGCGCCCGCCCGCCGCAGGAACAACCTGCGTGATCCAGATGCGGTTTGTGCTTCGTTTCATGCGGGGTACTGTGTAATGATAACCGCTGTTTAGCAAGTCAGTTCGGTTGAAGGACGACAGGCGTTGAGCAAAACTCATTTCATAAAGTCCACCGCCATTGTGAGCGGTTTCACGGCCCTGAGCCGCGTGCTTGGACTGGTGCGTGACATGCTCATGGCGGGAGTGTTTGGAACCTCCCTGTATATGTCGGCTTTCGTGGTGGCGTTCACCATCCCCAACCTGTTCCGCAGGCTGTTCGGCGAAGGCGCGCTCTCCGCGTCCTTTATCCCTGTATTCATCGAGGTCCGTCACAAGGAGGGCGAAGGCCCCGCGTGGATCATGGTGCGCAAGGTGGTCACTCTGCTGACACTGACCCTGCTGGCAATTGTCATCGCCGCCATGCTGGTCGTGACCGCCGCGTCGTTGTGGATGGATCTCGGCGAAAAAGCGGCGCTGGTGATGCCGCTGCTCAGGATCATGCTCCCCTATACCGTGTTCATCTGTCTCGCCGCGCTGTCCATGGCGATTCTCAACTCCTATCATCACTATGCCGTTCCGGCCTTTACGCCCTGCCTGCTGAATTTCGTGTGGATCGTCGCCGTGCTTTTCATCTGTCCGAGGTTCACGGGAGACCCGATGGGGCAGATTGGCGCTGTGGCCTGGGCGGTGATTGCGGCCGGAGTGCTTCAGCTCGGCGTGCAGATTCCGCAGCTGGTGAAATACGGATATCGCCCGGGTCTGTCGTTCGACTGGAAAGACCGCCGCATGATTCGCATCCTCACGCTGATGGGGCCGGCCGCGCTGGGCCTTGCCGTTACCCAGTTCAACGTGGTGATTGACCGCCTGCTCGCGATTTGGATCGGCCCGTGGGCGCCGGCCGCCCTGTTCTTCAGCGAACGGCTGATCTATCTTCCGCTCGGCGTCTTTGCGGTGGCCCTGAGCACCGTGCTGCTTCCGACTTTTTCGGGCCATATGGCCGTCACGGACACGGTTCGAATGAAGAGCACCCTCAACCGGGCGCTGCGCAATCTGCTGTTTGTGATGATCCCCGCCGCGGCGGGGCTTCTGATCCTTTCCGGCCCCATTGTGGAGATGATATTCGAGTGGGGCAACTTCACCCGGCAGTCCACCCGGCTGACGGCGCTTGCACTTCAGTTCTATGCCCCGGGGCTGGTGGTGTTCAGCCTGGCCAAGGTTTTTGTTCCGGCCTATTACGCCATGCAGGACACCCGTACTCCGGTCCGCATCGGGCTCTATGCCGTCCTGCTGAACCTGATTTTAAATGTCACGTTTGTTCTCACCTGGCCGCTGTACTGGAAGCATGCGGGCCTTGCGTTCGCCACTGTGCTCGCGGAAGGTTTCTATGCCCTGGCGCTTGCCGTGGTGCTTCATCGGCGCATCGGGTCGCCCGGCTGGCGGTCCATCGGCTCGAGTGTTTCCTTATGCGCCGCCTGCACCGTCATGATGGGGCTTACGGTTGTTTATGTTCACTCCGCGCTGACTCTGCATCCGGGCATTCTTCCGCTGGATGGAAAACTGATGCAGGTTGCAAATGTCCTGATTTCCATTGCCGCGGGCATGGCCGTCTATTTCGGCGCATCGGCCGCGCTGAAATCCTCCGAACTGGCTGATGTGGCGGCGGCCCTGCGGCGCCGGAAGCCTCAAACCAGTTCGACAAACACCTGATTGGATACAAAAAGCGCCGACTCCGTCAGTTGCAGAAAATCCCCATCCTGTTTCAGCAGTCCGTCCGCGATCAGCTTCTCAATGGCCGGTCCGCACAGCGCATAATAGTCAAAACCCGTCTGTTTCCGGAAAAGGCTCTGCGAGACACCGCGGATTTTCCGGAGGCTCATCACAAGCGTCTCGCGCGCCCGGGCCTCGGGCGCCAGCCGTTCCTCAAATGCCCGGCGCGGCCCGTGCAGGATGTAGTCCTGCGTGTCTTTCTCGTTTGCCCGGCGCGTGCCGTTCCAGTGGGAATGGGCCGAAGGTCCGCAGCCAATGTATTCTCCGCCTTCCCAGTACAGCAGATTGTGGCGGCATTCCCGTCCGGTCCGGGCGAAATTTGAGATCTCATAATGCTCATAACCCGCCGCCCCGAGCGTTTTTAGGATGAGCCGATACTGCGCCAGCGCCTCTTCATCATCGGCTTCGGACACGCTCATGCGCGCGAGCGCCGTGCCGGGTTCGATGGAAAGGCAGTAGCAGGAGATGTGTTCCGGGCCCAGTTCCAGAAGCCGGTTCAGGTCGTTTTCCACCTGCCGGGTGCTTCCGCCGGGAAGCCCATAGATGAGATCCGCGCCGATGTTCTGGAATCCGGCGGTTCGCAGCGCCCGGAAACTCTTCAACGCCTCCTCTCCGGTCTGAATCCGGTTCAGAAACTTCAGCAGCTTTTCATCAAACGTCTGAATGCCCAGCGACACCCGGTTGACGCCGCCGTTGAGCAAAACCTGAATTTTTCCTTCGGTCAGTGTTCCGGGATTGGCCTCGCAGCTCCATTCCTCAACACGGCCTGTATTCACGCGGCCGCGCACCGCGCCCAGCAGTCGCGAAAGGACGTCCTCAGGCAGCGCCGTAGGTGTTCCGCCCCCGATAAAAATTGTGGCTGGTGAAAAATCCTCCGGCAGGCTGTCCAGTTCCGATTCCAGCGCATCGGCAAACGCCCGGGTTTCCCCATCCGTCATGGCCTGCGAATGGAAATCGCAGTAGCTGCATTTCCGGAGGCAACAGGGCACATGAATGTACAGCCCATAGTTCATGCCGCGGATCATATCAGAAAGTCTTGAGAAGGCACCTCCGGATATCGTATGTTTCCCCCTTTCGGCCGGCGAGGCCGGGGCGGTCAGCAACAGAGAGAAGCTATATGAAGAAAAATTATGTTCTGGACACCAACGTTCTTCTCCACGATCCCAATGCCATCAACAGTTTCAAGGACTGCAATGTGGTCATACCACTCACCGTTCTTGAGGAAATTGACAATTTCAAGCGCGAGCTGACCGAGCGCGGCCGGAATGCGCGCCAGCTGTCGCGCCAGCTTGATGAGCTCCGGCACCGGGGGCGTCTTTCCGAAGGCGTGGCCCTTGACAACGGCGGGGGCCTGCGCGTCCTTTTTCACGGGGACCTGGAGGCCTTTGCCGAATCGCGCAAGAACGACGACATTATCCTGAACGCCGCCCTTGATTTGAAGAAAAGCGCGACTGAGCCCACCATCCTGATTTCAAAAGACATCAACATGAGGCTCAAGGCCGACGCCATTGGACTGGATGCCGAGGATTACGAATCGGGACAGGTCAAATCGCCAGAGTTTCACTGCGGCTACATTGAGCTTGAAGTGGACTCGCAGTCATTCAGCCGGTTTGAGCATGAGCACAAGCTTCCGATGGAGGGGGAAGAGCTGAACCCGAATTTGTATATCGTGCTTGAAGAGGAGAGCAATCCCGGACATCAGGCGCTGGGCCGTTATGACGGGAAAACGAAAAGCATTGTTCCGCTGATTGCGCTGCCTTCGCAGATGCATCCCATTCATCCCCGCAACACCGAGCAGCGCTTTGCGATGGATGCGCTGATGAACGACGATATCCGCCTCGTGACGCTCACGGGAAAGGCGGGCACCGGAAAAACACTGCTGGCGGTCGCCGCCGGTTTCTTCAAGACCGTGGACGAAGGCACCTACACCAAGCTTCTGGTTTCGCGCCCCACGCTGCCCATGGGCCGCGATCTGGGTTATCTTCCCGGCGATCTTGAGGAGAAGCTGAACCCGTGGATGCAGCCCATCCAGGATGCGCTTGACCTCGTGCGGACGGGGAGAAAAGCCGGACAGAAATCCGACCGCGACTTCACCATGTTCGGCGACAAGATCAGCGTGGAACCCCTGACGTATATCCGCGGCCGCAGCATTCCCGGCCAGTTTATCATCATTGATGAAACCCAGAACCTGACGCCTCTGGAGGTCAAGACCATCATCACGCGCGTGGGTCACGACACGAAGATCATTCTCACGGGCGATATTTATCAGATCGACAATCCCTATGTGGATATTCTGTCGAACGGGCTCAACGCGGTCGCGGAGAGGTTCCGTCCGCACGCGGTGGCGGCCCATGTGATGCTGAAAACCGGTGTTCGCTCGGAACTGGCCGAACTGGCTGCGAACATCCTGTAGGAGATACCCATGAAGAAAATCATCAGCATTGCGCTTCTGGCGGGGCTGCTGCTCTGCCCGGCCTCCCGGGCCCGGGATGCGGCGCTGGTCCGGCAGCAGTACGACATGGTCAAATCCAGACTCGATGACGGCGGCGATCTGATGATTGTCGCCAATGTGGACGGGCTGGTTGAGGCGGGCGTCCAGAAACTTGTCGAGATGGCTTCGATGGCCGCTTCCACACAGCCGTCTGCGCCGGGCCTGCCTGCCGCGCTGGAAAAACTGCCCGCTTTTCTGAAGGCGAACGGATTTTATGCCGTCACGGCCGTTGGATTCAGCGCGGTGCCGAAGGACAATGGCCTGAACACCATCAAGGCCTTCGTTGGCCGAGATGCCGCCGCCGCCGCCCTTCCTCTGTGGCGCGGACTTTTCGGGCTGCAGGGTATTGAAATGATCACGCCGGCCTATCTGCCCGCCGACACCGAGATCGTCCGGACCTTTGCCGCCGATCCGGAGCAGCTCTGGAAGCTCTCGCGCGAGGCCGTGACCCGCCTGGGAACCCCGGAAGGCGCCATGGCGTTTGAACAGTCGCTGGCAATGTCCACCATGATGCTGGGCGTACCGCTGGACACCTTGATCAGCAGCCTGGGCGGCGAAGGCTTCCTTTCCATGCAGCTGTCAAAGACCGCAAGTGCGGAACTTCCGCTCGGCGGCGCCGGGAAAACCATGACAGTCGCTGAACCCTCGGTGCTGCTGGGTTTCACCGTGAAGGATGAAACGCTCGCCACGCTGATCAAAACCCGTTTCTGCGGCGAGGGCCTCCCGGCCGCTTTGACCGAAAAAGACGGAGCGGAAATCATTACTATGAGCATGAAGCTTCCGTCGCCGATCCCGATGCAGATCACGCTGGCGGTTAAGAGCAATGTGTTCCTGATCGGGTCGAATCCCGGCGTGATCAACCGCGCGCTGGCGGCGGCAGAGTCCGGCGAAGGGCTGCTGGCCTCCGAAAAATTCAAAACGGCATTTGGATCACTTCCGATGAAGAACAACGGAATGATGTATTTCAGTCCCGAATGCGCGGAATTCTTCAAGACCATTCAGCAGGCCGCCGTCATGAACGACAGCGGAGCGGATGCCGACATGAACGCGGCCATCATGAAGTTGTTCGGAAGTGACGAGCCCCAGCAGAGCGCGATGGTCATTCTGAACACAAGAAATGGAATCCAGCTTCAGGGAAACACCACATTCAGCGGCCGGGATGTGCTGGCCGGAGCCGTGTTTGCGCCCGTGGGCATCGTGGCGGGGATGATGCTGCCGGCCGTCTCATCGGCCCGCGCGAAGGCCCAGACCGTCGCCTGCATGAACAATCTGCGGCAGATCCAGGCCGCCAAAGACCAGTGGGCCATTGAAAAAGGAATGGAACGCGGCGCGCCGGTGTCCCCGTCCGACATAGAACCCTATTTGAGGGAAATTCCAACCTGCCCGGCCGGAGGAAGCTACATTCTGAATGCCGTGGGTGAAGAGCCAACCTGCGACCATCCGGGCCACGGAATGAAGTGAGGCGCCCATGTTGACCGGCGGATATTTCATTTTTTTCATTCCCGCGATGATCCTTTCGATGATCGCGTCCGCGATGACCAAAGGAACCTTCAGGAAATACGCGAGGGTGGCGGCTTCGTCCGGCATGACCGGGGGCGAGGCGGCCCGGCGTCTTCTGGACTCGCAGGGCATTGACAGTGTCAGCGTCAACCACATCGGCGGCTTCCTGACCGACCACTATCATCCGCTGAAGAAAGAACTCAACCTTTCAGACGGGGTCTACGGGTCCAGTTCACTGGCGGCCATCGGGGTGGCCTGTCACGAAGCCGGCCATGCGCTGCAGCACGCGCACGGCTACGGCCCGCTGATGTTCCGCTCGGCCATGGTGCCGGTCACGCAGTTCAGCAGCAGGATATCCTATCTGGTCCTGATTCTCGGCCTCGCCATGAACTTCCGTCCGCTGGTGGACATTGGCATCATCCTGTTCTCGGTCGCGGTGCTGTTTTCACTGGTGACGCTTCCGGTGGAGTGGAACGCGAGTTCGCGCGCAAAAAGACTGATGGTTTCATCGGGCATTGTGACCGCGGCCGAAGAAGACGATGCCGGCAAAGTGCTGAACGCGGCCTTCCTGACCTATGTCGCCGCGGCGGTGTCGTCCATCATGACGCTTCTGTACTACATCTCGCGCCGGCGGTAGTTCTCACAGCAGGCCGGTTGCGTAGGCGATCAGAACGGGAATGGAGAAGATTCCATCCACCTTCGCCAGTCGCTCGCCGGTATTCGGTTTCATCAGGTAGGTGCCGTCAAACTTGAAAAGACGTTCTCCGGTGTTGGGTTTCATAATGTAAGTGCCGTCCCACTTGTACAGGCGTTCACCGGTGTTGGGCCTCATCAGGTACTCCCCATCCCACTTGTAGAGCCGTTCGCCCGTGTTGGGTTTCATGATGCAGGTCCCATCCCATTTGTACAGCCGTTCGCCGGTGTTGGGCTTCATGAGATAGGTTCCATCCCACTTGTAGCGGCGCTCGCCGGTCGTCGGGGATGTAATGTATGAATCCGCAATCGCGCTCACCGCGACGATCATCGCAAACAATGCCAAAATTAATCTTTTCATGGCTTCAGCATAAAACTCCGGCCGGCACGAGTCAACCGGCGCAAAACAAAACTTCCAATGATTGGAACTTTCTGTCAGATTTTTTCCAATGATTGGAACTTTTTTCCGTAAAACTTCCAGCCATTGGAAGTTTTGCAGTCAGGAGAGATTATGCTGGATTTCAGGACATATCAGGAGCGGGCAAGAAGCACGGCGGTGTATCCCGGCATGGGCGAGGGCAACTGGATTTATCCGGCGCTGGGACTGGCCGGCGAGACGGGCGAAATCTGCGAGAAGATCAAGAAGTGCATCCGCGACGACGGCGGAAAGATGAAGCCGGAACGGCTCGCGGACATCGAAAAGGAGCTGGGGGACGTGCTCTGGTACATCGCCGCGCTCGGCAGCGAGCTCGGCCTTGACATGGAAACCATTGCCGAGCGCAATCTTGCGAAACTCGCGCACCGCAAGAAGAACGGGAAAATTCACGGGGACGGGGATCATCGCTGATCATGAAGATTGATCTCCATGTGCATGCCTCCGAGCGTTCCGCCTGCAGCGTATCCGGCGAAGAGGACATGATCCGCGCCGCCGCCAGACGCGGCCTCGACGCGCTGGTCTTCATGGATCACCACTGCCTGGTGCCGGTGAGCCGCCTGCAGGAGCTGAACCGGGAGTTTGCCCCTTTCCGCATCTTCGGCGGCGTTGAAATCACGCTCAGTGAGGAGGAGGACATTCTGGTTCTGGGTGTGCGCGATCCAAGGCTGGAACAGCGCAACTGGACCATGCCCGACCTGCACTCTTTCGTCCGCGACCGCGGCGGCTGGATGGCGCTTGCGCATCCGTTCCGCTACAGGGATAACGTCAACTTTGACATGGAAAAATATCCGCCGGACGCCATCGAGGTGCGCTCCTCGAACATCGCGGCCGGGAACCTGAAGCGAATTGAAGCGCTGCTCGGACTGACGGGCCTGCCCGCCATCTGCACCTCCGATGCCCACATTGCGAACCGGGCGGGTCTGTACTATGTGGAGCTGGACCAAACCCCTGCGGACGAGACGGAGCTTGCCCGCCTGCTGCGCGCGCGAAAGTTCTGCGCATGACCGGGGATGAAATATTTCCGGTGGTGGATGAAAACGGAACGGAAATCGGCCGCGCCCGGCGCTCTGAATGCCACGGAAATCCCGCCCTCATCCATCCGGTTGTGCATGTGATCGTGCGCAGCCGACGGGGCGAAATATTTCTCCAGCGCCGGAACATTCGACGTGATGTGCAGCCCGGAAAGTGGGACACATCGGTTGGCGGGCACATGCATCCCGGAGAGGAGGCGGCCGGGGCCGCCCAGAGGGAAATGCAGGAGGAGCTCGGTGTTCGCCCGCCCCGGCTGCAGTTCGCGTACCGTTATTTGTGGCGCTCCGAAACGGAGTCCGAACTGGTCCACACGTTTCTTGCGGAACATGAAGGACCCTTCATCCTGCAGGCCGAGGAGATTGACGAAGGGCGGTTCTGGACTGAGGGTGAAATCAGGGCCGCTGTCGGATCGGGAAAGCTGACCCCGAATTTTGAGGCGGAATTCGAAAGGCTGGTGAAACATGAATCTTGACCGGGAACTTGGGGTGGCACTGGAAGCGGTGAAGGCGGGATGCCTGCTTTCCCGCGCAGTGCAGCAGGGAATCACTTCTGTCGCAAAAGAGGACCGGTCGCCCGTGACCATCGCCGATCTCGGCACGCAGTGCGTGATTTCCATGCGCTTGATGAATCATCTGCCCGGTGAAACGCTGATCGGTGAAGAGGACACAAAGATATTTGAGGGGCGCGAGCAGTTGAAGTCGCAGGTGCTGGAGCTGGTTCGCCGCTTCGAGCCGGATACGGATGAGGATCAAATGATGGGGGCGATCCGCTTCGGTTCGCAGCCCGCGGTTCCGGAACGGTTCTGGGTGCTGGATCCGATTGACGGCACAAAGGGTTTTCTGCGGGGCGACCAGTACGCCATCGCCCTCGGGCTGGTAGTGGACGGCCGGGTTGTTCTCGGGGTCCTGGGCTGCCCGAATTACGGCGAAAGAATGTTCTATGCCGTGACGGGCAGGGGAGCCTTTGCAGTCCATCTCAATGGCGGAGATAAAAAGCAGATCAACGTGGATGATGTTGCCGACCCGTCACGGGCCGTATTCTGCGAGTCGGTTGAATCGGCGCACGCCGCGCACGGCGACCACGCGAAGATTTCAGAAATCCTGGGCATGACGCGCGCGCCGTTCCGGATGGACAGCCAGTGCAAATATGCGGCGGTGGCGCAGGGCGATGCCTCCATTTATCTCCGGCTCCCCAGCCGCAAAGACTATCAGGAGTGCATCTGGGACCATGCGGCGGGATCCATTCTTGTTGAAGAGGCGGGAGGCAGGGTCAGCGACTGCGACGACAAGGCTCTGGACTTCACGGCCGGCCGCCGTCTTGTGAACAACCGCGGCATTATCGCCACCAACGGCCGGATTCACGATGCCGTGCTGGCCGCCATCGCTCAGCTTTGATTTATTTGTTCGGCACCGGGCCGACGATCCACGGCGCAGCTTGTGGATCGTCCGGAAGAGTAATGCGGAGAGAACCCTGAAGGTCTGTGCGCCAGCGCTCGATGTTTCGGGAGTCGAGCCGTTGAACAACTGTCGGAGAGGGATCGCCGCGCCGGTTGTTTCTGCCGACGGAAATGACCGCGAGGCGCGGTGAAACTGCCGTGAGCCATTCATCTGATGTGGTCTTTTCCGATCCGTGGTCGCCCAGGACCAGAATGCCTGCCGCGGGCTGGATTCCGGCCTGCAGCATGGCGCGCTCTTCGGATATTCCCGCTCCGCCCATGAACAAAATGGCGGCAGCCTTGCGTCCGAACCGCATGACCAGCGAGGCCTCGTTGGCGATGCGGAAGTTTTTCGTTCCTTCCGGTGAAAACACCTCCCAGACCACGTCGCCCGCGGCCGTTCCCCGCAGGCCGCGCTCCAGCCGACGGACGCGGATTCCCCGCGCACGGACTTTTTCCAGCATGCGTTCGTATCTTTCAGACTGTCCCTTGAAGGGGCAGACCCAGACTTCGCCGACCTCAAAACGGTCCATGACGGCCTCGGCGCCGCCGGTGTGATCGGCGTCGGGATGTGTCAGGACAACGGTTTCCAGGCGATCCACCCCCTCGGCCTGCAGATGGCGGATGACGCGGTTCGCGAAGTAGTGCGGCCCGGTGTCGATAAGGATATCCCCGTCTCGGGGAAGATTCATGAAGACCGCGTTGCCTTCGCCGACATCCAGCACGTCAATCGCCACATCCTGCCGGTACCATGCGAGGGAGAACGCCGCCAGCGAGGCGATCAATATTCCACAGAAAAAAATCTTTCTGAAACCCATCCGCATGAAAACCAGCGCGGACAAAGTGATGTACCACAGGAGCATCAGAAGCGGGGAGGGCGACTGGACATGGCTGTGTCCGTGCGGGATGCTACTCATCAGGCGGACGATCCACAGCAGGAGGTCCACAAAAACACGGTTGGCATGATTGAAAATCTCGGCGCACACAGGGAAAAGCGATCCCGTGACCAGAGAGAGGCAGCCGGTAAGCACAACGAGAAACGATCCGGGAACGATGAAGATGTTTCCGAGCAGGCCGATGGGAGAACACAGATTGAAGTAATAGGCCGTCGTGGGGGCCGAAACCAGCCAGGCGGCCGTGGAAACAGCGGCAAGATCAGCCGCCTTTTCCGCGAGAAACCGGCCCCAGCGCTCCAGCCGTGGGCGCGGTCCTGGAATCCACCGGGGTTTCCGGAGCGGAAGAGTGTAAAGACGCCGGAAGACCGGATAGAAAAGGATGATGCCGGCAACCACGCTGAAAGAAAGAATGAAACCGGGCGAGGCAATCTGTCGCGGATCGGCTGCGAGAATCAGGATGGCGGCCGCCGCGAGGGTGGAGCCTCCGTCCGGCCTTCTCTTGAACAGCGGGCCGGACCAGTATAGAAGAGCCATGATGCACGCGCGGGCCGCACTGGCCTTGAGGCCTGTGCCCATCACATAAAGGATGAGAGCCGGCCCCAGCAGCAGAATCCAGTACTGTCGCGAGATTCCCAGCATCTTGAGCACGGCAATGATCAGAATGGCCATCACGCCGACGTGAAGTCCGGAGATGGCGAAGATATGCAGCGTTCCGGTCAGGGCGAACACATCGCGCAGGTTGTCGGGAAGGGCGCTTCGATAGCCGAGCAGAAGGGCCTCAAGCAGCCCGCGAATATCCGGATAATTTTCCAGCCCCCGGGAAAGAACGAGAGAAAATCGCGCGCGGCCGGCATAGCACCACCCCTTGAGCCGGCTGCCGTTTCCGCCGGAGAGGATGCGGGTCCTTCCGTCTTCGCCCTCCATGGTTACAGGGGGGAGCCAGGCCCTGGGTGATGCCAGGTTCTTCAGCAGGCCTTCAACGATCAGCCGGTCGCCGTAGCGGAGAGGCGGATCGGCTTCTGGAAGCGATATCCTGACGAACACCCTGCCGCGGGCGGCCTGCCACTGCTCCCTTCGACGAACGCCCTCCAGCTTGAGCGTGAAGCTCCAGCTTGTGCTGAAGCGGCCGAAGCCGGGTTCGGATTCAGGATCGTCGGTGACGACCCCCATGAGCTGAAGATACTCGCGGGAATGGCGCATCATGCTCCGAACATCTCTGCGGGAGGGGCTGTGATGCAGAAGCGAAGTATGCGCGGCCGCCGTTAAGACCAGCGCCGCATAAACGGCGGCGCCCGCCGCCGGATGTTTCCGAAAGACCATCGCCGCCACGGTCAGGACGAATGCCGTCACGGCCGGAAGCAGGAAACAGGGGGGACCGCGCAGGCCCGCGAGACAGCCGGCCATCACCGCGACAGCCAGACCGACCAGCGGCCGGCGCGGGCCCGGCAGATATTCGGAAGGCGGCGAAGACTTCATTAAGGCGTCAGAGTCCGGGGCGGGCGTCGCGCAGGTTCAGCGGGGTGTGCGGCCCGATCCGGTAGGCCCGGTTCAGGGCATCGGTCACAAAGGACTGCGCGGTGCGCACGGCGTCACAGATCAGTTCGCCGCGCGCCAGCAGCGCGGTCAGGGCTCCGGAGAATGCGCATCCGGCGCCGTGTTTTTCGGCCACATGAATGCGGGGCACGGGGAAAACGTATTCTTCGCCCTCATCATAGAGAACGTCATAAACCTCCTCGCCCGGAAGGATGCCGCCCTTCACGACGCAGGCCACATCGTATTTTTCTCCGATTTCCCGAGCGGCGCGCTGGAGGTCCTCCAGCGACGAAATGGTATGCCCGCACAGGATTTCGGCTTCATGCAGATTGGGGGTGACCACACGGGCCTCGTGCAGAAGCTCATTGCAGAGTATTTCGATGGCATCGGCCTGGAGCAGGCGGACGCCCGTGCGCGACACCATGATGGGATCCACCACAAGAATGGGGATGCCCTGGCTGATGTCCGCATCCACGACGGCGCGGATGATGTCAGCGGAATAGAGCAGGCCGGTCTTGGCGGCCGCAATGGGAAAGCTTTCGCAGACCATTCGAATCTGATCCAGCACGAGTTCGGGCAGGAGGGGAACAACCGTTCGCACCTCGGTGGGGCTGCGGGCCGTGATGGCCGTGACTGCGCAGGTTCCGAACACGCCCATGGCGGAAAAACTCATCAGGTCGGCCTGCAGGCCGGCGCCGCCTCCGCTGTCGGAACAGGCAATGGTGAGCGCGGCCACCGCGGTGTTATTTTGACTCATGGTTCCTATCCTCCATACATCCCATCTGTGCGCATTCTAGGCACAACGCGCGGGCAAAATCCATTGCATTTTTCCTATTCCCCGCCGCCGGTCACTCCGGCCCGCATGCGCTTCTTTTCTCCCTGATGCCTCTTGTCCTCCAGCATGCGCTGCTTTTGCCTCCGGCTTCTGCGCCGCTTCTGTCTGCGGATTTTTTCCGCCGCCTGCCGGCGGGCTGACTTCCGTTTTTCCCGCTGCTCTTCGAGGCGGTCGCAGAGTTCTCTGCGGGCCAGGTGGCGGTTCAGGGCCTGCGAGCGTTCCCGCTGGCATTTGACTTCAATCCCGGTGGGGCCGTGAATCAGATATACGCAGGAGGAGGTTTTGTTGATTTTCTGTCCGCCCCTTCCCGCGCCGCGGACGAACTTTTCGGTCAGGTCATCGTCACGAATACCGAGCGCCTGCATCCGTTTCCGGAGCAGCTCTGCCTTTTCTCTGCTGACGGGCGATACAGTCATATTTCTCACCGGGTCCGGCCTGGTTCAAATAAATCCGACGTAGGGGCGCGAAACGAGCTTTTCCGGAATTTCTTCGACGAAGCGCGAAGTGATGCAGAACTGCGTGCTGCCGTCCCGCCCCCGGCGCACTTCCGGAACGCAGAGGAACAGTTCGTCCTTCGCGCGTGTGGTGGCCACATAGAACAGCCGCCGTTCTTCGGACACGCCGCCGGGAACTTCCAGCGACTTGGCTGACGGAAACATGCCGTCGGCCAGCCACAGAATGAAAATCACCTTCCATTCGAGCCCCTTGGCCTGGTGAATGGTGCTCAGGCGAATCACCCCCTTGCCGTCATCGGCCGGATGGTCGTCTTCCGCATCGAGGTTGGAAAGCAGCGCCATTTCGCTCAGAAAATCATCCGGAGTTGCGAACTGCGACGCATAGTTCATCAGTTCCTGAATATCCTCCTGCCGGCGGTTGTAATTGTCGAAGGTCTCGACGGCGTATTCGTCATAGAACCCGTCCACGAAGGCCTCCATGTAGGCTTCGGCGCCCGCGCCCTCCGGATCGCGGGTGATTTCCGTGATGACGGTTTCGATGGCCTGCCACGATTCCCGCGCCGGCGCAGGCAGTTTGGCGCGCACGGCCGCCAGCGCCTGTTCGGACGCGTCGAAGCGGCCGCCCAGCGACTCCCAGATTTTCGCGGCGGAACGGCGTCCGACGCGCGGAAGAAACTCCAGGATGCGCAGGAAGGAAAGCTCGTCAACCGGATTGCGGAGGAGGCGGACAATGGCGCAGACATCCTTGATGTGCGCCTGCTCGAAAAACCGCGCGCCGGAAGTGATGACATAGGGGATGCGCTCGCGGGTCAGTTCCATCTGCAGTTCCATCGCGTGGAAATGCGAGCGGTAGAGCACGGCCATCTCGGAGGTTTTATATCCCGACCGCTTCAGGCGGGCGATCTGCTCGATAATGTAGCGGGCCTGCGCGCTGCCGTCACGCAGCACGGCCACGGAGGGCACCTTGTAGTTTTCCCGGACAGACCGCAAAGTTTTCTGGAACTGCTCGGGATTGCCCGCGATGCAGGCGTTGGCCACGTTCAGAATTTCCGGCACGCTGCGGTAGTTCGTCTCCAGCTTGAAAACCTTTGCGCCCTGATAGCGTTCGGGAAAGGAAAGGATGTTCCGGAAATTCGCTCCGCGCCAGGAATAGATGCTCTGAAAATCGTCACCGACGACGAACAGGTTGCGGTTTTTTGACGCCAGCAGGTCCACCCATTCCGACTGCAGGTAGTTGGTGTCCTGGTATTCATCCACAAGGATATGCTGAAACTGCTCCTGATAGGATGCGCAGATTCCGGGCTCCTGCCGGAACAGGCGCAGCACGTTCAGCAGCATGTCGTCAAAATCCATGCCGTTAAGCCTGCGCTTGCGTTCTTCATAGGCTTCCGCCACGGCGATGACCTGCTCGGGATTGATTTCATCGTGATACTTGAAGCGCTCCTCGGCGACAAGCCGCAGAGATTCCCCGGTGCTGGCCGCGTAGCCAAACAGGCTCAGCAGCACATCGGGCTTTGGAAAATGCTTGCCGGCATAGTCCAGCTCCTCCGAAATGGCCTTCACCAGTTTGCGGGAGTCGTCCTGGTCGAGAATGGTGTAATCCAGCCCGTAGCCCAGCCTGTCCGCGTGCCGGCGCAGGATGCGGTTGGCCATGTGATGGAAGGTTCCGCCCCAGAGGCCGCCGACAGCGGCTCCCACCAGTTTGGCCGCGCGTTCCAGCATTTCGCGTGCGGCGCGGTTGGTGAAGGTGAGCAGCAGGATGCGGCGCGCGTCTATGCCGCGCTCCACAAGATGGGCCACGCGATATGTCAGTGTGCGGGTCTTGCCGGTTCCGGCGGCGGCGATCACCAGCACGGGCCCGTCGGGCGCCAGCACGGCGCGGCACTGCTCTTCATTCAGTTCACTGCTGTAGTCAATCAGACTCATAGATATTTTGTGTTTGTAAAAATTTCCTGCGGAGCCGGACCGGGCTCAAACCAGCCCGTCAATCAGATCCAGCACCGATTTGTTTTCCAGTCCGGCTTCGAGGGCGCGCCCGTAGCGGGCCATCACGGCAGGAACCTTGCCTTTCAGACGGTCGAGCCCCAGATATTCGGCGGAAACGCCGGCATCCATGATCACGTTGATGACGTTCTTCAGGAGAAGCCGCTCCGGCGCTTTCAGGAGCACATAGGCATCCTCGCGATCCGCCACGGGCGACAGCCAGCCGGCCTCGGTATAGAGCTTGACGACATCATACAGCAGGCGCACGGGGATGAGGTGTTCGGCGGCGAAGTCCTTGATCACGAGGCATCCATCGCCCTTTTCCAGCCGCTCGGCGGCGGCGGTGATGAGGGCCATGCCGAGAGTGGCGCGTGCGCGCAGGCTGGCCCTTTCCGATTCGCGCTCGATGTGATAGGTGTCATGGTGCTGCACCGCGAAGGCGATTTCCGCGCCGAGCAGGACGATCACCCAGCTGATATAGACCCACGCGAGGAAAATCGGGATGGAGGCGAAAGTGCCATAAATGGCATTGTAGCGGGCGACGCCCACCTGAAGGGAAATATAGGTCTTCTGCCAGCCGAGCCAGAGCAGCGCGCCGATCAGGCTGCCCCAGAAGGCGGGCCAGGCCTTCACGCGCGTGTTGGGCAGAAAAACATAGAGGAAGCTGAAGGCCAGCCACGCCGAAAAAACGGGAGAGAGTTTCAGGAACCCGGTATACACCGGGCCGATCGAGCCGAGGTTCTGTATCACGCGTTCGCTGTTCAGCGTGGCCATGACCGTGCCCGCCACGCCGATCAGGATCGGCACCACCACCAGAATGCTGATGTAATTGGCCATGCGCCGGATCAGGTTGCGCGAAATGGCGATGCCCCAGATGCGGTTGAAGGAGGCCTCAATGCTGCCCAGCACCGTGATGGTGGCCAGCAGCAGCACGCCGAAACCCGCCCAGCCGAGCGCCGCGAAATTCGTGTTTTGGACGATGTCCATGGTTTTTACAATGAAATCCTGAAACTGCTGCGGCATGGTGGTCTGCCACTCCATGAACCGGTCCATGCCGGCCTGTCCCGCCCCGAAACCCTTGAGAAGTGAAAAAACGATGGCCAGCATGGGCACCAGCGACATCAGCGCCGTGTAGGTCAGGGCCGAGGCGCGAATTGAAAGCTCGTCATCAATGAACCCCTTGATGACGAGATGGCCGATGCGATACACTCTCACCGGGATGGCGCGCAGCGCGGGCAGGGAGGACACTTCCATGTCCCACACATCGCGGAAGGCGAACTGCTTCAGCCGCCGGCATTTCTGCTTGAATTCGCTCATGTTCATATTGTCTCCCATCAGGGGTTCGGGAACATTTTCTCATACAGCAGCCAGGCCGCAAGCGTTTTCGCGTCCTCGACGGCGCCGCGCCGGATCATATCCGTGATTTCGCCGGCCGAAAGAACAACCGTTTCCACATGTTCATCATGATCAAGGCGGGTGGCCGCCGGCCCGTCAGCAAGCCGGGCATAGAAGAGCTGAATATGCTCGTCCATGCACCCGACGGACGGGCAAACCGTTCCGAGGCGAACGAGTTCTTCCACCTCATGGCCGGTTTCTTCGCGGACTTCGCGCCGCGCGCAGGCTTCGGGGGCCTCTCTCTCCTCCAGCAGCCCCGCCACGATTTCCAGCACCTCCCGTTCGACGGGTTTCCGGAACTGGCGAACCAGGACAAAGCGCCCGTCGGGAAGCCGGGCCAGTACCGCCGCGGCCCCGCGGTGCCGCACGACTTCCCGGGTGGAGCGCACCCCGTTTTCCAGCTCCACATCCAGCACGTCCACCGTCAGCAGGCGTCCCTTGAAAACTGTTCTGCTTCCGATTGTTGTTTCGCGCATACTTTCTGCTCCCGAACGGATTGAATCACAAACCGGGGCGAAACTTCAATTCGCGTCTTGTGAATCCGAAAAAAACTTGCTTTTCCCATTGTATGACCGGCGCGTTCCGCCTATATCCAGAGAGTCGGAGATTCATCATGATAAAAGAAACGATAGCCAAACTTGTGGACGGGAAAGAGCTGACCCGTCAGGAATCCTATGAAACGCTGAAGGAAATCATGTCCGGGAATGCAACCCCTGCGCAGATCGGATCCTTCATCACGGCGCTGCGCATCCGCGGCGAGTCGGCGGATGTCATTGCCGGCGGGGTGCAGGCGATGCGCGAGAAGCTGATCGCCATTGCCACGCCGGAGGGCAACGTGGTGGACATCGTGGGAACCGGAGGCGACCAGCAGCACACCTTCAACATATCTACCACGGCGGCGTTTGTGGTGGCCGGCGCGGGGGTCATGGTGGCCAAGCACGGGAACCGGCGCGTATCGAGTTCCTGCGGTGCCGCCGATGTGCTGACGGAGCTTGGGGTGAACATTGAGATTGGACCCCCGCAGATGGAAAAATGCATCCGCGAGGCGGGGATTGCATTTCTTTTTGCGCCGGCGCTGCATCCGGCCATGAAATACGCCAGCGCCCCCCGGTCCGAAGTGGGCATCCGGAGCATCTTCAACATTCTCGGTCCGCTTTCCAATCCCACCGGCGCTCGCCGCGGGGTGCTGGGGGTCTATACGCGGGATCTGGTGAAGCTTTTTTCGGGCGCGCTGGCGCAGCTGGGTTCCGTGCACATGTTCGTGGCCCATGGTTTGGACGGTCTTGACGAGATCACCACCACCGGCAAAACCGCGATGGGAGAAGTTCGTGGCGGAGACATCCGGCTGTTTGAACTGGACCCCCGTGACTATGGAATTCCGCTGACGGATTCCGCCAGCCTCAGGGGAGGGGATTCGGCGGCGAATGCGCTGCTGGTGAAAGAGGTTCTGTCGGGGAAAACGGGTCCGAAGCGGGACATTGTGCTTCTGAACGCGGCAGTGACCATCATGGCGGGCGGCGGCGCGGAGACAATAGAGGCGGGTCTGACGGCCGCCGCGAAATCCATCGACAGCTGGGCGGCGATGGAAAAGCTGGAGAAACTCGTGGCCCTGACCAACGAGAAATAGAATCTATTTCTTCGAAAAATTCGCCTCTCGCAAAACCCGATTATCAAATTTGAGAATATCTATCATTTTCTAAAATATGATTATATTGTCTTCCTGCGCTTGATTTTCTGAAATATTGTGCTTTCTTCAGGTAATGGGCGGGTTGTCCTAATGATTTCGCGTTTTTTTATCCGCCGATTCCCCGTTGGCATGCATCCTGCTTAAAAGTACATCGATGCGGCTGTCTGATGGCAGCGGCAGAGTGAATGAAGAGTTAATAAAAAGTTAAGGAGTATGAAAATGAAGAAGAGTGGTTTCACGCTTGTTGAAATTATGATCGTGGTCGCCATTATCGGTCTGCTGGCCGCTATTGCGATCCCGAACTTCGTCAAAGCCCGCCAGTCCTCGCAGCAGAAGTCCTGCATGAACAACCTCCGTCAGATTGACGGCGCGAAGGATCAGTGGGCCATTGATGAAGGCAAAACGTCCTCGGACACCCCGGGAAAGGCCGATCTGGAGCCCTACCTGAAGTCCTGGCCGATTTGCCCGGCTGCCGGCGAATACACCATCAACGCGGTGGGCACGGAAGCTTCCTGCTCCATCCATGGAACGCTGCTGAGCCCGTTAACCCTGTAAGGGTAATTGTTTGAACAGGCGGCCCGGAGGAAACTCCGGGCCGCTTTTTTTCCGCTTTTTACTTTTCTGGCCGCCTCCGGCCGCGCTACATTCAGCGCAACAGGAGGAAGCTGCATGAGGGCTCGGGGGTTCACTCTGGTCGAAATCTTGATTGTGGTCGGCATTGTCGGTCTTCTGGCCGTTCTCGCGATTCCCTCTTTCATGAAGTCGCGTGAAAAATCCCAGGCCAAAACCTGCATGAACAACCTGCGGCAGATCTACTACGCCAAGGAGCATTTCGCATCCCAGAACGGCCTGAACGCGGGCGATCCCGTCACGGAGAACGACGTGGCGGTGTTTCTTAATCACGGACTGCCCGTCTGTCCGGCCGGGGGAGCCTATTCTGTGAATCCCGTCGGCTCTGATCCATCCTGCACCGTTGCCGGCCACATCTGTCCCTGAATACGCAATCAAAGAATGGACACGCGCACACGTTTCTTCTAGGCTCTGCATCTGGAAAGTGGTTATGAGAAAGGACATTTTCATGAAACGCATTGCCCTGACCGCGGTTACCGTGCTTCTGTGCCTGTCCGCCTCCGCCTATGATACGGATGCGGTCAAATTCAAGGACGGCCCGCACGCCGGTTTTTCCTTTGGCGGGGATGTCCGCAGCGAGGACTTCGCCTGGGGCTGGCAGGCCGCTTACGAGTACAGCGACTGGCTTTCTATGGAAGCCTCCATCACGGCGCAGAACGACGAACTCGAGCAGAGCATCAATGACGTGGTCATTCCCCAGCCGTTTGGACTTGAACTGGATGTCTATGCCCTCGCCTTTTCCGCGCGCGCCGGCATTCGCCCATGGTCCCGGCTGCACCTCTATGCGCTGGCGGGCGCCGGCTACTATATTATGAAGACCGATGCCGAAGAAGCCCGCGTCATCATTGCGGGTGCCGAACCCTCCCCGTCCGGGGTTCGCCTGTCCGGGCTTACAGTGGATGTGGAGAACAGCTTTGGTCTGCATGCCGGCGCCGGCCTCGAGATCCGGCTGTCCGAACGGTGGGAAATCTTCGCCGAGTTCCGGCAGGTGTTTCTGGAGGCGGATGCGGATCTGAAGATCACCGAGGAGTGGCCGTCCGGTGTTCCGAACAATCCCCGCATGATGCAGACGCGGATGGTGGACGACAAGCTCCCCTATGATCACAGCCTCGTGCGCGCGGGCGTCAGCTACCGGTTTTAACCCGTCCGGTTACAGGTCCAGAATCCGGTTGGTCGGCAGGTCGGAATCTCCGGTGGTGCTGATATAGCGCGTGGTGCGGAATTCCTCGACTTCCTTCATCTTGTGCAGGATTTCCGCGATGCGCTCGGCCGCCTCGCAGCTCAGGCCGATAATTTCTGAAAACACTTCGCTTTCCCGGAACTTGTCCTGCTTGAGCATTTCCAGATTGGCAAGCAGCACGGTGGCCGGCTGCCCCAGGTGATGGCAGGCCGCGCCGAGGCTGGCCAGCATGGCCCGGTGCTGTTCGGCCAGCCGCATGCCTTCTTCAGCCCGCTTGCGGTTGGTGATGTCTTCCACCGACAGCACCATGCCGACCAGGTCGCCCTCGCTGTCGAAATTGGGCGTGGCCGAAACCTCGGATTCAAAGGAGGAGCCGTCCGCCCGCACGGCGACCATCTCGCCGCGCCAGGAAACCAGGTCGTTCAAAACGGCCCGCACCATCTCGCCGGCGTGGGTGTCGTTCTGCCAGAGCCGGACCAGGTCGGTATGAAGCACGTCATTCTGGTCATGAATGCCCCACTGCCGCAGAAAGGACGGATTCACATAGGTGAGGCGGCCGTCCACGTCGGCGATGGCGATGCCCGTGCCGGCATTCTGGATGGCGTTGAAACTGGTTATCATTTTCTCTTCGGCCTCTTTGCGCAGCGAAATGTCGCGCAGGAAGAAGCACATCAGGGGATCGGCGAATTTCAGCAGGTTCACGGCGATTTCTGCGGGGAAGAAGGTGCCGTCCCGGCGGATGCAGTAGGCCTGGATCAGGGCAAAACGCTCGTTCTGGAGATTGTCCCGAAGAGCGGAGAGCAGCGTTTTTTCGGCCCCGGCCAGAATATCCACCACGTTCATCTGCAGCAGTTCATCCCGGTCGTGGCCCAGGAAGTCCAGCGCGCGGATGTTCACATCGGTGATCTTTCCGGAAAGATCCGCAATCAGCACCCCGTCATAAATGCTCTGCAGCAGGTGCTGGTACTTCGAATCCATGATCTGGGTGGATTTCTTGGTGCGGACCTTGATGCCGGTCGAGGTTTTGACAAACGACGTGGACCGGTCCCGCTGCTGCACCAGGTCCTTGAGCGCAGCAGGGGAAATTTCAATCCGCATCGTGCTGGATAAATTTTTCTCCGTTGCCATAAAACAAAACCCATCCACCCTCTTCCGGCCCCCCGGCCGGGCAGTTACTCCTTCTTCGGATAATAGCACACCGTGCTGTTTAGAACAGCAGTTTCTGTGCCATATTCGGCGGGAAAGGTTTTTTCCCTCAGGATCCTGCGCCGGTGTTGGGGACGAACTCGACATTTTCGAAAAAAGCGCCGGGCACGAAGAGCATCGGGGAAACGGGCTCATTGACGGCCAGGCTGCTGATGCGCACGGTTTCCGTGAGCTGCAGGCCCATGTCGCTGAACTCGCCCCGGATCAGCCCGGCAAAGAACACGCCCGGCAGGGGCTCGGAAAAAGAGCTGTATGCATAACGGCCGATGCGTTCATCCATGGCCGACGTTCTGTAAAATTCCACCTGAACCAGACGGCTTTCGCCGTCCGCGCAAAGCACGACGAAATTTCGCGCGGTCTGATAACCGGCCCGCACCGGAAACTCCGGTGTGCCGGGAAGGGGCTGCTCCTCCACGCCCTTCAGGCGGAGCAGGTGATCCATCGCCGTGCCGGGCAGTCGGCGCAGTTCAATGAGCTTGTCGGCATCCAGTTCGGAAACGGGCCGGGAGTAGCCCCGGGGTTCGTCCTGCTCGTGGATATAGAGCGCTTTGCCGTCCGAAACGATTCTGCGCCGGCCGGTGCCCAGCGAGGGCATCACGTTTTCAATATGGATCAGGTCGGGCTTCTGGCAGAACACCCGGCTCAGCATTCTGGATTTTCCCTGCGCGGACTCGGTGTCCCGCCGGACTTCGCAACTGACCGTTTCAACTGCGTCATAGGCGGCCAGCATCCTCTCGGCCAGCGTGTCCGCATGCAGGTTTCCCGCCAGGGCCAGCAGCGCGGCGGCTGTAACTGTTTTCTTCATTTGCGTTCCTCGTTAATAATCAACCGCAGACCGATAACATATTCATGCGGGTTCGGGAACAGCATTTTCGCCGCCGGGCAGGTCCGCGCCGCAAAAGAGCCGACAGAAAACTTCCAATCATTGGAACTTTCAGGTAAAAAACTTCCAATGATTGGAACTTTTTCCCGAAAAACTTCCAATGGTTGGAACTTTTTGCGGGCGAACTTCCAGTGATTGGAAAAAAGACGGGCGGACGCATGGCGGAAAACGCATCGAATCCTGTAATTGCGGCGGCGGACCTGAAGAAGGTGTTCCGCGATTTCTGGCGCCGGCCGAAGGTCCGCGCGGTGGACGGCATTTCATTTGAAGTGAGCCGGGGCGAGGTGTTCGGCCTGCTGGGGCCCAACGGTTCCGGAAAATCCACAACCATCAAGATGTTGCTCGGCCTGCTGTTTCCCACGAGCGGCCGCCTGCGCGTGCTGGGGGAGTCGCCGCGGCATGTGAAGACCCGTTCCCGCGTGGGGTATCTGCCGGAGCATTCATATATTTATCCGCATCTGACGTCCGAGGAGACCCTTGATTTCTACGGCCGGCTGTTTGACCTGAGCCGCCGCGAGCGCCGCCGCCGCATGGAGCAGCTTCTGGAGATGATCGGCCTGCAGCATGCGCGTCACCGGATGGTGGGCGAATTCTCCAAGGGCATGGCGCGCCGCATCGGCCTCGCGCAGGCCCTGATCAACGATCCCGACGTGGTGGTGCTGGACGAGCCGACCTCGGGGCTGGATCCGATCGGATGCCGGCAGGTGAAAGATTTGATCCTGACGCTGGCGCGCCGGGGTAAAACCGTGCTGATGTCGTCCCATCTGCTGGCGGACGTGGAGGATGTCTGCGACCGGATTGCGATTCTGTACAACGGTAAAATCCAGGCCATGGGACCGGTGCGCGAGCTTCTGGAGGAGAAGGGGCGCAGCCGGATCACGCTCCCCGAGCTTTCGCCGGAGGCGATGGCGCGTGTGCTCGAACTCCTGCGGAAGGAGTTCGGAGAGGAGCCGGAACTGGAGCATCCGCGGCGCGATCTCGAACAGTTCTTTCTCGATGTGGTGGAAAAGGCCCGCCGCGGCACACAGGCTTCGCCTCCGAAGAAGGAGAAACTGGCCGGCTATCTCGAGGGCGAAGATCTGCTGCAGAAGCT
>Ga0116144_10001074_pt1 | contig 34454 bp, 32 predicted proteins | sample AD_UKC035_MetaG_FD_89746 | JGI IMG/M metagenome (GOLD analysis project Ga0116144, IMG submission 89746) | Active sludge microbial communities of municipal wastewater-treating anaerobic digesters from USA - AD_UKC035_MetaG | ecosystem: Engineered > Bioreactor > Anaerobic > Digestate | place: USA...
CAAATCAAATATCCCGGGGAGGATGGCATTTGCTGTTGCGACACTAATGGATTCTCGAGTAATCTTGGATGAAGGAGGAGCAGAAACACTCCTAGGAAACGGAGATATGCTTTACAAAGATCAATCAATGGTGAAACCAATTAGAATCCAGGGTTGTTTCATATCAACCGAGGATACAATGGATATTATTGATCAGATTAAATCTCAAGCCGTTGAAGAAGAAGGAGGACTCGATATAACAGAGCCTGTAAGTATTACTAACGGCTCTTTTGGTGTATCAGATGAAAGAGATCCGGAGTTTCCACAAGCTCTACAGGTTGTAATAGGTGAAAAGAAAGCATCTGCTTCTCTACTTCAAAGACGACTTAGTATAGGGTATAACAAGGCTGCAAGGTTAATGGAACAGCTCGAAAAAGCGGGTGCCATTGGTAAGCAGGACGGAGTTAAACCTAGAGAGGTTTTGGTATCTTCACCATCAGAGATTCTTGGTAAATCTTCAGATGATATATCAGAAGATTACTAGGTTTGATATACTCTTCATAATATGATAACTGCAGGAGAGGTAATTAAAAACAAGAGAGAATCTCTTGGTAAGAATCTAACAACTGTTAGTACAGACACTAAGATACAGAAGAGGTATCTTGAATATATTGAAAACAACGAATTTGATAAGTTTGATTCAGAAATTTTCGCTTCGGGTTTTCTCAAAATATATTCTAAATATCTAGACTTAGATGTAGATAAAGTACTGGCACTTTACAGAAGAAGTACAAAGATTGATACGAAAGTACCGAAGAAGGGTAAATTAAATACAAAAAAAGAATCTTTTAAAATATCTCCTAAACTAATTGCCATTATCTCCTTATCAATATTTCTTCTCTCAGTTATCTCTTACATAGGATATCAGATATACAAATTCCAAAGACCACCACTACTAACAGTGTCCCAGCCTGTAAATGAATATATCTCAGAAGAAGAGGAATTAATTGTTAAGGGTGTAACAGAGTCTATGGCTGTTGTTAATATAAATGAACAACAGGTAGATATAAATGAGAAAGGAGAGTTTGAAGAAACTATTACTCTTAAGAAAGGAGTTAACAGCATCTCAGTAGTAGCATGGAAAGAGTCAAATAGTAATCTTAAAACTACAGTAACCCTAAAAGTCGTATATACTCCAAAAGAGGAAACTACAACACAGGAAGAAAGTATTAAAGAGTTTAAATTACTACTCTCAATCTCACAATCCCCATCATGGATTAAACTAGACATTGATGGAGAGAGTAAAATATCTCAGGTATTACAACCTAATACACAGCATGAATACAATGTATTACAGAGCTTTACATTAGTAACAGGAAGGGTTCAAAATACCTCTTTGAAGGTAAATAATGAGGAGATAAAAATAACCTCCTCTAGCACCACCGGTATAGGACAGATTACATGCCAAATTGAGAATAATGAGTTAAAGTGCGAATAGTGTAAGGAAATTGGTATAATAAGGTATGGACTCATCAAGAGATCAAATAGAAGAGATAAGGGGTAAGCTGGATATAGTAGATGTGGTCGGAAAGTATGTACAGCTTAAACAGGCAGGCAAGAACTACTCCGGTAAATGTCCCTTCCATCTTGAAAAAACCCCCTCTTTCATTGTTAGTCCTGAGCTTCAGAGATATAAATGCTTCGGTTGTGGTGAATCAGGAGATATTTTTACCTTTGTTCAAAAGATTGAAAATATTGATTTTCCAGAAACTTTAGAGAAACTAGCTAAAGAAGCGGGTGTAACATTAAGAAAACAGAGAGTAAATACAACTTATGAAAGATTGGAAGATATTAATAAAAAGGCAGCTATATATTTCTTTAGACAGTTAAAAGATAAAAAGGGTATAAAAGCACTTGAGTATGTTAAAAACAGAGGTATAAAAGATGAAAGTATTAAAAGTTTTGGAATTGGTTACTCACCTGGTGGTATAGAGCTTCTTAGTTATATTCAAAGTGAAACAAAGTATTCAAAAGAGGAGCTTTTAGCATCAGGACTCTTTGTTGAGAAAGAGGGAAAACTAAGATCAAAATTTTACAAAAGAGTAATGTTTCCCATTAGATCTAGCTCTGGAAAAGTAATCGCATTTACTGGGAGAGTTCTGCCTGATAATGATTACGGTCCTAAATATATGAACTCTCCTGAAACCCCCATATATCATAAAAAAGATAATTTATATGGACAGTATGAATCCAGACAAGAGATTAGGAAAAATGATTTAGCAATACTTTGTGAAGGTACAACAGATGTTATCTCTGCTCATCAAATAGGTATTAAAAATATAGTTGCACCTCTGGGTACCGCTCTAACGAAGGAACAGTTGCAAAAGATATCTAAATTAACGAAGAATGTTCTCTTTCTCTTTGATAGTGATACTGCTGGACAAAAGGCTCTTGAAAAAGCATTTATCATGTCCCAAGAGTTATCTTTGAATACCTATGCAACAAATACCCTTCCTTACAAAGATATTGATGAAATGATAAAAGAAAGTCCTAAAAAATTTCTATCTCTAGTTAATAAAAAAGTTGATGCATTTACATATTTACTCACTCAATTTATTAAAGATAAAAATTTAACAAAGTTTTCAGAGTACCGTGAAACCGTTTCATGGCTTGAATGGGTTCTGTCTAGTGTGATAAATCAAGATAATTTTTTATTCTATGTGAAAACCGTTTTCAGTATTACAAAAATTGACATATCTAAAAAGGGCGCAACAAAGGCAAAAAATTTTTCTGAGGTCAAGTGTGGAGGTCTGGCACCAAAAAGAGCTGGCAAGGACGCCATTTTCTTGCAACATTTACTTTTTTTGAAGGATAAAAAACCCTCTTTATCTTTTGATGACAAGGTTTTTGCTGACAGTGAAATTAGGGAGGTAATTTTATTCATTTTGAACAATCCTGAATGTAAGAGGGAGGATATAATTAAACAGTTTGAAAATGATTCTCAAGTAAAAAATATAATAGAAGATAGTATATTCTCTTTTTCAAAAGAGAGTAGCAGTATAGAGGAATTACAAAATATTTATGATAGTATTGTAAAAGATTACTATCAAACAAAAGAGTTAGAGTATAATATTAAGATTGCAGCTGCAGAAAAGACCGGAAATGTTAAAGAAAGTGATAAACTATTTAAAGAGTTCCAAGATTTAACAAAAGAGAAACAGAAATATGAACAAAATAGCAGATTATGATACATACGATTACGATTACAGTACATACTGGGCAAAGAGAGAGTACGAGCATAAAGCAGAGGTAATAGTACTCAATAGAATTCTCAAGAGTGCCTATGGCCAATGGTTTTTAGATATAGGGGGATCGTTTGGGAGGTTAACTCCAACATACAGCCAGAATTTTTCCAATCTAGTCATTATCGATTACTCGTTAAAAACATTACAGAAAAATTACAAAGTTTTAAAAAAGAAATATCCTAATCTAGAATTAATTGCTGCAAATGCATACTACTTACCATTTAAAGATAACTCGTTTGATGGAGGATTAATGGTAAGAGTTCTTCACCATATCGAGAAACCAAAACAGTGCCTAGAAGAGATTTATAGAGTAATGGATGGGGATGGAGTATATATCCAGGAGTATGCAAATAAGTTACATATTAAAGCGATATTTAGAGCAATACTTACTCTTAATTTCGGTGTATTTAATAAAGAACCGTATCAACAACCTGATAAAGATAATAACGAGGGGGCAAAGAAAGGATCAAAGGTACTTTTTTTAAATTACCACCCTCAATACATTAAAAATCTATTCAAAGAGGTACACTTTACTGTACTAAAAACATATGGTTGTTCCTTTTTGAGATTAAATATATTAAAAAAGCTTTTCAAGAATAATATCTTACTGTTTTGGGAAAGAGTATTTCAACAGACACTCTCATGGACGAATATTTCTCCAAGTATATTTGTAAAAACAGTAAAAATAGGAAAGAGAGAATCTAACAAACCCTCTACTTTAAAAGATATTCTTGTATGTCCCGACTGTAAATCTTCTCTGAATTTTAGTACCGATACTGCAATATGTTCAAAGTGTAAAAAAGGTTTTACAAAAAAAGAAAATATTTGGGATTTTAGAATATAAATGGAGGCGAAAAGGTCATTAGGACAAAATTTCTTTATAAACAGGAACTTAGGGGAGTATATTATTAATACTTTAAAACAAATAGGAACAGACACTGTTATTGAAATAGGGCCTGGAATGGGTTTCTTTACTGAAAAACTTCTTAAATCTTTTCCCAAGGTTTCTGCAATTGAGAAAGATACTCAATTAGCTAACTCTTTAAGGGAAAGTTATCCTAATTTAAATATTATTAATGAAGATTTTCTTGATATAGATTTAAATGGTATTGTAGAAAAAGATAGTATGTTTTTTGGTTCTCTCCCCTTTAATGTTTCAAAACCGATAATTGCAAAGATTATTGAGAGTAAATATTTTACCAGACCCTCCTTTTTTATAGTTCAGAAAGAGGTCGCTGAAAAATATTTATACAAAGAACCATACTCTGTTTTATCGCTTAATACTGCCATATATGCACAGTGTAAAAAAATAGTAGATATCTCTCCTGATTCTTTCAAACCGAAACCTAATGTACACAGTAGTTTAATATCTTTTACTCCTAACAGTAGAAATATCGATAGTGTTGAAGATATTAAACAGCTTATTAAATTATCTTTTAGACAACCAAGAAAGAATATACATAACAATCTAAGAGGTACTAAGTATGAAAATATATTAGGTAAATATAGTACCTTTAGACCTCAGCAGTTATCCCTAGATGATTATATACAGATATATAAATATTCTCTTTGATCTTTTGATATAATTAGTTTGATGAAAAAAGAAAAGAAAGAGAAACAGTTAGAGTTTGGTTTAAAGGGTACTCCAAAGAATATCTATTATAAATACAAGAAACAGTATGAACTGTGGTTAGCAGGACTTGAAACAAAAAAGTTTATTAAAGATCCTCTAACATGGTTAACCATAATATTATCTATATCTCTAGTAGGAACACAAATATATATGATAGAGAGTAAGGATAAGATTCCTCAGAAAGTTCCAATATTTAATTACTTTCTTAATCCTACGAAAAAACTAGTACATGATGAATACCTCTATCTATTACCTTTACTCTCAATACTCATTCTCCTTATAACTATAATCCTATCAAATAGGTACTATCATAAAGAGAGAGATCTATCCAAAATAATCATTATTGTCGCATTACTAGTAAATACCTCTCTCTGTTTAACCTTTATAAAATTATTTTTATCGTTCTAATATGGATATATCAATACCAACATCTATTTTAGAGAAAATACTAAAAATAGGTAATGTAACAGTTCTATCTCAGTACGATAAATATCTAAATTACTGGCCAATATTCCTTTTTGGATTAATACTTTCTTTCTTTTTGATACCATTTATTGGGAAAATAGCACTAAAGTGGGGAGTAACATACAAGCCTAGAGCTAAAAGAAAAAATAGAGAGTTTGACAACCCTGAGAAAGCCCTACATGACAGGGAAACTCCCGCATTAGGAGGGTCGGCAATAACCTTTCCATTGATAATTGGATTACTTATCTTTTTTAGATTAGACCCCTTCACAACTCCTATTCTAATATCACTCCTCATTCTTGTACTTGGCTCTGTTTTAGATGATGTATTTAATTTGCCTGCAAAAGTACAACTCGGTTATCAAATACTCGCGGCTGCAGTTATAGCATTTTCCGTAATAGATCTGTCTAATATTAGCTTCTTTGCTAACGATTTCCTTAATTTAACAGCATACTCTTGGAGTAGTAAACTACTTTTTCTGCCAATATCCTTTGTCTTCCCAGGCGATCTTATATTGATGCTATGGATATTACTTTGTATTAACTCAGTTAAATGGGTTGGAGGCTCTCCAGGTCTAGTAGAATCTTACTCATTGGTAATATTTGCACTTCTTTTTATCATTGGTATAAGAACATTCTCCTTACTATCAAGCTCTCTTTCTATCTTAATAGTTGGTTCTTTAATATCTCTTCTGTACTTCGCATTTCCACCTCCTAAAATAATGTCCGGTTCAAGTGGTAAGTCTGTATATGGATTTTTAATAAGTGTATTAGCATTAATTAGTGGTGTTAAATTCTCGACAACACTCATGTTACTCGCCCTACCAATAGTAGATGCTCTCTATGTAATTGCTTATAGATATATTACATACAAACCCAAAAATCCAATTGAACTAATGAGGATAAATGATACCTCCCATCTTCATCACAGATTAATAAAGTTAAATTTTAGTAGAAAACAGATTCTTCTAATAGAAACTTCAATATCTCTTTTAATAGGTTCCTTTGCAATACTCTCTACGGGTGCTTTAAGATACTTTGCATTAATATTTGGAATTGCTGCAGTTATCGCTTTCATAGTATATATAAATTACAGGGCACATAAGAAGGAAAAGGTTAAAGAGGAATCCCCTGAGTCAAGGTATTCATATTAGTTTCTAGACAAATGATGATACCTTGAATATAATTAAGGTATATGAAAAAGCCAAAATCTGCCCTTGTAATAGTATCAATTGTAATACTTCTATCCATATTCTTTTTCTTTGTACCTCTTAAAGATATAGTTAAGAATATTCCCATATTAAAAGGCTTTTATCAAAATACAACACTTGAAATTACAACCCCAAATGGGAAAGCCACAGTAAAAATTAATGGAAAAGAGTACGGTGAAACTCCAGCAAATATTAACAACCTAGTTGCAGGGGAGTATGAAGTAGAATTAATAAGGACTGGGAATAATGAAAACTTCTATAAACCACATATCTTCAATATTGAACTAACAAAGAACTCTACATCAAGAATTAATATTGAGATAGGACCTGATGATAATCTGCATGGGGTTCTTCTCTACTATACTGACGATAACACAATAGAAAAAGGCAAAGGAAGGGTAACAATAACATCAAATAAAGAGGACAGTAAGGTCTATGTTAATAACGAACAGTTGTATTCCACCCCTATAACAAACATATCTTTAAACAAAGGGGAGTACACTATCAGATTGGAGACCTCAAACTATGAAGATTTAGAATTTCCTGTTTTAATAAGAGAAGGGAGTATATTGAACATCAAAGGATATCAATTCCCAATACCTGTAAATTTTGAAGATACTAGTAATGAGTAAAGAGGATTTAAGCAAAATAAGGGGACAGGTACCAATATCAGTAATAGTACATGGCGGTAATTATATCTCCTTTCAATTAGCAAAAACTCTTCTTGAACAGGGTAGCCATGTAGTTATAATTGATAGATATACTAATACATCTAAACAGTACTTCACGGAGTTAAAAAGGTCTGGAAGGGTCAGTTTTATCGATTTCAAAGGTATTAAATCTTTCTATGAAAAGATTGCCCGAATAGACTATCTTTACTACATGCTGGGACAAAAGGTTGAAAGTATGAAAAACGCTGATAGTAAAGACTTCCTTTCAGAAACAGATTACCTTAATCAAAGTTTAACCTGTGCTAATAAATATAAGGCAAAGATATCCTTAATAACATCACTAAGGTTAAATAGAGAGCTATCTAATAGAATAAATAATGAACAGGTTGGGAAAACAAAACCGTATTCACCTTTAGAATTACAAAGGTATGGGGAGAACTTTGCAGCCGAGTATGTAGATAAAACAAAGGCCAATCTAAGAATAATTCGTTTGGGAACAATACTTGGTAAAGGATTACCACAAATCTTTGATGATATCCTACACAAACTCTTTTTAGATGCTACACAAAAAGCACAGATAGAGATAGAGGGAGAAGGTTTAGAAATTCACAATATAGTGCATGAAAGTGATGCAATATATGGAATTCTTAAACTAACCTTCTCTGATGATACAAAAGGCGAAGTAATATCTCTATGCAACAAAAATGATTACTCAACACTCTCAATGGCATACAAATTACTGGAGTTAGATGTAGAAGCAAAAGCCATCAAATTCACAGAAAGACAGAATGATATCCCAATATTACAAGATCTCTATGTGCCAGCACCCAATGCTACACAGTATGGATGGAAACAGAATATATCATTAGAAGAAACCACCATAGATCAGGTAAAAGCATACTATGAAAGATCTGATAAAAAATGGGAAATAGATAAGATAAATGATAGAAAGAAAGCTACAGAGAAAAGGATTTCTAATGTATCTAAAACTAAATTAGGAGCATTTCTCTCCTCTCTTTTAGAACCTTTTAACGCACTAAGGAAACCTAAAGAGCTTTTTACAAAGATAGATTATCCAAAAATTGTAAAAAATGTGTTACTCTCTGTCCTTTTTATATCCTTAATATACTTCTTAATAGCTCCTGTTATTGGTATTTTAATAGGAGGCTCGCTAGTGTATAAAGATGGGAATGATTTAAAAAACTCTGTCACAGAGTTAGATTTTGATAAAATTCAAAGAAATAGTAGCTCTCTATCTAACAATATTAAGAGAGTTGAGAATAGCTTTGAAAGGGTATATTGGATATTTAAAATCACGGGTATGAGAGAAGAGTACTCCAATCTATTCCAAGTCGTACAAGGTACTAAATATATATCTGAAAGTACAGAGAATTTAGTTGTTGGCTTAAGGCCTTTCGGTCAATACATTAAAGACTTTGAACCCTCTATTGAGTTTGATAATGAAGAATCTTCATCAACAATTAAAGAGTATAGCCAATATCTTGAAGCAATAGATGATAACAAGTATCAGTTACAAGAGGGCATATTTAAAATGTCTCTTGCACAAAGCGTAATAGATAAAGTTGACACAAGGCACTTCCCCAAGTTTATAACTACATATGTATTACAGTACAAAGATTTAATAGAACAGATTAATGATACTGTAAAACCCTTAGAGAAAGTATCTCAGTTCTTACCTGAAATTCTGGGATTAGATGAAAGAAAAAGATACTTAATTCTACTTCAGGATAATGGGGAGATTAGAAGTACAGGTGGCTGGTTATCAAGTTACGCTGTTGTAGCAATAGAAGATGGTCAAATTAGAGAGCTCTTTGTTGATGATATATACAATGCACAGGCGTTACTAAAATTGAAAGGTGAAACATACAGATCACCATACTCTTTAACAGAAGCTCTTCCAAGTGTTCCATTCTCTTTTCCTCTAGTAAACTGGAATCCTAACATGGATAGGGTCTTACTCTCTTCAGAGCAGTTTGTGTATGACCTAGAGAAAGGGAATTCCTTGGATGGTGTAATAACAGTAGACTTAGTATTTATACAAAAAATTCTTGATAAATGGGGTGGCGTTCAAGTCCCAGGAGAGAGCGATCTAGTAACTTCCGCGAATCTATATCAGAATATATTTGAAACTTACTCCGGAGAGAAGGCTGAAGATATAAGGAAATCGACATTCTTAACAGATTTCTTTGATGCAGTAGTAACAAAAATATTCTCTTCAAAATTAACAACTAATACAGATCTTTACTCTGCCATATCGGAATCTATTAATGAGAAACATATATTATTCACATTCAAAAATTCTATAGCTAGAGCTTACGCAGATGAAAATGGGTGGGATGGTAATCTAGATTCTAAATTCCAAAGTGCACCAATAGATATAGATTGGAACTGGGGTGGAAACAAAGCGAATTTATATATTAAAAAGAATCATACCCTTGATGTTGATATAAAAGATGAAAATACGATAGATTACTCATATCAAATAGCAGTACAGAACGATTCCTCAAAAGAAGAGTACCCCCAAGGAGAGTATAAAAACTATGTAAGAATATACATACCTTACAATGCAACTGTAACCAGTATACGAGGTATAACTGGAAATAAATACAGTATTTATGAAGAGGATGGATACAAAATAATAGCCGGATGGTTTAATATACCAATAAAGGAGACATATACATTAGAAATTAAATATAGAATTGAAAGAGGGGAAAACAGCTCAGATTTCTTCATACAAAAAACCGATTCTCATTACAAACTAGATTTAGATATATACAAACAACCAGGAAGTAGAAAAGATGCATACAACTTCTCTTTAACATATCCCGATACTTGGATAATAGAGAGTAGTGATGGCTTAACAAGAATCGAGAACAATGTTAATAGAAGATTTGAACTAGCCTCAGACCAACATTTCTACATATCATGGCAAAGATAATTAAACAGTAACCATCTCCTTCTCTTTAAGATATAGGTATAAGTCTAAAATCTCCTCTACAGAGGTCTCTTTCATAGTAGCAAATTTCCCAATCTCTTCTACATCTAAGTCCGTATTGATTGGCATTCTATTACTTATACCTATCGGTTTAAAATATGTAGCAATATGATTTGATTTACAATTACTACAAGAGAAGTGTATAATACTCGAGATATTCGTATCTTGTATTATTTCTAAATCACTCTTAGAATAAGGATTACCACATTTATCACAAAACTTAGCTATAGCATCAATAAAGAACTGCTTCTTTTCATCTAAATTATTTCTATTTAATATTTTTACCATATATTTAATTATACCATAACAAAAATATGAGTAACTCAGCTAAATCAAAACACATATTAGAATTAGTTAAAAAGGGAAAAGAACAAGGATTTCTTTCACAAGAGGACATATTGGAGGTGTTTCCCACAATAGAGGAGGATATTGTTTTACTTGATGATATATTTAGAGAGTTACAAGAGAATGATGTAGAGGTATTAGAACCAGAAGAGGATGTTGCAGCTGAGAATGAAGAGTTAACACTTGAGAAAAAGATTAGAATACTAAAAACTATTCAATCTAGTTTATCAACTGACGCTATTAGATCCTATCTTTATGAAATAGGGAAGATACCCTTACTAACAGGAGAAGAGGAGGTCATACTTGCAAAAAGGATAGAGAATGGTGATAAAGAGGCTGCACAGCTTTTAATTACAGCTAATCTTAGATTAGTTGTTAGTATTGCTAAAAAGTACAGTAAAAGTGGCTTAGAGCTACTAGATCTCATTCAGGAAGGTAATATCGGATTAATGAGAGCTGTAGAGAAATTTGATTACCATAAGGGTTTTAAGTTCTCAACATACGCCACATGGTGGATTAGACAAGCAATTACAAGAGCTATAGCTGACCAAGCAAGAACTATTCGTGTACCTGTTCATATGATTGAAACTATTAATAAGTTTAATAAAGTAAATGGCACTCTTACAACAAGATTAGGAAGACAACCCACTGATGAAGAGATTGCAAAAGAGATGGATATTGAATTAGAAAAAATAGCAGAGATTAGAAAGATTAAACAGAACCCATCTTCTTTAGCAACACCAATAGGAGATGAAAAAGATAGTAAACTTCAAGATATCCTCCCAGATGAATGGTCGCAAAGCCCAGAAGATTTTGCCACCTCTGAGTATCTTAAAAACCAGTTGAAAGATATCCTTGACTCCTTGCAAGATAGAGAAAGGAGAGTCCTTGCATTAAGATTTGGTTTAACAGATGGTGTAACAAGAACACTCGAAGAGGTAGGAAGAGAGTTTGGAGTAACAAGAGAAAGAATCAGACAGATTGAAGCGAAAGCTCTAAAAAAATTAAAAGAGAAATCATCTGAAAAGAAATTAGATGATTATATAGATATTTAATCCTTCTCTATATCTTCCATATCAAAAAAGGACTCTGGTTGGATAGCAAAACCCTCTTCTATCCTCTCTGTAACGGCTTTAAGCGTATCTGAATCAAAATTAGAACTAAGTGGTTTCGTATATACTTCTGCACTTGCATTAATATCTGTAAATGTATCTTTTGAAAAAACAAGAGTCCCTGCCCATACAATACCAATAGCAATTATAAGGATAATAATAACAAAATATTTTCTAAAGTACTCCATTTAATTAATCATAAAAGTTTACATTCTCAACATGATACACCCTCAGATTTAATGAGAAATCAGTATTTCCCTGCGCATCGACATCACTACTATAGTTTATACTCTCAACAACAGGATACATTGGCAAACTCTCTAAATCTCTAAGGAATGATATTAGATTCATCTTACTACCCTTAACAGATAATCTAACGGAGTAAGGAGATAGAGCCGTAAGTTTTAACTTACTCTCCTCTTCCCTTGTCTCTTTATACTCCGAGAATCCTATAGAACTCAAAACAAAATTATTCCTCGTTACAATAGCATCTATATTTGCAAGAAACAAACTAAAATTTTGAGACGAAGGAAAGATTAAACTAATATCCTTAAATGTCTCTTTATTAGTATTAAACTGATTATCTAACTCGTTTAACGCTTTAATCTTTGATTCTAGCGCTTGGGTAATTCTCTCCTTCTCTTTAATTTCCTTGTTAATATCTGTTACCGTTCTAACAGTCGGTACTATTGCAAAAACAATTAGAAGAACAGCTACTATGAAGGTTAAACCCGTAAAAATCATCTCGGCCTTTTTACTAGGACCCTTCTTCGCTATCCCAACAAACTCAACTTTTCTTTCTGCTTCATCTATATTTCTCATATTATTCGGTTTTTTCATTTATAGAAAAACTTACACCAACCTCATACTCGCCAGCCTGTAATGAAATATTGAATTTAACATCAGAGTAGTAAGTATTATTCTTTAGAGAGTCCTCATAACCCTTCAAAGCTTGGAAATCTGCAGTTTTTAAGGATAGAGAAACCCTCCTGTTGTTTATAGATACACTTTCTGCATTAATGGTAATAGGAATTCCACTTATTACCTCAGATATAATACTTGAATTGATATTCTGATTATCCTTTACCCCCTTTATATCTCCTAACAAATTTTGTAGGTTCTCATACTTAACAACGTTTTTCTTCCATGTTTCATTTTCTAAAACTCCAACCTGCCTATTTATCTCATCTGCTAAATCATTGTTCTTACCATCTCTTAAGAGCCGGAAACCAAATGCACAAAGAACTATTGCCTGAACACCAATTAACATATACTTGCCAATGGTAGTCAACCAAAAAAAAGAGGTTCTTCCGACGCTATCGGAACTTCCAACCGGCTCTAAGAAATTTATAGATTTTGTTTGATCTTTACTTTTTAACATTAGGCAGTATTCACTCTTACTATTTACAGTATACAAGGGTTTTAAAAAAGATTCCATATATTAGTTACACCATATATATTCTGGTATAATTAATTCAACAAAATGGATAAAAACAGTACAAACAAAATATTTATAGGAGTCTCATGGCCATACGCAAGTGGTAAGATTCATCTAGGACATTTAGCAGGACAAAATATTACTTGTGATGTTTTTGCTAGATACCATAGATTAAAGGGAAACTCTGTATTGATGGTATCAGGAAGTGATAGTCATGGAACACCAATACTTTTTAAAGCTGAAGAGTTAGGAATCACCCCACAAAAGCTAGTAGAGGATTCTCATAAACAAATTTTAAATACATTTAAAAACCTCTCTCTCCTTTATGAAAACTATACCTCTACAACAACAGAGAATCATAAAAAGGTAGTACAGAATATATTCTTAGTGCTAAAAGAAAGAGGGTATCTCTATACACAGAAATCTGAACAGTATTTTGATGAGAAAGCAAATAAATTCCTTCCTGATAGATATGTAAGAGGTACATGTCCAAAGTGTGGAGCCATAAACGCTAGGGGAGATGAATGTCCAGAATGCGGAGAGTTTCTCTCTCCACAGGACTTAATCGATCCCTACAGTACTCTTTCTGATACTAAACCGATATTAAAAGAAACTGAACACTTCTATCTTGATTTGAAGAAGTTAGAACCAAAGATAAAGGAGTGGGTAGATAATAATAGCGAAATATGGAGAAAATGGGTAAGAGAGTTTTCAAAAGGTTGGATAAAAGAAGGATTAAAACCAAGAGAGGTAACAAGAGATATGAAGTTTGGAATACCTGTACCTGTAGAAGGATGGGAGGACAAAGTAATATATGTATGGATAGAGGCCGTTGTAGGATATCTCTCTGCATCGATAGAGTGGGCAGAGAAAAAAGGTAATCCAAGTTCATGGGAAGAGTTTTGGAAAGATTCTAAATGTAAACACTACTACTTTATAGCGGGAGGAAATACTCCTTTCCATACAATAATATGGCCTGCAGAACTACTAGCATATAGTGAAAAATACTCCGATGATTCACTTTGGGAAAAGTATAAACTACCTGGAGAAACACAAAGGGAGAAATTAAATCTCCCATACGATGTCCCTTCAAACAAAATGTTACTAAGTAAAGGGAAGAAAATGTCAAAAGGAGATGGAACTGGAATGGATGCCGATAGCTTACTCAAGAAATACAATAGTGATTTAATAAGGTTCTTCTTTGTAAGATACGCCCCAGAGAATCATGATAGGGAGTTTGAATGGAAAGATTTAATAGATTGTAATAACAACGAATTGGTAGCTAATATAGGGAACTTCATAAATAGGACTCTTTCTTTTCTAAACTCTAAGTTTGAGAATACTATTCCTAATGGGGTATTAGATAAAGATGTTGAAGATGCAATTAATAACGCTTTTAATAAAGTGGGAGAATCTATTAATAATTGTGAATTTGTAAAATCTACAGATGAATTACTTAAATTTGGAGATTTCTGTAATAAATACTTTAACGATAAAGCCCCATGGGTATCATACAAAGAAAATATTAAAGAGTCTGAAAATACAATATACAACTCTATACAGCTGGTTAATGCCCTTAGGATATTGATAAAACCATTCTTGCCAAAAACCTCAGTAAAGATTGCAAATATATTAAATATTCAGAATGAATATGACCCTAATATCGAATTAGAAGAGAGTGGAGAGGTAAAAAGATTGGAAGATAGCTGGGCATTTAAAACAATTCCTTCTAACAGTAAACTAAATACCCCTGAGATACTTTTTGAAAAAATTTTAGAAAATTAAATCTGTTCTCCCATTAAAATACCGTCTGCAAGTTTAAGTTTTACTAATTCTTGCCATACAGATTCGGTAATATATGGAATAAAGGGATGCATTATCTTCAAATTTTCCTTTAATATATACAGTAACTCTGCTAACTTACTAATTCTTTTTTCAGAACCCTCTTTCTCCTCTTTGATTTCCTCTTTAATCTCCTCTATCCATTTATCACACAGTTTATGCCAGAAGAACTCTCTAATACTCTCTGCACCAAGATTAAATTGGTACTTTTCAATATATTTAGATACCTGTTTAACATGTTCTCTTGTATTTTTTACTCTCTCAAGATTAGTATCAACCTCATTCTTACCAATTGCCTCTATCTCTGAATCTTGGATATTCATCATAATAAATCTACTAGCATTCCATATCTTGTTAACAAAGTTTCTGTTACCCTTAATCTTTTCTTCTCTAATTGGGGCGTTAGAACCAGGTAGTGCATCAGAGTAGTACCAAAGGCGCAAAGAATCTGCTCCATACTTATCAAATACCTCCTGTGGTTCAATACCATTACCCTTACTCTTTGACATTTTAGAACCATCAGAAGCTAATATCATACCTGTAAGAAATATTGTGTTAAAAGGAACTTCTCCTGTTCTGTATATCCCCATCATTAACATTCTTGCTGACCACCAGAAAAGTATATCCCTAGCATGAATCATCATCTGTGTAGGGTAATACTTTTTGAAATCCTCTCCATCTGGACCACCTAATGTAGAGTACGGCCACTGTCCAGAGCTAAACCATGTATCAAACATATCCGTCTCTGCCTCCCATTCATTAGATTCAGATGGGGGGTTTTCTCCAATATGTATACTTCCATCTCCATTTACTTTAGTATTAAACTCTTTCTCAAAGTCTTTAACCTCTTTCCCTTTGTTTTCAAGTAACCAGTCGTAAAGTTTCTTCCCCCCGCTATACCATACAGGTATTCTTTGTCCCCACCATAACTGTCTAGATATACACCACGGTTTAATGTTTTCAAAAAAGAATTCTAAAGCCCTCTGTTGTCCCTCTGGTATAACTTTAACTCTACCAGAGTGAAGAGCTTCTAAAGATTTATTGGCCAAATCAGTAACATCTACATACCATTGATTAGAGATAATCGGTTCTACTGGGGTTTTACATCTCTCACAAATAGCTACTTCATGTTTAATATTTTGAATGTCTTCTAGTAGACCTAACTCATCTAAATCTTGGCATAGCTGTTTAGAACATGAGATTGTATCTAATCCTATATATTTTTCTGGAATATCTCCTATCATAATACCGTTCTCATCAATCACATTAACAATCTCTAAATTGTGTTTTTTACCTAAATCGAAATCGATAGGGGAGTGAGCAGGAGTAACCTTAACGGCACCTGTTCCTAATTCCATATCTACACTATCATCTTCTATAATGGGGATTTCTTTGTTTTGTATCGGAAGAATAACTGCTTTACCAATGTATTTTTTGTATCTAGAATCTTTCGGATTAACAGCAACCGCAGTATCACCAAGCATAGTTTCTGGTCTTGTTGTAGCAACCATAATATATTCATCCTTACTACCTTTAACTAGATACTTAATATATGCAAATATTCCTCTTCTTTCTTCGTGCTCAGTATCTATATCTGCAAGTGCTGTTTTACAGTATGGACATACATTTACAATCCTTTTATCTCTAAAAACCATACCCTGTTTAAACATCATTTCAAATGTTTCATACACTATCTTTGTAAGTCTGGGGTCTAATGTAAAAAACTCTCTACTAAAATCAGCACTCAGTCCAATGTTTTTCTCTTGATTTCTAGCATTAGAGGCATTCTTCATACAGAAGTCATAACACTGCTTATAGAACTCCTCTCTACCCATATCCCATTTATTTTTACCCTGTTTCTGTAACTCTTTAGTAAATGCTGTTTCTGTTTGTATACCAGCGTGATCTTTACCGGGAAGAAGTAGAGTAGGATGACCTGTCATTCTCATATATCTACCGATAGCATCATGAAAAGAGTATCCACACATATGTCCTAGGTGTAAATTACCATTAGCGTTGGGAGGAGGAAGAGTAATAGTAAAGGAGCTTTTAACTTCAATATCTTTTCCTTTAAGATACTCTTGCATACTATCTGGATTAAATATTCCTGAACTTTCCCAAAGAGAGTATATCTCCTTCTCTTTCTCTTCAAATGTCTTTGAAATACTATCTTTCATAAAAGTATTATATCAGTATACACCCCCTTTATACATATTCTACGATACAAATACATCATATCTGATATAATAGAGGGTTATGGATAAAACAAAAAAAAGATTTTTTAGGAATGATGAACTAAAACTATGCACACTATCAGGAACATCTGAAATAGGGAGAAACTGCAATTTCATAGAGTTAGGAGATGAAATAGTTATTGTAGATGCAGGCTACTCTTTTCCTGGACAAGAGATGTATGGAGTAGACTACCTCATTCCAAACTTTAGATACTTAAAAAAGAATAAAAAGAAAGTAAAAGCTATACTAATTACACACGGACACCTTGATCATACAGGTGCACTTAGATGGATGTTACCCGAATTAGATTACCCTCCTGTTTACGCAGGGGCTTTCGCGAAAGCTTTAATTGAGGCAAGACTTGAAGAATACAATCTAAAAAGTAAAAGTAGGGTCTTTGGTGTAACTAGGCATACTACAATTAATATTGGAAGGCGTTTTAAGGCAACTTTCATAGGGATTAATCATAGTATTCCAGACGCATTCTCAATCTTTCTACAAACCCCTAAGGGTAATGTATTCTTCTCTGGAGATTACAAAATAGATACACAACCTACAAATGAATTAGAAGCAGACTACAGTAAACTAAGATCTCTAAGAGGGAGAGTAGACCTCGCCTTAATGGAAAGCACGAATGCAACTAAAACAGGAAAGGCTCCATCAGAGACAGAAGTTTTTAAAAATTTAGAAGCAGTAATATCTAAAACAGAAGGTAGGGTAATAGTAGCGGCTTTTGCATCCCTACTAACAAGATTGTATGCACTTTTTGAAATCGCTAAAAGAACAAATAGGAAGATTGTAATATCTGGAAGAAGCTTAGATCAATCTGTTTCTATTGCATACAAACAGGGGTATATTAAAATTCCAGAAAAGCTAATCATTAAAGAAAGAGACATCCCTAAATACAAAGATAACCAACTATTAATACTATGTACAGGCAGTCAGGGGGAAAGATTTGCTGCATTGAATAGAATATCTCTTAATGAACACAAGTTCGTAAAGATAAAAAGGGGAGACTTAGTTATAATGTCTTCATCTGAGATACCTGAGAATGTATCTAGCATTGAAAGAATGACAGACAGATTAATATCTTTAGGTGCAGATCTACTCAAAGATACTATAGAAACAAAGATACACTCTACTGGGCACGGTAATCAGGAAGATATGAAAATTATGTACGACCTAGTCCAACCAAAAGTCGTTATGCCAATACACGGGCCACTTACATTTAGATATTTTAATAAAAAGAACTATATCTCCTGGGGAGTAAAAGACGAAAATGTACTCTTAACAGATGATGGCTTAGTTTGGACATACAATGGAAGATCTTGGAGAAAAGCTAAACCCATTGAATCAAAACCAATATTAATAGATGGTCTAGGAGTAGGCGATACTGGAGAGATTGTATTAAAAGATAGAAAACAGCTATCTGAGTACGGTATGTTTATTATCATTCTAAATATGAGTACACAAACTCACAGATTAATGGGGAAACCGCAGTTTGTCTCAAGAGGTTTCATATATATGAAGAATTCCCAAGAGTTACTTAAAGAGATCCATACCATCCTTTACGATGTTCATAGATCCTGGTTACAAAACTCTGAATCTAAAAAGAGTTTTGATTATGAAGAGCTAAAAACACAGTTAGAAAAATCTATTGGAAAATATATTTATAAAAAAACAGAAAGGGAACCAATAATTCTCATCGCTATTGTATAGCATAGTGGATTTAGTGATATAATCAAAAGACATGATTAAACTGCCAAAGATACAATCAAAGAAGAAAACACTTCTTGATGGAGTTACTCCCATTGTTGCTTTAGATATAGGTACAGAGACAGTTAAAAGCCTCCTCTTTACAATGGGAGAGTATGGAGTATCTGTAAACAGGGTATCTCGTATTCAACAGCAACAACATGCCATGAGAAGTGGAATAATTACAAATCTAGATACTGTATTAGAAAATTGTCGTCTATCCATTAACCAACTTGTAAACAATTTAAAACCAGAAGAGTACCCTAAAAAAGTAATTATGGGTATTGCTGGAGAATATATTCAAGGAGTTTCCATTGTAGTTAACTATGAAAGAGAAGAGAATTTTGAAAAAGAGGTAACTAAGAAGGAACAAGATAAAATACTTAACGAAGTAAAAAACCAAATAGCGGAAAGTGGTAGAGAAGACCTTGGTCTTAGAACAGGTCTCAAAAATGATGATATAGAGATATTACATATTACCCCTACGGGCCTAGAAATCGGTGGAATGCCTGTGAATACATTAATAGGATACAAAGGCAGAGATGTTAAATTAAATTTCTATGCCTCTTTTGCACCGAAAACATATACAGAAGCATTGAGAAAAGTAGCTCAATCTTTAAATTTTGACGTGTTAGGGATAGTATCACAACCATTTGCAGTTGCAAGAGCCCACTCAGGTGGCAGAAATACTAATTTCTCAGCCATATTCATAGATGTAGGAGGAGGAACAACTGATGTCGCTGTAGTAAAAAACGGTAATGTAGGAGAAACCCAAATGTTTGCATTTGGAGGGAGAGTATTTACAAAGGAGCTTGCTAGATTAACCGATTCTGATTATAGACATGCGGAACAGAGAAAAATTAAGTACTCTGAGAAAGAGTTACCTAAAGAAATTATGAGACAGGTACAAAAAACAATGTATACAACAGCAGGCCTCTGGGTAAGGACCTTGAAGGTTGCCCTAGAGAATTGCGAAGATATTGGACCACTCCCTACACAAATTTATCTATGCGGAGGAGGGGCATTACTACCGGATATTAAACTCTCTCTTTTAGAATTCCCTTGGAAAAAATATCTCCCTATTGCTGTAATTCCTAAAATAGAGATGTTTACACCTAATTTACTTGGCTCTGTAGTTGATAATAGCGGGGAGTTAGAAAACCTTTACGATATTACACCTGCATCTTTAGCAAAGTTCCTTTACGATATGGAGATAGATAGAACAACTAAAGATATAAATTGGGAAATATAATTATGGAAGAACAAATTAAAACATCAAAAATAATAGTAGAGGAGCAAAGTGAATTAACAGATCTTGTAAGAGAAATACATAGAAGTAAAGCAGATAGGATAGTACTTACATTTACAGAGCATACAGATATATTAATTAGTTCCATTAACTTAAAAGTTTTACTTGAGGCAGCACAAAGAGAAGACAAATTACTAATCGCTCAGATCATTCAAAACCCTACAGGTATTCGTAATGCAAAATTGGCAGGTATTAAAACAATAGACACACCATCAAATCCAACGGATTACGATTGGGATGACGCATATGAAATGATTCAACAAAAAAAGAGAGAGAAATTTGAAAGAAAGAAAATTCTTGAAACAACAAAGATAGAAGAAGATGAAAAAGAGGTATTTGAAGAAAGGGTAGAACAAAATATTGAGGAAAAAAGCAAGGGAGATTATGAAGATAAAAGGAGAGTAAAGGTCCGCTCTGAATTTATAGCAATAGATGGAGATATCCCTAAAGAGGAGATAGTTGCGATAACAGAAGTAAAAGAGGAGAACCCCTCTCCTTTAAGAACTTCTCTAAAATCTTTCTCCATTAAAAAGCCCACACCCATAAAGATATCAGAGAGATTTAAAAATATTAATAAAAAGAAGATAGGGAAGATTCTTCTGTTTACAGTTGTTCCTATTGTATTACTTTCTATTGTTGGTTTTATTCTATTTAATCAATTTGGTACATTTGTAAAGGTTAAGATATTTGTTGAATCTAAACCTATTGAAGTAGAAAGTATTCTTGTTGGAGATCCTAATATTGATGAATTAGATTTTGAGAATTTAAAGATCCCCATAAAAACAGAGGAAGCAAGTAAGAGTATTTCAGACACAATAACTGCAACGGGGAAGGCATACAAAGGGGAGAAAGCTCAAGGGCAGGTAAGTATCTATTACGATTTAGAATGTACAGAAGAGGTTCAAGATATTGTCTTAGCTGTAGGACAAACAATCACTAGTGTTACAGATAACAAATCTTATACATTAAAAACTGGAGTTACCTTAGGCTGTGATTCCAGTATGAGTGCCACTGGGGTAGGCGTTGTAGCTAAAGAGTTCGGAGACGAATACAATGCAACTACTCTTAACAAGAGCTTCTCTGTTCAAGGATACTCAAGTGATATTTTGTTTGCCAAGAATACAACCGTTATCTCTGGTGGAACAAAAGAGGAATATACCGTACTATCACAATTAGATGTTGATAATGCTGTAGAATCTCTGAGTACAACAGCTATTGAAGAGGTTAAATCTGAACTAAGAGAAACCTCAGGTGGCTGGGAAATAATTGAAGATACAGTGCTCAGTGAAGTGGACAAAGCAAGTATTAAAACAGATAAAAAGGTTGGTACTGAAGCAACAGATGTTAATATAGATTTAACAATAAAAGGAAAGGCTACATACTATCAAACAAAAGGTTTAACAGATAAACTTACAGCCCTGTTAAGAGAGAAAGCCCAAGAAGAGAATCTCTTTGAAAGTGATAAGGATTTAGAACTTACACTAGGAGACGATATAGATAAAGAGATAACGGTAGAGGAGAGTACAAAAGATTCTGTAAAGATTAAGATTATTGCCAAATCAAGTATTAAACCTAAGGTAGATAAAGATGCTCTTGCTTCAGAACTAAAAGGTATGGAGTGGGAAGAAGGAAGAGAGTATATTAATTCTTTGAAGTATGCAGAAAGAAAATCTGAAATAACATTTAACCCTATGAACTACCCCAGCTTTCTTAAGAGGTTCCCTGAAAGAAGGGGAGGAGTTCTAATATCTGTCGTAGAGTTAGAGGTTGAAGAGTAATCCTTTATTTTCATCCCATTTATTGATAAAATTGCATGTTTATGTACCCGTAGCTCAATTGGATAGAGCAATTGCCTTCTAAGCAGTAGGTTGCCGGTTCGATTCCGGCCGGGTATACCATTGGAGAGATGCCTGAGCGGTCGAAAGGACACGCTTGGAGAGCGTGCGTATGAGAAATCGTACCGTGGGTTCGAATCCCACTCTCTCCGTTTCTTCTCTTTCTTAAATATATCTGTTATCTTTATATATGTTAGACATTCTCGGTATAATATTTTTTACACTCTCTACGCTCTCGCTACTAGGAATCTTTCCGATAGGGATATATGAGTTTCTGGACTTAAGAGAGGGCTTTGCTATAAGTGATTACGGTACCCTCTTTGAAACTAGTACATTCTTTAGTATCTCCGCCATTATTACTGGTTTATTATGTGGATTAGACTCTATTACAAACCCAATATACAAGAAAGTAAATAGGCTTGTTTATAACTATCATGCTCTCTCGTCTTTTGCATTGCTTGGAATAGGGATATTCCCATTAACTGGGTTACCCATATGGACCCCACAAAGAGTTTTTCATTGGGCTTTTGCTCTTACTTTTCTTTTCGTTTATCCAATTACAAGGATACTAATAGTTAAGAAATTAAATAAAAGATATTTCCCACTAATAGGGGGGGCATATCTTTTACTTTGTATTGGAGCTTTACTAGTTTCCATATTTACAGATTTTAAATCTGTAGCATATCCTGAATATTTACTTTGGATAGCTATACTTGTATCCATCGTTTTAGGGAAGCTTGTGATATTAGAGAAGCCTGTTAAATAGGCACTATTTTGTTTCTTTATGTAACATTGGCATACATATTATTTCTTAATCCTAGCAGGAAAGTAATACTTTTTTAATATGTCTTGTTTACAATATCTCAACAATTAAGAGAAGTAAAAAACCCCTGTTAAAAAACATTGATCAATATCTCTATTCTTGTGCCTCTTCTTCGTTTTCTTCCTCCTCGTGTGACGAAAGAATCTTTTTATCTGATACTGGAATAATCCTAACCCTTCTATCCATTCCCTCTCCAACACTCTCTGTTTTAATATCATCAAAAACTTGTAAAGCAACATGTACAACTCTTCTATCAGCTGGACTCATGGGCTCTAACTCAATAGGTTCTCCTAAAATTCTTGCATCATCTGCCTTCTGCATTGCAACTCTTTCTATCTTCCTACTCTTTTCCTCTTTGTAGCCACAAACATCCATAATTACTCTGTAATTAGTCCCTTCCTCTAATTTGTTTCTTAACATCATGCTAAAAATATATTGTAACGATTCCAGATGTTTACCATGATTCCCAATCAAATACCCAAGATTATCTCCTGCAAAAGATATTTTGAAATACTCTGTATCATCTACCTTTTCTGTTTTAAACTCGTACTCTGCCTCTATCTCAAGCAAAGAGAGTAGTGTGTCTAGCTCTTTTTTAACAGTTTTTTCCATTTAAACATTTTAATAAATTATTTTCTTTTCTTTGAAAATACATCTAAAAGGTTCTGAATACCTTTTTTCGTTTTATCAAAATCTAGTGAAATATACTGAACTACTAAAAGTAGTGACTGAACCATCCAATACCAACCCAGTGCAGCAGGCATACTAATCGAAAAGAATACAGTCATTAAGGGAAGTAAAAACATTGTAGATTTCTGCATACTAGCTTGCATATTAGCCATAGGGTCTGCTTCTTTATCTTTCTTGCTATCCTTTTTAGGCGTAGTAACATTCTGCATTTTCTGAGTAAATACCGTTGTGAAATACTGAACGACACCAACCAAGACTGAAAGTAAAATGTATGGGAAACTTTGCATAGAAAAGTTTCCAAACTCTCCAGCAACATCTTTAAATGATTTTGTTAATTCTAATGATAGGAATTTAGTATTAATACTAATACCATTAGATATTCCTGTTAAATCTCTTACCCATGTATAAAGGCCATCAAGGTCACTTGCCGTAACTGCTCTGATTACTCCTATCAATACAGAAAGAATTACTAATTGAGGTATGAAAGTACCAATACAGCCCAATGGGTTATACCCTGTTTTTTTATACAATTTCATCTGCTCTTCTGCTAGTTTCTCTTTGTTGTTGGCATATTTCTTTTGTAATTCATCTAGCTGAGGCTTCAGAGATGCCATTTTTTTTGTCATTCCCGTTTGTTTCTTAACCAAAGGGATCATTAGTACACGAGCTATAATGGCAATTCCTAATATTGCTAAACCTAAGTTGTCTCCTAAAAAATGATAAAAGATTATCATTAAATTAAGAAGGGGGTTAAAGAAAACTGTATTCCAAATTGTTGAAAACATATTTAAAAAAGAAAATATTAAAAATCTAGAGCATTATACACTAAACTAAACTATTTTTCAGGAACAGGATCATACTGGCCAGGAGTACTCCAAGGGTTACATCTTAGAACTCTTTTTATAGCTAAGTAATTACCTTTGAATATCCCAAATCTCTTAACAGAATCATAACCATACTCCGAGCAGGTCGGGGTAAATTTACAGGCTCTAGTGTTTGGATATATTTTACCAAGATATCCTTGATCAAGAGATAGTGTCTTTTGATACCCTCTAATAACAAGTAGCTCAACTTTCCTTGGTAGCTGGAAGAGTATTGTCAAACTGTTTATTAAAATCTTTTTGTAATTCTTCATATTCACTACAGTATTTATACGCTACATATATAAGATCTAACCCCTTTATGCTTTTTATCCTCTCTCTCGAGATATTTCTTAATATCCTTGTCATTCTATGTCTCTGTACTGCGTTTCCTATCTTTTTACTAACTACAAAAGCTATCTTACTCTCTGCTTCCTCTCCTTTGTTAACAATTAACATACCGTACTCTCCACGAAATTTTGTACCCTGGTTAAATACCTGTTTAAACTGTTTTGGATGTAATCTGTTCTTTCTAGGAAGCATATATACTAGTATACATTATCTTGCTCTTGCGAGAGGTCTCTTTCTTCTAAGTTTGTATTCGTTTGAAACTGTTAAAGATTTTCGTCCTTTTGCTATTCTTCTTTTTAAGACAAGCTTTCCTTTAACACTCTTGTTCCTTGCTCTGAATCCAAACTTCTTAATTCTTTTTAAATTTTTTGGCTGATATGTTCTTTTCATATTTCGAGGACCATTATATATTACCTTGTATATTTAAAGCAAATATTATTTATTTTTTTTGTTACGAAATATTTTTCCCCATTAATATATCTAGGGTAGATATAAATTGGTAAACATCTTTCTCTTTATTTATCAACCTTTTTAATGACTCTCTACAAATCTATCCACATTTTAAAAGAAATGAATATAATAGGGGTATTAGTCCCAATCGATCGTTGACTGCCCAGTAGTTTTTTAATATACAATTAATACTTTAAAGTATGGATAAAATTGACTTCGAAAAGTATGCGGAGAGTATACCAAAGCCAGAGATAAGGACAGACACCCAACCTCAGCAAGATATTGAGGTCGATGATGTTTGGAAAATAGTAACAGAGAATCTAAGAATGGTATTAGATAGAGTAGAGTACGATTCTTGGTTTGCAGGTACTCACTTGGAGAGAGTGCAAAATGGTGTTGCTACTCTATCATGTTCTAATGATTTTAAGAGAGAAACAATACTTAAAGACTACAACAAGTTCTTACAAAGCTGTCTCACTAAGGCAACTGGCCAGAATCTTCAAATTGAGATTGTTGTAAAACAACAGGAACAAAGTAGTCCAAAAGAAAGATATAGATATGCAACGAAGACAGGAAACCCAATAATAGACCTGTTTACAAAGATGGAGGGAGATAAAAGAAGATATGAAGAAGCGGTTAAAAATGCTCGATTAAATCCAAGGTATACATTTAAAAGCTTTATCGTTGGATCTAACAACAGACTAGCAGAGGCAGTTGCCCAGTCTGTTGTTACAGATATGGAAAACGAGGGATTGTCTAAATCATATAACCCTGTATTTTACTACGGAAGTACTGGGGTTGGTAAAACACATCTTATGCAAGCAATCGGAAACGAGGTCTTAAGGGTAAACCCTGACAGAAAAGTATCCTACATATCAATAGAACAGTTCTTAAATGAGATGATAGAGGCTATTAGAACAAAAAAGAATGAAGATTTTAGGACTAAGTATAGAGAGGTGGATTTGTTAATAATAGATGATATACAGTTTGTAGAGGCATATCCCAAAACACAAGAAGAGCTCTTTCATACCTTTAACACTTTTTATCAGGCAAACAAACAGATAATACTAGCTTCTGACAGACCCCCAAGAGAGATAAAGAATATTACAGATAGATTAAGGACTAGATTTGAGGGGGGTATGGTATGTGATATCCAACCACCAGAGTATGAAACTAGATTGGCAATATTAAAACAGATACTAGCAGAAAAGAAAGTTTCTGTTCCAGATGCATTCTTAGATCTTATTGCGAAGAATATCGAGACAAGTGTAAGAGAGTTGGAAGGTTCTCTTAACAAGGTAATAACCCTTACCAAGTTGGGAGAGGTTCCTTCCTATGAAGAGGTTGCTAGAATTTTACAGTTTGATATAGAGAGTAAAAGAAAGAGGGTGACTCCAGAAAGGGTTATAGAGGTTGTTGCAAATGAGTTCGGTATATCTACGAGATTTTTAAAAAGCTCTAGAAAAACAAACGGCATTGCTACTGCAAGACAGATAGTTATGTATATATTAAGGACAGAGTTAGAGCTATCTCTTAAAAGTATTGCAAAAACTGTAGGTAGAAAGGATCATACAACCGTTTTACATGCGTGTGAGATGGTTCCTAAGAAGCTAAAAAATAGTAACGATCTTGCCCAAAAGTACGAAAAGTGTAAAGGAGAACTTTTTTACTAGAGTGTGAATTTATTGTGGATTACTGTTGATAACACTGCTTCTAATCCACAGCTAAAAATGTTGATTTAATACAAAAGTGTTTAATTAACAATAAATATTTAATTAACAAGAAACCACAAATATACAAAGTTTTCCAAAGATATTACACAGTAAGTATACACATAGGGATTTAGCTTTACAGATATTACTTTAAGACGGATTTAATTAAAATTTATTAAACAGGTTATCAACATTTAATTAATATTAAAATACTCTTAACTGAAGCTTATTTATTAAATATAAAAGAGGACTTATCAACATATCCATATACCCTACTACTAAGACAGCTATATATATTTAAATATTAAAACAGTAGAAAAGAAATACAATATTAAGTAGAATATACATATAACTGCCTAATACATAATATTATCTATAACTAAAATGCAATTCTCTTGTAACCAAGATACATTAGCAAAGTATCTTAATATAATAAGTAGGGTAGTTAGTAGTAAACCGGGTTTACCTATACTAAACAATGTTCAGTTTGAAACAGATAAAGGTAAATTGATAATGGCAGCTACTGATTTAGAAATAGGTATTAATACCTGGATCGGTGCAGATGTTAAATCTGAGGGTAAGACAACAGTACCTGCAAAGCAGTTAACAGAGTTCGTGACATCTATACCATCAGAGACGATTAATGTAGATTTAGATAACCAAGTTTTTAATATATCTACTACAAATAACTCAGCTAGTTTCAATACTATGTCTGCTGAGGATTTTCCTGCAATAACTAGTGTTACAGAGGGGAAACCGTTGTTTAAAATTAATAAAGAAGATTTGATTAAAGCAGTAAACAGGGTAGCCTTTGCATCTGCTACAGATGATATTAAGCCAGTTTTAACAGGTGTTTTACTTGAAGTTAGTGGCGAGAGCTTATCTTTGGTAGGTACTGATGGGTTACGATTATCAAGACAGATAATTAATTTAAGCTCTAGTGCAGAGAAAGATGTTAATATATTAGTACCTGTTAAGGCACTACTTGAATTATCTCATATCGTTTCAGAAATAGGGGACGAAGAAACTATAGAGGTATATTTAATAGAGGAGAAGAATCAAATGCTTTTTAGATATAGCGATATTGATTTAGTATCAAGATTAATTGATGGGCAGTTTCCAGAGTATAGACAGATAATTCCTACTGGCTTTAAAACAAAATGTAGTGTATCTAAAACAGACTTTCTGAACTCTCTTAAAGTTACAAACATTATTGCCAAGAGCGTATTAGGAAATAAAATTATTTTAGATATAGACTCTGAATCAAACAAGATTGTTTTATCTGCTACACAAACTGATTTAGGTAGCAACAAGAGTACATTTGAAGGTAAGATAGAGGGAGATAATCTAAAGATTGCTTTTAGTTCTAGATTACTCTCTGATATATTAAACCATTTGGATTCAGATGAAATATCATTTGAGTGCTCTGAAACGGTTAAACCAGGAGTATTTAAAGTTACAGAGGATCCTGATTTTGTTCATCTTGTAATGCCAATGATGCTTTAGAATCTTTAATTCTATAGCCCTGTCCATGTACTGTTTCTATTAAGCCCTTTCTTGGTAGCTTCTCCCTTAATCTCTTTACATGAACATCTATGGTATTAGAGCCGGTATAACTTCTATAATCCCATACATGGTCAAGTAACTCACACCTACTAATGGTTCTATTTTTATTCCTTACTAAATACTCTAGTAGTTGGTACTCTTTTTTCCTAAGGGGGATATCGTTATTCTTAATGGATACACTCTTATTATTTGTATCTAAAAGAACATCACCAATATATACACGAGTATCAATATAGCTATTCGGTCTTCTAAGAAGAGATTGAATTCTCGCAATGAGCTCTTGTACAGGAAAGGGGTAGGAGAGTACATCATCCCCTCCGTTATTCAGAAAATTTACCTTGTCCTTCCATGTTCCTATACTACATACCCCTAAGGTTTTACATTTTAAATCTTTCTTCTCCTTTATTTTCTTTAATATTTCTAAAGTACTGTTTTTCCCAGAGAGATTGGTACCAAGAATAACAACATCAAAAAGACCTCTTCTAAAAAGATTCTCAGAAGCGAAATCTGCAGAATCCTGTGTAATATTATATCCGTAAGCTAAAAGAGTACTCTTTAATATATGGGAAATTGTTTTAGATTTCTCTATAATTAAGATATTCATATTTGAATATATAAAATTAATTTTAAAGAATAGAACGAATAGAGAAGGTTTCAAAAACTTATAACATACGGAATCTTAAATTTGTTTTCCTACTTACATTTGTACTTATTTTTTCTGTTGCAATTCTGTTATATTTCCTCCATTTAAGAACATTCTTACCTATTAATGATAACGGCGAGTATATTTGGATAAACATATTTACACTAATCTCTGTTTTCCTTTTAATACTTTCCTCTATATCATCATTAATATCGTATTTCATACTAAGGGTTGTCCTAAAAAAAGAAGATTCAAGAGAATTAAAGATAATATGTTTAAGATGGGGAATCCTTTTTACAGTTGGTATTTTTGTTGTCCTACTCCTAAACTTCTTCCATATATTAAATATATATTGGGGATTAGGAGTACTTCTAGTTGTTATTGTCGCTTCCTTTGTTATATGATATCAATAGAAATATGAGTAGTAATACAGGAAGAAAAATTAAAAACGAGTTTAGTGATATCTTAGATATTCTCTCTGGGGAGATGCAGTTAAGAGAGAAGGAGGAGAAGCTGGAAAAAATGAAAGAGGAGGCAAAGGGTAAGATTAAAGCAGAAAGACGAAGGAAGATAGCAGAGAAGGAGGTTGTGCTTGAAGAAAGTGATATACCAGTAAAGAAAGTAACTCAAAACATTAAACTTTTTGAATGGGAGGCACCTGATAGGTATAAATTCAATTTTAATAGTAAGACCTTTTGGGTAATATTGGCCTTTGCACTACTTTTTGTTCTTTTCTTAGCTATTTTAGAGCAGTATTACTTAATGGCAGCAATAATCGCCCTTCTCTTTTTCATATATGTATCAGGTACAAACAAACCTTTTATGGTTAAACATAAAATTACAGCAAGGGGTGTTGATACCGGGGGAAAGCTTTTTGAATGGTTTGTATTGGATAATTTTTGGTTTTCTATTAAGAATGGTCAGTACTTTTTAATAGTAGAAACTAGATTAAGATATCCTAAGGCCTTAATTCTTTTGATTGACAGAGTAGATAAAGATGCAATATTTGTATTACTTCAGGACAAGGTATTGTACAAAGATATTAGGAAACAGGGGAGGTTAGATATTCTAACATATGGTAATTACATACCGTTTGAAGAGATTTAGTATATATTGATGTATAATTTTCACTAGAAGAGTATTAGGAGAGGTGCTAGAGTGGTTGAATAGGGCACACTCGAAATGTGTTATTCGAGAGTATTCTCGGATCGTGGGTTCGAATCCCACCCTCTCCGTTTCAAATTTTTACTAAAAAATCTTTTTACTGAAAGGAAAAAGATTTTAAACCAAGAACCACCGAAATTCTCATAGGAGAGTTAAAGAGAGTTTGCTATAATTGTATTATGGACAAAGTGGAGGAAGAAAGATTAAAAAATATCATAAAAAGATTGAAAGAAATAAAAGTTGAGCTAATAGAACAAAGAGACAAGAAAGAGCTAGAAAAACTAGATAAAATAATGAAAGAAGTAAAAAATGGATAACCCCGATAGTCTTTCTGAACTTGAGGGTTCAGAGAGTGTAAATCGTCCAGAGGAGAATACAGTATTAGATATAGCAGCAGAAGAAGAGGAGACTCTCGATATTAAAGAGGCCGAAATTCTTGTAACCGAAAATGCGTCTATTGCCCTTGACCTTATTCAAAGAAGTCCAAATCAGGAGATTGTTTCTCTTGCAAAAGAGACGATTGATTTAGGAAAACGAGTTAAGGAATTAAAGGAACATATCAATCCGAGATTAATATCAAAAGAACACGATCTAGAAGGGAGGGGAAAGATAGTTGAAGATGCTATATTGGCAAAAACAGATAAAGAGATTTTAGAGGACAATAAAAAATCTACTACAGCCAGAAGAGAAGAAAAAGAAAAAGAAATTACTCAGATATTAAATAAAACACAACCCCTCAAAGAGGAAAAACGAAGGATAATAAAAGAACTAAATAAAAGAGAGAGCTCTATTGTAGACAAACTGAGGAATAAAATTAATAGGAAGAAGTTGGACAATATAGAAATAGAAATTGTGTCTCAAAATAAAGGGTTACGCAATCTTTACGATGAGAAGTATATTTTAAGGAAACAAGAGGAGGGAGAAGAAGAGAATATTAAAGAGATTCCAACTTCTTCAGAAATACTTTCGGCATATTATGAAAAAATGGAGAGTATGCCATTATCTATAAAAGAGAAGGAAGATCTTTTAAAACCAGAAGCCCTTGCCCAGCTTAGCACAGAAGAATATGTTAAGCTTTGGAAAAGATTAAATCCATATTATTTATCTCATGTTACAAGACAGGGTTTTAGAGATCACAATGCTATGATGTATCATTCTGCAGGAATAGGGCAGTACGGTAACGGTTTTGTAGAAGTTGCAGAAGATAAAGGAATAATTCGACCACCGATTTTTATCAGAGAAAATGGGTTAAGATCTAGAGACAAAGAGAGTGTAAGAGGGTGGTTGGAAGACAATAAAATATTCAAAGGAAACAAAGAACAAGCACAAAGCCGAGTGCACGAACTCATCAATATACAGAAGGTAATAGATACTCCTAAATATCCCGACGTAACGGCAGTTCATTTTATGACAGAACATGTTGGGAATAGGTATTATGGAGGAGAGAGAGGAAATGAGGTTTTCTTTATATTCCCAACGGATGTGGTAGCATCTCAAAACTATTTCCACTTTAATGGTAGGGAGAAATCTTTTACTAATCCACAATCAGAGGAAAAGTGGAATGATATATTTGTATGGTCAAAAACACAGGAAAACCCAGGAGTGCCTATAGATGCGGGGCTTGTTTTTCTTCCAAATTCAACACTTGTTGATCCAGAAACGGGATCTAAGTATGCATCCAAAATTGTTATTAGCGGGGATGGTACAAAAAAAAGAGTTTTGATAGAGGATAGCAACATTACCGAAAGAGTAGTCAATTATTATAGAGAAGTGACTGAGAACCCAAGCAACGAGGTATTACAAGCACAGAAGAGTTTTGATTTAGAAAGAGATCCCAATATGGTGGGAACCAAGGAACGGCTAGTAAGAGATCTAATTGAAAAACAAATTACTTCTTTGGGAATCCCTTCTGATATTTCCTGGGTTCTTGCGGGGAATATTCTAACAATAATGCAAACAAGCGGTGTTGAAGCAACCGATAAAGATCTTGTATCTGTGGTTGAGGATTCAAAGGCAAACTACAAAAGGGCAGAAGGAGCAATTACAGCTAAAGAATACTGGGAGAACTATTTTATTAAACATCCCGATATCGCCCCAAAACATATAGTATTTTACGATGGAGCACCAACACAGGCAGTAAATCAGTTTCTTAGAGAAAACAAAATAGGGGGAGCAGACACCTCTAGGATTAATGGAGCCCTCTTGGGTTTTGATGAAAACCATATTCTTGACACAGATGACGCAAGAGCAAACATAGGGAAAGAAGAGCTAGAAAGGACAGCAGAAGAAATTGTACAGCAATATTATACAGGCATTTTGTAAATCATTACCCGTTCCAAATTCTCCACATTTTCAACCAGCAGTGTGGACAACGTGGAAAGCGCCGCCATTTAAACATTTTTAAATATAAAATTACTATATTAAACACACTACCATCTTATAGGTCACACTATATTAATATATACAAAATATTAAAACTTTTATGTATTATGTATATATGGAAGATAGTGATTTAGTATCTGAAACAATTAACCTTGTTCCATCTAAAAGGGGCAGAGAAGAGAATTCCAAAAGAAAGTATAAAGTAACTGAAATACTGTTAATACTCTCTGCAGTTGGAATAGTAGCCTTCCTGGCTCTTTTAGCGATTAATCCAAGCAAAGAGGCTTCTGAAGCGAGAAATTTAAAAAGGACTGCAGATATATCTACAATCCTTACATATATCAGTACCTATGTTGATGAAAAAGAAAATATCCCAGAGGTAATACCACAGGGGAAAGAGTGTGTTACATTTACCCATGAGATATGTAAAACAGGACCATATAACTGCAAAGATATGGTAAATATGGGATTCCTATCAGAAGAGAATACTGACGCACTCGTTATAATGCCAAACGACCCCCTATATATCTCTACAAACGGAACAGGATACTATGTCTGTACTGATGGCAATGGTTATATCACAGTATGTGCTCCATATGCAGAAAGAAATGAAAAGATATCATTTTCTAAATACATGTATTAATATATAGAGAATGGAAGAGAAATATACAAAACAACAGGTAAAAGAAAGAGCTTTGGTAATTCTCTTTGGAGTATTCCTTTTCTTACTTTTTGCATATCTATCAGGGAATTTCAGATGGATGAAAGATTCTCAGTTAGTTATAGACCTGTTTGCATGTATGTTTGCATTCTTTATCGGTGTCTTAGCCCTAGTAAGATTCTATACAAAGAAAACATATATTAACTACCTTCTGTTAGGATTAGGATTTATAACAGTTGCCCTTTTAGATGGATATCATGTTCTATCTAATATTCAAGCATTTTCAAGTCTTTTTGGTGCAGATACTTCCGGAATGTTTCCAGGGAGTATGGTTCTTTCAAGAGTATTTCTTTCTTTAATCTTTTTCCTAAGCTGGTTTTTAATGAGAGAGGAAAACAAGGTAAAGAAAATTAAAGAGAGAGTCGCTTTCGGATCTTTACTAATTGCAATATCTCTATTTATAGTAGCAATATCAATATTTACAAACATTTTCTCAGGATTAGAATCATATACATTTGCAATAGTGATGCAAACAATAGCTTTGATGATATACATTCTTACACTTCTTGGTTACGTAAGAGAGAGAGGGATATTTAAAAGGGATTTTGATTTTTGGCTAATATTCTCAATTACATTCGGAATACTTACACAGTTATTCTTCCTGCCGTATCTAAACATAGAATACGAGCTAATGTTGAATCTATCTACATTAGCTAAATTTGTTAGCTATTTTGTTCTTCTTGTAGGATTTCTGTATAGCATATATGAGATGTACAAGAGAGAAGAGAGGGTCCAGAAAGAGCTAAAAAGAAAAAACGTATTACTTGCGATGACTAAAAGTAAAGTAGAGGAAGCATATATGATTCTTAGGGCAGAGAAATGGGAACTTTCTAAAGAACAGAAAAAGAAAAGTACAGATAAAATATTTAAAGATATACTTAAAAAGTAGTATGTATTCACCTAAGATAAAGAGATATCAAAAGAAATTTGATTATACATACG
>Ga0116144_10001075_pt1 | contig 34431 bp, 34 predicted proteins | sample AD_UKC035_MetaG_FD_89746 | JGI IMG/M metagenome (GOLD analysis project Ga0116144, IMG submission 89746) | Active sludge microbial communities of municipal wastewater-treating anaerobic digesters from USA - AD_UKC035_MetaG | ecosystem: Engineered > Bioreactor > Anaerobic > Digestate | place: USA...
AGTAGCGAGAATTTTCCTGAAGCTGCCATATCATCGCACGCCTTCGGCTCAACCTCAAGAAACCATTATCTTCTCGTCGAAGAACCAAAGCGTCAACAACATCCCCAACCTTCGCAGCTAAGTCGAGAGCTTTGGTTCGCTCCATTGCCCATTCGCTGATGTGCACGCCGCCAAGAACATTTGGCTCGATCTTAAGTTCAACACTTTCCTGTAAAACACGATTGACGAGACATCCTTCAATTATTACTCCAACCGCGTAGCGTTGGTCAATCCGGGCCAAACGCTGAGCATCCAATAAATCCACCTGTGGCAAGTTGCTTTGGCGATACAAGGCTCGAATAGCTTCTTTATAAGCACGGCTAGGATGTAATCGGATCAACCTCTCCAAATCAGCAAACCGCATGGGTTTATCTGTCGCGAAGATAAATTCGCCTTCTTCTTGGTAAACCCGCAATTCGGTGGGCAAATCCTGCGAGACAGACTCCTGTATTTCTTCTGACCAACCAGCTACTTTTACCTTGCCCCCAATAAAGTTAAGCTGCGCTTTTACAATATCGCCCGCCTGGAATTCCGAAAGTGGCTTTTGAGATCCCTGTGCTACCCGGTCTCCATGCATAAAAATACTGATACCCGGCAATCCGTCCAGCGGAAAAACTAAGCCAATCCCTGGGCGTGGCCCATCGGTTATTACTTCAGTGACGGTTCCGGTTAATGGGATTTTTCGTTCTTCGCCTAGCAGGGTGGATAAAGCAGAATCCAGGAACGGCAAGCGAGTTAGATATACCCTATCATGGGCAGGGTCTAAATCATCTACTATCATAGAGAGTTTATCCATCTCTAGCAGCCGATTGACAGCTGCTTCAGAGGGGTGATCGCAGAATAATAGTTCTTCCCCATCTACAGCTATTTCCAAACGAGAATTTTGTTCTTGTACGATCAGTGCTGCTCGTCTACGTTCTGGATATACCTCTACTGCTATTGGTATAGTATTATCCACTCGACTGTTTCGATGAAATTGTGACTTAAACTTTTCGAAGAAAGAGCCGCCTTCGGTAAAAGAAATTATTTGGGTTCCTACTGGTTTCCCCGAAACAAAGTTGTAGCCATTGATTGTTGCTTCAAATGCATCTTCTGGCAAAGGAAGTGCAAACCATTTGGGGAGTTCAGTAGCAATCGATGCCAATTGAGAAGTGGGAACGACAGGGCGTGAAATCATTTCAGATTCTTGGATAATTGAAGCTTTCACATCTGTACTTTCACTATCTCCATAGAGAAGTATCGTCCAACTAGTTCCAACTGAGGGAGATATTTTTTCCTTTATCAGTGGTTGATCGTTTCTGTCTTTTCCCCCACGGCGATATACTTCCAAATAGGATGGGCGATAGCTATCTACAACGCGGTAAACACCAATGGGAAGAAACCTGTTATTTAGAAATATGTCTACCTTCCCCATCCTTCCGCCAGCGGTCCAACGAATTTGGGCACTTCGAGAGTCATAAATCTGATAATCATCCTCAAGGGCACGCGCTCGTTGTAACTCAGCGCCTTGCCAAGGCCCAAGTAAAATCGAATAGTAACCGTCATCCCGAACACCATCTAATTGAACTGCCACATGGCGATTTTCCTGTAATGATCGACCTGAAGGTAAAACTGCTATCGAATGATTTCCAGAAGAAATGCCAAAGTATGATGTAGATTGTTTTGCTAGCGAAAGCGCATTAAATTCTTTTTCCCCGTCAATGTAAATATCTACCTTATTCCACTCCTCAGAAGGAGGAAAGGATAATAACCTTAATTGGGGCACCTCAGAAAAAAGTGGTTCGGCTTCCAATTGTTCTTCTGGGGCTTCATAATTGATATGTCGTTTTCCTTTGCCTTGAGAATGAATAGCGCCTTCGATTTCGAGTTCCTCATCAGCCTCATCCTCGAAGATATAAATCCCTGTTGGACGCTGATACACAGCTTTGGGTGATTGAACTTGTCGAATGAGGCGAAACTTTTCTTTGTCATCCTTGATGACCTGGCACAAAAACTTTGCGCCAATAGGAGCCTCAAATAGAGCAGCTTGTTCCCAAAGTGGAGAACGGAAGAGACTTTCGCCCCTTTCATCGCGCGTGATTTTTGAAATGAGCTGGCCCAATTGAAGCGGCGTCAATTGACCTAAGTCGCCCCAGGCTGGATCAAGCCGTATCACTAAAGATACTCTAAAGTCTGGCTGCCCTTCTATTGAGGTTCGGAAAGGTATGCGTCGCCCGTAGGCCATTGATTGAAGATCATAACCATAACAAACCGATTCTGATGCCACGCTAAATTGTTTTGACGCCCCTATTTGGTCAGGAAAGCTGTAAGCGAATACGATCCGGACCCTATCTAAAAGGTCGAAGTCAATTGGTCTTAAACCTTCTCCTTTTGTTGCAATGGAAAGGTGATCGAGCAAAGCGGATCGCTCTGGGAAGATATAATTTGCTAGCATTTCATGATTGACCATGAAGTTACGCGCCCATGCTTCGCGACTTTCGTTATCCTTACCAGCCGCTTCCCAACCCGAAAAAACTTTCATACAAAGGTCAAGATCGTCAATGCATCCACCACGTAGTCCATTATGCCGCTTTTTAACCTCCCAACGTGTAGTTGCATCCCAATTTGGATCCCATAATAACAATCCTCCTAGAAGTGATTTCTGCATCAGGATCATTGGGATCAATGTGGCTGCTTCCAAAGCACAGGCGAACCGGTCTGCATTCATCAGGAAGTTTGCCGTTTGCGTATCCAAAGACAAAGATCGCAGTTCCAAGCCCTGTTCAGTAATATCGCCATCCCGATCAAGGATGTGGCGCACTTGTAATGCTGTTTGTGAGCGCTGAAGCTCGGCATCCATTTCGGAATTCCGCTGGAACCAGGGGAAAGAATTTATATCTGCAACTCCGGCTGCCTTTGCTGATAAGACCACAGCTTCTAGAGGGGCCCTTTTTATTTCGGGCAAAGTGTGCTCTTCAAACTTCTCAAACTGTTCTGCTGTGTAAAGATAATACGCGTGACCTGCTCTGATTCGACCCGCTCGTCCGCGTCGCTGCTTGCATCCGGCCTGGCTATGGCGTTTTGAGACAAGACGCTGGGTAAGCGTCTTGGGGTCCCAGGTGGTTTGCTTGATGATCCCGCTATCTACAACATAAACTACTCCATCTACTGTAAGGGATGTCTCAGCCACGTTCGTAGAAATGATTACTCGGCGGTCCTCAAACACTCTGCCCTTATTTGGAGAAAAACGATATTGGGCGTGCGCTTTGTATGTGGCTATGAGGAGATATGGGCCGGATGCGCTAGATAACTTTCGATTGAGTTGAGCCAATTCGCCGGAAGTAAGGTCTTCGTGAGCGACATCAATTGATAAGTGAATGAGGTCGGAATCTTTTTCTTTTTCCCCAGTTTCCCGGATAACCTCTATAATACCGTTTGCTGTACGTGCATCGAGTACGAGAGCCAGCATGGCAGGTATTTCACTTGACTTTTCTTTCCGCCTCTGCCGTAAGAAATGGATGATTTTTCCCCCAATAACCTGCGCCTTGTTCATCAAAACTTTGTCTTGCTCAGGCTGAGGCAATGATCGATAGAGCTTAAATACCTCGGTTTCAGATAAACTCCGCTCTTTCTGGATCCGCTCTTTTATTTGCTCCGATGCCAAATCTATGCTATTTTCACTGTGCAGGAAGGCAAGAATATCCCCTTCGGCAGTGGGGCCTATACGGACTATTTCATTCAAAAGCTCGAAAACTTTATCAGTAACAGCTTTTGCAACAACCTCATCAATGGCGCGGGCCGGTTTTTTTACAAGATTATCATAGTCAAGAATTGAGCGAGAGGAGAAGTGATCTTCAACCGGCTTAGCGATACCTCCAAAAACTAAATGCCCAACTTTTTCAGGCCCGCCAAAATAATCTATAAACTCTCCAGCCGCAATCGTTGCACTTGCAATGATTAATTTTAGGTGCGGATAACGAGGTAGCCGGGTTTTTAGCAAGCCAAGGATCAAATCAATATTCAAGCTGCGCTCGTGAGCCTCATCAATCATTATCAGGCTGAAGCTCCCGAGTTGTTCGTTGATAATCCAATTGATCAGAGTCCCGTCAGTTACAAAGACAAGTTGATTGCGGCGGTCAGTTTCTGCTGCATTGTGATGCTTAAATCCAACATCAAAACCCGGACCCAGACTCGATCCATGTAGCTGTTCAGCTACAAACTTCGGAATACCGCGCGTGGCTTGTACGCGTGGTTGAGTTATGACAATTTGCCCCTTACGAGTAAGAAATTGAGAGTCATTGACTTCCACAGGAGGAACCATTAGCCTGTAGGGAAGGAGAGTAGACTTTCCTGAACCAGTAGGTCCTTCAACTACGATCACCTGATTATTCTTGAACTGAATGGCATTATCGTTTCGTTCCCCAGTCTCTGCCTCTAGTTTTTTTTGTTCTTCGGCTAAGAGAGCCTGGATTTTTGGAGTAGTATCGAAACGGGCGCCAAGACTGGCGAAGACTCGTAGGATGTCCAGTTCTGTGATGCCAAAACGGAATTTCTCAAAATTTGATGGGACAGTATTTAACCGATGAGGGGGTAAATCATGATAAATTTTACCTAATCGTCCCGGAGGTAGAATCAGGCCAGGCGGCAGTTTCCCAATAGGTTTGAGATGAAAATGGGATAGACCAACGGCCCGGATCTCTTTACTATGGCGACTTCTACAGGCAGCACATCGTTCAGGAGCTGAGAACCCCCGGTTCGCATCTGCCTGGTAAGACGAATTTGAGTATCCAAACGTCTTGTCACAATCCTTACATTTTGCTGTCCACTCTTGAGCCATTAATTTGTCTCCTAGCCTCAAGCCCACATTTCGCCACTACGGTATTCGACTCCCAATCCACGGAAATACCGAGGAACAACCGCTAATTGAGGTTTATTAGGATCTTTTGACAATAAGAATTCCACGAGGGCGCGATAGAATCCAACGACAGCAGGCTCCAACCCTGTTTGATACAAGTGAATGAAAACTGGTATTTGGGGGGCGAGCATCTTTAGCTGCCGCAATGTTTCTTGGTAACAGAAATAATCGGTGTCTGCGAAACACGATCTGCGCAGTGATGCCTCAGTGTTACGAAACCAAGCCATATCCACCTCTCGATCCATCTCCATGTGACGAATACTAAGCATGGCTACTTTGAGAGGGCGGACAGTTGAAAATCGTTGAATGAATTCCAATTCTGGTTGTGGCAAACAGTAAATTGGGAAAGGTCGACCTTGAGAACCATCCTCGTATACAACTTTCAAAAGCTGCGGGGATTTAGGTGCTTTTGTGAAAACAAAGTCATGCAGCCCATCAGTAATCGCCATATGACTATAGTTGTTGATGTTAATCGCCCCATTGCTCTTCAGGGCGCGTTCCACTTCAGAAGTCATTGCTTCCCGTTGGGACCGTTGCTGTTGGTGATTAAGGGATTGCTCAAAATCAGAAGAAAACCAGGAATCGCCCGCACTTTTCTTTTCTACCAATTCTTGTAGCATGATTGGGGTTTGAGACTGTGAAGCTACAGGTGTGGAGTCATGCTGCAAATCCTCTTGATATATGTCTATCAGTTCTACTACTCCACATTGGTTTTGGTTTGCCCATCGCAAGAAATTTAAACGCTGCACTACTTGGGGATGCTGATCGAGCTTCAATGAGCGTGCTAAGTGCTCGAAGCCTAGGATGTGGTGCGCTATAGAAAATGGTGTATTTTGATCTCCAGGAGGAAAAATGCTGGCACCAATGCGATATGACTGCCAAGAAGGGTTGTCTTCAACTGCATTTGCCATCTTATCAAGCACCGCCAGATAGCTGCCATCTAATCGACCAGCCGCTGGTCGGCCTGCTTGTATTATTAGGCCATATTGTGCGGCATCACGTGGGGTTTGGCTGAGCAAACGTACGATTTGTTCTACCCGCCGTGCACAAATCGCATGCCTGGAACGTTCTCGCTCGACATCCACTCCTTTTGGTAGCCGATGTTCGATAGCTATAGCTTCGCCAGACATCTGGGAAAATTCTGGTTGAGGAGAATTCGGCTCCCACCAGCTTTTGGGGACTATACAAATCTGGACAGTGCATTTGCTCATTCGCGAATGATCCTGCTCGAATTGAACCGTAGTTGAACTTGAGTATCCAGGGACAATGATGTTTCGGGGCAAACAAGTAAGCCAATGCCATTTTTGTTAGCGATGGCAATAATTTCTAGCCGGACCTTATCTTCAAAGATATCCGGATCATAAAAATCATAGGGTAGTAAGATAAAAACAGGTTGGTTCAGCTTCTGTCCCAACTCATAAGCTAATTGAATATCCCGTTTGATGCTCTGACAAATATCTACACCATCTCTTGCGCGGACAATTACAGCAAATTGTTGACCAAAAGCAAATTGACTTGGAACTGTAGAACCTTGAACTGTCCAAGGTATTTGCAAGTGGTCGCTTGTTTCACTTGGAGCGGGCGCACATTTGTATATTTTCGCGCTGGCAGATGGAAGCCAGTGAATATCCAGGGAGCGTTCATCATCCTCGACTTCAAGGTTTGAATCAATCAAATCGTGTTGCGGAGAAGATAAAGCACGATCCAGGTACCCTCCAAGTATAGTTGTTCGGCCATAGAGAATATCCTGTCCATACAGCAAACGTTGCTCAGTTGGTGCTCCACCTGAGAACAACCGATCTGGGTTGACAGCACTTAGCAGAATTGTTTCCGCCTCTTGCAGGCTCCAAATCCCCTTTTGAACCACATAACAAGCCCGCTCAATAGATAAATTCAGTTCGGAAATACGAGCGAACGCTTCGGGCGAAAAAGGCGTCAGAGCAGCGAATAAGGTACGTGAGTCACGTGGGGTTAGGCGTCTGTCAGATAAACTTTTTTCTGGAATTGGCAATTGTAAACGTTCAGCCAACTCCTGGATTTTTCTAGGTATCCGTCCACCTTCCACATTCTCCGTGAAGCGAATTTCCATTGTGCCGCCACATTTATACGCTTCGCACAACAGAAATAGAGTCAGGCCTTTTACGCCACTGTCAGGCTCATATGGGGGCACTTCCTCGGTCATAAATACATCCACATTCAAGAAATTATCACCTTTGACGTGCTGGACAACTGTAGCGCCTAATAAAACATCTTGCACACAAAAGCGATAGGGACGCCAGACATGGTTGCGAGGAAGCTTTCCACCTTCAGCATGATTGTAGTTGGATGCTGACTGGAATTCTTTAACGCGTTGTTCCAATATAGCTAATCCAGTTTCAATTTGTTCGATTTCACGTTTCAATTTAGTCAAACGCGTATGCAAGTAATCCCAAAACGAAGAAGAAATAATTTCGGTGTTTTCAAATCCAATATTTTTCGATATAGGAACACGGTAAACCGCGCTAGATTTCGAGCCGGTTTCCGAACAATCCAGGCAAGCCATTTCTCCTTGCCCCAGATCTTCAATTGGCACAAAATTTAGCGAAAAGGTTATATATTGTAAACGAAGCAGAAGTATAAGATCCGATAAGAGAATCCCGGTTTTTTCATTGCCAAAACCAAAAATAGAAAACTGATTTCCGGATATCGCCCCATAAAGCGAGAGAAACTCCTGATAATCTTTCGGCAGTGAAACATTAAACATTTTTTCGAAATCTCGAATTCTCTCAATTGGACAGGCACCACCTACAAGGATATATTCTTTTAGCGATTGTATCAATCGGGAAATATCACTTCTTAAATTGGACTGCAAGGGAGCGGAAGTGGAAGTCACTTTTTCACCTCACTTAACTCCATATCTAGACAGGGGAATGTCTTTGCAAATGCAACGCCAATCCTTTGCATCGCCATCAACGCGCTGCCAAAAAGAAACTGTATCTTCCAACGCATTAATAAGGATGCCGTTCACTGTCGTGTTTTTCGGGTCAACACCTACTGCGCTTAACCACCCATCACTACATTGCCGTTGTCCCCCATAACTGTTTGGATCGAGAAGTTGTCCAAAAGATTTATCCGTCATTGTAGTCTTCACTTCAATAGAAAAATTATTGCCGCTATGATGTGCAGGTAAATCGACTCCCCTAAAAGTCGTTTTCTCATCAATTTCATAACCTTTTTGTATCATGATCGTTCTGGCAATTTCTTCGCCCTCATAACCCATTTGATGGTAGGCCTTTCCTGTTTCTACGTTTAGCCAAGCATTCGCCACCCCTACATCAATAGACGCTAAGGTCAAGTAAGTTATTCCAAAAGGACTGGATATCTCGGTTTCAGGAAATGATTTTCGTATGTTCGCAGCAAGTTGGCCTATCGTTTGTGCTACTGTTCCATTCACTTGAATGCCAACCATGCCATATCCTGTAGACATGATTCTGACACCTGCTCTCATCGAAGATGCAAGTTGGGTAAAATCGCGTTCAGTCATAATAAGAAAACAAGCCATAATAGTTCTCGATTTCATCCTTCGCTAGCAAAAACTATTCAGATGGGTTCGATGAAAATTCACAACGATTAGACAGTGGCAAGTCGATACTCTCCCCTTTTTGTAGACAGATAGCTAGGGGAATCATGATAGCCGAAAAGTGCAAGGACACATCAGGGAGCAATCACTCATCGGCAACAATAAACCATTTGACAAGAAAGGTATATATGTCAGATGATGTATATTCGGAGACCATATCTTTTACTGGTTTAAAGTTGCGATCGCGAGAATAACAGCACACTTCTCGCCTACCAGATCTCACAAACTCAACCACATACTCATTCTCAGGGTATGGCTCAACAATGGTTTTGGGGTCCATCCAAAACCATGCCGAAGCTGGATCATAATGAATAGCCTGCATCGATACATAACCATCAGTTATCGGGCCCTGATTTAACCTGAATTCCGAGAAGCGGTTTAGTGGGAGCAATCCAGCAGTATCTTCCACATGCTGAATTTTGCCCAGGTCGCTTTCAGAAATTCGGATGTATAGAGCATACAACTCATTCGGAACAGGCAAACCTTTCATGCCCTTTTCGGTAACAAAGAGCTTGATTGGTAATCCACCATCAATGTGTCCGTCAACAATTTTTTCTGGATTTATATAATAATCCCCTTCTCCTGAGCAAACAACCGAGTCCAGCGGGGCAAAATAATAAAATCTCCTACGATTTGCGAGATGTTCACTAAGATTGAACAATGTCATGTTCGTATACTCCTATGAAAACACAATAATTGAACTTGCAGTTAATAGAGTTGTTCCTGACTAAGTATCAAAGTAACGCTTTATGCCTGCCACTGCATTTTCGATGAAAATTCGGATATGATGTTAGCGGCCAGAATAAATGGTGGCGTTCGGCCTGAGTAAATTGTAGCATGGTAGCGAAAAAAAGTGGGCTGCACCTCGCCGTGCGCCGTGCATCTCGGTTGGTTTTAGCAGGGATCTAGTTCGGTCAGAGCTTTGCGGACGGTGCTGTCCTCGATTTGCTTTTCGTCAGCCATGCCGACCACCAGAGTCATGCCGCACAGGCGGTTAATCAGCGCGGGACTCCTTTGGCAACCTAGTAGATGCGGGCCAGGGCATCGTCGCTGGAGAGCGGCACGGCTTTGTAGCCGGAGAAGTCAACCTGGTGGTGGATGTAGGCAATCGTCTGAGCCAGAATGGCGGCTAAGTTCTCGAAATCCAGCAAAAAGACGATCCATCGCAAGTTTGAAGAATAGTGTAGGGGATGCTTGTGGCATCCCCTACCTGTGTTTTTATTACCGTCGCCGTCCCTTGCGCGGGGGCAGAGAAACGGCTTCGCCGAAGAGAGACAATTGGTAGGTCTCCCCGCTTTTCAACTCCGTGAGCACCAGGTTCGGACTGCTGGCGACCAGGCTGCCCATCGGCGACTGGCTGACCAGCACCGGCTTTTCATCGCCGTTGGTGAAAATCCCTTGCAGGTTCTTCACCGCCTCACCGGCATCCTTGAAGGTCTTGCCGGACAGGGCATCCTGGATGATCTGGCGTTGGATGTCGTCGTCTTCCACTTCCACCAGTACGCCGGAGGCTTCCTTGCCGTACAGCAGTTGGGCAGCTTTCTTTTTCTGCCCCATGCGCGATAGGATCGCCATCTCGACCGTGTCCAGGTAGGCCAGGAAGGTGACGAAGACTTCCTTCGTCTGCCCCAGCCGCCAGACCCGGCGCATGGCCTGCCATAACGTGTATAGCGAAACGGTGGTTTCGTAGAACACCAGGTCGCTGAACATGATCAAATCCAGGCCGGTTTCCACCAGGCGGGGATTAACGATCAGGCTGTCCAGCTTTGGGGAGGTCATGCGGATCCAGGCCTCACGCCGGGCCGGGCTCATGTCGTCGGCGGAGAGAATGCCGATTTGCGGCGTGGGCGCCAGCACAAAACGCGGCGCTTCGGCCAGCAGCAGGTCGCCGCCAGGGGCGAGCGTTTCCATCGCCAGTTTGAGGCGGATGCGGATGTCACGCGTGCCGGACTGCTCGACAAAGACCAGGGTCTTGCGGCCTGTGGTCATGTTCTGTTTCACAATCTCGGCCAGGCGGCGCTCTTTGGGTAACCAACGCAGGTCGGGATTGGCGGGCTGAACGACCGCCGGCAGTCTGACGTTGATGACTTTGCCTTTGCTCTCGCCGCGCTTACCTTTGTAGAATACGGTTTCGTCGCGGAAAGCGGAGGCCGGGCGGTAGCGCATGGTGTTGAACCAGGTCGCAATCCCGCCGGGGTCGCCGTCGCGGGCCATCTCCATCGCTTTGCGCAGGATGGTTTCACCGGCAGCTTCGAGCTGCTCTTGTTGAACAGTCGTCATCGCCAGCGGCTCAACGAGTTCATGCACGGGCGGCAGGTTGTAGCCCAGGTCGGTGATGTTGCCGAACAGTGTGATCGGCAGCAGGTAGCGGATGACCGCCGGAGCAACCCCAGGTAGTTCATCCTGGCGGAATTTCCAACGTTCGATACCGGTGGAGGCCCCGCGCTCGCCGGAAATTGGCTCACGCTGGTTCCACTCGCGTTCCCACAGGCCGTAGTGATCCACCCAGCGCGTCCAATCCTTGAACTCGTACAACCGGCGCAGGGCCGCCGAGCGGCGGTAGAGCAGGTAGAACAAACTGCCCGCTGTGCCGCCGAAGAGCGTGCCGGTCAAGGCCAGGCTGTACTTTGTAGCCGAGATCAGGCGCTGGTCGGCTGTGCCGATGTCTGAGCGTCCGTTTTGAGCCTTATGCGATTCGTCGCTGACATAAACCTTGAAGAAATGGCGGAACTTGCGCTGCACCAGGCGGGCTACGCCGGTGCGCCGCCAGCGCGACATCTCGAACAAGGGCGCGCCGCAGATGCGGATACGCTGTACCGGCTGGCCGTGTTTATCCAGCACTTTCTTGCCGTCTGCGCCCAGCAGCGGTTCTACAATTTCATGCTTGCAGAAGCGCGGCTTGCCTCTGACCGGTGCGCCGCAGGTTGGGCAGTACGGCACTTTGACGTTTTGCCAGGCGCGCTCGCGTTCGTTCCACTCGCGCACCCAGCGGGTCGGCAGCTTTGCATTCGGGTTGTCCCCGGCGTCGAACTTGGCCGGGTCGAAGGCCACTACCGCCGCCGCTTTGCGCCCCAGGCGTCTGGCCTGGACATCGGCGGCAAAGTCGAACAGGGTGTACTCGTCACGATCCACGAACTCCACCTGCAAGCCGTCGCCGGTCAGTTGGATGGTTGGTTTGAGGGTGATGCTCTGGCCGTCTTCGTTTTTATCGCGCAGCCCCAGGCTGTTGAACAGCCTTGCCACGCCTTCGATGCGTTCCGGGGTGCAGGCGATGCGCACGAAGCGCCGCCCGCCGGGGTCATTGAGCGTTTGCGGCTCGACCTGCCAGCGCCGGGCTTCGATCACCTGGCCGCCGGCGGTTTCAATGGACTGATGCAGAGCGCTCCAGCGCCAGGCTTCGACCCGTACGGGGTAGGTGATGACGCGCGCATGGATGGGATCGTCCGGGTTGGAAGCTCGCTCCAGGTCACGCTGCCACTTAAAAACCATATGCCCGGGGCAGAGGATAATGACCGGCCATTCATCCAGCACTTCCAGAGCGCCGATTGAGGAGCTGGTCTTGCCGAAGCCCATTTCGCAGTTCATGATGGCTGCGCCGTGCTTTTTCATCACGCGCGCCGCAGCGATAGCGAAATGGCGCTGCACCTCAAACAGGCCGCGTTCGGCCCGGCCGGGCAGCGGGGGCAGCCCCAGGGCGGTTGTGGCGGTGATGGCCCATTCGTTGGGTGTGGGGTGGTAGTCGTAGAGTGGGCGGTTCTTTTCCAGGATGGCGTCGGCGATCTGCCCGGCGTAGCGGGTGATGAAATCGCCTACCGCCTGCGGTTCCTGGGTGAACTCCAGCCGGCCATCGGCGTAAGCCTGGGTCAGCACGGTCACCAATCGCTCTTTCTCGTTGACGCGCGTGTCAATGTATTCGCCTTCGTCGTCGTAGTTGTCCTGCGAGCGCTGCTCGACCACCTTCTTCGACATGCCCTTGACCAGGAACTCCTGGCCAGACTCGGTGTGCAGTTTGAGCACGCCGGTCTCCTGGCCGGAGATCAGCATGGTCAGGTGGCCGACCGAAAGCGGCATAGCCGGGGTGAACGGCGCACCCAGCGGACGAACATACGCCGCCCGGGCGAACTCTGGTGTGCGGATGGGTGAGCATTTCTGCGCCGCCCGCAGCAGGTCGAGCGGTTGGGTCGGGGTGTAGGAGAAGCGCAGATCGCCAACCGGCGTGGGCGGGATGAGGTATTGGCCCGCGCCGGTGGGTAAGACCGGGATGACGACAGACTCATCCAGCGCCGCCGTCAGGCTTTCGATGGTCTCGCGGCCAGGGTGCTCGTACTGCGCCCGCTTGTCCAGCGCCAGCAGCACCACCTGTGAAAAGGCAGCGTACTCCGGGTCGGGAAAGCGGAAGAGCAGAGTCTGGGCATACCAGCCGGCCAGGTGGCGGGCCAGGGTTTCATCGCCGAGCATGGCGCGCGGCACGATAATCACCTGGTGGCCGCCAGGGACGATTTTAGTGGTTGTCCCCTGCACGAACAACAGCTCGTGACGGATGCGTTTGCCGGTTTTGGGATCGGTGTAGGGGGACCAGTCGTAGGGCGGGTTATTGAACGCCAGGCTGATTGAGCGCGCCGCCCACTGTACTTCGTAGAACGACGCCGGCAGCACCACATCCAGCGCCCCGGCAGCTTCTTCCGCCCGGGCATAGGAGAGTTCCACGCCCCAGGTTTCGGCCTGCACGCCCAGCGCGGCGGCAAAGCGTTTGAGCGCTTCGCCGGTGCCGCAGCAGGGGTCAGCCAGGCGCACGGGCTTTTCAGCCTTGAACCAGGTGGCGATGGCCTCAACGATCGTGTTGGGAGTGGGGTAATACAGCAGTTTGGATTGGGCTTCGAGTCTTGCCATAGGAATACCTCGTAAAGAGCGAATGGCAAGGCGCGCCAACACGTCCCGCAGGGACGTATGGACACGCCCTGCGGGATGGATGAATAGCGTTTTGATTTAGAGTGAGATGGCGCCGGATTTCAGCCCGGCAGAGATGACCTCCTGCCAGGCGAACATGTCCTTGACCACACGCACAGCGGCGGAGAAGTCCACGCCGGCAGTAGGCAGCGGCTGCACCAGCTCAGCTTCCTGCCCGGCGGCCAGCAGATGCGCTGACCATTCCGGGCGGGTCGGCCAGGGCACGGCCAGCGCCAGGCGTTCGCCGAACTTATCGGGCAGGCTTTCGCCAGCGGCAGCCACCACGTAGAAGTGATCGGCAGCCTCTTCCTGCGGATTGCCCGCCAGCGGGTGCAGCAGGGCAATCGCCGTTCCCTGGGCGTTGACTTTGCTCAGCGAACTGGAGGCGTGGGCGAAGCCGCGTTTTGCGCCTTTGAGATAAGCCCCGCCAGAAGTCGAGCGCACGGTCAGGTAGCTTTTGTTCGAGTTGTTCGCCAGGGTGGCCTTGATCGCCTGCAAGAGTTCGCGGCTGGAGGAGACGGCCAGCGCCGCCACCAACTGCTGATCATCCGGCGACCAGACTGCGCCCGAAGCGAAGATCATGGCCGATTCGTTGGAAATGCGGATCACATCCAGTTCGGTTTCCTCGGCCCATTCCAGTTTCCAGACCATGAAGGGCTGGCGATCCTGGATCAGAGCTTCGTTAACCAGGTTGAGCAGGGTGTGTTCGCTCTGCCCCTGGGTTTCCAGGTCGAGCGTGATGCGCTGGGTTTGGTACTGGATCACCACCCGTTCGGGATAGACCTTCGCCGGCAGCGCCTGCAAGGGCGTGGTCAGCGGGTAGGCATCCCAACCGGACGGCAGCTCCGTGCCAGTAGGTGTAAAGATATATGCGTATGCCCCGGTGTCGTACTTAAACGTGCCCCAGGGACATTCATAGTCCGCCGGGTAACGGCTGCGCACCAGGCCAGGGGTGTCGCGAAAGTAGGGCAGCGGCAGGGCATAGAAACCGTCCTTATCGCCGGCTGCCAGTATGTGTCCACTGCGCTGCAGCGCCGCCGCTTTGGCGATGCGCTCGCGCAGAAAGGTGTTTTCGTATGGGGCTTTGCCCATGAGGTTCCTCCAGGGAGCTAAAAAGATTTGCGTATATTGCCACCTCGAGAGGTGGCAGGCCGGCATCTGTTGTGATGTGCAGATGGTTTCGGCCCTCGCCTTTGCCTGTTTTGCAAACGCCAGGGTCGAAATATGCTAGAATCGAAATCAATTGGCATTATATTGTTGCGAGGAAAGACAAGTATGGGTTATCCTTTACGCTCGAATATATTCCGCTCTGGAACAGAAGAACAACGTTATTTCAAACGTTTTCCCCTACAGGTGGCTGTACTCTTTTCACCGAAGGATAGCGAGTTTTTTGATGCCTTTCGAAATCTTTTTATGGATTTGGATAGATTGACAGATGAACATGTTGTATTTTTTGCCGTTCTTGATCCGCCAGATGAATGGGTGCAGTCAGCTCGCACTCGTACATGGTGGAACGAATATGAACAAAGAATCGGGAAAATTGGCTTTTCTGTTGATAAAAGCTCTCTTGTGCGAGAAATAGCTCGTTTGTTTGGGGTTAGTTGGGATTATTTGCCAGCAATTGTAATTAGCCCCAATCTATGGCTAGGAGAATATATTGTTTCTCGTACTACAGCCTTCCATATCCAATCTCAACTGCAAACTTTGACAAACTTGGTAAAGGAATGGGGGCAACCGAACCCTGGCCAAATTATTCAAAAACTGCGCAATGAATTAGGGTTTGGAGTAAGTTATCATCCTGCCGATAATGATCTTAGATCTCGCCTCGATAGTTTTTACGGTTTTTTGGATTCGGCTCAACCAGATCAGTTTTTAGAGCAAAGATTCTCACTCAACTTGGAAACGCAAGCCAGGGTAGTTGAAAACTCATTAAATCAATTGCGTACACAATTCAGAGGAGATCGTCTTAATCTCGATACTACACCATTGGAAACGATATCTCCTGTATCGGATGCCAGTTTAGATAAGGCCATCGAGGATGTCGCTGGAAGACTGGTTGCACCAGCAACCGTGGCCGAAAAGGTTTTTCGACGTGTTCAAAATGAACAAAGCATTATTGATGTGTTAGATGATGCATCAATTGCTATGATTGACACTGGGTTGAGTATCGGGAACCTTATTGAAATAATGAATCAACAGGAAAATTCTCGAATTCCCACTTTTAGGCTGCGACATTGGGTTGAAAGAAAGGGGCGTTTTGATGATTTCACTCCCGGAGCACAAGGTGTGTGGAAAGCCTTCGAGCGGGAAGTCAATCTTTCTGTCATTCAAGCCGCACGTCAAGCCAAAACGATCACCATGCCTGAGTTTTTTTCGCTGTACGAGACTGGCAAAGATGGGAAGGTAAACACGGGCAGGCGCACTGTGGATATTAACCAGGAAGACTGGGATGCCAAAGAGCTCTTTAAGATTGATGGTCGCCAACGGTTTATTTCATTAGGTGATGCTTGGCATGTCAGGCGAGTGCTGAGTGGAACAGCGTCAATGCCTTTTGAAATGATTATCCGTAAGATTTTAGGCCATCCGCTGCCTCAAAAGCTTATAGATGATTGGGAGAATATCTTCCGTATTCGAAACGTCGGATCGCATAGCTCACCGATTAACGCTGGTCAATACCAAAGTTTGCTTGAAAAAGCGCTTGATGCCGATAATCTACGTTCTTTGATGGCGATTAAGCGTTATCTTTCTGGACGCCCATAGATTGATATGGATGATCCGGGGAAGGCGCTTATAGCGCCCTCCCCTCGGTTTCATAGGTACTTCTCCAGCGCTTCGTCAGTGGCATACAGGCTGCGCTGGCTGCCGGCTTCCAGGTTCAAGTAGCAGGCGTAGCGTTTCAGGTCGCGGGTGACCAGCAGGCGAAACAGGAAATCTGCTGCTTCGCCAGCGACCCGGTTGTTGATGGTCAGGCTCTGGCTGTCGAGCAGCGCCAGGTCGGCGCAGGACAGGTTGGCCTGAATAGGAACCGGTGCAGTAGGCTCCCAGGCGCTCTCCAGCAAGTCGGGATGCTGCACACTGGGCAGAGGCAGCCAGGCGCAGAAGGATTTCATCGCCAGCGGCTGCTCGCCCTTCTTCAAGGGTGAGCGTCCAAGCAGGATTTGCCCGGCCGTTTTGGTATTGCCGCAGTCCAGCCACCAGCCATCTTTGGTCTCGATAAAGTCGCGAATATCGCGTCGGGCTGAAGTGTTATCCACACAGCCGACCACTACCCACTTGGCGCCATAACCTGAACGAGCGGCGCTCTCCAATGCCTGGCAGGAAAAAGGCGCAGCCAGGGCCAGGATATTCACACCCCAGGCGGCGCTGTAGCGCAAGGCCAGGGTTTCGGCCTTGCTGCGGCCAATCTCTGCTGCACAGAAATTCTGGCGATAGCAGTTCTTGGCTTCCACAACGTCGGGATCCACGAAGATCAGGCTCACACGCAGGTTGAACTTCTCGTGCAGCAGGCGGGCCAGGCGCGCCAGGTGAGGCGCAAGCCAGCTTCCCGTACCGCCGCATCCGGCCAGCACCAGGTGCAGGCTGTCGCCGTCGCGCAAGCTGACCCAAACTTTGCGGGCGTTGAGGTAATCGGTCCGTTCAGGATTCATGGTCGTCTCCAGATGGGACTGAGTACTCTGGGGCCGGGCGCAGGAAAGCATCCGGCAGGTCAAAGACCCATTCAGGTGGGATTTCAAGCAGGTGGCCGTAAACGCCGACGCGCACCCGGATTTCAGGAGCTGTGTTCACGCGTCCGATCACCGCATAGATGCGAAAGCCGAAACTTTCTTCGGCGTCGTCTGTGGCAGAGAAGAAGGCGGGCATGGTGTTGTGGCTGTGAAGCTCGCACAATGCCTGGGCGCAGGCCGGGTCGTCGGGATCCAACGGGTGGACCGAGCCGGGCGACATTGCCTGTTCGGGCAGGTCAATCTGCCAGCCGCCAGAAACAGGCTTGAGGTAGAACAGAATTTCATTGGGCAAGGCTTCGCAAGCCATTTGCAGGATGGTTTCAAGAACGGCTTTGGGGATGTGCTCCACCTCAACAGACTCTGCCAGGTTTTCCAGTCCACGCAGGCCGGTCAGGGTATACCCGACTTTGAGCAGCACCCTCAATCCAGGCTTTTCGGCCCGGATGAAGACGCCGTTGGCAGCCAGGATGTACTGGAACAGTCCTTTTGTAGGCGGCAGAGGTTGGCCTTGATGGGCTATCAGGTAGTCAATCATACCCACCCCCGCTGCAGCGCATCGAGTAAACTGCTGGTGGTGAAGCGTGTCTCTACCAGGTCGCGCTCCGGGTAGCGGCGGCGTTTGCTCCCCGCCAACGCCAGAAGCTGCCGGCGCACATCGTCAGGATAGGCCTGGGATTTGCCGCCAGCCAGGTGGCCGTTGAACGGCGCATCGAAGAACAGTTTCCAGACCTTAGAAGCAGATTGAAAATCCACTTCCGGGGGCGTGTTATCGCCCCAGCAGATGCGCAGCTCGTTGTACAGGTTGGGAAAGGGCGCATGGTACAACCGGGCGTCCGGGTTGAAGTGGTCTTCACACAAGGCAGCCAGGTAGCAGTTTTCGCCGCAGCCCACCAGCACGGTGCGTGGGATCGGGATTTCAATGTCCAGCACACCTTCCGGAGCAGTCAGCGCCAGGCGGGCGCGCTGGGCAGGTGCCGTGTACACATACCAGGAGCCGAGCGCGTGCCGTCCAACGCGCATCATACCGGGCGGCAGCCAGCCGCTGTCCATTTCCTGGCCGGTGAAGGCAGCAGCCACATCCGGGGCGGTGACGAACTTGCTCGTCACCCCAGCCGCGCTGCGCCGGCGGAACAGGTAATGGCCCCCGGGCATGAAGTACAACTCGGCTTCAGCGTTGAATTCGGGCGCCGGGGGCGCAGTTATCAAATCATTCGTCAGCATCGCCGGCGAGATCGTCATCCCAATCGTTGGGAGAGTCATCGTCGCCGGGGTCAGCGTTGTCAGTTCGTTCATCAGTGGTTTCCTCCGTGACGGCTGCGGCAAGAACATCCAGCAGCCGGAAATACAGGGTAGGGTCGGCATTGGCGAGCTCGCAGGCGGCCAGGGCCGTATTGAGTACGGCTTCGCCTTTTTTCCACTCCTCGGCCAGGTGGTGGATGGTTTCGGCGTTGAACTCGAAGGCTTCGTTCCAAAGTTGTTCATCGTCCAGGTCGAAGAAGACCGAGCCGGTATCCCAGAAGGCCAGCGCAAAGCAGGCTTCAAAGCCGGCCAGGTTGTTCTCTTGCAGCAGCGCCGTGAAGCGTTCCCAGTCCAGGCGTTTATCCGCCCGGCTGAGCAGCTCCGGCGCTTCGGCCTGCGGCCAGTGGAAGTGTTCCTCAGCCAATTGCCAGGATTCGCCTTCGATGCCGCGCACAAAGTAGTGGGCAAAGGCAATAACGCTCCAGCTTTCGCTGATCTGGCTTGGGTCTTGCAGGATTTCATCGAACTCGTCCCAGGAACCGGCCAGGTTCAGACAGGGAATGGGAATGACAGGCATGCTTTCGCCTTCCGCCAGCACCTCTTCGACGGCAATTTCATGCACCGGGAAGAGGCTGGAGAGCAGGCGCACAGCCTGGTCTTCCAGGCTAGAAACATCATCCAGGCTGGAAAGGTAAGCCGGGTCCGATAAGGCTTGCTGCACCTTTTCAGGTGCAACCTGGCGCATCGTGCTTGCAACCGCCAGGTACGTGCGCGTCCGGTACAAAGCCGAGCGCACCGCTTCCAACGGCGGCGTGCGGACTGCCAACAAAGCGCGCCGGATATCGGTGAAAGAAAGGGTCAATACGTCCATAGGGTTGTGTAAGGAGGGGGCATGGTGCGCCCCCTCCGGCTAAAAGCCCAACACGATGACCGCAGCAGCGACCGGGCGAGCGGCGCTCAGGCGGGCAGCGGCCCGTTCCATTTGCTCTTTGTGCGCTTCGCCGCTTTCCAGCGCCTGTTCGATCTGGCGATCCAGGGCCAGCCCGGCTTCGGGCGAGAGCTGGTTCAGGTCAATCCGGCTGATGGCCTGGTAAAGCGCAGCCGCTGGGTTAATGCCGCTTGCGCAGGTAGCCAGGCTGTCCACCGGCGAAATGCCAACGGAACCTTTTGTGCCTGCACGTTTCTTCATCTCGATCACCACCACGCCGTCTTTGGGGGCATGGCGGGTGATGCTGGCATTAGCCAATTCAGGCATGGCCACGCTCAGGGCGGCGCGCAGCAGGTTGTCATCTGCGGCGATGGCGGCGTCAATTTCGGTCTCTGCGCCGCCATCCACGGTGATCTTGTAAACCAGGTCTGTGGTTGCATCCATAAGAGTCATCCTCCGTTGTTGAACAGGTCGAACAGCCCCATTTGACCGGCGGTGTTTTTCGCCGGCGTTGAGGCGGGTTGGGCCTCTGTCGCAGCAGTCACTGGTGCAGAGGCCGGGGTTTTGTTTTCGATGGTGATGGTTGCTTTGGGCTGACGTTTGCCTTTGGCGGCCAGGATGGCGCGCTTGGGCAGTTCCTGGCGCACTTTCTCCAGCAGGCCAGTGACCACATTCGGCAGATTACCCAGAGGGGCATCGCCGGCGGCCAGTTCGGCTGCGGTCAGCAACCGCAGGGCCAGCGGCGTATCCTGGTGGGTTCGGATACCCAGCAGCACCTTGCGGGTTTGCGGGTCTTCGCTCTCGGCCAGGGGCAGCCAGGCCATCGAAAAGGTGATGGTGCAGCCTTCGAAGGTATAGGGTTCGCCCTGGTAGGCGGGCACTTTGCCCAGGTCTTCGCCCTGGGGGGCGGCTGTTTCAGCAGGTTCTTCAGTTGTTTCAGCGGCGAGGGCTTCCTCGCCGGGTTGCTCAAGTTCATCGGTCATGATGGTGTTCTCCGTTTGCAAAGATCAGCGCCAGATTCCGGCGCTCTCGCCTGGGAATGGCCCAGGAGACAGGGTCGGAAAAGGATGTTATAAGATCGGTTAGGGTAAAATGATTGTGAGATCAACTCTCAATGTTTGATTTGAGGAGATAGCGAAAATGCCAGTCTTAAATCGCATTGCATTTTTCCAAAACCGGCGGGATGAAGTACCCAACCAGGAACTTGCTCGCGATTTGCTTGCGAAGAAAGATCGGCAGAGTATCCAAGAAATTGCCGAGAATCTGTGGAACAAAGAGCAAAACATTCAGAGCGACTGTCTGAAGGTGCTGTATGAAATTGGCTATCTTGAGCCAGAGCTCATTGCGGATTATGTCAATGATTTTCTTGAGCTTTTGAACAGCCGGAATAATCGCATGGTGTGGGGAAGCATGATAGCGCTGGCCACCATAGCAGGAATCAGGGCAGATGAAATTTTTCCCCAGGCGGATAGGATTCGGCAGTTGATGGAAAAAGGCACAGTGATCACCAAAGACAATGGGATCAAAATTCTGGTCGCTCTGGCGGCATCCAATGATGTATATCACGAAGCGCTTTTCCCCTATCTCTTGAAGCAGCTTGAAAACTGCCGACCTCAAGATATGGCGCGCTATGCTGAAAGTATCATTGTGGCCGTGAACGCCAGGTGCAAAGACGCATTTGTGAATGTGGTAAAGAGCAGGATCATAAACCTGGAAGGTTCCCAGGCAGTACGCCTGAGAAAAGTGCTGCGAAATTTGTCAGTATAGTGATTTGAGCGGAGAGGGCTTTGTGGCCCTCTCCGAATATTTCATGTAAAGCCCAACCCTTTTTCCTTGAGCGAAACCCACTTTCCTGCCGACCCTACAATCAAATGATCGAGCAGATCCACGTCAAGGAGCTTGCCGGCCTGAATGGCGGCGCGGGTAACGGCCACGTCATCAGGGCTGGGGGTAGGGTCACCCGAGGGGTGGTTGTGCACTAAAATGATTGAGGCAGCCTGGCGCTGGATCGCCGGCTTGAAAAGCTCAGCGATGCGGATTTGCGCGGAGTTCAGGCTGCCGTGATAAACCTCCACGATATCCATCACCCGGTTGCGGGTGTCGAGCAGAAAGACCTTCAGGTACTCCTGCTCCAGGACACTCATTTCGTACTGCACCATGGCGGCGGCATCCGCCGGGCTGTGGACGTAGGGACGTTCCTCTTCTGGAACCATCAGGCGTTGGCCGAGGGCTAAAGCGGCTTTGATGCGCACCGCAGTTGGCTGGCCGATGCCTTTGATGGAGGCAATTTCGGCCACATGGGCGCGGCTCAGGCTGCGCAGGTCGGTAAAACGTGCCACCAACGCTTCGGCAATTTCAATCTGCTGTGCACCGCCGACGACCGCTGCCAGCAGTTCCACCAGGCTGCACGAGGCAGTGTTCTGGGTAACGCGGTAGGCGGGCTGGTCGCGCAGCGGCAGCAGTTTGATCTTGGGCGGTTTGTAAGCCGGTTGTAAGGGGAATAAGGCGTTCATGCGGCCTCCACACAGATGCGCGGGCAGGGCACGCCTGCTCGCCAGAACAGCTCTTTGATCTTGCGTTTCGCCCAGGCAATGTCGTCCGGGCGGTTGTGGATGTTGACGGATTGCAGGTCTTGCGACCGGCGATTGAGATCATAGGCGTCAGTTTCGAGCAGGAGGTGGGTGATGCGCTCACCCGTCCAGCCCCAGGAAACGCTGGCGACAAAGCCGCACGGCTTGGAGAAGGCGCCGCTGGTGAGCGATGCGCCTGACCAGCCTTGCGGCAGATCATCAGGCGTACACCAGATTTGGAAACCGCCGCTGCCGGCCTCGTAGATCGCTTCGGGTTCAGGGTTGGTGGCAATGTCGAGCCGCCGCGCCATCGCCAGAACCGGCGATAAGCGAAGGTGCTCAGAAGCATAGGACATTTCAGGTTCCTCCGTTTGTAGTGAAAGAGGGGAGAGTGGCAGAGGTTGTCCACCACTCTCCCTGTCAGAGTTTAGAAATCAGCAGGCAAGCCGATGGTGACAACCGGCTCGCCGTGATCCCCCGGGCCGCAGATTGCGACCAGGGTCACTTCGGGCAGCAGCAGGCCATCCGGCGCATTGTCAGATGCTTCAGCCAGGATAACCTGGAAGGTGAAGCGGTCACCGGCGGTACGCCGGGCAGACAGCCAGGCCATCCACAGGGTATCCCATAGTCGGCCCTCGTAGCTCTGGCCCAGGGCCTGTTCGGCTTCGCCGGGTTCCAGCATGGCCTGCAGCGCCTGGGTGACGGCGACTGGGTAGCGGAAACCGGCTTCGTAAGCAGTAGGCGTCACATCTACCAGCGCGCCATCTTCCAGGGCTTCGGCCCGGCTGTAGGTGCTGATGACAGGCCAGTCGTCAGTCGGCGATGGCAGGGTCATGGTTGACCTCCAGTTGGAAAGGAATGGCGTCGCCGGATATGGCAGAGCCATACGCTTTGCGGGCGGCAAGCTGGCATACCCGGCAGGATTGCTCAGGTAAGACACAGCCGCATTCAGCGCCGGCATCCAGCAGTTCCTCGATCAGAATATCCACATCCTTGACCCCTTCAGGGCCAACGGAATGGCTGTGGACGATCTTGCGCACGCGTTCCGGGTCGGCCGGGCGGGTATCTACCACCGGGCAGTCCACCGCGGGTAAAGGATGAGGGAACAAGCCCGATTGGCTGCCCAAGTAACCGATCACCGCCCAACCGGTCGGGTTGATCAGCGCGATTTGGGTTTTCATTGCGACCTCCTAAAAGCTATCGCAGTAGCGGTCTTCGTAAGCGGACTCCAGCCAACTGTCATCTCCCAGGCGAGCGGCATTCTCATACTCTTCGACCAGGGGGCTTTCACCATCTTCAGTGTCGGGCGAACGGTAGAACTGCTCATCCCAGGCCTGATCCAGGCGAAAGCGGATCGGCAGCCGCCAGTCAATCTCTTCAACGCCTGCCACGCCAGCCTGGAAAAGAGTTTCCAAGTCGGCAGCGGATAGGGCGTCCAGATCAACTTCGCCTTTGAGCAGCTTTTCAGCCAGCGTGTTGGCGACATCCTGGCGGTTGACCGAGTAGATCACTTCCGCCGGATCGCCGCCCAGACGCTCCAGGATTTCCTGGGCCAGTTCAGATGGGCTTGGAGTGAAGATCGTTTCTGTGCATTCGCCGCAGACGAACTCGCCATCCAGGAATGGGCGGCCTTCTTTCAGCCGGGTTTCATGTCCCACGTCCGGGGTGCGGTTGGCGAACAGGCCGGAGCCAGGAGCAACCGAACGCCCGCAAAAAGAGCAGGTTTCGTTCATCGCCGCCCCCTACTTCTGCCAGGGGGTCGGAGCAGGCCGGAAACCCAGCGAACGCAGTTCGTTGGCAACGCCGCGCAGCGCCTGAGCATAGGCTTTATCTTCGCCGCTGCTTTCCTGCACTTCGGCCTCATCTTCCAACCAAAACAGGAAGTCCGGGGTGGTTTGCGGGGCATCCCAACCGCCGGCTGCGGCGCGTTCGCGAGCCAGGCTGCGGGCTTCAAAAGCGTCTTCGGCTTCATCCAGAATGCGATTGGCCTTTTCAGCCGGGTTTGCGATCAGATCAGGCAGCTCTTCCAGCCGCCCGACCAAAGCCCACACCTGGTTATCCGGGCCCAGGTAGAAAACCACCTGGCCTTCAAACTGGTAGGCAGAGCCATCGTATTCGCCGGCTTCGATGTAACCGCCGCTGATCTTGCCTTCCGGCAGAGGGCGGAACTGCTTTGAGAAAGTTGTGTCATTCATAAAAGAGAATCCTCCGTTTAGAAAATACCTGGGCCGGTCAGGCCGCAGGCTCTGAAGTGGAAATCACGTCACTGCGCAGCAGGCCGGGGTAGAGTACCGTGCCGTCTGGGGCGGTGACAGGTGGGAAAAGCCAGGGATTGGCCTTGATACGTTCGGCCAGGATGGAAAAGTGGTAACGCCAGTAGTGACCGGCTCCACCTTGCGAACAGGTCCAGCCTGCGCCGCGTTTGCGGTGGCAAAGCTGCTGGTCGAAGTGAGCGGGAGCGCCGCACACCGGGCATTCGCCTGGCGCCAGGGGAAAGTAGCCTTCCGGGGGATCAGGCGGTTCTGCACCGCCTTCGGCCAGGTATTCGATCACGGCCAGCACGGCCGGGCAGCTTGCGCCCAGGCCGCAGGTGCAGCGTTTCTGGCGATCTACCGTGTGGCAGCGAGATCGCACCGCAGGGCCGAAGTCAACCTGGTACAGGTAGCCATTCACGCGCACCTGGGTTGTCTCAAGCTGGCCAAGCACGGCGGTATAAGTTGTGTTTGTCATCATAGGGTTGCTCCAGTCAAAAAGTGGACCCTCGGCTTGTACAACACAGGCCGAGGGTCCACTTCCGTTTTCGTGAGATTTCCAGGCAAATGCCCGGCTAGGTCAACCTGGCAGGGATCGAACCTGCCGCGCTGCAACGCAGCGGCGAAACCATTCGAGGTTGGGGAAGAACGCAGGGAGTTGGCCTGCGTTCAAGGGAGATAAAACAGGCGGTTAGCCGTTGAGATGATCGAAATACTGGTCCAGACGGTCCAGGGCATGATCATCATTGTAAAAAGGATCGGATTCGGGTTGGGTAAAACTGCGGCGGGAGCGGCGTTCCGAGCGGGGGGAATCCTCCGAACGGGTTTCAGCCGACCGGGCAGCCTGTGCAAGGGTTTTCCCAAAGTGGGCAATGCCCTTGACGGCCAGCAGGGTGTTGATGATGATGCCGCCGATGGCCACAATTGCAGCAACCGTTACGATCAGGGGAACGATGAACGACATACAGGTATCCTCCGTTTACAGGGTATAGAAAAGAAAAATCACGGCAGCGTGCAGCACGCTGCCGGTCACGACCGAGATCCAGAAATGGGGTTTGCGGGTTTTATGATGGAAAACCAGCATGCCAAGCAGCGCGCCAAACGCGCCACCCAGCCAGGCCAGGGTTAGTAACCTGCGCTCAGGGATGCGCCAACGGCGCTTCCTGGCGCGAGACTTATCCAACCCCAGGGCCAGGAAAGTCAGGATGCTGATGGAAAGGTAGTAAATCAGCATTGTTCACTCCGTTTGGTGAAATCACCAGGCTTGTCTGCCTGGCTGTGAGTGCAATGGATTGCATCCACAGGCAGAAAGGCAAGTAAACAAAAATCACCCCCACGTAAGCGGCATAGGTAAGCAACATAATCTGTTATAAGAACATGCAATGAGAATAGGCATTGTGTTGAGTGCTTACGTGGTTCACCTGTTCCAAAACCGGCATTTTGCGGTCCGTAAGCCCGGTTTAATTCGCAGCATAATAAAAAGGACAAAAAGATGACCGATTCTGAAATCGTAAAACGGTGGTTGGAGAGTCTGAACTCGCGCGGTAAAAGCCGCCACACGCTGGCTGCTTACCAGCGCGCCCTTGAGCATTTTGAACGTTGGAATAAAGCGACCTATGGTGATGCTTTCGATCCGGCGGCAGTGATTGGACGCGATATCCAGGATTGGAAGGCATATCAGCAAACCGTGGAGAAGGCCTCGCCGGCAACGATCAACCAACGCCTGGTGGCGCTGAGCAGCTTCTTCACCTGGGTGGTTGGGCAAGGCATTACCCGCCATGATCCATCGGCCGATGTATCAGCTCTACACTTGCCCAAACGGGATGTTAAATCGCTGGAAGAAAAAGATTACCGGCGATTGCTGCGCGCGGTGCATGCCGGGGGAAACCTGCGAGATATTGCCGTAGTGGAACTTTTAGGCGGGGCTGGCCTGCGGGTTGGTGAGCTTCTGGCCTTGAAAGTTGGGGATATTGAAATTCACGAGCGATCTGGCAGAGTGACCGTTCGCAAGGGAAAACGCGGCGGCTACCGGGAAGTGCCGCTGACGAAAGATGTTCGCCAGGCATTGGACGATTACCTTGAAACTCATCCAGGCAAGGATGATCCCGATGCCGACCTGTGGTTAGGGCAGCGCGGCGCATTCAAGGATCGCAGCACGGTGCTCCGGGTGCTGGAAAAATATGCCCTGGCCACCCGCCTGCCGGCGTTTGGACCTCATGTGCTCCGCCATACCTTTGCATCGCTTTATCTGAAAGCCAACCCAGGCGATGTGCGCGGCCTGGCGGCGCTGCTGGGGCATGCAAGTTTGAACACAGTGATGGTGTATACCGAACCGCGCTTGGGGGATTTGGCCGAGAGGATGGAGAAGATTGATAGAAGCATGAGCGCATGATCGGCGCGTTTTCGAGGCAAAGGGGGCCTCGATGTGATTGTGTTATCCAACTGCTAACGGGATTTTATATTTATACTCTTTTCGCATATAATAAGCGTATGAATATTAAGCATCGCTCGCCTCAGTTGGATAAAATCCGCGACGTTCTGACCAAGCAAAACGGCACTCTGCTCACTGCTGATCTGGCCAGACTGGGTATTCCGGCTGCATATCTGACCATCCTGGAACGGAGCGGCGAAATTGTACGCGTCGCCAGGGGCGTCTACCGCTCTCCCGATGCCATTGAAGATGAACTCTTTGGTTTTCAGGCTGTATACAAGCTGGCGATCTACTCGCACGAAACGGCCCTCTTTTTGCATGACCTGACCGACCGGACGCCTTTGTTCTACTCGATCACTTTGCCGACAGGCTATCATTCGGTTGTGTTGAAGCAGAGGCAGCACAAGGTCTATTTCGTCAGCCGGGAGCTGCACAGTTTGGGCGTAATCTCAATGCCCTCACCGCACGGTAACCCGCTCCGAGTAACCGGACTGGAAAGAACAATTTGCGATATTGTGCGCAGCCGCAATCAAATGGATATCCAAATCGTGTACGATGCTTTGAAACGCTATATGCGCCGCCCGGATCGGGACCTGGGTCAGCTATACAGCCTTGCCACCCGCTTCAGTGTGCAAAAGATTGCCCGAGAATATATCGAGGTGCTTGCATAAATAAAGCGATGCAGTTCAAAAGATCTGCTGAAATAGCCGCTCAAAGAAAAGATAGAAGGCGCGCCCGATTGGACGCGCCTCTTTTTTGCTCTCAGCGTGGGTAACGCTTTCAGCGTTCCGTTTAGCCGAAGTTCGGCTCCTCGAACTCTTTCTCCGCTTGGTCTTCGCTCTGGGTCTCACCGTCGCCGCCTTCAAAATCAGTGATCTTGCTGGCGATCAGGCTGGTGTAGCCTTTGTCCTTGTAAATCTCATAGGTGAGGCGACCGGAAACGTTGACCAGGCTGCCCTTTGCGATGGCGGCCAATTTCTGCGGCAGGGTTTCATCGCCGTCGCGGCTGAACGCCTTGACGGTCAGCCAAAGAGAAGGCTTGTACTCGCCCTTCTCATCTTTGCCCATGCCCAATGCCATGCGGCTGTGGCCCCAAAAGGCTCCCGCGTCGGTATAGCGGCATTCAGCCTCTACGCCGCAGCGCAGGGTGAGTTGAGCAAAATTGCGGGGTTTGTCGGAATCCTCGAACTTGTAGGGGAAGAACAGGTAGATCGGCTTGCCATCCTTTTCTTCGTAACCGATATGCCCGACCAGGGTCTTGCTGGTTTCAGCTTTGAGCACCTTGACCAGGCCGTTGTTGACGATCACGCGAAACGGCAGAGCGGGTTTGCCTTCGCCCATCGGCAGGGTAGCCTGGGCAACGGCATACTGGCCGCCCTTCTTGGATTCCTTGACTTCCACTGAGTGGATGTCGAGGGTCAGGACGGCAAAGTTCTTGAATTTATTGTCAGACATGGGATATTCCTCCAGAGAAAATAGGGTAAAACAGGCGGCGACAGGCTTTGCCGCCGCCTGGAATGACAGGGGAAAAGATCAGTAACCCAGTTCCTTGAGAATCTGGGCTTCGTTTTGTTCGGCGACCATTGCTTTACCAACCGGGCCGCCGTGCAGGCTTTCGCAGGCGCTGCGCACCGGGCAAAAATCACACTCCCAACCCTGGTCAGGGTCGGTGAGGATGCCGGGCAGTTCGGCCTGGGTATGGACGGCCACACGCTGTTCGACCAGCGCCCAGACCTGTTCGGCTGGGAGCAGTTCGACCGGGATGCGCAGTTGGCCGGCCATGTCCTGGTAGACAATCTCAGCGGTTTGCACGGGGATGCCGTTTTCACGCAGCATCACGGCGTACACACTCACCTGCTGGATGTGGCCCTGATAGGCCCGCGGCTTGCCCAACACCAGCACATCTTTGGCAACGTGCCGCCCATCTTCGCAGAACGGGCATTCGATGTACTTGGTGCGCACGGCCCACTGGCCTTGCTGGATGACTTCGCCGGTTTCAGAGCAGGTGTAGGTTTTCCAGGGCTGCGGCATGCGCTTCGTCGTCTTGTAATCCACCAGCACGCCCAGGTCGGTCAGCACCAGGTCCGGCTGGCCGGTAATTTCGATCACCTGACCGCCGGTTTCAACTAGCATGGAAAAGCGCTGCTCGGCAATCGCCTGTGCATCGTCTTTGGCGTACTGTGCCGCGACGTTGTGAAGGAGTTGGCCGCGGTAGCTCCACCAGAGTTCGGACGGCTTGAGCCAGTAGGGCTGTTCCTGTTTGAGACGCGCCTTGCGGGCGCAGCCGAGCAAGGTCGTCACGGTCAGGCCGAAATCATCCGGGCGCAGGTTGCTGAGGATGCCTTTAATGACCGGAGCGGTCATGGTGCAGCCGGGCGCTCCCTTGCGGGCGCAGGCCAGGCATTCGGCAGGCAGCACCGGCTCGGTGGTGACTTCGCAGATAAAACCTTGAAAGCCATGGGGAGGCGGGGATTGGGTAGGGATCATAAGGTGCTCCGTTTCAGATTTAGGCCACATGCATGGGCATTAGAATGTGCAGCAGGTTGTCATCGCCAATCGGGCGAATGACCACCGGGCTGGTAGGCGTGGTGGCTTCCAAGGCCATATTAAGCGCTTTCAAACCACTGAGCGCCTCCTTCAAAAAGGTGGCGTTGAGGCCAAACTCGATGGCTGCACCGGTCACGTTGGCTTCAAGCACAGTCTCAACCTGACCGGTCTGATCAGACTGTCCAACTGTGCGCAGGCTTCCAGGTACGCCGTTATCGGGCGTCAATGCCATGCGCACCAGGTGCTGCCCCTCACGGGCAAAAATATCGGCCTGCTTGCAAGCTTTCTGCAGCGCAGCCGTTGCCAGCACAGCGCGAGTGGCATAGGTTTTGGGAATGACCTGTTCGATGTCCGGGTACTTCCCTTCGATCAACTGAGCGAAAACCTGAAGGGACTGATTGAAGAAGATAATCCGGCCACCGCTGCGCGGCAGCAGCATCTGGATCTCGCCACCGTTCAGGGTGCGAGCCAGGCTGGCCAAGCCGGCAGCCGGGACAATCGCACCGCCCGCTTTCTCAACAGCTTCAGGCAGTTTGAGCGAGCGACGGGTCATGCGAAAACCATCGGCGGCGTAGAGTGTGACCTGGTCGCCGGCGAGTGAGACGAAGACGCCTTGCAGAGTGGGCCGGGCGTCATCTTCGGAAGCCGCCGGAATCACCTGCAGGATGGCTTCTTTCAGCTCGCCGCCGTCCAACCGCAGACCAGGCTCGTCGCCTGGAATGGGCAAAGCCGGAAACTCGGAGGCAGGAATGCCTTTGATTTCTGTCTTGGACGATGCGCAGCGCACCTTGAGCGCCGTCTTATCAGCGTTCAGTTCCAGGTGGATTGCGCCCTCTTTGGGCAAAGTGGCGACCAGTTCGGTCAGGGTGCGGGCGGGCACACTGTACTGGCCTTCAGTCTCAATCTCAGCTTCGACCTGGCAGATGATGCCAGTTTCCAGATCGGTGGCTGCTAGAATCAGGCGCTTGCCTTTGGCAGTGAGCAAGACGTTGGTCAGCACAGGCAGGGTTGAACGCGCCGCCACGGCGCGTGAAGCAATCCCCAGCCCGGCGGCCAGGGTTTCCTGTAAAATATTCAGTTTCATACACGTTACTCCGTTTGGGGAAGGTCAATCATCCTGATCATCTGGGCCTTCTTCGGGGTCGAAGACGGCGGTAGATGCCAGGATGGGGGAAATGTGATCAAAACCCTTGTGGGTGATGCGCCGGCCGCGGCGCGTGCGCGCTACAAGACCGGAACGCACCAGCCAGGGTTCAATCGCCTGTTCGAGCGTCACCTGGTTGAGGCCGGCGGAAGCGGCCAGGGCTTTGGTGCCGACCGGGCCGCCGCCGTAGATTTCCACCAGGGCGCGCAGGTACTGCTGGTCGGCAGCATCCAGGCCCAGCGGATCAATCTTAAGCAGGGTCAAGGCTTCGTTGGTAACTTCGATGGTAAGATCGGCGTTTCGCACTACCGCCAGGTCATAACAGCGCCGGAACAGGCGCAAAGCCACGCGCGGCGTGCCGCGCGACCGTCGTGCAATTGTTTCCAGCGATGCGTTGTCAATCAGCACACCTTCTTTTTCCGCTGCACGAGCTACCACCTGTTCCAGTTCGCCTGTTGTATACAGATCGAGCTGGAAGTCTGAGCCAAAGCGCGCCCGCAAGGGTTCCGGGAGCAGGCCGTAATCGGTGGTCGCTCCCACCAGCGTGAAACGGCTGAGCGGGAGAACAATCGGTTCATTGCCATCTTTGGCAATCGCAACCCGGAAGTCCTCAATCGCGGAATACAGGACTTCACACAGATCCCGCCGTAGAGAGTGAATCTCATCAAGGAACATTACGTCGCCCTTGCGCATGGCAGCCAGCACGGCCACCAGGTCGCCCGCTTTTTGCAGCGAGGGCGCCGACAATTCACGCAGCGATCCACCCATCTCAGCGGCGATAATCGCAGCCAGCGTCGTTTTTCCGAGGCCAGGAGGCCCCCAGAAAACGATGTGTTCGAGCGCCGCCCTGCGAGCTTTGGCCGAACTGAGCATCAGCCCCAGGGTTTGCTTGAGCGCCGTCTGGCCGATGAACTCGTTCAGCGTTTTAGGCCGCCAGGTGCGCTCATCTACCCGGATTTCTTCAACTGTCGTTGGCAGGGCGCTCATGCCCCATCTCCTGCCAAGTTGCGGGGGCGCACCCCGGTCTTGAGATACTGCCGCCAGGCGCGGCGTTGAAAGCGGCGCTGCATCTGGCGAGACATGCGCTGCCAGCCTTTTTTCTTATCACTATTCATGGTGCCTCCGTTTCGTGGGGAGCGAGGTTACTGCTCGCCGAAAATGCGTTGAATGTTGTATGGAACGTATTCCACCTGACCGTTGTTCAGCATGGCGGAAAGCGCCAGCAAGCCAAAGACATCCGGGGATGCTCCAGCCTCGCTGAGCAGCTGGTCTCTGAACTGCCCCAAACCGTTCAGGGTTGGCTCGTCCAATATGGCCAGGGTCAGGTTGGAGACGATGAAGTTGTAGCGCCCGTCCGGGCGCAGCACTGCAAATGCTTGCAAAAGCGATGCTCGCATCGCCATCACCTCCGTTATCCAGAGCATCCGCTCCGGCTATCTGCAGAAAATGCCAGTTTCCTGGTTTTCTCTGAAGGTAGCCGGAGTCTGCTTGTGGCAGACTGCCGGCAGCCGCTTATGCCCGCATGAGGAAATCAGCAGACAGGCGGCGGATTTCGGCCAGCGCAGTTGCATCCATCTGGTCGGTCGGTTTGCATCCTTCCAGTATGAGACGAAGCTCGTGACTGGTTTTTGGGGAAGCATTCGTCCGAACATAGGCCAGCAGCGCAGCCTGTTTGCCCGCAGTCAGGTAGCCCTGCGGGGTGGACAACACAAAGCCCCGAAAGATACCGGGTTCAGCGAAACTTAACATGGCGCCTCCTTTCGTCAGGCGCAGAGAGGCGCGCCTGCATTCCCCTCTGCCCAATGGTTGGTAGAGAGGGGAACAGCAGCGTTCGTTTGTGCTGCCCAGGAGGGCAAATAGCCCAGCCACTTCCGCCGGGGATCAGGGATCGCCGGCAGAAGTCGCAGGGCTATAGAAGTAATAACCAAGATAAAAGAGAGACAGGGGTCTTGTGGGACCCCTGTCTAGGGGTCTCCCACTTACCGGTACAGGTGCAGCCGGTGAAGAGGCGTTTTAGGTGAACGCGGCAGTGGGAGAAAGAACTGCGCTGTGAACAAAGTTCGCCTTTGACAGACGCAGAAAATTTCCCATTGCCAGTTATTCACCAGCGCCCCGGGGCCGGGTCGTGCACCAAACCAGAAGGAGGAGAAGATCAGCGGCAGTTAGCCGCAAATCCCTGGGCGGGAGCGAACCCGCCGTGCGAACAAAGTTCGCCCAAACAGAGCAGGTACCTGGCGGCCAGGTATAGCTCTTTTGCAGGGAATAAAGGTTCTGGGCGCAGTAGGACAGGCTTGCCGCTGGATTACCTGCCTGGTACCGCTTTTCTCTTTGGCTGCGGTAGCTGGAGCAAAGTCTTGCCTCAACAGGGCCAACTCGCCTCTCAGCAGGCACGCCGCTGTGGGCGTGGCAGCTGTTGGATGTCCCGCTCGCGCAGAGCACGTGCGCGATGCTCGCGGGTGAAACTGCAACAGGGTTTCAGATGCAAACCTGCCCTGCAGCGCTCAGAACCTGGAAACTAATGTGAGAATTGGATCAGCGCATGAGCCGTCACATAGGTGGCCGAACGAGAAACGCGGGTCTCGCGTACCGTATCAGCGTTAGGCACATCGGATAACAAACCGATTTGCCCCGCTCGCAGCAAGAAGGCAGCCAGGGTCTCGCGGTAGCGCCGCTCGCCTAACTGCCCATGCACACGCAGGCGGTCTTTCTTTTGCACATTCACGGCGCGCCCATCCACTTGCCCATCGGCGAAGTGGATCGAAACATAGTGCGCCTTGCGCCAGGGACGCCCATTTTTGCCGATGCGGCCGTCAGCCTGCGTCTGCGAGTCGTAGACTGCCAGGCGGGCAAACTTCTGGCCGCGGTGCTCCCAGGCGCGTGAAACCACGCCTTCAATGGTAACGGCGTTGATCGGTTCAGAAGGAGCGCCCGGCAGAAAGTCAAGCGCGGTAACCACCAGGTGGGTGGAAATTCGTTCGGTGGTGACAGCTCCTAATGCCGGCATCGCCTCAAGTAAATCCTTGCGGGATCGCTCGGCGAACTGCTGACCGCTTTCGATATATGGAGCGTCGGCCAGGTAACCGTTCACCAGCACGTGGTCGCCGGTCAGGAGCGTGATATTCTGTCCACCAATGCAGCCTTGCGGAAGCCTGAGCACCACCGATGCAGGTTGGTTCTCTGGTGCGCCTGGCTCATCAGGTTTTGCAACCAAGGCCAGGCGCACCAGAATATCGGGGCCAGCCGACCAGGCGCGTTGAACAACGCCGGCAAGCTGGGCCTGGTTCAAGTCGAACTTTTCTTGAAAGGGGATCGTTTGAGTCATCATAACCTCGCATGAAAAAGGGTAAAAACGGGGATTGCTCCCCGAACGGGTAAAAAATAAAATCGTTTTAGCTAAATTGTTAAGGTGCCGGGCTGATCAAACAGGAGCGGGGCTCCTGAGTGTTCACAGGGGAGAGGGCTTTGCAGCCCTCTCGGCAAATCCAGGCGTGTAGACCTGGGAAGGGCGCACCTAACCAGCGCAGCGCTCGGGCAAAGCCTTAGGCAGAGCCTTTTTGAGACAGGTAAGACTGGGCAGCCGATTGCAAAGCGCGGGTCTGCTCATTGGTCGGCTTCATATCCTTCGCCGCCCACTTCACCCAGGCTTCGTCCACTTCGCTCAGCTTCTTACCGGCATTCTTGCCCATCGGGACAAGAAAATCTCCGGGGTCAGAATCTGCCACTGCTTCGACGGTTGCCGCAGGAGCGGCAGCCGGTTGAGCAGCGGGGGCGCTACCGTTAGGGCCAGGCTTGTGGCCGTTGCTGGAAGGGGCGACTGGCGCAGGCTTGTGATGGCCGTTGCCGTTCCCGGATACTGCCGCCGGTTGAGGCGCAGCCGCTGTTGCAGCAGGTGTAGGCTGGCTTTCGGGAGTCGCTTCGCCGCGCTTTTCGGTCTGTTTCTTGTAGACCGTTGCCGCGTTATCGTGTGAAACGATGCCCTTATAGACCAGGATCTGCCAGCACAGCTTGGAGAAGGCCGCGCCGATGGCGTTGGTCAAAGCGCCGCGCACGGCAAAACCTTTCTGCTCGTTGTCGCTGCCGCCGTTGGCCAGGATCG
>Ga0116144_10001078_pt1 | contig 34362 bp, 31 predicted proteins | sample AD_UKC035_MetaG_FD_89746 | JGI IMG/M metagenome (GOLD analysis project Ga0116144, IMG submission 89746) | Active sludge microbial communities of municipal wastewater-treating anaerobic digesters from USA - AD_UKC035_MetaG | ecosystem: Engineered > Bioreactor > Anaerobic > Digestate | place: USA...
GCAACGGCGGCTTTGGCGGCGGCGGCGGCGCGAACTGTGGGGGCGGTTGGGGCGGCGGCAGTGGAGCCTACCCCTACAGCACTGGAGGTGGGGGGGCCGGGCTGGGAGGCGGTGTGTTTGTCCGCGCGGGCGCGCTTACCCTCAAAAACGTCACCTTTAACAGCAACAGCGCCAATCACGGTATCAGCGAGAGTAATGGGAAGGGTAAAGGTGGAGGATTGTTTCTCTGCACGTCCAGTATCGCTGCCGAATGTCACGCTAGCGTGACCGCCGCCTCGTGCGGGGCGGTGTTCAGCGGCAATACGGCGCAGGATGACGAGGGAACCGCTACCGATAACGACAATATTTACGGCGACTTGGGCAGCGCGGCCGACCCGTGCGCCGACTCCATCCAGGTCGTCATCGCTAAATCGGTCGTTCCCACCGGCGTCGTTCCTTATCATAGCGTCGTCACCTACACCGTCGTATTAGCCAACCACGGCACGTTAGACGATCCCGCTGTGGTATTCACCGACACCCTCCCCGCCGCCGTGAACTTCGTCTCGTGGATCATTTCGCCCACCCCCACGCTCCGCGTCGGCAATGCCCTCACCTGGACGGGAATGCTCACGGCAGGGGAGGCGTTGACGTGGACCTTCCGCGCGGCGCACATCGGCGCGCCGGCCGAAACGGTCACCAACACCGCCTACTTTAGCGGCAGTCAGCAGACGGGGGCGCAGGCCGCCGTGTTTCTGGCGGGCTGCGACGACCCGCTCACTGTGCAAAATACTCACGACAGCGGCCCTTGCTCACTGCGCGCGGCGATTGCGGCGGCGCAGCCGGGCGACGTCATTGGCTTTGCCAGCAGTCTGGCCGGGCAGACGATCACATTGGGAAGCCCATTGGAAATCCCCAAACATTTGATGATTGATGGCAGCGGCCTGACGCCGCCCATCATGCTCAATGGTCATTTCGCCGTCTCGGTCCTCCTGGTGAACAATAATGCGCGCGTCGCCCTGTCCGGTCTGACCATCGCCCAGGGGCTTCAAGCCGGCGTTGAGATTGCTGCCGGCGCAGAAGTGACGTTGACGCACAGCGCCGTGATCAGCAACAACACGGGCCTCCGCAATAACGGGCAATTGACGGTGTTGGATAGCATCGTGTCCCAAAACTGGAGCAGCGGTATTTACAACGCTGGCGTCGCAACGGTCATACGCAGCACCGTGTCGGGTAATTTAGCAACCGAGGGCGGCGGCCTCTACAACCAGGGAAACGTGACGGTCAAGGATAGTCTGTTCTCCGGCAATTCGGCCAACAGCTTAGGCGGCGGTATTTACAACGCCGGCGCGGCCGCCATACAAAACAGTACCTTTTCCGGCAATTCGGCCACCAACTCCGGCGGCGGTGGTATCCTCAATACGAACGCCCTGACGCTGACCCACTGCACGCTCTCCCACAATTCGGCCCCTCTGGGCGGCGGCGTCGCCAACGGGGGGACGCTCAATTACGGCAATACGATCATCGCCAATAGCACGGGCGGAGATTGTGCCAATGGGAGCGCGATTATCAGCAACGGCCATAACCTAGTAGAGGATGGCTCTTGTGCTGGAACCCCTCTCGACCCCCAACTCGGCCCGCTGGCGCTGTACGGCGGACGCACCAAGACGCACGCGCTGCTGACAGGCAGTCCGGCCCTTAACACAGGCGATAACGCCTCCTGTTCAACTACAGATCAGCGCGGCAAGCCGCGCCCCGCCAATCTCACATGCGACATAGGCGCCTTCGAGCGACAACCGGCGGATGTGGATGGCGTCGCCGTGATGTTCTCCGGGGAAACGCCGGTCGGCGGCAACACGGGGGTCAGCGTCACCGTCACCGGCGGCAACCCAGTCATCATCACCGGCTACAAGCGCGCCGAGTTCCCCGGCTTGAGTCACAACGCCGGCGAATTTCCTATCCTGTGGACGGTGACGGCCAGCAGCGGGCCATTTACGCTCACTCTCAAATTGTGCTACACCGGGGCAGAATTGGCCGCAGCCGGCGTGACCAATGAGAGCAGCCTCCATGCCTATCGCTGGAACGAAACCCTTTGGGCCTGGGAAGATCGCGGAGGCGTGGTGGATACCACGCGCAACTGTGTGACGGTAGCCGGCGTGACCGAACTCAGTGTGTGGACGCTGTCCGGCGACGCCAACGCCCCCACCGCCGTCGCCCTGCGCGGATTCGCGCGTCATTCTTATGCCTGGCTGCTCCTGATCCCGGCCGCAGGCGCGTTGTACGTCTGGCGCAGGAAACGCCACTAAACATCCACTCAGACAGGATGAACAGGATAGAAATCCTGTTCATCCTGTTCATCCTGTTCATCCTGTTAAAGATATGGAAGCTGTACACGAAGTCTTCAACCTGACCATCCCTGAGTTGGGCGAAATCCCGGCGCTGGAAAAGCCCTGCCTGCTCTGCGGGCGGCGGGATTTTGCGCCGCTCAATTCCTTCGTGCTGAACCAGCGCCGCTTTCATACCGTGCGCTGCCGGCACGACGGTATGATGTGGCTCGACCCGCAGCCCACAGAGGCGTTTTACCAGGAGTTGTACAGCCAGCGCTACCACGCCGCCGGGCCGGACGATCCCTTGCTCGAACAGGCCACCCTCGACGTTCATTCCAATCCCGCCGAACGGCAGCGCGTGGCCGAGATCCGCTTGCAGCAGATCGAGGAATTTGCCGCGCCCGGTCGTTTGCTGGAAGCCGGCTTCGGCCATGGGGCCATGTTGATCACGGCGGCGTCGCGGGGTTGGCAGGTGGTGGGATTGGAGCTGGATCAAGGCTGCGTGGACCGGATGCACGAGGCGGGCGTCGCCGCGCTGCGCGGCAGTCTGTTGGATTACGACGGGGAAGCGGCCAGCTTCGACGTGGTGGGGATGTACAGCGTGATCGAACACACGTTGGACCCGGCGGCGCATCTGGAAAAAGCGCGGGCGCTGTTGAAGCCTGGCGGCCTCCTGGTGCTGCGCCTGCCGGAGACCGCCGCCGAAGGCCCGCCGGCCTCGCTGATTGCCCACACCTATCACTTCGACGCCCACACCATCATGGTCCTGCTCCGCCGGTGCGGTTTTGAAGTCCTGCGAATTGACAACTTCGCCCTGTGGAAACCCACCCGCTATCCCGGCGAACTGTGGAACATGAACGTCGTGAGCCGGAAAAAAAACAGAAACGTTCCAACGTTATAACGTTTAAACGTTGAGGCGATTTCTTCCTCTGCGTCCTCTGTGTTCTCTGTAGCGACTCTCAGGGAAGGAGGCCGCGCGCTAAAAGGCTCATGAGCGCCGGGCCGAGTAGCACCAGCAACAAGGCCGGCAAAACCAGAAACAGTACGCTGCCCACAAAGAGCACTCCGTGACGCCACGGCAGATGGGCAAGCAGCGGGCCGAACAGGACTGACCGCAGAAAGCGGTGATCCTGCGTCACACCGGCGGACGTATCCGTTGCCCCCGCCAGCAGCAGTTTGCGTTGCAGCGCGTAGGCGCCCACGGTCAATCCCAAAATCGCTGCCGTCATCAGCCAGCCAAGCGGCTGCGCCGCATTGGGTACGACCATCTGTCGCATAAAGATGGGGTTGAGCAACAAGAGGAACATCCCCAACCACAGCGGCAGCCCTGCCAAAGAAAGAATCAGCCAATGTTGTTGCTTGCTCATCGTACGCGCTCCTTCCTGTAAGCTATAAATGTGTTCAACCGTTGCCGTGACGGTCAACTCCGCCAGGATACGCCCCCACAAGCGCACCACTCCTACGCGGCCGGCCTGACGATAGGCGTCGCGGCGCAAATCCCGAAACAACTGCGTCATCAGCGCGCCATACTCGCGCCGATACGCCGCCGGATAAACCCACAGCAAGCTGCGATAGAGACGTTCTGCCGAGGGCAGTCCATCGAAGGCCGGGCGGGACGTCATACGCCGCCTCCCGCACCGCCAAACACTCGCTTGGTTTGCGCCACAGAGACCAAAGCAGATAACCGCTGCGTTTCGGCAGCCAATACTTGTTGTCCCCAATCCGTCAGCCGGTAGTAGCGACGACGCTCATCATCCAGTTCTGGGTCGGGGCGCTCATCCGATTCAGCGATCAGGCGCGCGTTGAGCATCCGCTTGATCGTGCCGTACAACGTCCCCGGCCCCATCTGTACTTGATTCTGCGTCATCGCCGCGACCTCTTGCATAATCCCATACCCGTGCCGTTCCTGATCGGCCAGGGCCAACAGAATTTGGAAGACTGCCGCGGTCAATGGTAAAAGCTCGTTTATTTCCGGTGTGCGATTCTCCATAGGTGTCTTTCGTCAAGTTATTATATCCATTATAGATATATCTGTTACAGATATATAATAGCCGATCCACAGGGTTTTGTCAAGAGGTTAAGCCTGACTTTTTCGTGAACCACATCTCCATGAAATATGCGCTTGTCACACCATTAACCTTGGAGTATTATTGAGAGTAAATTATGATGCCACCACCAAAATCACTAAAGTCACGTTTTCTGTGGCCCAACTAATCTCTATTGGAAAAAACTTATGCAAACTTTTAGTCGTACCCAAAAGACGATCCTGGCTATCCTCGCTATTTCGAATGTCATTGTCATTGGAGGCATGGCCGCGATTGTGATCACGACGATGACGCGGCCACTGGCACCGCCGCCCATGCCGACACCCACAGTCGCGCCAACGCGCATAGAAAAGCCGCTCTGGACGCCCACACCGACGCCAACGGTCATGCCCACCATCCCCCCTCAACCCACACGCACGCGGACGCCGACGGTCACGCCGTTTCCCACCGCCACTCCCTCCCCTACCTTCACCCCCTCACCCACACCGACGCCCGCGCCGATCCTCCTCAACAATGACAATTTTGATATGTTGATGACCAATCGCATCCCCGGCTGGAAGTGGGATGCTTACGTCAACTATCGCCCCGGTCAACAGGCCGATGTTGAAACCTCTTACGCCGAGCCGTTCTTTTCTGCCGCCGACGATCCGCTGCGGCAAATTGACGGCTCAACCCTGAAAATTGAGACTATGCGTTGGCTTAAATATCGAACCTGGGTTCACCAAACCATCACAGTACCCGCCGGAAGTAAGCTCTATTTTCAAATCAAAGTCAATGTCTTCTCTTCCCTGGATCGAGTCATCGTCAAGGCCGGGATTGACCCCTCCGGCGCTGATAACTGCTATGATGCCCAATGGGGAAAAGAAGAACGCCTCAATCAGGACAACGGCATTGTGACTTTGCAGTCGCCAACTATCGTAGTGCCGCCCGGAGAAAGCCCAACCAGCACCCCGGCTCCCACGCCAGAACATGGGGAAGAAAAACCCACGCCCACCGAGACGCCGCCGCCCAGCCTGGGGCGCATTACCGTCTGCTTCTACGCAGAGCCTACTTATCCGCATATCAACAACGCTGCGTTCTTTGACAAAGCGGTCATTGTCGTAAAATAACTCGTTTATGCGCAAAGGAGTCGTATGTCCACAGCCCTAGATACTTACGACGTTGTCATTGTTGGCGGCGGCCTGGCCGGGGCGATTGTCGCCCGTCGTTTGGCTGAGGCCGCGCAAAGAGTCGTGGTGATGGAAGCCCAAGGGCGCGCGGGAGGAAGCGCGGCGCGCGGCGCCGGCCTGGCCCTACTGGGGACGCCAGAACCTTACAGCGCTCTCCAAACTCGCCTGGGGGCTGTCGTGGCCCAACAAATTTGGGAACTGACCCGCGAAAATCTGGCCTACCTCAGTCAGACTTTGGAGGCATCAGGGTTGCCCATCCACCGGGTCGGCAGCCGACGGGTCGCGGAGGCTCCCCAAGAAGTACAGCAACTTGAACAATCAGCCAAGCTCCTGCACGACCAGGCCTATTCGGTCACAATGGAAGCGGCCCATGAGCAAAATCAATTGGCAGCACTCTACACCAAAGACGATATTGCCTACAAGCCGGCGGCCCTGGTGGCCGCGCTGCTGAAGCATCCCAACATCACACTAGAAACGGAGGCCGAGGTTCAAGCTATCAAACAACCCTCAGCAACCTCCACTCCGCCAGCGCTGCTGACCATTTGGGCGCGCAAACGGTATCTCCGAGCCAGGAGGGTCGTGCTGGCCGGCGGCGCGCATGCGTTACACCTCGGCCCGGCGCTGCGCCCCTTGCTGCGCGTCGTCCAGACCCATTGCCTCGATCTCGCGGTAAATACAGCACTGCCGACCCCGCTGATCCTGTCCGGTGGTCAAATAGTCGCGCTGGCAGAGGGGGAAGGGTGGCGGGTAGCGGCCTGGACGCCACAGGGCGAACCCAATGCGTGGCCCGGCCTGCTGGAAAAAGTCAAACCGCTCTGTCCCCAAGCCATCGTCCGTGACCGACATTCCGGGTGGGTTGCAGCAAGCCAGGACGGCTTGCCCATCATTGGCGCACTGCCGGAGCAACCCAACGTCTATCATCTGAACGGGTTGGGGCCGTGGGGCGCAAGTTGGGCATTCGTCGCCGCAGAACGGCTGGCCGCGCTGCTGCTGCAGCAACAGGACCCGGGGGTGTTTTCCATCCAACGCTTCTTGTGAAGCGTGACGCGGGTCTTTACAAGCAAGCTCTGTAAAAAACGGACTCTTTGCAAGCTCCATTCCCTTTCTCAAAAAGCTAGAGTATACTATACGCAGGGGTCACAGAGGACATAAACCATGCCAGGTCAATCGAATAAAAAAGATACTCCTATCCGGGTTGTGGTGGTAGACGACCATCCTTTCTTTCGCAAAGGCTTGTGCGACGTACTCAGCCGAGAGCCGGATATTGACATCATTGCCGAGAGTGGTGATGGTCAGGAAGCATTGGAATTGCTGACGAAAATCACCCCCCATGTCGTGTTAATGGATGTCAATCTGCCGGGATTAAACGGTTTACAGGTGACACACCAACTCAAAAACCGGCGTCCGGAAGTGAATGTCATTATCCTGACCGCTTATGACGATGAGGAGCAAATTTACCATGCCATTCGGATTGGCGCCTCGGCTTATTTTGCCAAAGATGTGGCGCCCAGTCAATTGTTAGACACTGTACGGACCGTGGCGCAAGGCTATTATGTGATTGCCAACAAGCGCCTGACGCCAGAACAGGCCGAGTTATGGTTGTTGGAACTTTATCGGCGTTATGGCATTAAACCGGAGGACACCACTTTTTCGCCGCTGACCACGCGGGAAATGGAAATTCTGGAATTAATTATTCAAGGATTGAGCAACAAGGAAATCGCCTATCAACTCAATATTAGCCAGCAGACGGTCAAAAACCATGTCACCTCCATCCTGGCCAAACTGAATCTATCCGATCGCACCCAGGCTGCGATTTATGCCCTGCGCCATGGGTGGGTACACCTGCCCACAACAGCACACGAAGAAGAATCAGCATAATCTTTTTATAAGAGGAGAAAAAGCTATGTCCGACGCCAACTGGGAGTTTTTCGTCAATTTCTGCCGTCAGGGGTATGATCAGGTCAAGCGCGAACTTAAAGAAGTAGACATGTTAATCCAACAGACGTCTTCAGAAGTAGACCGCTTTATGCAAACCAACTCCCGCGCGGTAGCTCGCACCCGTCAGGTCGAAGCGACTTTTGACACGATCCCCCGTGAAGACATCAAAAGCACTTATACCTATCTGATAGAGAATCAACAGCGACTCTTCACCATGCGTGGGCAGTTGGAAAAATTACAAAGTGACCAACGCAACCTGACCCGCATCGCAGAACTTTACCAAAAAGTATTGGAATACACGGCACCGACCGAAACCTCTGACGCGGAAGGCGGCGCGCTCGAGCACGAAATGACGCCCCAGGCGATGGTCATCAGCATCATTGAAGCTCAAGAGCAGGAACGTCTGCGACTCTCGCGCCAAATGCATGATGGTCCGGCGCAATCGCTCACCAACCTGGTGTTGCAAGCTGAAATTTGCGAACGGCTCTTTGACCGCGACCCGGAACGCGCCCGCACTGAATTAGGCGAACTTAAGAAAAACGTGGTCAGCACCTTCCAGAAGGTGAAAACCTTCATCTTTGACCTGCGCCCGATGATGTTGGACGATCTGGGGTTGATGCCCACCATCAAACGTTACGTCGAGGGGTTGGCCGAGACCGGTTTCGACGGCGTGCGCCTCACCGTCACCGGCAAAGATCGTCGCATCGCGGCACACAAAGAAGTCACGATCTTCCGCGTCATCCAAACGCTGATCCACATCGGGCGCGAACAAGGGCGCGCCACCAACATCAATGTGACGATGGACCTGAACGAAGAGAACGTCACCGTTAAGTTTGAGGCGAATGGCAACCATTTTGAATTGGATGAAGGACTGACAACGCCGGACGCCATCCGCCTGAATCTGCCCACGCTGCGCGAGCGTATCGAAATGCTGGATGGGAAATTTGCGTTTGGCAGCGCCCCCGGACAAGGCCTGCGAATATCGTTCGCGCTCCCGGCCGATCCCACAGAAGGGCAAAAACCCCTTTAAACTACTTGACAAGCCCGGCCATATTATGTTATAGTAGGGCTTGCGTTTAACACAGGGCTACCAAAAACGCAAGAGAATTCAAACAATGCTTTCTTAAACTTGAGTAGTAAGGAATTGAGATCTTGGTCAAAGACGATAGTTTCACCGACACATTGTTAGACGAAAGTCACGAAGAAGAAGGATTTGAAGAAGAACTGGAAGAAGAATTTGAAGAACTGGAAGAAGAGGATGACAGCTTATTAGAAGAGGACGAAGCAGATACTGATACCGAGGCTGAGGGAGAGGCTGAGGTAGAAGCTATCGAAGCAGAACTTACTTCCATAGGCGAAGACCTTACCGGCGAAGATTACCTGATGAACCTGGGATATGACCAGGGCTTCGTGACTTATGATGATATTCTGCGCGCCTTCCCTGAAGCGGAGGAGGATGTCACGCGCCTGGATGAGTTAATCTCATCTTTGATGGATGCGGGCATTATGGTGGGGCAGCCAGACGATGCCGCCATGGGCAAACTGACTGATTTTGATATTGACGATGACAGCGAAGATGAAAAAGCCGAGGAAGATATTTATCGCGCAATTGAGGTAGATGATACAATCGGACTGTACCTGAAGGAGATCGGTAAAGTTCCCCTCCTGACCGCCGAGGAAGAAGTGACTCTGGCTCGACGTATGGAAACTGGCAAAAAAGCGCAAAACAAACTCAGCACCGGCAAATACGGCAGTGAGGAAAAGCGTTGGCAATTAGAAGGGGAGATTCACGATGGGATTGCCGCACGCGAACACTTGATTCGCGCCAACTCGCGATTGGTCATCAGTGTCGCTAAAAAATATATCGGGCGTGGTGTACCTTTCCTGGATTTGATTCAAGAGGGCAATATCGGCCTGATCCGGGCGTCTAATAAATTTGACTACAAGCGCGGTCATAAATTTTCAACCTACGCAACGTGGTGGATCCGCCAGGCCGTCACCCGCGCCATCGCCGACCAAAGCCGCACGATTCGCGTCCCGGTGCATATGGGGGACCAGATCAACAAAATGTTGCGCATCTCCCATCAACTGACCCAACGCCTCGGTCGCAGCCCAACGCCGGAAGAATTGGCCGCCGAGATGGAAATCCCGGTACGCAAAGTGGAACAGATGTTGGATGTGGCCCGCCGCCCACTTTCCCTGGAAATGCCCACCGACGACGAAGAGGAGAGCACCCTCGGCGATTTTGTAGAGGATATTGAAAGCCCGGCGCCGCCCGACGAAGTCAGTTCCGCAATGTTGCGCGATCTGCTCATTGAAATTCTGGCCGACCTGCCGCCGCGCGAAGTAAAGATCTTACAGATGCGGTATGGTCTGCTGGACGGGCAGACCTACACGTTGGAACAAGTTGGCAAAAAATTAGGGGTTACCCGCGAGCGCGTGCGTCAGATTGAAGCACAAGCCCTTAGTCGGCTGCGACATCCGGCCCACGCGCGCCGCCTGCGGGATTTCCTACGTGGGTAAACACCGCTAACACGCCAAGACCCTGAAGGTTCACTCTTCAGGGTCTTTTTGCATCTCCAAATCAATGACCCGTCCGGCGGCCGCCCGGGTCAGCCGATCGCGGATGGCCAACCCCAATCCTGCCGTCCCGAAATCGCGGGCCAGAATCACGGCTACGCCGGCCTGATCTAGGGCGTGCAACCCGGCAAACAAATGACGCGCCACCTCGTCCAAGGCGTCCTCAGAGCCAACCGGCTGGATCACTGCCGACAAGTCTGCCAACGCTGGCACGTCTTCAATCGCCGTCAACAAGCCCACACGCACACCCGGCGCGGTCAGCCGCACCGCTTCCGCATGCATCGCCGCCAACATCACTGGACGCGGCCCACAATACAAGAACACACGCGCCCGGGGGGCATAGTGCTGCAACGTGGTTCCGGGAGAGGGGAGCGCCGTTGAAACAGACGCTGAGGCAGCCAACAGGGGCGCCACACCCAAGAACTGCGCCAACGCTTCCCGGCTAATCCCGCCAGGCCGCAAAATCGTCGGCGGCGAGGTGAGCAACGATAGCACGGTGGATTCTACGCCCACGCGCGTGGGGCCGCCATCGAGGATCACGTCAATCCGTCCGGCTAAGTCGGTAAAGACGTGCTGCGCGTGCGTTGGGCTGATCCGTCCAAAGCGATTGGCGCTGGGGGCCGCTATCGGAGTCTGCGCAGCGGCAATCAGGGCCAGAGCCACCGGATGCGCCGGTACGCGCACCGCCACCGTCGCGCTGCCAGCGGTGACCTCTGTCGGCACCTGCGGCGCTTTAGGGAGCACCAGCGTCAACGGGCCTGGCCAGAAATGGGCAGCCAGTTCCAATGCCAAGGGCGGCAGTGACTGTGTTACTTGGGCCAAACCGGTCACGTCCGCCAGGTGGACAATTAATGGGTCGTAAAATGGGCGCTCTTTGGCAGCAAAAATCCCTGCCACGGCCCGGGCATCCAATGCATTGGCCCCCAGGCCATACACCGTCTCAGTGGGAAATGCCACCAACCCCCCGGCCTGCAACACGGTCGCAGCATAGCGAATCGGCGCCGGATCGGGGTGTTGCGGGTCCACCTGAAACACGCGGGTTTCGCGCATCGCAACAGTCATTAAGAGGACGGCGGGGCTACTGGCAACAACACCTGGCGTTCACACAACGTGCCGGAGAATTTCAAGACATCCGCTGCTACTTGAGCCATATCGGCGCAAAACTCCTCAGCGATAAGGGCGGCAATATCCCGCAAAGAACGCGCGCCATCGGCCAGCTGCACAACCCGCATCCCCACCCTGTTCAACACAACAAATTTTCCATGTTCGGGCAACACCACTACTAATTCCCCTTCGGCCTCCCGCGTAACGGCCGCCGGATTAGCCCGCAGGCGATCATCCAAGCTCAGCATCTACTACCTCCCAAAATGTCGGTTCACGCCGAAAATGTAGCGCGTAAACCGGAATCTGGCGCATGATTCCTTCCCAACGCGCCATGACCTCAGGCAAACAAAGGGGATCGCCTACCATGACCGGTGTATTGGAGGCCAATTCGCCCAGAGCGCGTCCACAAGGCAGCGGCACAACAAAAACCTCGGATGCCTTCATCAAACGCAAGAAGGCGCATAATGGCGCGGACAGCACATTGCCCCGGCGCTTACCAAAAGGGGTCGCATACATCGTCCAGCCGGCAGAGTCAGGCCATAACAGAAGCAGATCATCATTGAGGACCGGATCGGGAGCCGATAGTTGCGCCGCAGTAGTTTTCCCACTGCCGGAGAGGCCAAATAACGCATAGCCCTTTTCCCGATGAACAACGCCAGCCGCATGAAACAGAAGTCCGCCGCGCGCAAAAGCCTGTACAGCCAGTGTCACTCGAAGAAAATAGCCAATATCGGCGGGGGTAGCGTGGGGGTGTGCTTGTAGATACGCATGCCCCTGTGTCGCATCCACGCATCCCTCAAAACCGGCAGACAACAGTGTACATACACCGCCATTACAACGGGGCAAGGTCTCAAACAGAGGGGCGGTAGGAGGCGAAAAGTCTGGCGCAGGCAATACGTCCACCGACCAGGGAACAACGGCCGCAGCCGGCGTCCAGGCAGCCCATACCATGCGTAGCGGCGAAAGCCACTCCGTTGCTCCCTGAACTTCCAGGGCAGTTCCGGCAATACCAAATTTCAATAACATCAGCAACGTTTACGGTTACGCCAAAACAAGAATGCCGCCAACACCACCAGGAATGCACCTTCAATCTTCGTCCAGACTCGGGGCAATCCCGCGCGCACGATCACGGTCTCCGGGTAGCTATTGATTGTGCCATCCCACTCCACTTCTTCAATGCGATACACGTAACGCCGTCCAACGACGACCGCATCATCCACAAAGCGATAGGAAGCGCCGGTCATCTCATCGCCCTGAGCAGTAATCAGCGCCGGGTTGACGCGCATGAACGTTGGGTCTGCCAGGGAGGAACGATAAACGTGAAACCCCGCTGTCCCCACTTCACTGGCAGTTTCCCAGGACAACGACACGGGGGGGATGTCCAGCACCAACAGGATAATCCCCCCCAGGCATAACAATCCCAAAAGAACGAACCGTCCCATCAAAGAAACAACCTCCGAATCACGGCATTATGACGCGGAGTTTTCCTCATCGGAAGGAGGCGCATCCCGCACAGCGACAACCGACGCAGAGGTTTCCGGTAATGGAGCGCCCCATACAGAACGAGGAATTTGACCAATACGACGCAGTTGTTGCCACATATAGTACGGCGTGCTCTCCATTCCGACGTAATCAAACAAGAAAGCCCCAAATACGCCCAGCATGAAACCCACGGCCATCCCGACTGCGGTCATCAGTAACTTCCCCGGCCCGGTAGGATTCCGTGGCGGCAGCGCCGGTGACGCAAACCGCACTTCGCTGCTCCGCGAGGCCGCAGCAATATCAACTTCTTGGGATGTGGACAACAAGGTAGAATAAGCTTTCCAGGCCAGGTCACGCCGCTGCTGGAGATCAATCTTCACCTGCTCCAAACGCGCAATATCCGCCTTAAGCTCGCGCACCGAGGACTCGCGGCGGGCAATCTCTTGAGAAAGCGGAGCCTCCAGGGTGCTGTACGAGAGCAATTCCTCCAATCCTTGCATATCTAACAATTCCTGGGCCATCTGATTCGCCAGCGTACCTACCTCCGTCTCCTTCGGAATTGTTTCGGCCAATTCTTTCCAGGGGTCCTTGGCAAAAAGTTCGGGATAGAGCACTTGGATCTCGGCGAACAGAGGGGTATCAGTTGCCACAGCCGTGGCCGACAAAGCAATAGGGCCTAAATCGAATAGATCGGAGTATCTCTCCACAATGTATGCCGTGAGATTACCCGATACAATCGCTGTATCGGTCAGCACAGAATCCCAGGATGATGACCACAACTCCGGGGTCAGGGTGTCCAAAAACGCATACCCCTCGCCCTGCAACAAAGATTCCGACTGGGTTTGAATCTCGGCGTTGACAATATCCAGTTCGGCTTCCATCGCCGCGATCAGGGCATCCAAATCGGCGATTTGCTCGTCGGCATTGCGATCGGGGTTGAGGGCGTCAATGGATGTGGCCTGAAGATCCAAACGCTCAAAAGGCAACCCAACATCGGTAGAAAAAACCTGGGACTTAAACGCCAACAACGCCAATCCATTGCTGCGCGCCGCAGCATCGCCGCCCACAATCAGCTGTTCGCGCATCAAACGCGCATCTGGAAGCAAGCTCTGTAAACGCAATTTGCGCGCGTAAGTCTCATCCAAAGTTGTTAATAAAGCCGCATGTTGCGCATCAAACACCTTGAGTTTAGCATCGGCTTCTGCCGCCACGGAAGTTTCAAACAACTTTAACCGCATATTGCGATCGCGTTCAATAGCGCCCACCCGATTGGCAACTTCGGCATCAATCCATGTACCTAGAATTTTACGATTCGCCTCTTGCCCTTTGTTAAAAGCGAACAGGCGATTATCAATATCATCCTGCATATACGCCTGGATCAATTGTTGTTTGATTTGCACTTCCTTATCCACTACAGCAGAAATGGCCGTGCGACGCGCCGTGCGCAGGTTCGCAATGATCAGCTCCTCTTCCTCAATTTGCCGTTGTAGCTCAAAAACCTGATCATTCTCACTCAAGAAAGTTAGCAGGGTTTCCTGCGCCGTATCGTACTCCGTTCTGGCGGTCGCCATCTGCACACGGATATCTTCAAAGGGCATGAATGTAGCGTCTCCATAGATAGCATTCACGTAAGCAGCATACGCTTTGGCCCAGGCGTTCGCAATAAGCGCCGCCTTCTCTGGATCGCGGTGAGATACAATGATCTGAATAGTATCGCTGCTTCCGCCACCTTCTATTTCCATGACTTCGCCACGAACAAGTTGCTGGAGAACCGCCGGTTCACGTTCCTCTTCATCTAACTGAGTCTGCAATTCCGCAACGACTTGTTCCGCTACCGCCCCATTGCGCACCATCCCGGCCAGGGTGTTGAGACGCAACTTATTGCGCTCAATCATAGCCGCGGCGCTGAGACTGCCCAGTGACGATAAATCCTCATCCGTCACCGATTGGAAACTAGAACCTAACGAAATATCCGCGCGGCTTCTGAGAGAGACTACACCGGCAACGGCTTCATAGGTGGGGGGCCGCAACAGTCCTAGCGTAAAAGCCACACCGCCCGTTAACACTGCTCCTAAAACGATCAACCACCACCAGCGCAACAATATGTCAATGTAGACTCGCAGATCAATTTCTTCTTCCATAGGACGTTTATCTTCTCCTTATCTTCAAACTGCCCATAACAGGAGAATTCTAACACACCCCGCCAAAGGCGCAATCGGTCAGATCTTCGAATGTCATTAGAAATAGTTACCGCCAATGGACACTCCGCAAAAACGTGGAAAAACTTGAAATTGGCAGGAATTTATCAGGCATCCCCATCAAATGATCAGGCATCTGAAAGGTCATATTGCTTTAATAAGGATGAAATCTTATATTGTAGGGAGGTAGGAGATGCTTTCAAAAAACAATCCTGAGCCACTATATTATCAGTTATCCACACGACTGAGACAGGCCATCGAAAACGGAGAATGGACAACAGGGGATCAACTCCCCTCCGAACGCGCATTGGCGCTTACGTATGGCATCAGCCGGGATACAGCCCGTCGCGCGCTGCAATGCCTGGTAGAGGAAGCCTGGTGCAACCCTGGCAGGGCGCCGGCTCGTTTGTCGCCTCTCAGAAATGAATGCCATGTAGGGTACTTGTCCTGATTGGTTCCAATGCTATACTACCGATGCAGGTAAAGTTGGTTATTGTTCGGTAGAATAGCAAAGGAACCCACGTCGTGTCAGAAAAACCTATCGCTGCGATCATTTTGGCGGCTGGAGAATCCGCCCGCATGGGCGCCCCGAAACAGTTGCTCAACTGGAACGGGCGTCCTCTGATTGTCCACATGGTCGAAATGACCTGGAATGTCGGCTTGACGCCAGTGGTCGTCGTGCTAGGGGCGCATAGTGACCAGATCTTACCGGCGCTGGCTGGCCTGCCGGTACAAATCGTCCAAAACTATCGCTGGCAAGAAGGAATGAGCGCCAGCCTGAATGTGGGGTTGGCCGCCCTCCCCCCGGATGTGGCGGCGGCGCTCATTCTCCCTGTCGATCAACCGCTGCTCACTCCGGGACACCTGCGCGGTCTGATGGCGCAATGGCGGCAAACACACGGCATTGTTGTCTCTGGCGCGCCAGGCGAACGACGCGGCACACCGGCCGTCTTCAGTCGGGAGTTTTTCCCAGAGCTGGCAAGTCTCTCCGGCGACATGGGCGGACGCGCGCTCTTCGATCGTTACGCCCCCCAGCTAAACTATACCCCCGTCCCCAATGCAGAGGTATTTACGGACATAGACACACCCGAAGTCTACACACAACTGCGCGAGGCGGCAGGAACAGCCCGCCCCCCATCCCTTAGCGCCATTCGCGGCGTGATATGTGATATGGACGGCGTGCTGTGGCGGGGCAACACCCCCTTGCCCGGCCTACATGAGTTTTTCACCTGGATGCATGCACGAAATTTGAAATACGTCTTGGTCACCAATAATTCCAGCCGAACCCCGCAGATGTATGTAGAAAAACTGGCCGGTATGGGCATCACCACCACGCCGGAACATGTGCTGACCTCATCACAGGGGGCGGCCGATTACTTGATCACGGTGCAGCCGCCTGACGCGGCAGTCTACGCCATCGGGGGAACGGGGGTGATGGACGCTTTGCGCGCGCGTGGGTTCCAGGTACTCACTGACGATGCAACCGACCAGGCCGACTACGTGGTGGTGGGTTGGGATCAGCAGTTCAGTTGGCGCAAGCTGGCAACCGCTACGCGGCTCATTCGCGCCGGCGCACAATTTATTGCGACCAACCCAGATCGCACCTATCCGACGGAAGAGGGATTGGTGCCCGGCAATGGCGCGCAGGTGGCCGCCCTGGAAGTAGCGACGGGGCAAGCGCCGGTGATGATTGGTAAACCGGAGCCGGTTCTTTATGAGCAGGCGCTCACACGCATGGGCACGACACCGGAAACCACACTGGTCATCGGCGACCGGCTGGATACCGACATTTTGGGCGGCATTCGCCTGGGAATGTCGAGCGCATTGGTGCTTTCGGGCGTATCGGATGCGGAGACGCTGCGCGCATCGCCCATCCGCCCGGATCGCGTTTTTGCCAATCTGCTTGAGTTGGTCCAAGTCTGGCAGGAGGACACCCTATGATTCTGTTCTTTGGAACCCGCGAAGTCAAACAGGATGACCCGGCAGGAATGGCGCAGTTGGCTCGCTGCCCGGCCTGTGGGCAGACGGTAACATTGCAACCCCGCAGCGGTAGGATGTATTTCCACATTTTCTGGCTGCCCATCATCCCCCTGGGGGAGAAGCAGCATTACCTGCAATGCCCCGTATGCCGGACACGTTACGCACACTGGCCGCAATCCAGGGCGACGCAAGCCCAACGGCCCTGATCCCCTATGGGGAATTCCACAAACGTCAGCGAGGTTTTTTTATGTCATTACCTTATCTTTATGATTTAGACCTGCCGACCCTGGAGGCATGGTTGGCCGATTGGGGCGAACCCCGTTATCGCGCCCGGCAAATCTGGGAATGGCTTTACCGGCGTCTTGTCACAGATGTGGACCAGATGACTTCGCTTCCCAAATCGCTGCGCCAACGGCTGACCGAGGCCACCCGCCTGACCGCGCCCCATATCCAGGCCGTCCAAGAATCCCTGGATGGAGAAACTCGCAAAGATTTGCTAGCGCTAGAGGATGGCGAGCAAATTGAAGTGGTGTTGATGCGCTACGCCGACCGACGCAGCGTGTGTGTCTCCACCCAGGTGGGGTGTGCCGTCGGTTGCCAGTTTTGCGCCACCGGTCAGATGGGCTTCCGGCGCAATCTGAGCAGCGGTGAGATTGTGATGCAGGTATTACATTTTGCCCGCCTCTTGGAAGCCCAGGGGCAAAAGTTAACCAATGTGGTCCTGATGGGGATGGGCGAGCCATTTTTGAACTACGAAAACACCCTGGCCGCGCTCCATCGGTTGATTGATTCGCAAGGTTTCCAGATGGGACAGCGTCGCCTCACGGTGAGCACCGCAGGCGTCGCGCCAGGGATCCGCCGCTTCAGTGAAGAAGATACCCAGGTAAACCTGGCAGTCTCGCTCCACGCCGCCACCGATGCCCTGCGTAATATCTTGATGCCCCTCAACCGCCGATACGGATTGGACGAGGTGTTCGCGGCGGTAACGGATTATATTGCCCGTACCAATCGCCGGGTCACATTTGAATGGTCGCTGATTGACGGGGTAAACGATACGCCGGAACAAGCGCTGGCGCTGGCCGCGCGGATTAAAGGGATGCTGGCCCATATCAACCTGATTCCGCTCAACCCCACGCCGGGCTACGCCGGACAACCGTCCACGCCAGAGCACACCACCAATTTTACCGCCATCCTGGACGAACAACACATCCCCTATACCCTGCGACTGCGACGCGGCCTGGACATTCAGGCTGGCTGCGGACAACTGCGCCAAAGTATCAGCCAATCGTAAGGGAATCGTCAGATTCGCGTCAAGTAAAAATGGTTAAAATTTGGTACAGTATAAATGGATACGGAGTCGGGGGCCGTAGACAAAAATGATTCTCCTCCTTCTGATAAACCGGGGGCTAGGGACAGCCCCCGGTTTTGCATGGGCAGAGTTTCAGGGGTATCTCCTGAGAACCACAATCTCACCCCCAACACCCTGGCCGAGTTCTGACAACACTGCTAAAAGACCCTAGAGGCGCACTCACCCTTCAGGGTCTTTTTTGTTGCCGCGCCCTGCCATTTGCCTCATTTCCTATCCGTGATAGACTACACAGCCAGTAAAAACATTGGGGAGTTTAGCATGACGCAAGCCCTTTATCGCAAATGGCGCCCGCAAACGTTTGATGACGTGGTGGGACAGGAACACATTGTCCGCACACTGCGCAACGCGCTGCACGCCGGGCACCTCCACCACGCCTATCTGCTGGCAGGCCCGCGCGGGACCGGCAAGACGACGACGGCCCGGCTCATCGCCAAGGCCGTAAACTGTCTGGCTCCGGTAGGCGAGCGGCCATGCGATCAATGTGAAATTTGCCAGGCCATCACCGCCGGGCGATTGATGGATCTAGTAGAAATTGATGCGGCCTCCAATACCGGCGTGGATAACATCCGCGACCTGTTGGAAAAGGTAGGCTTCCGCCCGGCGCAAGCACAGTACAAAGTCTATGTGGTGGATGAGGTTCACATGCTCTCGACGGCGGCCTTCAACGCCCTGTTGAAAACACTGGAGGAGCCGCCGGAGCATGTCATCTTTGTGCTGGCGACCACCGAGGTGCATAAAATCCCAGAGACGATCCTCTCGCGGTGCCAGCGATTCGAGTTTCGGCGGATTCCACTGGCGCAACTCGTAGGGCGGCTACAGGCTATTGCCGAAGCGGAAAATATCCAGGCCGAGCAGGAAGCGCTCGACTTGATCGCGCGCGCGGCGACGGGCAGCATGCGCGACGCGATCAGCCTGTTCGATCAGATGGCCGCCGGCGGCGATGTCACCGCCGACTACGTGCGGCTTATGCTCGGCGCGGAACGCCGGGAAGTGGTACAATCGTTGCTCCAGGCGTGGTTAGCAGGCGATCTAGGCGCGGGCGTCGCAGTCATCAACCGCGCGGTGGACGGCGGCGCCGACCCACGCCAACTTGCCCGGCAGACGGCGGACTTCCTGCGCGGGTTGTTGCTGATGCGCTTGGGCGCCGGCGAAATGTGGACGGATCCGACGACGGAGGAACGCCCACACTTTCAGGATATGGCCCGCGCTGCCAAGCCGGAACGGCTGGTGGCGGCTATCCGCCTGTTCAGCCAGGTGGCGGCGATCAGCCGCACCGGGTGGCAGCCGCAACTGCCGTTGGAACTGGCGTTTGTCGAAGCGACCCTGACGCCAGCCCCCCCCGCGGCCCCGGCAATCGCGCAGCCGGTCGCCGCGCCGCCGGCCGCCGCGCCATCTGCGGCGCCCGCGCCGGCAGCGCGGCGAGTACGCAGCGTCCAACCGAGCGCGCGCGCGCATACGTCAACCACGGCTGAACGCGCCAAGGAACCGACAACAGCCGTTGAGGTCTCCGGCGCACCGGCTTCTGCCGAAGTATCCCCGGAATTGCTTAGCGCCATTCGAGAGCGATGGCGGCAAATGATGGGGCACATCCAGTCGGTCAAGTTGGCCGCGCTGTCGCGCGACGCCCAAATTGCGGGCGTGGACAGCGCCGGTAAGTTGGTTCTGTTATTTCAACACAGTTTTCATCGGGATAATGTCAATCAGGATGACAACCGGCGGATGTTGGAAACGTTGTTAAGCGAAACCTTCAAACAACCCATCTACGTGCGGTGTATGTTGGAAAAGGAATGGGAGACACAGTCCAAAAAGGCAGCGGCCCCGCCCCCCACGGACGCCGGCCAACCGGCGGCGCGCTCTCGCACAACAACGCCGCCTGAACCGCCGCCGCCCCCCGACGATGAGTTGGTGCGCCGTGCTCAGGAAGAGCTGGGCGCAGTTCCTAAATTCAGCGAGTGAAGTTTTTTGTCAGCAGATTAAGCAGATTTCAAAGAACTTTGGACTTGAGACTTTGGACTATTTTTGGAGGATGAAGCAATGAGTAAAGGTGGCAAGATGAGAAAGGGCGCGTTTGGCCCCGGTGGCGGCAGTCCACGGATGAATCCCAATGATCTGATGCGCCAGGTACAAAAGATGCAGGAAGAAATGGCGCGTGTCCAGGAAGAGACTACGCAGCAAAGCATCACGGTCTCAGCCGGCGGCGGAATGGTGGAGGTCATCATCACAGGCGGGTTGGAAGTGCAAAGCATCAAGATCAAGCCAGAAGTAGTAGACCCGGACGATGTCGAGATGTTACAAGACCTTATCCTGGCTGCCGTTAACGAGGCGATACAAAAAGGACAGGCGTTGATGGAAAACCAGATGTCGGCGCTCACTGGCGGATTGAACATTCCGGGGTTACTGTAATTCTATGGGCAACGCTGCCGTCCCGCCCTCCGTTACCACCCTGATCGAAACGCTCGCGGAGCTTCCGGGCATTGGGCCTAAAAGCGCCTCGCGCCTGGCCTTTTACCTCTTGCGGGGCAAGTCGGATCTGGCGCTGCGCATTGGCGACGCACTCAAGAGCTTGGTGGAACACACCCGCTTCTGCTCGGTGTGCCACAATGTCACGGAAGCCGATCCCTGTCCCATTTGCGCGGATCCCCAACGCGACCACAGTCTGGTCTGCGTGGTAGAGGAGCCAATGGATTTATTGGCCCTGGAGCGGACCGAGCAATATCGCGGCGACTACCACGTGTTGCACGGGGCGCTTTCGCCCCTGGAAGGCATCTTTGCGGAGGACTTGCGCATTGCCGAACTGGAAACACGCATTCGGCGGAGCCAGGCGGAGGGACAGCGCAATATCCGCGAGGTTATCCTGGCAACCAATCCCACCGGCGAAGGGGATTACACAGCCGCCTACCTCATCCAACGATTGAAACCGTTGGAGGTGCGGGTGACGCGCCTGGGACGCGGCCTGCCGATGGGCGGTGATTTGGAGTATGCTGACGCTATCACATTGACCCGCGCGCTGGAAGCCCGGCAGGAAATGTAGATGCGCAATCAATGGGAATTGGACACCCGCCGTGGGTGGATTGTGGGGTTGGGGATCGTCATAGTCTTGCTGGCGACCACAGTGATGCTGCTGGTGTGGAACGTGACCCGCCCGGTCTCAATCTGGACGTTTGTGATGGGCGTGACCGCCGTGGGAGCGTTAGGTTTTGCTATCTATCTGATCGCGCAACTTTGGGGACTCATTAATGCGTCCTACGAAATGGACCGCAATGCCGTCGTCATTCACTGGGGCCCCATCCACTATCAAATCCCGATGGCTTCGGTGCGCGCCGTTTTCTCCGGGGCGGAGGTGAAATCCCTGCGCATGAGGTTTGGGCTGCGCTGGCCGGGATATTACGTGGGCTTCGGAGAAGATAAAGACATCGGCCCTATCCTTTTTTACGCAACACGGCCCCTGGCGCAACAGGTGATTGTGCGCACGGAAGGAATGGCCTATGCCATTTCCCCCCACGATCTGGCGGAGTTTTTGCAAGCGTTTAAAGAGCGCTTAGAAATGGGACCGACGCAGGAAATTGAGGAAGTCTCCCAACATCCCAGTTTTCTGGATTGGGAGATTTGGCATGATCGGATGGGGATGCCCTCTCTAACCGGCAGTCTACTCTGGCTCATCCTCCTGGTGGGGTTATTGTGCTGGCGCTACCCCTATCTGCCTGCCGAAATTGCGTTGCGTTTTACGCCAAACGGGGAGCCGCTGCTGCGTGCGCCGGCATCGCGCATTTTTTACTTTGCGTTGATGGGGGTAAGCCTGTGGGCGATCAATGGCGGACTGGGGCTGTTACTGTACCGACGCGCGCGCATCGCGGCCTATTTCCTTTGGGGAGGGCTGTTAGCCGTGCTGAGCGGGCTGTGGATTGCCGTCATCACCGTATTGTTACGTCAATAATTCATTATGATCCGTTTAGCCGCTTTCGATTTAGATGGCACGCTGATGGGCGCCGATCAGCAGATTCGCCCGCGCGTACAAGAAGCGGTAAGGCAAGCTCTGGCGCGCGGGGTGATCGTCACGCTGGCGACAGGGCGGATGTTTTCTGGTGCCGCGCCATTTGCGCAACAACTTAACATCACAGCGCCGTTGATCTGTTACCAGGGTGGCTGGATTCAGGCGCTAGGCGGCGAAGTGCTGCACCGTGTCACGCTCCCCACCCCGGTGGCGGCGGCAGCGGTGCAGTTGGCAGATGCGCGAGGTTGGCATACCGTCCTCTATGCGGATGGGCGGCTTTACATCCAATCGTGGGCCTACCCGGTATCTTTCTACGCAGGGTTGTTGGGCGAAGACATCATCGTCAACGTCCCCTGGGAAGAAATTCTAGCGCGCCATACGGTGGACAAAGTCTTGTTTGTGGCCGAGCCGGAACACATCCCCGCGATGACGCTCGTCCTCAATCAACAGTTTGCCCCCCAGTCGGAAGTGGTGCAATCCCATAAATTTTTCGTTGAAATCGTACCGCAGGGCGTAAACAAAGGGCGCGCGCTGGAATGGCTGGCGCGGCATCTGGGAATTCCGCAGGAGGAGACGCTGTCCGCCGGCGATCAGCAAAACGACCTGTCAATGGTGCAATGGGCCGGTGTCGGAGTAGCGATGGGCAACGCGATTCCGGAAGTCCTCCACGCAGCCAACTGGGTCGCACCGCCCGTCACCGAGGATGGCGCCGCAGTGTTGTTAGAAAAGTTTGTGTTGCACGAGGTTGCCGGGTGAACGCACCGCTCTTGCCCGTCCGCAGTTCAGAAGCTATTGCTCACGCAGTCACAGCGCTGCGGGCCGGAGAGCTGATCATCATTCCCACCGATACCATCTATGGCCTGGCCACCCTGCCGGAGAATACAGAAGCCATTGAACGGCTATACGCCATTCGCCAGCGCGCCAGCGAGCCGGCCTTCCCGCTGGTGTTGGCCGAGAATAAATCTATGTATACGCTGGCGCGTGTCAATCAAGCGGCGGCGCGGCTGGCGCAGCGTTTTTGGCCGGGCGCTTTGACCATACTACTCCCCCCGGGCAGCGATCTATCTACCGCGCAGCGCGCCATGCCTATCGCTCTGCGGATGCCAAATTATCCCGCACTGCATCCATTATTGAGGGCCGTGGGGGATGTATTGTTCGTCAGCGGAGCCACCTGTTCCGGGTATCCACCGGCTATCACCGCGCAGGAAGCCGCCGATTATTTTAGTGAGCAGGTCGCGATCATCCTGGACGGTGGCCCAACGCCCTTCGGCATCCCCTCCACCATTGTGGATTGTACACAATCACCGCCACTGCTTGTGCGGCGCGGCGCCATCCCGGAGGAAAAAATCTGGGCGACGCTGGCCCCCCAATTTGTAAAATTCTCCTGATCCACCCCATGCACAGTCGGACTCGCTTTCGGTTCCTCGTGTTACTCGCATTGCTCCTGGCGACCGGTCTACGTTTCTACCGGCTGGACGCGCAATCCTTCTGGAACGACGAAGGCAACACCGCGCGGCTGGTCGAACGTCCCGTCCCCCTGATTATTGCGGGCGCGGCCGGCGACATCCACCCGCCCGGCTACTATCTGCTGCTGCACGGCTGGCGCAGTCTCGCCGGCGAGAGTGAATTCGCCTTGCGCGCGTACTCGGCGCTGTGCGGCGTGTTGACGGTAGCGGCGGCCGCAGCGGTCGGGCGACGCGCCGGCGGCTGGCTGACGGCGTTGAGTGCGGCATTGCTTGTGGCGATACATCCGTTGTCCGTCTATTACAGCCAGGAGGCGCGGATGTACGCGCAGTTGGGACTGGTTTCGGCGTTGACGCTCTTTCTGGGGGTAAAATTGGTCAAACGTCAAACGTCAAACGTCAAGCGTCAGGCTTTATACTTTATGGATGATTTTTTATTGGCGTTGTGTATTGCGGCGGGACTGTATACGCAGTATGCCTATGTCTTTGCGTTGTTCGGCCTGAACGTAGCGTTCGGTCTATATTGGCTGATTTCACGTCCACGAAATTGGCCGCTGTTGGGGCATTGGGTTGGAACACACGCGCTCGGTGGGTTGCTCTTCGCGCCGTGGGCGCCGATTGCCCTACGGGCGAGCAGTTGGCGTCCGCCCGACTTGGATCAGGGGCAGGCGTTGCACGCGCTGGCGCGCACGCTGCTAGGAGGGATCACGCTTCCGACAGACAAAGGAGCATACCTGATACCGATTGCGGGCGCGCTCCTGCTTTGGGCGCTGTTGACTCGCCCCAAAAATGCTTTCGTCAAATGGGCTGCCCTGGGCATGGCGCTCGTCCCGGCGGCTCTCATCTTCGCGTTAGGTGTCTACCGCCCGGCCTACCTCAAATTCCTCAACGTATCGGTCGCGCCGCTGGCCGTGTGCCTGGCGTTGCCGTTGGGAAGGACAAGGAGAGGGGGAGAGGGGGAGAGGGGGAGACAAGGGGACAAGGTGACAAGGAGGCAAGAAGTCTCCCGGTTTCCTGTTTCCTACTTCCTATTTCCTATTTCTTTTTGTCTGTTCCTGGCCTTACTCCCCGCCCAAATCACCGCCTTGCGCCATCTGTATACCGACCCGGCCTACGCGCGCGACGATTATCGCGGCCTCGCGGCGCAGATTACGGCGGAAAGCCGGCCCGGCGACGCGGTGCTGCTCAGCGCGCCGAATCAGTGGGAAGTGTTCACTTACTACTATCGCGGCCCGGCGCCGGTCTATCCCGCGCCCTACCATCCCGCCGACGGGGAAGCGTCGGCCTGGGTTTCAGACACGTTGAGACCACACACGCGCCTGTTTGCCGTCTTCTGGGGCGATGGTGAATCCGACCCCACCCGCGCCGTGGAAATCGCGCTGGCGCAGCAGGCTTACAAAGCAACCGAGCAATGGTGGGGGGATTTGCGCTTTGCGCGTTATGGTCTTGCGGCACAGGATGTCGCCACGACCACGGTGGATGTCATCCTGGGAAATGCAATTCGACTAAACGGTTTTGCTATCCCGCCGCGCATTTATGCACCCGGCGACATCGTGCCGGTGCTGGTGGAATGGCAGGCCGTCACGCCCATACCTCAACGCTACAAGGTCTTCCTGCATGGTGTAGATGCTGCCGGGCAACTGGTGATGCAAAACGACATGGAACCGCTAACCGGCTCCGCGCCCACCGACCGCTGGCAGCCCGGCAGTCCCCTGACCGACCGGTATGGCCTGTATCTTCCGTCTAACATCCCAGCGGGGACTTACACCCTGCTCATCGGGATGTACGACTATTCCGGCGCGCGCCTGCTCATCACGCAGGACGGGCAGGCGGTAGGAGATGCGCTGAGTCTGGGGGAAGTACGAGTGGCGAATAGCGAATAGCGAATGGCGGATCAGCGGATCGGCGGATCAGCGGATCAGCGGATCGGCGTGTCAACAGCTAAAATTCAGCACTCAGCACTCAGCACTCAGTCCTCAGCACTCAGCACTCAGTCCTCAGCACTCAGTCCTCACTCACCACAATGACGGCCGGCACACGGGTCAGGGAGTCAATTTGGGGGCCACCTTGCACCCACAGGCCGGAGGAGGTGCCGCCGTCGAGGTTCAGGGCCGTGTCAATTTCCATGTCCGACTCGGTGAGCCACACCGCCAGCGTGTGCAGGCTGAAGTAGCCGCGTGGCGCGACCAGCAGCAGGATGCGTCCCCAGCGATCTTGCGCGATGACGGTACGGCGCGCTGTTCGCCCATCGTCGGCGTCGGCGGGGAAGCCCATCACCCCGCCGGGTTTGACCAGCACCGGAAAGCATTGCACGGCCTCGCGCAGCGCCTCGGTCGGGTCGTAGGGCCAGGCGCGCAGCCAGCGCACGGTGGGAATCCCCGCGCCGGTCACGGCGAACATCCCGGCGTAATCCTCGTAAGAAGCGCCGTAGCGTTCGCCATTGCTGACAAGCAGCCCCGTCGCCAGATAGTCCTCCGTGAAATACCCGGCATTTACCACCAGCCGCGTCCCACCCTGCTGCGCCCACGCGCTGACGGGCTGCGCCTGCCCCGGCGTGTACCATACCTGGAAGCGCGCCTTAGCATCCAGCCGCACTATCGTCACCCGCTCCGTGTTGGCTTCTAACGGCACGTTGAGACTGCGCACTTCCATCCCCTCGCCGACGCGCTGCCAGCCGGTGTCCGGCGGCTCCGGCGTGGTGGTAGGACGCGGCGTCGGGGTGGCGGTGGCGGCGGGCGTGGGCGTGAGGGTTGGCGTCGGCGTCAACGTCGGCGTGGGCGTCGGGCGCGGCGTCATCCCTGGGGCGACACACGCCAGCGTCAACAGAGAACAAATCAGGATGAGAATTCCGATAGATTGCCTGCTCATAACGGTCATCATACCGCAAATTTGAGATTTGATGGCAATGCCAACACTTTCCGATTGCTTGACAACCACCCCGGTTGTGGCATAATTTTTAGTGTAAAGGCATTGATGGAGACGAGTAGGCGTGAGAGGAAGCCGCAGCGAGTCCGGGAAGGTGAGAGCCGGGCGCCGAACCTCATACCCAAAATCCCTCCGGAGCCGCCCACTGAACGACAAAGTAAGTGGCGCCGGGATTGCGTCCGTTACCAACGCACGGTGGTTATGGCCGCCGACCGAGCGGGTTTGCGCCGCGTGTGGGGCGTGAATCAAGCAGGGTGGTACCGCGAGAGCGACTGAAAAGCGCTCCCGTCCCTGTAGGGGGATGGGAGCGCTTTTGTGTTGAGAGAACGTTTACAAAGTATCGAGAGGGAACAAGCCCAGGTCTGGAATACGCTCGAAATGCGCCCGATTGCGGGTTAGGAGCGGCAAGTCATAGGCCACACAAATGCCGGCAATCAGGATGTCCGGGAGACTGATCAGCTGACCTTGAGAGGCCAAATGACGATACACTTGTGCCGCTTCACTTGCCTCGCGAGCTTCGAGTGAAAGTATGACCGTTTTGGTAAGAAGCTGTCCGAACAACTCCGCTTGCTTTTCGGAAAAAGTTGGTACACTTAAAATCTCATAGATAGTGATAGGGGTAATTCCAACAGGAAAGCGCCGCATAGCATTGCGCAATATCTGGTTACGCTTCCGCAAAAAATCTATGACAATATCCGTATCTATGACCAGTCGCGCGGTTTCCATGATGCCCACATTGCTTCCCGATTCTGATAAAAGGCTTCTTCATCTTCTGGCCCCCAGATTCCGTAAAGTTCATCCAGAATTTCTTCCAAAGCCTTGTCTGGGACTTCCGTCGGCATGGATACAGGTTTTAGAGATACACGATCCCCAGGCCGCAGTCCCAGGCGCAACAAAGTCTCTCTAGGTACGACCAAATCTATTCCTTGAAACATCAACACCATCTCGGCCATGGCTCACCTCCACTTTAAGCATAATCGAAAAATGCCGAGTTAACAAGAATGGGGCAGAACAGCCCCCATGTCGAAGTAAAATATCAATTGAACAAGAGAATTATATCACGGGTAAGGAGAAAAATCATGTTCAAACCAGTACCAACCCAAGCTGATTTTATCGCGCAGGAACACGAAGTGCTGAAATTCTGGGAGAAAACCCAGGCTTTTCGCAAACTGAACGCGCTGCGAGAAGGCGCGCCGCATTGGGCTTTCATTGACGGCCCCATCACGGCGAACAACCCGATGGGCGTCCATCACGGCTGGGGTCGCTCCTACAAAGACCTCTGGCAGCGCTATTGGGCGATGCGTGGCTATCAGGAACGCTACCAGAACGGCTTCGACTGCCAGGGCCTCTGGGTGGAAGTAGAAGTCGAGAAGGAGAAGGGCTTCAAATCCAAGCGCGACATCGAGAGCCACGGCCTCGCGCCGTTTGTGCTGGAGTGCAAGGCGCGCGTGCTGCGGCAGGCCGCCCGGCAGACCGAGCAATCCATCCGCCTGGGCTATTGGATGGACTGGAACAGCCCCGCCGCGCTACGGATGCTGGCCGACAAGCTGCTGGACGACCCAGCGCAGAAAGTCACGGTGGATGGCCCCAACGGCCCGGTCACGGACAGCGCCGAACGGTTGGTGGGCCGCCTGGGTGCGCCGGAACTCGGCGGGTCGTACTTCACCTTCGCTACCGAGAACAACTACACCATCTGGACGTTCATCAAGAAGGTGTGGCAGAAAGGCTGGCTCTACAAAGGCCACGACGTGATGCCCTGGTGCCCGCGCTGCGAGACCGGCCTCAGCCAGCACGAGATCGTCACCGACGGCTACCGCGAGTTGACCCACGACGCCCCCGTCGTGCGCTTCCCCCTGCGCGGACGGGAGAATGAGGCGCTGCTGGTCTGGACGACGACGCCGTGGACGCTCACCAGCAACGTCGCCGCCGCCGTGGGGCCGGAGCTGACTTACGTGAAGGTGCAGGCCGCCGACGGCTGGACGTACTACCTCGCCAAAGGCACGCTCAAGGCCGTCGTCAAGGGCAAATTCGAAGTGCTGAGCGAACTCAAAGGGACGGAACTGCTCGGTTGGGAATACGACGGCCCCTTCGACGAGCTGCCGGCCGTGCAAAAGATGAACGTCCCCGCGTTCCACCGCGTCATCCCCTGGGACGCCGTCGGCGAGGAGGAAGGCACGGGCATCGTCCACATCGCGCCGGGCTGTGGCGCGGAGGACTTCGTGCTGGGCAAAGAGTTCGGGTTGCCCGCGCTCGCGCCGCTGGCCGAGGATGGCGCGTTCCTCGAAGGCTTCGGCTGGCTCACCGGGCGCGACGTTCACGATGTGGCTCACGACATCTTCCACAATCTTGAGGAAAAAGACCGGCGCTATCGCGTGGACAGCTACACGCACCGCTACCCCGTCTGCTGGCGCTGCGACACGCCGCTGGTCTTCCGGCTGGTGGACGAGTGGTTCATCCACATGGGGCCGCTTTACGACAAGCCGCGCGAGGAAGTCACGGCAGAAGAGAAGGCCGCCAGCCTGCGCTACCAGATCATGGACGTGGTGGATCAGATTCAGTGGATTCCCGAATTCGGCTACGCCCGCGAGATGGACTGGCTGCGCAACATGCACGACTGGATGATCTCCAAGAAGCGCTACTGGGGATTGGCCCTGCCCATCTGGGTCTGCGACAACCAGGACTGCGATCACTTCGAGGTGCTTGGCGACGAGGACGAATTGCGCGCGCGCGCCGTCGCCGGCTGGGACGAATTTGAGGGGCACACGCCGCACCGCCCTTACGTGGACGCGGTCAAGATCGCCTGCCCCAAGTGCGGCGGCGCGATGACGCGCATCGAGGACGTCGGCAATCCGTGGCTGGATGCGGGAAGCGTGGCCTACTCCACCACGCAATACCGCACCCACCGGGAGTATTGGGCGCAGTGGGTGCCGGCCGAATGGATCAGCGAATCGTTCCCCGGCCAGTTCCGCAACTGGTTCTACAGCCTGATCACGATGAGCACGGTCTTCGAGCAGATGCCGCCGACGAAAATCGTCCACGGCTACTCCACCTGCCTGGCGGAAGACGGCCGCCAGATGCATAAATCGTGGGGCAACGCCATCTGGTTCGATGACGCCGCCGAGCAGATGGGCGTGGACACGATGCGCTGGCTTTTCCTGAACCAACCGCTCGACCAAAACCTGCTGTTCGGCTACCACCGGGCGGACGAAACGCGCCGCCGCTTCATCATCCCCCTGTGGAACAGCTACGCCTTCTTCGTCACCTACGCCAACATTGACGGGTGGGCGCCGCCCGCCGACCTGCTGTGCCATCCGGCCCGGCTGGAAGACGGCGCGTGGACGCTGGACGCGCCCTGGGTGGGCGCCGCCGCGCCGACGGTGATGGATCGCTGGATCGTCGCCCGCCTGCGCGAGACGGTGGCCGCAATGGCGAAAGGCTACGAAACCTACATCCCGGTGGACATCGCCGCGCCCGCCGAAGCGTTCCTGGACGACCTGAGCAACTGGTTCATCCGCCGCAGCCGCCGCCGGTTCTGGGCCGCGCGCGGCGCCAGCGCCAGCTCCGACGCCGACAAAGAAGCCGCCTACCAGACGCTCTACGTCGTCCTGGTGACGTTTGCCAAGCTGCTGGCCCCGGTGCTGCCGTTTATGACCGAGACGATGTATCAGAATCTCGTGCGCGAGACAGACGCCGCCGCGCCGGAGAGCATCCACCACTGCCTGCTGCCGCTCGCTGCGCCGCTGAACGCGGACGAAGCGACGCTGGTGGAAGCGATGGCCGCCGTGCGGCAGGCCGCGACGCTCGGCCACTCGATCCGCGCTACGGCCAACGTCAAGGTGCGCCAACCGCTGGCCCGCGCCCTCATTGCCGCCGACCCCCGCCGCCGCGAGGAACTCACGCAGTTGCTCGACGTGCTGGCCGATGAGTTGAACGTGAAGGAGATCGCGTTCGTGTCCGAAGAGGGCGAGCTGGTGGAGTACAAACTGCTGCCGCTCAACCGCGTGCTCGGCCCCAAGTTCGGGCAGCGCTTCCCGCTCATCCGCAAGGCGCTGGATGGGCTGAACACCGCGCGCGCTGTCGCGCAACTGCACGCCGGGCAGCCCCTCACGCTGGCCCTGGCCGATGGCAGTGAGGCGGAACTCGCGCCCGACGAGGTGCTCGTGCAGAGCCATTCCCGCGAAGGCTACGGCGTCGCCGGAGAAGGCGGGTTGGTCGTCGCGCTGGACACCGTCGTGACGCCGGAGCTGGAGCAGGAAGGGCTGGCCCGCGAAGTGGTGCGCCGCGTGCAGGACTTGCGCAAGCAAGCCGACTACCAGCTCACCGACCGCATCCGCGTGGAATACCGGGCAGAAGGTAAGCTGGCGGCGGCCATCGCCGCCCAGTCCGCCGCCATCGCCGCCGAGGTGCTGGCTGACGAGATCGCGGCAGTCGCGGAACCGTCCGGCGACAAAGTCGCCGCAGCAGACATTGATGGAGAGGTGATGTTCCTGGCGGTCAACCGGCTATAAAACTGGTCTACAAACCATTCTAAATACGCAAAACGTGAAACGTGAAACGTGATGACTTCCCTGTAGAAGTCTCACGTTTCACGTTTCACGTTTTATTAGCCAAGCATGAAATTGGCTTTCCCCCAGTCGAGACTATAATTTGCTTTTATTTGGAGGCTACGGTATGATGGCAATGGTAAACATTTTTGTAGACAGCACCTCTGACCTCAGCCCCGAACTGGTGGCGCGGTATCATCTGAAAGTGATTCCCCTGATTGTTCATTTGAATGGCAAAAGCTATCGTGATGGAATTGACCTGTTGCCCAAACAACTCTTCGCCCTGATCAATGGCACGCTACCGACTACATCGGCCCCCCTTATCGGTGACTTTGTCAAGGCATTTGCCAGCCACCAGCACGGCATCTTCCTCGGCATCTCGTCCCAACTCTCCGGCACCGTCAACAATGCGCGGCTGGCGCTGGAAGCGAACCCGGAAAGCCGCGTCCGCGTGATTGATTCCCTGACGCTCTCGTCGGCCATTGGCTTGCTCGCGCTCAAAGCGGCGGATTTGCGCGACGCCGGCGCCGATGTCGCCGAAATTCAAGCTGCCATCGAGGGCGAGCGCGCCAACGTGCGGATGTCCTTCGCGCTGGAAACGATGCGGTATCTTTACATGGGCGGGCGCTGCACGGCGCTGCAAAGCCTGGCGGCGAGCGTGCTGAAAATCCGCCCCATCATCGCCGGGATGCCCGACGGCACGCTGGGCCTCAAGGCCAAAATCCGGGGCAACCGCGCGCGCGCCCTCGATGCGCTGCTTCAGGACTTCGAGGAAGCGCTGCCCAACGTAGACCTGCGGCGCATCTTCGTCACCCACGCCGCCGCCGCCGATGACGCGGCCTACCTGGCCGACAAACTCGCCGCCATGGCTCCCATCCAGGAAATTCACGTCACGATGGCCGGCGCGGTCGTTTCCAGTCATTGCGGGCCTGGAACTATCGGGATTTTGTATTTGACGAAGGGTTAGGAGTTAGGAGTTAGGAGTTAGGGATTAGGAGCTAGGAGAAGTCCACGCCTCACTCATTACTCATTACTCATTACTTATTTCTGATTTCCGATCACAAATTTCTAATCACCAAAACAGGAGATGATTATGGGAGAAAAACTGGAACAACTTAAGACACATTTGTATCGTCCATTGGATCTGAACTACGCGGCAGCGGTGCTGGGCTGGGATCAGCAAGTCTTCATGCCGCCGCAGGGGACGGAGGCGCGCGCCAATCAACTGGCGACCCTGAGCGGGATGGCGCACGAGATTTTCACGTCGGAGAAGACGGCCCGCTTGCTGGAGGCCGCCGAGGGCGAAGTCGCCGGGCTGGATTACGACAGCGACGAGGCCAGCCTGGTGCGCGTGACCCGTCGCAATTTCGACCTTCAGACCAAAATTCCAACCGAACTGGTCGTCCGCCACAGCCAGGCGACCTCCAAAGGCTTCACGGCCTGGCAGCAGGCGCGCGCGGCCAGCGACTACGCGCAGTTTCAGGACAATCTGGCCGAGATCATGGACATCAGCCGGGAACGCGCGGAGTATTTGGGCTACGTAGACCATCCCTACGACGCGCTGCTCAACCAGTTTGAGACCGGGATGAAGGCGGCGCAGGTGGAAACGCTGTTCACGGCGTTGAAGACCGGGTTGGCGCCGCTGGTGCAGGCGATTGCCGCCGCCGATCCGATTGATGAGAGTTTCCTCGAAAAGCGGGAGTACGATCTGGAGCGGCAGTGGGACTTCACGATGCTGTTGCTGCGCGACATGGGCTACGATTTCCAACGCGGACGGCAGGATAAGGCGCCCCACCCCTTCACCACCAACTTCTCTTCGCAAGACGTGCGCGTCACCACCCGGCTGATTAAAAATCGCCCACACTCGGCCTTCTTCAGCAGCCTGCACGAGGGTGGCCACGCGCTCTACGAGCAGGGCAGCCCGCAGAAGTTCGACCGCACCCCCCTGGCCGGCGGCGCGACGCTGGGTCTGCACGAGTCGCAATCGCGGATGTGGGAGAATCAAGTGGGGCGCAGCATCCCCTTCTGGGAGCACTACTTCCCGATTATGCGCGCCTTCTTCCCGGAGCAGTTGGCGGATGTGGCTTTCGAGCCGTTCTATCGCGCCATCAACGTCGTCAAACCCGACCTCATCCGCGTGGAGGCCGACGAAGTGACCTACAACATGCACATCTTCGTCCGCTTCGAGCTGGAGAAAGACTTGCTCACGGGCGCGCTCAAGGTGGCGGACGTGCCGGAGGCTTGGAACGCGAAATACCGGGAGTATCTCGGCATCACCCCGCCGGACGACGCGCAGGGATGTTTGCAGGACGTTCACTGGTCAAGCGGCCTGGTCGGGTATTTCCCCACCTACACCCTGGGCAACCTGATCGCGGCGCAGCTCTACGCACAGGCGCAACAAGACCTCCCCGGCCTGGAGGCCGGCTTCGCCCGCGCCGAGTTTGCCCCGTTGCTCAACTGGACGCGCGAGAAGATTCACCACCACGGGACCAAATTTACCGCCCCCGAGCTGCTGCAACGCGAACTCGGCCAGGAAATCTCCGCCCAACCGCTGCTGGATTATCTATGGGCGCGGTATGGGGCGATTTATCATCTCAAGTAATCAGTAAAAAGTAATGAGTAATGAGTAATACGAGATATTACTCATTACTCATTTCCCATTACGCCTTACCCATCTCCATCATGGGAAAACCCTCTGGTCAAGTAGGGACTATTCTTACTTGGACTTCTGCCATTCCACGTTTATACTCAGACATACTGTTTACGGAATACGCAATACGCAATACGCAATACGGAATACGGAATACGGAGACCTTTCATGTCCACCTACGACGAAGCGCACGAGATTTTTGACCAACTGACCGCCTGGCGGCGCGATTTCCACATGCATCCGGAGCCGGGACTGGAGGAACGTCGTTCGGCGCGCATCATCGCGGAGACGTTGCGCAGTCTGGGCTACGCCGTGCAGGAAGGCGTCGGGCAGACCGGCGTGGTCGGCCTGCTGGAAAACGGCCCCGGCCCCGTCGTCCTGAGCCGCGTGGACATGGACGCGCTGCCCATCCAGGAAGAGACCGGCCTGCCGTTTGCATCGCAAATCCCCGGCATGATGCACGCCTGCGGCCACGACGCGCACATGGCGATCGGTCTGGGGGTGGCGACGGTGATGGCGCAGCGCCGCGACGCCTGGCAGGGAACGCTCAAGTTGATCTTCCAACCGGGCGAAGAAAGCGCGGACGGCGCAGCGCTGATGATCAAAGATGGCGTGCTGGAA
>Ga0116144_10001079_pt1 | contig 34344 bp, 27 predicted proteins | sample AD_UKC035_MetaG_FD_89746 | JGI IMG/M metagenome (GOLD analysis project Ga0116144, IMG submission 89746) | Active sludge microbial communities of municipal wastewater-treating anaerobic digesters from USA - AD_UKC035_MetaG | ecosystem: Engineered > Bioreactor > Anaerobic > Digestate | place: USA...
AGGATGTTCACAAAGGAATTGGGAAAGAACTATGTGGACTACCTGAATGAGGTAAGGATAGAAAAGGCGAAGGAGTACCTGAAGGACTCCAACTGCAAGACGTATGAAATAGCAGAGCTTGTGGGGATCAAAGATGCGCATTACTTCTCAAAGCTCTTCAAGAAATATACAGGTGTGACCCCTTCAGAATACAGGTACGGAAGTTAGCAATATTACTTAAATAAGAATCTATGTATAGCCTCGTATCGGTATGTAAAAATTGATGGCTCTAATTCACTGAACCTAAGAAAAGTCTAACGCTGTCAATGGTCATCCGTGACCGTGACAGCTTGCTCGGCGTCCATGCCTCGCATACGACTGTTTCTAAGGTTTAGCTCATAAGAGTCATGTACAATTTTTACATAAGTATACTCGGTTTATACATAGATTCTTATTTAGTAGTTTAATATGATATGCTTGCGAACTAACAAAGCAATATATCTCGATTCGTACGATATGAGCCGGGATATATTGCTTTTTACGTCTTTTAGTGGAAAATGTTGCACTTTTGTTTTGAACAACATAGTAAAACAAATTCACAAGATGCTCCATTTAATGGAGAGCTGCCGCAGTATATTATTGGGGTATGAAGTTAAACCCGACAGGATCTGAAATAGAGGAGGGGTATTCCTGTGGCTGAAATGCAAAGGGCTTCGGGCACCGAGATAACGACTGTGAGAAGGCAAAAACCTGCCTTGCTTAAAGAACTGGCAAAGAATAAGGTGTTGTACCTTATGCTGCTTCCCGGCCTGCTGGTGCTGCTGGTCAATAATTACCTTCCGATGTTTGGCATTGTTATAGCCTTCAAGGATTACAACTATGCAAAAGGCTTCTGGAAAAGCGACTGGGTAGGGTTCAACAATTTTGAATATCTTTTCAACTCAAAAGCGGCTTTCCTGATAACAAGAAACACAATTCTGTACAATGTTGCATTCATAGTAATAGCAGCAACTGTTGCCGTTGTACTTGCCATTATCTTCAACGAACTCCTGAACAGGCGCATATCCAAGTTCTACCAGAGTGTGATGTTTCTGCCATACTTCTTTTCATGGGTTGTGATAAGCTATCTGGTGTTTGCCCTCTTAAGCTCAGACATGGGGTTTGTCAACAAGATTCTTATCAGTAACGGTATGCAGCCTGTTGAATGGTATGTAGACCCAAGATTCTGGCCTTTGATAATTATACTGGTAAATACGTGGAAATGGACAGGATACGACAGCATAATCTATCTGGCTGCAATCATCGGCTTTGACAAATCCTTGTATGAAGCGGCGGCAGTTGACGGCGCTTCCAGATTCCAGCAGATAACCAAAGTGATGGTTCCCATGCTTATGCCGGTAATTACCGTATTAACACTGATAAAAGTAGGAAGGATTTTCTTCACTGACTTCGGATTGTTCTTCAATATACCCAGGAACAGCGGCCCGCTGTATGATGTGACCAATGTTATAGAAACATATGTATTCAGGGCGCTCAGGCAGACCGGAGACATAGGGATGGCATCGGCAGCCGGGTTCTATCAGGCAGTAGTAGGATTCATAGTAGTGATGACCGCAAACTATATTGTAAGAAAAATCGACAAAGACAGTTCTTTGTTTTAAGGAGGCGTGAGAGTTGAGGGATTTCATAAAAATCAACCGGAAAGCTGACATAGCGCTCAATATTGTAATGATACTCTGTACAATAGCCTGTGTACTTCCGCTTTTAATTGTTTTCTCCGCTTCCATAACTGATGAGAAGACGGTTACCATGTACGGCTACAGCCTTTTTCCCAGAAACCTGAGCCTGGAAGCCTACAAGTATATTTACAAGGATATAATGGTAATTCTGAGGGCTTATGGAGTGACTGTATTTGTTACTGTGGTGGGCAGTGCATTAAGCCTTGTTACCATAGCTTTGTACGCATATCCGATATCCAGAAAAGACTTTAAATACAGGAATGTTTTTACATTTATAGTTTTTCTTACGATGCTGTTCAACGGAGGCCTTGTTCCCTGGTATATGGTATATGTGAATGTCCTCCATATAGATGACACTATAATGGCACTTATACTGCCCTACCTGATGACCCCCCTTTATGTGCTGATTATGAGGACCTTCTTCATGACTACCATACCGGACGGAATAATCGAAGCTGCAAGGATTGACGGAGCCGGTGAGTTCCAGACCTTTGTATGGATAGTGCTTCCTCTTGCCAAACCTGTATTGGCGACAATAGGGCTTTTTAATATACTCACTTATTGGAACGACTGGTATGCACCACTGCTCTTCATAAACAATGAGAAGCTTTTCAACCTTCAATACCTGATGTACAGGGTGGATAAAGCGATAATATACCTTTCAAATAATGCAGGCTCTATAAACAATGCAACCCAGATCATGGCGAACCTGCCGTCTCAGACAGCAAGAATGGCTATGGCTGTAGTTGCAATAGGCCCCATAATATTGGCCTACCCCTTCTTCCAGAAGTATTTTGTAGAAGGCCTGACCATCGGATCAATCAAGGGTTAATCATAAGGGCTTATGCCTTAACAGGCAAGCATATAAAAATTTATTAAAGGGGAGAAGAGTATGTTTAAAACCGGAAAACTTCTATGTCTTACACTGGTGCTGGTATTTGCGCTGGCCAGCCTAACAGGCTGTGCAAAGCCGGCTGCGGCTCCTGCACCTGAACCGGCGGAAGCGGGTTCGGGAACTACATTGGAACCTGTTGAACTGACCTGGTTCTTTATAGGCAATGGTCAGCAGGAGGATGTATCCCTGATCGAGGAAAAGATCAACGAGTATATCAAAGACAAGATCAATGCTACTGTAAAGCTTCAGTGCTACCAGTGGGGAGCAGAGTATGACGACAAACTGAGGCAGATGATTGCTTCAAGGCAGGAGTTTGACATATGCTTTACTGCAGCCTGGGCAAACAACTACATGCAGAACGCCGTGAAAGGTGCTTTTGTACCGCTGAATGACGAGAAGGATTTGCTAAGCAAGTATGCTCCAAAGACAAAGGCTTTGCTGGGTGAAGATTTCCTTGCAGGCTCGCAGATAGACGGAATCAACTACGGCATACCTGCAAACAAGGAAAAGGCTCACTCCTGGGGCTTCATAATCAAAAAGGATCTGGTAGACAAATACGGCTTTGACCTGTCAGCAATAAAGACTCTTGAAGATTTGGAGCCAATGCTAAAGGTAATAAAGGAAAAAGAACCCAATGTATACGGGCTTGAAGCATTGAACGGCGAATCGCCGTATAAGCTTATGGACTGGGATGTTATAGGTGATGACAAGTGCCCCGGAGTTGTATACAACGATTCAAAGGACCTTGTAGTATTCAATGAATTTGAAAAACCGGAAACAATGGCACTGCTTAAGACTATAAGGAAATTCTTCCAGGCAGGCTATATCAGGAAGGATGCTGCTACTGTAACCGACTACAATGCCGATGAAGCAGCAGGCAAAATATTTGCTGCAACCAAATCCCTAAAGCCGGGAAAAGATGCGGAGATGTCACTTACACACGGATTTGAGTGGGTACAGGTATATATAACCCCGCCTGTAATTTCAAGCAGGGATACAATGGGCTCCTTACAGGCTATCTCAAGTACGTCAAAGAATCCTGAAAGGGCACTGATGTTCCTTGAACTCTTTAACACAGACCCATACCTCAACAACCTTATAAACTTCGGTATCGAAGGCAAGCACTACGTTAAAGTCAGTGACAGCGTCATAAAGGCCGGTCCGGACCAGACGAAATATAATCCGGGAACAGGCTGGATGTTCGGCAACCAGTTCATCAATTACCTGTATGAGAGCGAAGACCCGAAGAAGTGGGAGCAGTTTGAGGAATTCAATCAGCAGGCTGCGGGAACTCAAACCCTGGGCTTTAACTTTGACCCCTCGCCGGTAAAAAATGAAATTGCAGCAGTGAACAACCTGTGGGATAAATATGTACCGGCTCTTGAAACAGGCTCAATAGACCCTGAAGTAAATGTGCCGAAGTTCCTTGAAGAGCTGAAGGCAGCAGGGATTGACAAAGTAATAGCTGAAAAGCAGGAACAGCTTAATGAATGGGCTGAAAAAATGGGAAAGAAATAGACTGACGCAATAGATACTCATAAGCTTAAGGCTGATGCTCCTATGGAGTATTAGCCTTAAGCATAAAACAAGTCTCAGAAGGAGCGGTATTTATGAAATGGTTGTTCAATACCGAGGGAATCATTTATAAAATAATGACGGCAGTATACCATATGATTATACTTAACCTGCTCTGGTGCATAACCAGCCTACCGCTGATAACAGTGGGAGCATCAACTACTGCTTTGTACTACGTTATAGGAAAAATCGCAAGAAAAGAAGAAGTACATGAAATCAAGGACTTTTATAAAAGCTTCAGGGAAAATTTCAAACAGGCTACCTGCATATGGATGATACTATGTGCGGCATATGTCATGATATACACCAACCTCAGCTTCCTGGAGAAATATGGCTCCATGGGCGGATTGATGCTGGCAGTTCAGCTGCCGGTACTGGTTCAGGTGGTAATAATTACGGTTTTTGTTTTTCCACTGCTTTCAAGGTATGAATCAAGCACCATAGGAATAATAAAAGCTTCTTGGGTATTGGGAATAAAGCATGTGTTCTCCTGCTTCGGAACTCTGGCAATTGTTGCTGCCGCGGCATTAATCGCAAGAACGGTACCCGGATTGTTCCTGTTGGTTTTTATCAGCTTTACTGCTTTTGCTATCTATTTGGTAGTCGGCAGAGTTATGGAAAAATATCGCCCCGGAGCTGTATAACAACCGGGGGCGTTGAAATAAAAGGAGAATTGTTATGCAGTATGGGTATTTTAATGATATTAACAGGGAATATGTCATTACTGATCCGAGAACTCCCGTAAAATGGATAAATTATATAGGCAGCCTGGACTTCGGAGGATTTATCGACCATACGGGAGGAGCATTGATATGCAAAGGAGACCCTGCAGTAAACAGAATAATAAAATATATACCGCAGCTTCCGGCGTCGGAATTTAAGGGGGAAACGCTGTATGTAAGGATAAGGGGTAAAAATGCATACACCTTGTTTTCTCCGTATTTTGTGCCTACCCTGGATCAATACCAGATGTACGAATGCCATGTGGGATTAGGCTACACAAGGATTGTATCAGAATTCTACGATATAAGGACAGAGGCGCTTGTTTTCGTACCTTTGGGAGGAAACAGGGAGATAAGGGACATCAGGATAACCAATCTAAGGGCAGTACCCGTGGAACTTGATGTCATACCGGTAATTGAGTATTCTCATTTTGAAGCGCTGAAACAACTCATTAACGCCGATTGGGTGCCTCAGACAATGCGTTCGGAATGTATTGAGGAACATAGAGGATACAGGACGCTTATACAATATGCATACATGAACAAGGACACAAGGATCAACTTCTTCACTTCAAACCATGCAGCATCTTCCTATGAAACGGACAGAAGGTATTTTCTCGGGGATAACGAATACGGCACCTGGGAGAGCCCCGGGAGCCTTAATAACAGCGAACTTGGCAACCATGAAGTCCTTCGGGGCGATAATATAGCTGCGATGATGCATCATATCGGCATATTGGAGCCGGGAGAATCCCGCCGGATCATCACCCAGCTTGGACAGTGCAGGAGCATTACAGAAGAAAAAGAGAGCATGGAAAGCTTCAGAAGTGAAGAAAGGGTCAATGAGGAATTTGAAAAATTGAAATACTTCTGGGAGGAATATCTTTCGAAGCTGCAGGTAGAAACCCCTGATAAAGCTATGAATACCATGCTGAACATACACAACCCGAGACAATGCTATATTACGAAAAACTGGTCCAGGTACCTGTCCCTGTATCAGCTTGGCTATGGCTCCAGGGGAATAGGCTTCAGGGACAGCGCCCAGGATGTAATGGGAATAATGGACAGTGCTCCCGAGGAAGGCAGAGAGCTGATAGAAAAGCTTCTCCGGGTGCAGAAAAGAAATGGCTCTGCAATGCATCAGTTCAATCCGGTTACAATGATTGCAAATGAAGGAGATTCAAGGGATTTTGAGGATAGGTCCAAGTATTACAGTGATGACCATCTGTGGATAGTACTTGCTGTCTGTGCCTATCTCAAGGAAACCGGAAATATGGATTTTCTCAATAAAACAGTGCCTTTTTATGAAAAGGACAAAAGCGGGATGCCGATTGAGAAAGGCACTGTACTTGAGCACCTGGAAAGAGCAGTCGGATTTACCGGAAATGACTTGGGAAGGCACGGATTGCCCCTTCTTGGTTTTGCAGACTGGAACGATACCGTAAATCTCCCGGCGGGAGCTGAATCGGTTTTTACCGCCTGCCTGTACGGGAAGTGCCTTTCTGAGATGATAGAGCTTATGGATTTCCTCGGAAAGAAAAAGCTTAAGGAGATGTACCGGGGTCGTTATCAAAGGATGCGGGAGCGTGTGAACAGCTGCGGCTGGGACGGAGAATGGTATATCAGCTATTTTGACTATGAAGGAAACCCTATAGGCTCTAAAGTGAACAGCTCAGGGCAAATATATGCGAATGCCCAATCCTGGGCAGTCATATCAGGCTTTGCCGGTGAAGACAGGGCTTTAAAATCCCTTGACTCAGTCAGGAGCATATTGAATACCAGAAACGGAATAAAACTAAGCTATCCGGGATACAAAGGCTATGACCCGGAAAAAGGCGGCATTACTACATATCCGCCCGGGACTAAAGAGAACGGGGGAATATTCCTTCACAGCAACCCCTGGGTGATGATAGCTGAGACAATGGTTGGGAACGGCGACAGGGCATTTGAATACTATAGCCAGATAAATCCTGCCTGCAAGAATGGGTGTATAGATGAATACCAATGCGAACCTTACTGCTATCCCCAGAATATGCTGGGCGATGAACATCCGCAGTTCGGACTTGCAAGAAACAGCTGGCTTTCAGGTACGGCTTCATGGGTTTATCAGGCAGCCGTGAAGTATATATTGGGAGTTCGGCCCCACTATAAGGGCATGACAATCGATCCTTGCATACCAAGGGCATGGAAGGAATTTAGGGTAAGAAAGCACTTCAGAGGTTCGATATATGATATAAGAGTGAGGAATCCTGAGGGTGTTTCCAAAGGAATAAGGGCAATATGGGTGGATGGAACAGTATTTTTCAGAAATGTGTTACCATGCTTCAGGGACAACAGGCTGCATAATATAGAAGTTTTAATGGGAAGAGACCTTTTTTTGACGGAGGAAGACAGATGAGATTCGGATATTTTGATGACTTGAACAGGGAATATGTCATAAATACACCAAAGACTCCCTTTCCCTGGATAAATTATTTGGGACAGGAAGGTTTTTTTTCGCTCATTTCAAATACAGCGGGGGGCTACTGCTTCTATAAGGATGCAAGGCTCAGAAGGCTTACCAGATACAGGTACAACAGCATTCCGTGGGATAATGGGGGAAGGTATCTGTATGTCAATGACTCGGGAAAGGTTTACTCACTGACCTGGATGCCGGTCAAGAATGATGCCGAGAGCTTCGAATGCAGGCATGGTTTGGGTTACACAAAAATAAAATGCCTTCAGAATAAGCTTGAAAGTGAAGTGCTGTATTTTGTGCCCCTCAAGGACAACGCTGAGCTGCATCATCTTCGTCTGGTGAACAGAGGGGAAGAGGATAAGGAAATCACTTTGTTTTCCTTTATTGAGTTCTGTTTGTGGAATGCTTACGATGATATGACCAATTACCAGCGTACCTTCAGTACCGGTGCGGTTGAGGTGGAGGGAAGCACAATATTCCATAAGACTGATTACAGGGAGCGGAGGAACCACTACTCCTTCTATAGCGTAAACAGGAAGATTGACGGTTTTGATACCGACAGGGACTCTTTCCTTGGGCGATACAACGGACTTCATGAGCCTGAGGCAGTTTTCGAAGGGAAATCGCGGAATTCAATTGCAGAGGGATGGAATCCCATTGCTTCCCATGAAATCAGGATAAAACTCAAGCCCGGTGAGCAGACAACACTTCTTTTCGTGCTGGGCTATGGGGAGAACGGGGATTACGAAAAATGGGAGTCAAAAGGGCGGATAAACAAATCAAAGGCAAATGAGCTTATAGAAAAATATAAGGATGACAGTTATGTGGAAAGAGCCTTCGAGGAACTAAGGGAGTATTGGGATGAGCTGCTGTCCGGATATCAGCTGCTCAGCAGCGAGGAGAAGCTGAACAGGATGGTGAACATTTGGAATCCCTACCAATGTATGATAACCTTCAATTTATCCAGAAGCGCTTCCTACTTTGAAACCGGAATCGGAAGGGGGATAGGCTTCAGGGACTCCAATCAGGATATCCTGGGATTCGTTCATATGATTCCGGATAAAGCAAGGTCAAGAATATTGGAGCTTGCGGGAACAATGCTTGAGGACGGAGGGGCGTATCACCAGTACCAGCCTCTTACGGGAAAAGGAAATAATGAGATAGGCGGAGAGTTCAATGACGACCCCTTATGGATGATATTATCCACAATAACATATATCAAAGAAACGGGGGACTATTCAATCCTTGATGAAAAAATGCCCTACAATTGCGACGCAAATAAGCTGGGCACGCTGAAGGAACATTTGGAGAAGGCTTTTGAATATACGATGAAAAACCTGGGGCCCCACGGACTGCCGTTAATAGGAAGGGCCGACTGGAATGACTGCCTGAATTTGAACTGTTTTTCCATAAACCCGGATGAATCCTTTCAGACCTGCAGCAACAGAAATGGAAAGACAGCCGAATCGGTATTCATTGCGGGGTTGTTTGTATACGTCGGCAGGGAATTCGGAAGGCTCTGCAGGCTTCTGGGATATGATGCTCAAGCATCCGGCATAGAAGAGCAGGTGGATAAAATGCGCGGCAGTATTATGAAGTATGGCTGCGACGAAAATTGGTTTCTCAGGGCTTATGATTATTTCGGCAATAGAGTGGGAAGTGCCGAGAATGAAGAAGGACAATTGTTTATCGAACCCCAGGGCATTTGTGTAATGGCTGATATAGGGCTGGAAAACGGTATGGCGCTGAAGGCATTGGACTCGGTTCACGAAAGGCTGAACACCGGGTATGGTTTGGTGCTTCAGGATCCAGCCTACAGTGAATATAAGCTCAATCTGGGCGAGATATCTTCTTATCCCCCGGGATTGAAGGAAAACGCAGGGGTGTTCTGCCACAACAATCCGTGGATTATGATTGCCGAAACAAGGATGGGCAGGGGCAGCAGGGCTTTTGAATACTATTCGAAAATTGCTCCCGCATATATTGAAGATATAAGCGATATTCACAAGATGGAACCTTATGTATATACACAGATGATTGCCGGAAAGGATGCCAAAAACCCCGGGGAGGCAAAGAATTCCTGGCTGACCGGAACAGCCGCATGGAATTACGAAGCGGTTACAAAATGGATTCTGGGTATAAGGCCTGACTTTGAAGGGCTTATAATTGATCCGTGCATACCTGAAGAATGGGACGGCTTCAAGGTTATAAGAAAATTTAGGAATACAGCATACAATATAAGCGTGAAAAACCCGGAGCATGTCAGCAAAGGGATAAAAAGGGTGAGGGTAGACGGAAAGACTGCCGCAAGCAATTTAATACCGGTGTTTAACGATGAATTGACTCATGATATTGAGGTAATAATGGGATAGGAGGACACGGGTTTCGGGACACGGGGACGTTTCGGGACATGGGGACGTTTCTCCTGTCCCGCTTTCAGCGGGACAGGAGAAACGTCCCCATGTCCCGAAACGTCCCGCAGCTCCTTTTTATAACAAGATTTCAATGAGGGTTTTTGCACACTTGCAAAAACCTACCCGAGCGTTTCAACGAGGCGGGCGATATGCTCACCACCTGTTGGGTAACGAAAGCGGTACACGCCACTTGTAGAAGTGGGGGACATCTTTTTGCCTCGTTTTATTTCAGCAAACTTGTAGTATAATAGAAGCATACACTATTCAAAACCGGAGGAATACACTGATGATTTCATTGGAAGACAAACTGAAAAATCTCCCGGAAAAACCCGGAGTTTATATAATGCGTGACGAATATAATGAGATTATATATATTGGCAAGGCAATAAACCTGAAAAACAGGGTAAGGCAGTATTTCCAGAACTCAAAGAATCAGAATCCAAAGGTTGCCGCAATGGTTGAGAGGATAACAGACCTGGAATACATAATAACCGATTCGGAGCTGGAAGCCCTTATACTGGAATGTAACCTGATAAAAAAACACAGGCCTAAATATAATGTGATGCTTAAGGATGACAAGCAGTACCCCTATATTAAGATTACAGTAAAAGAAGATTATCCCAGGCTTATTATTGTGAGAGAGATAAAGAAGGACGGAGCAAAGTATTTCGGGCCTTACACCGATGTTACCGCTGTAAACAGAACCATTGACCTCCTGAAAGGCCTTTTTCCCATAAGATATTGCAATAAAAACATAAGCAGGGCAATAGGAAAGGAAAGGCCCTGCCTCAACTATCATATAAAAAAATGTATAGGCCCATGCCGGGGAAATGTCAGCAAGGAACAATACAGGGAGCTTATTGACTCAATAATAATGATGCTTGAGGGCAAGCAGGAGGAAGTATTGAAGGGGCTGGAGGACAAAATGCATCAAGCGGCAGATAATCTGGATTTTGAGAAGGCGGCTGAAATCAGGGATAATATGAACTCCCTGATAAAGATTGCGGAAAAGCAGAAAGTAATATCTTCAGCATTGATAGACCAGGACATAATAGCCTTTGCGTTAAATGAATCGGAGTCTTGCATACAGGTTTTCTTTGTAAGAGGAGGAAAGCTTATCGGCAGAGAGCATTTTCTTATTGAGGATACCAAGCTTAGTGACTCAAAGGAGATATTAAGCAGCTTTATTAAACAGTACTATGGGTCAGATGCGCTTATACCCAGAGAAATAATACTTCAGGAGGAAATTGACGAGATAAATATTATTGAGAGATGGCTTAGCGATAAAAAGGGAGGCCGGGTCAAGCTTGTTGTCCCTCAGAGGGGAGAAAAGCAAAAGCTTATTGAAATGGTAGGCAGGAATGCGGAAGATACCTTAAGGCTTCTGATAGAAAAGCAAAAAAATGACACCGAGAAAACAATGGGAGCTTGCAGGGAACTTAAGGACATTCTGGAGCTCAATGCTGTACCTGAAAGGATTGAGGCTTTTGATATTTCTAATATTCAGGGAGTATTGAATGTCGGTTCAATGATAGTTTTTGAGCAGGGAAAGCCAAATAACAGAAACTACAGAAGATTCAAGATAAAATCCGTTGAAGGCGCCAACGATTATGAAAGCATGAGGGAAATTATAGAGAGAAGATTTGCCCATGGCCTTAAGGAGAGAGAAGAACTTGAAGCAGAGGAAAAAGATTTTGAACTGGGCAGATTCTCGTTGTTCCCGGATGTGATAATGCTGGATGGGGGCGTGGGCCAAGTCAATGCGGTGCTGCCGGTTCTCAGGGAATTGAATATAAATATACCTGTTTGCGGGATGGTAAAGGACGATAAGCACAGAACAAGGGGGCTGATATATAGCGGCAGGGAAATCGATCTGCCGAAAGGCTCCAAGGTTTTTCGGCTAATATCCGCAATCCAGGAAGAGGCACACAGGTTTGCCATAAGCTATCATAAGAGCCTTAGAAGCAAGACAACCGTCAAGTCTGCTCTGGACGACATACCGGGAATAGGGCCTGCCAGAAGAAAAGCACTGTTGAAGAGTTTTGGCAGCTTGAAGAATATCAAAAAGGCATCCTTGGAGGAGCTTGAGGAAGTACAGGGGATGAACAGGAAAGTTGCAGAAGTTGTATATAATTTTTTTAATTCATAAAACTTTTTCAAAAATGTTTCGTAATATATTATGAAAACCAAAAAGCGAACATGTCTATCCCGGGCAATTCTTGCCTGTCATCATTGAAGCATGTTTGACAAATTAAAACCAGGAGGTAAAGATAATATGTATAAGAAATTATATAAATCCAGAACTGTAAGAACAATATCAGGTGTATGCGGAGGCTTGGAGGACTATTTCAATATTGATGTTACGATAATCAGGCTTATATGGGTTGCCCTTACAATAGCAACAGGATTTTTCCCCGGGATATTTGCTTATGTAGCCGCCGCGCTTATTATTCCGGATGAACCGACGGGGTACAATCCGGAATATAAGGTAGAAAAAGACGAACAATAACAAAGAGGGTGTTTTGTTGAAATTATTACTTGATACTCACTGTCATACCATATCAAGCGGTCATGCTTACAGTACCATTAAAGAAATTGCAGAAGAAGCGGCAGATATGGGCTTGAAGTTAATAGCAATGACAGACCACGGACCGGATATGCAGGGGGGACCCGATTTATTCCATTTTGGAAATATGAGAGTTATACCTGAATATATCAAGGGTGTAAGGGTGCTGAAGGGTGTAGAGGCCAACATAATGGATTTTGAAGGCAGACTTGATGTGCCCGAAAAATACTTAAAAAAACTTGATATAGTCATTGCTTCTCTTCATGAAGCCTGCATTGACTCAGGAACTGTGGAAGAGAATACAAGGGCACTAATTGGGGCAATGTCAAATCCCTTTGTGGATATTATAGCCCATCCCGGGAACCCGTACTATCCCGTTGATATAGACAGGCTGCTTCAATGTGCCAAGGATACGGGAACATTGATAGAAATAAATAACAGCTCCTTTTTGGGGAGCCGTAAGGGAAGCTCGGAAAATTGCAGGATTATAGCAGCTAAAGCAAAGGAGATGGGTGTGGTACTGGCCGCAGGAAGTGACTGTCATATCTGCTATGATGTAGGGAAGTTTAACAAGATTGAAGAGATATTTGAGGAACTGGAAATGCCTGAGGCTCTGGTGATAAATACCGACCCCTTGAAGCTTATTGACTATCTGAACAAGAAAGGTAAGAAAGTAAGCCTTTAAGTTACGGGGGAACGGGTAACGCTGAAAACACTTAAATCCACTGAGTACACGGCGGGGAAAATATTATGATACATTAATAATCATCGAAAGCAAAGTAAGTATCGAAATTTACTAATGTATCCACAATATATATAAGTTACCGTGAAATCGCGAAGCGACTCCGTGGGAAACCGGTGTGTTCCGTGTAATACGGTACTTTGACGGCGAGGAATACCTGAGCGGTATAAGTGAATATACATAGAGTAAAAGCCGGTATGGAGGGATACAAATGACCCTTAGGAAAGCATTTACTCTTTTTTTATGTGGGATTCTGACGCTTTATATATTTTCGGGGCCTGTATTATTAGAGCATGTGAAGGAGGACTACAAGAAAAGCCTGGAGCCGGTTCATGAGAAAACAGAGTGGACAGGGGTAATAACCCTGTGGGATTACCCGCGCCTGGATATCAGAAGCGGAACACGGTTCAGCTGGATCAAAAGCAAAATAAGGCAGTTTGAAAAACAGAACCCCGGAGTATATATTGAGTTAAGAGAGCTTGATTGGAATGAAGGCCCGGGCTTTCTGAAAGCAGCGGCCAAAATAGGAGCGAATCCGGATATTGCACCCATAGGCAGCGATTATTTCTTCATCTCCGGAGGGTATCTGGAGGAATTGGACGGATATATCAGCTTGGAGGAAAGGGCAGACTTCATTGACAGCACACTTGATACAGCGATGTACAACGGGAAGACCTATGGAATACCATGGATGATGACAGGCTATACAATGCTTCTCAATACCGACATCTTCAGTGAAAGAAATGTCAGCCTGCCGGAGAACGGGGAATGGACCTACGAGCAGTTTGTTGAAGCATTGAAACAGCTTACATATAATGGGATATACGGTTTCAACTCCTTTATCGGGCCGGGTTATTACAATACCTTCGGAATCATAATGTGTGACGGAGCACAGATAATTGACGATACAACAGGCAGATATATCTTCAATACTCCCGAAGCTGTATCAGGCCTGACAAAGCTGTGTGATCTTAAGCATAAATACAAAGTCTCCCACCCGGACTTCGGAGCCATGAATGAAAATCAGGCATGGTCCGCTTTCTTGAATGGGAAGACGGCAGTGTACATAGGAGGATCATGGACGGTGCCGCTGCTGCGGAATATCCAGGGAAACAACGGAATTAACTTTGCTGTGGCCAAGTTTCCGACAGGAAAGTCGGATGTGCCTCTGTCATTAAGCTCAACTGTGTGTTCTTATGCCGTTTTCAAGCAGAAGGATGCCGCCAAGAAGAAGGTATGCATTGATTTCATCAAATTCATCACCTCCAAAGAATCACAAAAGGAGTTGGGGTATTTAGGTTACTTTCCCGTCAGAAAATCAGGTAAATATCTGTACGAAAATGACAAAGAGATGTATACTATACAGCAGAACTTATATTTTGCGGAACACCTTCCCAAGGCGGACAACTGGAGTGAAATCGACCTTATTCTGCAGACAAGAATAAAGGAAGCGGTGCAGGGGAATATAAGTCCGGAGCAGGCTGTTAAGGAAGCGGAAAAGCTGATAGAACAGCGGAGAAAGCAGGGTGTGGCTGCAGAGGCGGGAAGCGCTGCCCCATAATATAAAATATCCGTTGAATAATACTGTAAAAATATGGACAAATTTCACATAAGAAACAAACCAAATGGAGGAGATTGTATGACTGAGGTTAAAAGTACCAATAAGGAAAAACAGCCGGTAATAGAATACAATGGGAAAAAATATTTGCGAATACCTGTAAAGACCCATGTCATAACAAAGGATGACAGCATTGTCGATGTTGTCAGTATGTATGCCCGGGAAATAGTGAAGGAGAATGATATAGTATTTATAAGCGAAAAAGCTGTGGCAATAACCCAGGGGAGAGCCTATCCGCTGGAAGAAATAAAGCCGAGGCCCCTGGCAAGGCTGCTGTCCAAATACGTTACAAAAACTCCTTCAGGAATAGGCTTGGGAATACCTGAGACCATGGAAATGGCATTAAGGGAATGCGGGGTGCTGAGAATACTTTTTGCAGCTGTTGTGAGTTTTTTCGGAAAGCTGTTCGGACGTAAGGGAGATTTCTACAGAATAGCCGGTTATAAGGCTTCTTCCATAGACGGGCCTACTCCAAACACTCTGCCTCCGTATAACAGATATGTTGTACTGGGGCCCGAGAACCCGGATCAGGTGGCAAAAAGCATCAGCGACAGCATAAAAGCGGAGGTCGCAATAGTAGATATTAATGATTTGGGCGGGAGTATACTGGGAACTTCAAAATCATCCCTTGACAGGAAGGCCCTCGCAGGTATATTAAGGGATAATCCACTGGGGCAATGCTGCGAGCAGACACCCATGGGAATTATAAGAAGCGCGGAGGAACAGTGAAAACTGAAAGGGGACATGGCAGCAATGCAGATACTATATAATGAGCCTATGAAAAATCATACCTCCTTCAAGGTGGGAGGGCCTGCGGATATATTTATTGAACCGGATGACATGGCGGAACTGGTAAAGGCAATTAAAGACCTTAAAGAGCAATGTGTATCATACTATATAATGGGCAACGGAAGCAACCTCCTGGTATCCGACAAAGGACTGAGAGGGGCGGTAGTCAAAATCGGAGAGAAGTTCGGAAGCGTCAGTATCAATAATGATATAATCACAGCAGAATCAGGTGTTCTGCTTTCAACATTATCCAAAATGGCTGCCAAGGAAGGCCTTACGGGAATGGAGTTTGCAAGCGGCATTCCCGGATCTCTCGGAGGAGCAGTGACAATGAATGCCGGAGCCTACGGCGGAGAAATGAAGGATATTGTTGAGTGGGTTGAGGTGCTGGATCAGGATCTTAATTTAAAGAGACTGAAAAATGATGAAATGAAATTTATGTACAGGAAGAGCATTATAGAACCGGGAAAGCACATAGTTCTGAGATGCTGTATAAGGCTTAAAAAGGGAAACAAGGACGAGATAGACAACAAAATGGCGGAACTGGCTGAAAAAAGGAAAAGCAAGCAGCCGTTGCATTTGCCGAGCGCAGGCAGTACCTTCAAGAGGCCTGAGGGGTATTTTGCAGGCAAGCTCATAGAAGATGCGGGATTGAGAGGATTTTCTATAGGGGGAGCCCAGATATCAACCCTCCACTGCGGTTTTGTGGTGAATAATGGGGATGCCACGGCAAAGGATGTGTATGACCTGATCAGGCATGTGCAGAAGACAGTATTTGAGAAGTTCAATGTGATGCTTGAGCCTGAGGTCAAGATATTAGGAGAGTTTTAGCAGATTAAAAAGCATCTATATGTAGTCTCGTATAGCTATATAAAAATTGATGACTTCTAATTCACTGAACCTAAGAAAAGTCTAACGCTGTCAAAGGCCATCCGTGACCGTGACAGCTTGCGCGGCGTCTATGCCTCGCATACGACTGTTTCTAAGTTTCAGCTAATAAGAGTCATTTACAATTTTTATATAAGTATACTATGACTTATATATAGATGCTTTTTTAACTCCAAAAACTGTTCAACCCCTACACTTTAAAGCCCTGCTATACTATATAAGCTCTTACTTCGTATGCATCCTGCAGAGCACTGGCCTTGTATAACAGCGACTAGTTATTGGCTTTGGGCAACAGAATCAAGAGAAGATACGCAGTAAAATCCGGGGGATTTACGTGAGGGAGGACACGGGGACGTTTCGGAGGACACGGGGACGTTTCGCGTGTCTCCTTGTGGGACAGGAGAAACGTCCCCGTGTCTCCTTGTGGGACAGGAGAAACGTCCCCGTGTCTCCTTGTGGGACAGGAGAAACGTCCCCGTGTCTCCTTAGTATGACAAGTGGCAATTTGACAATAATAATGATATTATTAATATCAGAGGTGAAGTACTTGATAAAGCTTTTTGCAGATTATCATACCCATACGGTATACAGCCACGGTACGGGAAGTATACTGGACAATGTAACGGCGGCGAGGGAAAAGGGGCTTTCTGAGATTGCAGTTACAGACCACGGAATAAGGCATTTTGCCTATGGCGTCAGAATCAAGGATATTGCAAAAATGAGGGACGAAATAGACAGGATAAATTACAATACAGAGGGCATAAAGGTGCTCATGGGTATGGAGTGCAATATCATAAGCACCGCCGGGGATATTGATATGGATGACAGTATACGCAAATACCTTGATATACTTCTGGTGGGCTTTCATATGATGGTATTGCCGAAGACAGCCGGAGATGCTGTGAATATCTATGGCAGAAACTACTTGTCGAAGATATTTCATCTAGGTACGGAAGGAATTAAGGAAGCAAACACCGAATCAATGATTAGGGCAATAAGAAAGCATAAAATAGATATAATAACACATCCCGGAACCCGCATTCCGCTTGATATTTCCCTTGTTGCAAGAGAAGCCGCCAAGGCAGGCACCGCTCTTGAAATAAATTCCCACAGCAGTTATATGAAAGCAAAGCATGTTATTGCGGCAGCGGAAGAAGGGGCAGAGTTTGTAATTAACAGCGACGCCCATGCTCCGGAGGATGTGGGCAACCTGCAAAATGGCCTGAATATTGCCATGGAAGCCGGCTTAACCTGTGATCAGATTATAAATGCCGTAAAATAATCCAGGAGGTATGTCAATGAAATTTTTAATTGTTACCGGTTTATCGGGGGCCGGAAAAAGCCAATCAATAAAGTTTTTGGAGGATTTGGGGTATTTTTGCGTTGACAATCTGCCTCCTGCCTTGCTCGGCAGGTTTGTTGAAATGTGCTCTGAAAGCAAGGGCCATATAGACAAGGCAGCCATAGTAATAGACATAAGGGTAGGCAAGTTCCTGGATCAGCTTCCCGTAGGCCTTGACGAGCTTAAGGAATTAGGCCATACCTATGACATACTGTTTCTGGAAGCTTCCGACGAGACTCTGATAAAGAGGTTCAAATCAAGCAGAAGGATGCATCCTCTGTCTGTGGGAGGCCGGATAATAAAAGGAATAAAAGCCGAAAGAAGAAAGCTTCAGGAAATAAAATCCAAAGCTACGAATATAATAGATACGACGAATATGAGTCCTTCGGAACTAAAACAGGAAATAACACATCTATTTGTTGAGGGAGGGAAATCGGAAGGGCTGATAATACACGTTATTTCCTTTGGCTACAAGTATGGCATACCCCTGGACTCCGATATGGTATTTGATGTAAGGTTTCTTCCAAACCCGTACTATGTGGAGGATCTTAAGAAATTCAGCGGAGCGGATGCCGGAGTAAGGAATTATGTCATGCAGTGGCCTGCAGCAGCAGGATTCATGGATAAACTAAACGATATGCTGGAGTTTCTGATACCTCATTTCATTAAAGAGGGGAAATCTCAGCTGGTAATTTCAATTGGCTGTACGGGCGGACGGCACCGTTCCGTTACCATGGCCAATATGCTGAGCAATAAGCTGAAGGAGGCAAACCATAGAGTTATAGTGGAGCATAGGGATATTGAAGAGGAAAGATATAGATAATAAAACACAATACGAGGGGGATACTTTTGAAAAACAATTCTGTAAAGAATACATTACATGGGAAGGGGATTATCCCGGGAGGCCCGAAGATTGTGGCGATAGGCGGAGGTACCGGCCTTTCGGTGCTTCTCAGAGGATTGAAGAAACATACATCCAATATTACTGCAATAGTCACTGTATCCGATGACGGCGGAGGTTCGGGAGTGCTCAGGGAGGATATGGGAATTCTTCCTCCCGGAGATATCAGAAACTGCATAGTGGCCCTTGCCAATATCGAACCGATAATGGAGCAGCTTATGCAATACAGGTTCAGGGAAGGTAAATTAAAAGGGCAGAGCTTTGGGAATCTTTTTATTGCAGCAATGAATGACATTTGCGGAAGCTTTGACGCTGCTGTCAGGGAAGTAAGCAGTGTATTGGCTGTGACGGGAAAGGTTCTGCCGGTGACGCTGGAAGATGTGGTGCTGTATGCAGAGCTTGAAGACGGTACCATTATCAAGGGCGAATCACAAATACCCATCAAACAGCGGGCTTTGAACAAGAGGATAAGAAAGGTCTTTCTGGAGCCGGGCAATTGCATGCCTATGCCGGAAGCCCTAAGGGAGATTCAAGAGGCGGATGCCGTTGTATTTGGGCCGGGAAGCCTTTACACCAGCATCATACCCAATATTTTGGTTAAGAGTATTGCAGAAGCAATCAACAGCACCAAAGCAATGAAGATATATGTATGCAATATTATGACACAGCAGGGGGAAACAATAGGGTACAGCCTTTCTGAGCACATTAAGGCAATCAATTATCATGGGAACAGGGCTCCGATAGATTATGCCATTGCCAATACAGGGGAAATCCCCCAAGCCCTTTTGGAAAAATACAAAACGGAGGACGCTTCTCCGGTTTTGATTGATTATGATATAATAGCTGATATGGGGATAAAAGTCATTGAAGGAGACTTTGTAAACATTGAGAACGGGTATCTGAGGCATGATTACAATAAGCTGGCGGAGCAGATATTCAAGCTGCTGAATGAAGAACAGAAGTAATTAACAAAGGGGAGATAGTATTGGACGAAAATATAAAAAAAGAGGTAATATCGTGGGTAAAACTGATATTATCGGCATTTGTCATTGCCTTTATATTAAAAACCTATGTGTTCCAGATAGCACTGGTTAATCAGGTATCAATGGAACCCACCCTTTATGAGGGGGAAATACTTGTAATAGCAAAGGTGAACTACCTGATTAACGACCCTGCCAGAGGCGATATTGTGGTACTTAAGGATGAGTTGGAGGATAAATATCTTATTAAAAGGGCGATAGGGCTTCCAAATGAAGTCATTGATATAAGAAATGACAGAGTATATATAGACGGAAAGGAACTGAATCCTGATTATACAGATGCACTGACCCGGGATAACGGCTTTGCCAAGTCCAGGGTGCCGGAGGAGAAGTACTTTGTAATGGGGGATAACAGAATGCAGAGCAGGGACAGCCGATCGGATACGGTAGGCTTTGTAAGCCGTGATAATATTGTGGGGAAAGCAGTATTCAGAATATGGCCTTTTAATAAGTTCGGAATAGTAAGATAAAGAGGGGCTGTTTAACATGACCTTTTCTTCTGTAACAAAAAATGAGATATCTAAGATTGCAGTCACTAATAAGTGCTGTCAGCTTGCACTGCTGTCAGCACTTATTAAAATGACCGGAACCCTGCAAATACATGGAGTTGAAAGGATAGGAATCACACTTTCCACTGAGAACGCCTCAATAGCAAGGATGCTGTTCTCACTGCTGAAGAACTGTTTTGATATCAACACCAGGGTGATTGTGAGGAAAAACAGGCATCTTAAGAAGAACAACAACTACACCTTATATATCGATTCTGACATGGGTTCTCACGAGATACTCAAGATGACAGGGATATTGCAGGAAAGTGATAAGGGTATGAAATTGAATCATAAGCTTCCGCATTATCTGATAAAGAAGGCTTGCTGCAGGAAAGCATATCTCAGAGGAATTTTCCTTGGGAGCGGATCCATAAGCGATCCCGAAAAGACATATCACCTTGAATTGGTAACAAATAATGAGAGTTTTGCCGAAGATATTAAAGATTTGATGAATCACTATCAGCTCGGTGCAAAGGTTGTAATGAGGAAAGGCAACTTTGTGGTTTATATAAAAGAAGGGGAGAACATTGTGAACTTTTTGAACATAATCGGGGCTCACAATGCTCTGCTGAAGCTGGAGAACATCAGGATATACAAGGAAATGCGGAATAATGTAAACAGGATAGTGAACTGTGAGACTGCAAACCTGGACAAGACCCTGAATGCAGCATTAAGACAGATAGAAAATATTGAATACATCAAGAACACAATAGGATTGAACAAGCTTCCCGAGGGCTTGGCTGAAGTCGCAGAATTGAGGCTGGAATTCAGGGATGCAACCCTTAAGGAATTGAGTGAAATGATGAGCCCTGCAATAGGAAAGTCAGGAGTAAACCATAGATTGAGAAAGCTGGAGCAAATAGCGGAAAATCTCAGGGACAGGCACAGGGAATAATACAGAGCATTATTCTTGCTGCGCCGTAAGGAGATGATGCATGTATGAGAAAATTACCGGTTGATAAGGTAAAAGAAGGAATGGTTCTTGCCAGGACTCTGTACAGCAATGACGGAAATATATTGCTGAATGCCGGTATCATACTGAAGAATTCTTATATTGCAAAGTTCAGGGATTTGGGTATCTGGGAAGTATATATTGATGATGAAATAAGCCGTGATATAGTACTTAAGGATGTTATATCGGAAGAAACGAGATTCGAAGCCAGAATAAACATAAAGAACGCAATGGACAGCTTAAGATACGGATACTCCCTTGAAGTCAAACCCATCAGGAATAGCGTATGCAAAATGATTGACGAGCTTATGGATGAAAAGGATGCTATGGTAAATATGCAGGATTTGAAGAGCAATGACATGTATACCTTCAGCCACAGCGTTAACGTATGCGTATTGTCTCTGATTACAGGCATATCAATGAAATATGATGAAGAAAAGCTCAGAGAGCTTGGAATGGGCGCAATGCTCCATGACATCGGCAAGACAAGGATACCCCATGAGATATTGAATAAACCCGAAAGCCTTACGAAAGAGGAGTTTGAACTGGTCAAAAAGCATACAAGCTATGGCTATGAACTGCTTAAAAGAAGCGATGTGCTGAGCACCTATGCAAGCTATATAGCATTGACCCACCATGAGAGGTATGATGGTGAGGGCTATCCTCTGGGGCTCAGGGGGGAGGAAATACACGAGTTTGCCAGAATAGTATCCGTTGCAGATGTGTTTGATGCCATAACTTCGGACAGGGTATACAAGAAGAGGATCAATGTAAATGAAGCTGTTGAATATTTGATTGGAATGGGAGATCACCAATTCGACTACAATATCGTAAGGAGTTTTATCGAGCACATAACCATATATCCGCCTGGAACCTGCGTACTTTTAAATAGCGGGGAAAAGGCCATAGTAGTGGATGTGAACAAGAAATATCCCAACAGGCCGATTGTAAGAATACTTGCAGATGGAGAGGGGCAGATACCCACAGTGCCTGTTGAGATTGATCTGACAAAGAATAATGCACTTTTAATAAGTGAAATCATAGATGATATATAACAATCCGGGTACGGACGCCATATATGGCGTCCGTAACAGTAACCATATATGACGTCTGTACAAGGAGGTGCGGCAATGCTTGTCGGAATTGACCTGGGAGGTACTGAGATAAAAGCAGGTTTGGTGGACAGGGAGGGAAGGATACTTCTGCAGTCTTCCATTCCTACTAATGCAGGCAGAGATTACAGGCTGATAATTAAAGATATGCAGGAGCAGGTGGAAAAGCTGCTCAAGGACTATGGGGCAGGCATAGGCGATATGGAATCCATAGGCATCGGTGCCCCCGGGCTGATGAATGAGAAAAGCGGATATGTCATATACTGTACTAATCTTTTCTGGGAGAATGTTCCTTTGGGCATTATGCTTAAGGAGCATTTCAACAAGCCTGTATATATGGGAAACGATGCCAATGCCGCCGCTTTGGCCGAAAGCCTTTTCGGCTCCACAAAGGGTGTTGAAAATTCCGTGCTGATAACAATAGGAACGGGTGTAGGCAGCGGAATAATAATAGGCCATAAGATATACAGCGGAAGCCACTTTGCGGGTTCCGAACTCGGGCATATGATTGTAGGGTCCAATTTTTACAGATGCAACTGCGGCAATATGGGCTGCCTGGAGACTTTTGCCTCGGCAACTGCAATGATAAGGTATGCAGTCAACAGGCTTGAAAGGGATAAAATTAAGTCAAGCATTTTGGATAAGGCGGGGGATACAGAAAACATCGATGCCAGGTTGATTTTTGATGCGGCGAAGGAAGGGGATCAGCTTGGTATTGAGACTGTAGGCAGGATGATAAAGTATCTTTCAATAGGAATAATAAATATATTCAATATTCTGGACCCGGATATAGTAGCAATAGGCGGTGGGGTATCCAAAGCCGGAGCCTATCTTACGGATAAGCTGAAAAAGGAAGTCGGCGGGATGCTGTTTACATCCGGAATCAAATACGGGGATATAGTATTGGCGCAGCTTGGAAATGAAGCGGGGCTGCTGGGAGCGGCTTTCCTGGGGATTAACAGGAACTGCGTGTAATGAAGGAGGAAGTTATGAAAAAGCTTGAATTTGATTGTTCCAATTCCATGATAAGGGATCATGAATTATCTTGTTTAAGAGAATATGTGAAGTCTGCCCATTACATGCTCCACGAAAAAACAGGAGCGGGCAATGATTTTCTCGGATGGGTGGACTATCCAAAAAACTATGACAGGGATGAATTTGAAAGGATTATAAAAGCTGCCGGACGGATAAAGGATTCCTCGGAAGTATTGCTGGTAATAGGCATAGGGGGTTCATACCTTGGAGCAAGGACTGCCGTTGAGCTTTTGGGGCATTCCTTCCGCAACCTGCTGCCAAAGGATAAGAGAAACGCTCCTGAGATATATTTCCTCGGAAACAATATAAGCGGCACATACTTCAAGGAGCTTATGGAAGTGATAGAGGGAAAAAGCGCAAGCGCCTGTGTCATATCAAAGTCAGGGACTACTACCGAGCCCGCTATTGCCTTCAGGTTTGTTAAGTCATATCTGGAGGCGAAATACGGAAAGCAGGAAGCGGCGAAAAGGATATATGCCGTTACCGATGCCTCCAGGGGCGCACTTAAAAGGCTTGCAGATGCAGAAGGCTATGAATCCTTTGTTATAGCCGATGATATAGGGGGCAGGTACTCGGTGCTTACTCCCGTAGGGCTTCTTCCAATAGCAGCGGCAGGAATTGATATAAGAAGCATCCTTGAAGGTGCAAGGGATGCCTGGGATGAATACAATGAGCCGGAACTGGATAAAAACCAGTGTTACCGTTATGCGGCGGTGAGAAGCATACTTGCCGGAAAGGGCAAGGCTATTGAAGTCCTGATAAACTATGAGCCTTCCCTGCAATTCTTTGCCGAGTGGTGGAAGCAGTTGTTCGGCGAAAGCGAAGGAAAGGACGGGAAAGGGATATTTCCCGCATCAATGAGTTTTTCTGCCGATCTGCACTCCCTGGGGCAATTCCTTCAGGACGGCAGCAGAAATATGTTTGAGACCATCCTTAATATAGAAAAGCCCAGATTTGAAGTAGAGATAATAAATGATGAAGAAAACCTGGACGGTTTGAATTTTATCAGCGGAAAGACGATGGATTTTGTGAATAAAAAGGCGTTTCAGGGTACAATGCTAGCCCATATGGACGGAGGAGTACCGATAAATGTACTCAACATTCCCGAAATCAGCGAGTATTATTTCGGGGAAATGGTTTATTTCTTTGAAAAGGCATGCGGTATAAGCGGGTATCTGCTTGGCGTCAATCCCTTTGATCAGCCCGGGGTTGAGGAATATAAAAAGAATATGTTTGCGCTGCTGGGCAAACCGGGTTATGAAGAATTAAAGGAAAAGCTGGACAAAAAATTAAGATAGGTGGTACTCGTACCACAGGGGAGAAATACTTATGAAGAACTTTGTGCATCTCCATGTGCATACGGAATACAGCCTTTTAGACGGAGCGGGCAGAGTTGAAAAGCTTGTGGCCAGAGCGAAGGAACTGGGCATGGAATCAATAGCGGTAACTGATCACGGCGTTATGTACGGTGTGATGGAGTTTTACAAGCAGGCAAAAAAATATGGAATCAAACCGTTAATCGGCTGTGAGGTATATGTCGCCGCAAGAACAATGTGCGACAGGGATCCCAAGCTGGATGGCAGCCAGTATCACCTTGTGCTTTTGGCAAAGAATGAAGAAGGCTACAATAATCTGATAAAGTTAGTTTCCTTGGGCTTCACGGAGGGTTTTTACTATAAGCCGAGAGTAGATATGGAAGTACTCCGCAAGTATTCCAAAGGGTTGATTGCATTGAGCGCCTGTCTCGCAGGAGCGATACCAGGCCATATAATTGACGGTAACTACGAGGCCGCAAAAAGAGCGGCATTGTCATACAATGAGATTTTTGGCCAGGGGAATTTTTATCTGGAGCTTCAGGATCACGGCATAAAGGAGCAGTCACTGGTTAATCAAGAGGTTGTAAGAATGTCCCGGGAGACGGGGATACCTTTGATTGCTACAAACGATGTGCACTATGTGGACAAGGAGGATGCCGCGGCACAGGATATTTTGCTTTGTATTCAAACAGGCAAAACTATTCTTGAGGAAGACAGGCTCAAATTTCAGGGCCAGGAGTTTTATTTAAAATCTTCCGAGGAAATGTACGAGCTTTTCAAATACGTTCCCGATGCCCTGGAGAACACAGCGAAAATAGCGGAAATGTGCAGCCTGGAATTCAATTTCGGACAGGTGCATCTTCCGGCTTTTGATGTTCCCGAAGGCTATACCTCGGATACTTATATCAGAAAGCTCTGTTATGACGGTTTGGCGAAAAGATACGCCGAATTGACGGATGAACTCAAAGAGCGGGCGGAATATGAGCTGTCGGTAATAACCAGAATGGGATATTCCGATTACTATCTTATTGTTTGGGATTATGTAAAGTTTGCAAGGGACAACGGGATAATGGTAGGGCCCGGAAGGGGTTCGGGAGCCGGAAGCCTTGTTGCCTACTGCCTCGGAATAACCAATATCGATCCTATCAAATACAATCTGATATTTGAAAGATTCTTAAACCCTGAGAGGATTAGCATGCCGGATTTTGATGTGGACTTCTGCTATGAAAGGCGTCAGGAGGTTATTGACTATGTTGTGTCAAAATACGGTAAGGACAGGGTGGCTCAAATAATCACCTTCGGCACCATGGCTGCAAGAGCCGCTATAAGGGATGTGGGCAGAGCACTGAACATTCCGTATGCCCAGGTGGATATGATTGCAAAAAAAATCCCCTTTGAGATAGGAATGACTATAGAAAAGGCACTGAAAAGCAATCCGGAGCTTAAGGAGCTTTATTTGGGGGATGAAACGGCAAGACAGCTTATAGATATGTCCAAGGCGGTGGAGGGAATGCCACGCCACAGCTCCACCCATGCGGCGGGAGTAGTGATATCAAGGAAGGCCGTAACTGAATACGTTCCCCTGCAAATGAACGAGGATGTAATAACAACACAATTCACCATGGGCACCCTTGAGGAGTTGGGGCTCTTGAAAATGGACTTTTTGGGACTCAGAACCCTGACAGTGATAAGGGATACCCTGGAGCTTATAAAGGCGAAGGGAATGGAAGCCCCCGATATGGACAGCATGGATTATGATGACCCCAATGTGTACAAAATGATATCCCAGGGAGAGACTTACGGAATATTCCAATTGGAAAGCGGAGGAATGACCCAGTGCTTCAAGGAGCTGAAGCCCAACTGCCTGGAGGATATTATAGCGGGGATATCCCTGTACAGGCCGGGAGCAATGGATCAGATTCCTAAATATATCAGAAACAAGCACAATCCGGATAAGATTAGATATATGCATCCCGCCCTCGAACATATTCTGGATGTAACCTATGGATGCATAGTGTATCAGGAACAGGTAATGCAGATAGTAAGAGACCTGGGAGGCTATTCCATGGGCAGGTCCGATCTTGTGAGAAGGGCCATGGGAAAAAAGAAAGCCGACGTAATGGCAAAGGAGAGGGAAAACTTCATAAACGGCATAGTTGACGAAGCCGGAAATTTAGTGGTTAAGGGCTGTGTCAGAAATGGGATACCTGCAGATACTGCAGCGGATATTTTCGATGAGGTAGCCAAGTTTGCAGGCTACGGCTTTAATAAGTCCCATGCGGCTGCATATGCCATAATAGCTTATCAGACAGCATGGCTAAAGTATTATTACCCTGTGGAGTTTTCAGCGGCACTTATAACCAGTGTTATGGGAAACAGCAAGAAGGTAGCGGAATACATACAGCACTGCAAAAGCAAGGGCATTGAGGTGCTTCCGCCGGATGTGAATGAAAGCAGCGTAAGCTTCACGGTAAAGGAGAACAAGATAAGGTTCGGATTGGCAGCAGTAAAGAACGTAGGAATAAATGCAGTTCTGTCCATTATCAAAGCAAGACAGGAAAAGGGAAGGTTTGACGGGTTGTATGACTTTCTTCAGAAGATGGATTACAGCATTATAAACAAGAGAACGGTGGAAAGCCTCATAAAATGCGGCGCCTTTGACAGCTTTGGAGTATACAGGAGCCGTATGCTGGCGGTGTACGAAAAGCTTATGGAAAGCATACAAGGCCAGAAGAAAAACAATGTGGAGGGCCAGATTTCACTGTTTGATACCATAGATGACAGTGAGAATATAATAGGAAACATATATCCCGATATAAATGAATATCCTAAGAAAAACATGCTTTCCATGGAAAAAGAGATGCTGGGGCTGTATATAAGCGGGCATCCCCTTGAAGAGTATAAGTCGGAACTCCAGGCATCAGTGACAATAACAACAGCAGAGCTGACCCCCGAAAATGAGGAGGAAGCACAGGATATTGAAAGGAATTCCGAGTTGGACGGGAAAAGGGTGATCATGGGGGGCATCATAGTATCTGTAAAGCAAAAAACCACAAAAACAAACAATATGATGGCTTTTGTGGAATTGGAGGATTTGTACGGTACTTTGGAAATAATAGTGTTCCCCAAAATATATGACAGATTCAAGAGCCTTCTTGTTCAGGATACAATAGTTCTGGTGGAGGGCAGAATAAGCCAGAAGGAAGAAGAGGCTGCAAAGATAATATGTGATGCTGTCAAGCCTTTGAAAAAGTATGCAGGCAGGAAGCTTTACATAAGAATAAACACCGGGCAGCAGCCGGATATTATTGAGCAGTTGAAAAAAGTGCTGATTGAATATAAGGGGACACAGCCGGTAATTTTGGTAGACAAAGCTAATAAGGATAACGGAAAGAGCAGGGTAATGAAAGCTGACAGCAGTATTTGGGTTGATATAAATGATAAGCTGCTTAATGAGCTGAAAGAGGTAGCAGGATCCGATTGTGTGGCAGTCAAGTAACGATATATAGAATAATCTTGATATTAAAGGGCATTTCATTTAAAATTATTTCTAAGCAAGAAGTTGCTCCACCAACAGAGATTTGAAGTATATGTTATATTTTGCGGACATAAAGGTTTGACAATAAAGGAGGCAACAATTATGTGGACAGTTGTATATCTGGCAAAGAACAAGAAAATCGCCGAAAAGATAAGCAGGCTGATGACAAACGAGGGGGTTCTCGTTAAACTGCAGCCGGTAAACAAAAATATCGGTGAAGAAGACAGTTATGTTGAAATATTGGTACTTGAATCTGAGGTGGAGGAAGCACACAATATTTTATATGAACTTGGATATTAATATGGTATCAGACACTATATTAAATATATTTTCATACAATATTGGGACATATTATGACCATCTAGGACAAAAGGAGGTACACCCATGAAGAATATTGCAGTATTAACAAGCGGAGGCGATGCGCCGGGGATGAACGCCGCCATACGGGCAGTTGTAAGAATGGGAATAATCAGCGGGTTTAATGTATTTGGGGTAAGGAAGGGCTTCCGGGGGCTTATTAACGGGGATTTTGAAAAAATGAACGAATCCTCCGTATCTGATATTATACAAAGAGGCGGAACTATACTGCAGACGGCCAGAAGTGAAGAATTCAAGACAGAAGAAGGCCAGGATAAGGCAGCCAAAATGGCAAAGATTTTTGATATTGACGGTTTGGTGGTTATTGGAGGGGACGGGTCTTTTGCCGGAGCCAAAAGGCTTTCGGAAAAAGGCGTTGCCTGCATAGGGGTGCCCGGCACCATTGACAATGACCTGGCTTATACTGATTATTCAATAGGCTTTGATACAGCTGTAAATAATGTGCTGGATGCAATTAACAGAATAAGAGATACTTCATCCTCCCATGAAAGGGCAAGTATTATTGAGGTAATGGGAAGGTACTCCGGGGATATAGCGCTGTATGCGGGACTGGCGGGAGGAGCGGAAGGCATCATAGTACCTGAGATGGGATTTGAGCTGGATGATATCTGCAGGCTGCTGATAGAGAGGAAAAACAAAGGCAAGCTTCACAGTATAATAATCCTTGCGGAAGGAGCAGGTGACGCAAAGCAGCTGGAGCAGCAGATAATGGAGAATGTGGATATTGAGGTAAGGTCAACCATATTGGGGTATATACAAAGAGGCGGAAGCACAACCGCCTTTGACAGGATACTGGCAAGCAGGCTTGGTGCCAGGGCAGTGGAGCTGCTGGCGGAAGGAAAATCGTCAAGGGTAGTGGGTATAAGGGATAATAAGCTGATAGATATGGAAATAGGAGAAGCCCTCAGTATGAAAAAAGTAATCCCGCGGGAGCTTTATGAGTTGGCAATCAAACTACAGTAGATAATAGGCACGAGACTTATTATATAACATAACAAAACTTGAAAAGGAGAGATGAATTATGGCTGCATTAAAGGGAAATTGCCTGGTGGCACAATCCGGAGGCCCGACTTCTGTAATTAATGCCAGCGCTTGCGGTGTTATACAGGAGGCATTCAGGTCCGGTGAAATTGATAAGGTTTACGGGGCGCTTCACGGTGTGGCGGGGTTGCTTAAGGAAGACCTGTTCCTGCTGAATGAGGAATCACCCGAGGAAATTGAGCTGATGAAGGTAACACCCGCATCCGCCCTGGGCTCCTGCAGGTACAAGCTGAAGTCCATTGAAGCCAGTGAAGGGGATTACAGAAGGATTATAGATGTATTTCAGGCACACAATATAAGGTACTTCTTTTACATAGGCGGAAACGATTCGATGGATACGGCAAACAAGGTAAGCCAATATGCTATAAATGTGGGCTACGAGCTGAAGTCAATAGGGGTGCCCAAGACTATAGATAACGATTTGCCTATTACAGATCATACCCCCGGCTTTGGGAGCGCCGCAAAGTTCATTGCAACTTCAATAAAAGAGGTTGGCCTTGATGCAAGGGTATACGACTATCCTACCGTGACAATATGCGAATTGATGGGCCGGAACGCAGGCTGGCTTACTGCTTCCGCCGCTTTGGCAAAGGAAGTTGAAGATGATGCTCCGCATTTCATATACCTGCCGGAAGTGCCTTTTTCCTTCGAAAAATTCGGCAAGGATGTAAAATCAGCCCTGGATAAATACAACTATGCAGTAATAGCTTTTTCTGAAGGAATAAAAACCGAAGACGGCAAGTATATTTCCGAAATAGAAGACCCCAATGCAAGAAGGGATGCTTTCGGACATGTGCAGTTGGGAGGCGCCAGCGAGGTACTTGAACGTTATGTCCTGGAAAACGTATGCAAGAAGGTCAGAACGGTAAATTACAGTACCATACAGAGAAGCGCCGCTCATTGGGCGTCCCTTACGGATAATGAAGAAAGCTATATGTGCGGAAAAGCAGCAGTTGAGTATGCGATAGAAGGTCATACAGGAAAGATGGTCGGTATGGTAAGGGGCAAAGGAAAGGAATACACCTGCGAAACACAGCTTATTGACCTTGATGATGTTGCAAATAAGGAAAAGAAGATTCCGCCGGAATGGATAAATAAGGAGGGCAATTACATAGAGCAGCCGCTCCTGGATTATATAAGGCCTCTCGTAATCGGTGAAGTCAAGATCCGCATGGAAAACGGAATTCCGAGATACGCAAGGCTGAATAAAAAGCTTATAGAAAAAAAGCTTGAGAAATGGGAAAAGAAATAATATGAGAAAAACAAAGATAGTGTGTACCATAGGACCCGCAACCGAAAGCGAAGAGATGATAAGCCGGCTTATAACAGCCGGAATGAATGTAGCCAGGCTTAATTTCTCCCACGGGGACCATGCCGAGCACAAGAGAAGGATTGATGTCATAAAGAGGATAAGAGAGAAGCTTGGCATACCCGTGGCAATTATGCTGGATACCAAGGGGCCTGAAGTAAGGCTGGGCTACTTCAAGGACGGAAAGGCCGAACTGGAAAAAGGCCAGGACTTCACACTGACAATAAGAGATATACAGGGAGACGGCACACAGTGCAGCATTACATACAAAGAACTGCCCGATGAAGTTGCTGTCGGCTCCAGAATCCTTATAGCGGATGGGGTCATAGAGCTTAGGGTTCTGGATAAGAATGAGACTGATGTCATATGCCGGGTGGTAAACGGAGGTACTCTCGGAGACAGGAAGAATGTGAATATTCCGGGAGCTACTTCCAAGCTGCCTGCTATTACTGATAAGGACGTCGCCGACCTTGTTTTCGGGATAGAAAATGAAGTGGATTTTATCGCAGCTTCATTTATAAGAAAAGCCGCCGATGTGCTGGAGATAAGAAAGATTCTGGAGGAAAACGGCGGAGGGCATATTCAGATAATTGCGAAGATAGAAAACCAGGAGGGTGTTGATAATGTAAAGGATATCCTCAGAGTATGCGATGGCCTTATGGTTGCAAGAGGGGACCTTGGAGTTGAAATTCCCACTGAGGAAATACCTCTGACTCAAAAGCTTCTGATTAAGAGATCCAATGAAGCGGGCAAGCCGGTTATAACGGCAACACAGATGCTGGACTCTATGATGCGGAATCCCAGGCCTACGAGGGCAGAAGTGACAGATGTGGCAAATTCAATAATAGACGGTACGGATGCAATAATGCTGTCGGGAGAGACAGCAGCGGGGAAATACCCCGTAGAAACCGTACTGACCATGTCATCAATTGCCGAGAGAATAGAAAGAGAACTGGATTACGGGAAAAGCCTAAGCAGCTTTTCAGGAAGAAGAATAACAATAGCAAATGCCATTAGCCACAGCTCATGCACTACTGCATTTGAGCTTCAGGCAGCTGCCATTATAACACCTACACAATCGGGTTCTACAGCAAGGATGGTATCGAAATTCAGGCCAAAGGCGCCGATAATTGCCACTACCACTGATGCCGGTGTAATGAGAAAGCTTTGCCTGAGTTTCGGGGTTTATCCCATATATGTGCCTTTTACCGAGAGGACGGATGATATAATTGACCGGGCTGTAGATGCTGCTGTTGAATCCAAGCTTATAAAGAACGGCGATCTTGTGGTTATAACGGCAGGTATCGGAGCGGCAGGCAGCACAAACCTTATTAAGGTTCATACAGTAGGAGAGATACTGGCAAAAGGAATAGGAATAGGTGACAGGTCTGTTACCGGAAAGGTTTCAATTGTTGATGATATACCCGGAGATTTCGGCAAGCTCCGGGAAGGAGATATATTGGTTGCAAGATCTACTGATATAGAGATGATACCCCTTATGGAAAAAGCATCGGCATTTATTGTGGAAGAAGGCGGGATAACATCCCATGCAGCCATTGCGGGAATCAACCTTGGGAAACCGGTAATAGTCGGAGTGGAAAATGCAGTAAGCATTTTAAGGAACGGACAGCTTATCACTATGGATACGGCACGGGGACTCATATACAGGGGAGCGGCAAGAGTGCTGTAATGCCGGTTGCTAGGCTGCGAGGTTCGAGGTGCGGGGCTTAGGATTCATGGGTATTACTAATGGGTTAAGGAGCAGGGAACAGCCTTTGGGCTATTCTGCTGTATGAATACATGTCTGGAGATGATAATTTGAAAGTGCATGAGACGAGGCTAAGGACCAGGTACGGAGAGACTGACCAGATGGGAATAATATACCATCCGAATTATTACATATATTTTGAAATGGGAAGGACTGAGTACCTTCGGGAGGCAGGAGGGATATCATACAAAGAAATGGAAGAACTGGGGATAATGCTTCCGTTGACAGAAACCCATTGCAAATATAGAATTCCCGCAGTGTATGATGATGAAATCCTGGTCAGAACCGGTATAAAGGAAATGACCGTTGCAAGGATAGCTTTCTCCTACAAGCTTTTGAGGACTTCAGACGGAGCATTGCTGGCGGAAGGAGAAACAGTCCATGCCTTTGCAAACAGAAGCGGAAGGCCAATAAATATAAAAAAGCATTGCAGCAATCTTTACAGCTCATTGTATGAGCTATCAAAGGACAAGGAGGAATAATACATGCAGTACAGAATGCTTGGGAAAACAGGAATGAAGGTATCGGGAATAAGCCTTGGAGGCATACCCCTTCAACAGCTGAATCAGGATGATGCAAATGAGTTTATAGAAAAGGCATTGGAACAGGGTATAAATTTCATTGATACCGCAAGGGGATACACCGTAAGTGAAAGCCTGATAGGAGGCGCACTGTCAGGGAAAAGGCAGCAGGTGTTCCTGGCTACAAAATCCATGGCAAGGGATAGGGAAGGATTTAAGAAGGATATAGAAATCTCTTTAAATAATTTCAAAACAGATTATATTGATCTTTACCAATTCCATAATATAGTCAGCCTGCAGGAGTTGGAAAAAGCAATGGCAAAAGGCGGAGCGATTGAGGCCATGCTTGAATACAAGGATAAAGGAATTATAAAAAGCATCGGAATAACAGGCCATAGCTTGGAGGTTATTGAAAAGGCCATTGAATATGATGTTTTTGAAACGATTCAATTCCCATATAATGCAGTTGAAACTCAGGGAACGGAGTTGTTCAGAAAAGCATATGAAAAAAATCTTGGAACTATTGCAATGAAGCCATTTGCGGGAGGTGCCATTACAAATGCCAGGGCATCATTGAAGTTTATACTGGAGAATCAGCATATAACCTGTGCAATACCCGGAATGTTCAGCATAGAACAATTGATGGATAATATAAAGGCAATAGAGGAAATGCCGTTGTCACAGGATGAAAAGGAAGCCCTTTCAAAGGAGGCCTCCGAATTGGGAGAACGCTTTTGCAGGAGATGCGGTTATTGCCAGCCCTGCCCCAAGGGGATCAATATACCTGTAGTATTAGTTATGGAAAGCTATTACAAGAGGTATAATCTTATGGAGTGGGCTCAAACAAGATATAATAATATGCCTTCAAGGGCCAGCGACTGTGAGAAATGCGGGTTATGTGAGGCAAAGTGCCCGTATCAGCTTCCAATCAGAGAAATGCTTGAAGCCGTTAAACAAACCTTTGGGCAGTAAAAATCGAAAAAAATGTGGTCAAAAGGCCACTTTTTTTATTTGCGTATATGAGTTGCAGAGGGATGTCGAAAAAGCGCAGTTTATATAAAATATAAGACAATTCAGCGTAAAACACTGTAAAGTAAAAGTAAAACACTGTAAAGTAAAAGTAAAACACTGTAATATTTTTGATAAATTGGATAATGG
>Ga0116144_10001085_pt1 | contig 34170 bp, 18 predicted proteins | sample AD_UKC035_MetaG_FD_89746 | JGI IMG/M metagenome (GOLD analysis project Ga0116144, IMG submission 89746) | Active sludge microbial communities of municipal wastewater-treating anaerobic digesters from USA - AD_UKC035_MetaG | ecosystem: Engineered > Bioreactor > Anaerobic > Digestate | place: USA...
CGGTTCTCGATCCGGAAGACGGCCGTCAGGGGGACGGCCGGTAAAACCAGCAACGGCTGGCGGCGCGGCAGGAAAAGGGTCTGCGAGCCGGCGAAGGTGACGCTCCCGGCGTAAAAGGCCACCCGGACCCGGCCGTCCTTGAGAAAGAGCAGGTTTTCGGGCCGTTCCCAGGCCCAGAGGACCACTTCCGGACCGGGTTCAATACCGGCGGCCGCCCGCCCGAGGCCGGCGAACAGGACCAGCAGAAATAGAAGCAAGACCGCCTTTTTCACCTGTTTTCGACCCTGGTTCCACCCGGGAAACCCTTTAAGAATGAAGATCCAGCCACCGGCAAACTTCTTTTTCATTATTAATGAACGGCACCTTTTTGTCAAGAATTCCGGAAGCGCCGCCCGGCCGGAAAGGAGGCGTCCCCTGGACCGCCGGGGCTCCGCATTTGACAAAAACGGCGGCTGATATTATTCTTTCCGCGGATTCCGCTCAGGCAAAAAGGAGGTGCCATGCCAGTACGTATTCGACTGAGACCGTATCATCCGACTTTTATCGTGGCCCATTATGGGGGCGGCATACCCCAGGAGAGCCGCGCCCGGGCCGGCTTCGAGTCCATCCAGCGCAAAATCCGGGAGAACCCGCTGGAGGAAATTGAAATCGAGATCGTGCGCGGACACGATGATGCCTGCGAGAGCTGCAAGTTCCGCCGGGAAAGCGAAACCGGCTCCATCTGGGGCAAACGGCATACCTGCACGAGCGCCGAGGACCCGCACATGGTCGCCGAGGTGGAACGGATCAACAACAAGGTCTTCGGCTTGCTGGGCCTGGACTACGGCTCGGTGGTCAACCTCGGCACGCTGGTCTTCCGGCTCAGCGAGAAGATCCCGGTGTTGGACGATAACATGCTGGGCGGGCTTGACAAGCAGGAGGCCTACCGAAAGGGGCTCGCGGAACTCCTGGCGCGCCGGGAGCAGGAAACCGGCCGGACCGGGAAGTGAACCGGTCCGTCTTTTTGATAAGGCAAGCGATCATTGGCGATCATTAAAACGACGCTGCGGCTCCCGGCAAGCGCCGGGGCAAACCGAAAATAATACCGGATTGGGAGCTGGCCATGGCCATGGTAAGGATCAAGGACGAACTGGCCCGGAAGCGAGTGCTCCTGGGAATATCCATCTGTTACCCGGTTCCCGGCATTATCGAACTGGTGGGAAGGGATTGGGATTGGATCTGGATCGACGGCCAGCACGGAGAGCATGATTATAATTCCATCCTCGGCTGCGTCCGGGCCTGCGAACTCGTACGGCGGCCATCGGTGGTAAGGGTACCCTCGCATGATTACGGCTTCATCGGGCTGGCCCTGGACACCAACACCTCCGGAATCATGGTTCCCATGGTCAACAACGCGCGCCAGGCCGAATCAATCGTCCAGGCGGCCAAGTTTCCGCCGCTGGGCGAAAGAAGTTACGGGGGCCGCCGACCGGTCGACATGCACGGACGGGCCTATTCACACACGGCCAACGAAGACACCCTGCTGATCGCCCAGATAGAAACCGCGGAAGGGCTGGAGCAGGCCGGGGAAATAGCGGCCGTGCAAGGGGTGGATGCCATTCTCTTTGGGGCCGACGACCTGGCCTTGCGGGCCTCGATGCCCATGGACCAGCCCCGCCATCCGGAAACCTTCCGGAAAGAGATGGAAAAGGTCGCGCAGGCGGCGAAAGAAACCGGCAAGATCGCGGGCGTAGTCACGCCTTCGCCGGATCTTTACCGGCTGGCCGTAGAAATGGGGTTCCGCCTCTGCGTGGGAGTTGGAGAGGTCGGTATCCTGGCCGAGGGTTCTAAAAATGCCCGGGAACGACTCGGGTGATCCCCGGCCGGCGGCCGGGGAATCCACGAAGCCGGCCGGCACCAGGGCCGGGCGAACCATGCGCATAAAGGAGACCAAAAGATGAGATGGCAGGGAAGGCGCCGGAGCAGTAACGTCGAGGACCTGCGCGGTTCGTCGGGTAACCGGGCCCTCCGCGTCGGAGGCGGACTGAGCGGCATCGGCGTACTGATCGCCCTCGCCTACCTCTTCCTGGGCGGCAACCCGGCCGAGGTCGGCCGGATTTTCCAGGGCGCGCCGTCCTACTCGGTGGAATCGGGCCAGGAACTCACCGAGGCGGAGAAGGAAATGGGGGAGTTCGTCTCCACGGTCCTGGCCGACCTCGAGGATGTCTGGCAGAAAGAGTTCCGGCAGATGGGTTTGACTTACGAGGAGCCCGCCCTCGTTCTCTTCTCGGGCGCGGTCGAAACGGCCGCCGGCTATGCCAGCGCCTCGACCGGACCCTTCTACTCCCCGGCGGATTCCAAGGTATACATCGACCTGACCTTCTTCGAGGAGATGCAGCGCCAATTGAACGCGCCCGGTGATTTCGCTCTGGCTTACGTGCTGGCCCACGAGGTCGGCCACCACGTCCAGAACCTGCTGGGCATCAACGAAAAGGTCATGAGCCAGCGCAACCGGATGAGCGAAAAGGAATTCAACCGGCTCCTGGTCCGTCTGGAGCTCCAGGCCGACTTCCTGGCCGGAGTCTGGGCCCACTATGCCAGGCAGATCCCGGATTACCTCGAAGCGACGGATATCGAGGAAGGGCTCAACGCCGCCAGCGCGGTCGGAGACGACCGGATCATGAAGCAGTCACAGGGTTACGTAGTGCCGGACGCCTTTACCCACGGCACCTCCGAACAGCGGGTCCGCTGGTTCCGCAAGGGGCTCGAAACCGGAGATATCAACCAGGGAGACACCTTCGGCGCCGCCCGGCTTTAGCGGCGACCCGATCAATCCGCGGCCGTCCTGGATGGCGTGCAGTTGAAAGAAGCGATGCTGGGAACCAGCCCGGATCAAGGACCGGAGGCGCCTTCCCGTTTTCCAGAAAAAAAATACTGGGGAGGACCGGCGCCGGGATCCGGGGACCCGGCGTCAAAGAAAAAACTTCCCCCGCTGAATCCGAATCATTCAACTCGCCCGGGAGGACATGATGAAAAAAAGAATAAACAAATGGTTGCGGATATCGGTGCTGACCTGCCTGGCCGCGGGCGTGATCGGACTGGGCCGGCCGGCCGCCGCGGCCGCCGGCAATCTCAACCAGAAGACGGAAGGCAGCCGCCGGATCGTGGAGGGAGATTTCTTTCGCATCACCTGGGACGGCCGCCAGGGCGGCCAGATCTCGGAGATACTCCTGCACGACGGCATTGCCTGGCGGTCAATCCTCCCGAAAGGGGCGGCCCTGCCGGCCCTGGAGATCGTCAGCGGCGGTAAAAAATACACCCTGGCCGGCGATACCGGGGCGAGTTTCCGGGCCGGGACGGCCGACCAGAGCGGCGAAGAGATACAATTCACCTTCGCCGGGGAACTGAAGGGGCCGGACGGAACCGCCCCGGGCGTGAGCGCCCGGCAGGCCTTCACGCTCCACCGCAACGGGGTGCTCTTCTGCGACCTGGAACTGAAGTTCAACCGGGCCCTGGCGGTCGAGGCGGCCAGCCTGGGCCTCCGGCTGGACAAGAGCGCCCAGCCGACGCTGCGACGGGAGAAGGTTACCCGGCACGGCCTGATCCTCTGGTCCGGGGACGCCCCGAAGTGGGAACCGGTCAAGGCCGTCCGCTACCCGGACCCTTATGTCCTCTTCTCGCTGGCCGACGAGGCCGGCGGCCGCCCCTGGACCAACCACGTTGACTTCTGGGTCGAAGGCCGGGATGCCCTCGGCGGGACCGGATACATCCAGCGGAAGCCGCTCGAGGCCGGGGAATTTGGACACACCTGGAACCTGGCGGCCGCCGGAGGCATCCAGGCGGCGGCCGGGACGGTCTACCGCAACCGTTGGGGACTCGGACTGGGCCGGGCGGTGACCGGCGGCCGCCTGATCGGCGCCCGGGTCTACCACTGGCTGGGCCGCCACGGGGACAAGCCGTTCCTGCCCACCGACGAAGCGCTGAAGCGGATGGCGGATGATGGCGCCAACATCCTGATCCTGCATGACGACTGGGTGGCCGACCACCGGCCGATGCACACCTACCGGCCCTACAACGAGGAGGAGGCAAAGGACCTGGACCGCCTGATCGCCTCGGCCCACAAGCTGGGCCTCCGCCTGATGGTCTACCTGCGCCCCTACCCCCACCTGCTGGCCGATAACGGCCCCTGGAAGAGCCGGTTCCAGCGCGATTGGGACGGCATCTACATTGACCACGCCTCCACCGAGGAGTTCTCCGAGTACGCGATGGTCTTCGGGACGCCGGCCCTCGATTACGCCTTCGCGGCCAAGCAGTACTTACGCTATACCCAGGAACTGCGCCGGACGGTCGGGGACGGCGGCTTCCTGATCATGCACACGGGCGCCGCCGAGCACGGCTTCGGTCACGCGGTCGTGGACGCCTACCTGAGCGGCGAATCCCGGACCAGGATGCTCGAGTCGCCCCGGGTCTGCGTGGAGGGGATGATGCCCAGCGCGGCCGTGCCGACCATCTGGACCTGGCGGCCCGAGCAGCGCCCCTACCTGACCCCGCGGGCGGTCGCCTACTGGGCCGGCCTGGGGGCCTTTCCGCACGTTACCTTCCACCACGAGAACGCGCTCTTCCCGGAGGCGGGCGGCTATAAGCCGATGCCAAAGGAAAATCAGCCGGCGCCGATCTCCGATTCCCGCGGCCGCAGCTACATCTGGCCGCTCTGGCAGATCTGGCGCACCCTGCCCTTCCCTTACACCGGCGAGTACTACACGCGCAATAACCACGCGCCGGTGACGGTGATCCGGCCGGCCGACCGGACGGTGGAAACGACGGTCTACCAGCCGGACGGGGAAAGCCTGCTGGTCATCGTCTCCAACCTGGCCGAAGAGACCGTTCCCGGCGTCACGCTCGACCTGGAGAAATCCCTGAAGATCCCGGCCGGCAGCCGGCTGGTGGAGATGACGGCCAGCGGCTTTGACCTGAAATGCCGGGTGGCGGCTCAAACCTTCTCGGGCCGCCGGATCGCGGTGGGCGAACTCGGACCCTACCAGTACAAGGGATACCTGCTGACCAAAAAAGCGCTTCCGGCCCATCTCCAGGCGCTGCTCGAACCCTGAAGGCGGCCGGACGGAGGGGGCGGAACCAAGCCGGGCCGCAGGTTATGCGGACCGGACCGGAACATTTTACCGGCCCCGGTGTCTAATGTGACAAACGGACCGCCGGGAGAATCGGGAAACGGCTGAGACCGCCGGAGCAACGTTCAACCGGTCCCCTCAATTCCAGGAAGGAGCAGATCATGCCGAGGTCAAGAATCGCCGTCACGTTAATCGTACTGGCCGTAATGGCCGCCGGAACCTTCTTCACGATGAGCGCCTTCGGCCAGCGGGGGAACCCGGCCGACCGGGAGCGGGCCGCCCGGTTGATGAAGGACGGCAACTTCAAGGAGGCCTTCGACATCTACAGCGCGCTGGCGCTCGACCCGGCCGACGCCCCGGAGAAGGTCTCCGAGGACCTGTCGGCCGCCGTGCAGTGCCTGCGCAATCTCGGCCGGGTCAGCGAATTCGACGCCTTCATCGAGAAGGTCGTCAAGGCCCACGGGAAAAACTGGCGCCTGCTGGCCCGGGCCGGCGAGTTGTACCAGGAAATAGAACATTACGGCTCAATGGTGGCCGGGGAGTTCGTACGCGGTCCGCACCGGGGACCGGCGGTGATGATGAACTCATTCGAGCGGGACCGGGTGCGTTCCCTGCAGCTCTACCGGGAGGCCATCGAGAAGAAGGAAGGGAACCCGGCCGCGGCCAACGACGGCCAGACCGGCTACCTCTACCTCACCTGCTACCAGGCCCTGCTGGGCAACCGCGGCTGGAGCGAGGCCTGGCGCCTGCAGTACCTGACCGACCTGACCGTCCTGCCCGACTACGAGGAGGGCTACTACCGGGGCGATTACCGGTCCGGAACGCGCGGGGCGCCGGTCAACCCAGACGGCACGCCGGTCTTTCACCGGCTCCCGAAGAGCTGGGAGGCGGCCGCCACCGACGGCGAACGATTCCGCTGGTGCCTGGCCCAGGCGATCGAACTGTCGCCCTCACTCAAGGGCCGGACCCTTTACGAGTGGGCCGATTTCCTCTGCAACCAGTTCGACGTGGCCACGATGAGCGGTTACCGCGGCTACTTCGGCCAGCTCGCCGAGGACGACACGAAGAAGAACGAAAGCGGCCCCTACGCGGTGCATACCCTGGGCGAAGACGAAACGATCGCCCGGCTGGCCAACGGGATCAAGCGCTTCAAGCTTCCCGACGAGTTCAATTACATCAGGATCTACAAGCAGATCGCCGACGAGGACCGGGCTGGCTACGGGGAGCAGGCGCTGCTCCGGCTGACGAGCGTCCACGAGAACCGGATGCAGTACGACGCCGCCGCCGGGTACCTGCGCCGCAGCATCCGGGAGCACGGCGACCGGGGACAGGATAAGCAGAACCGCCTGGACCAGATCGTCGGTAACTGGGGCCAGTTCCAGCCGGCGGCCACCCAGCCGGCCGGCGTCGGCGCCACCGTGGATTACCGCTTCCGCAACGGCCGCTCGGTGAGCTTCACCGCCCGCGAGGTCAACGTCGCCAAACTGCTGGCCGATGTCAAGGAGTACATCAAGTCACGGCCGAAAACCCTTGAATGGGAGCAGGTCAACATCGAGAACCTCGGCTACCGGCTGGTCACCAAAAAGCAGGAACAGTATGTCGGGAGACAGGTCGCGGCCTGGGAACTCCCGCTGGAACCCCGGCCGAAACACTTCGACCGGCGCATCACCGTCACCACGCCCCTGCAGAAACCGGGCGCCTACCTGCTGACCGCGAAGATGAACGGCGGCAACACCAGCAGCATCGTCCTCTGGGTCGCCGACACCGCCATCGTCAAGAAGCCGCTGGAGAACGGCACCTACTACTTCGTCGCCGACGCGGTCACCGGCCAGCCGGTGGCCGGGGCAAACCTGGAGTTCTTCGGCTACTGGCAGAAGTGGCGGGAGGTCCGGCGGACCGGCGAGGCCCAGTACGACATCCAGACGCGCAACTTCGCGGAGCGGGCCGACCCGGACGGCCAGGTCATCGTCAAGGGGTCGGACGAGGACCGGAATTACGCCTGGCTGATCACCGCCACCACCGGGGACGGCCGCTTCGCCTACCTCGGCTTTACCCACGCCTGGTTCGGCCGCTATTACGACGCGGAGTACAACCAGGTCAAGCATTACCTGATCACCGACCGGCCGGTCTACCGACCGGAGCAGACCGTCAAGTTCAAGGCCTGGGTCAATAACGCCAGGTATGACCAGGAAGGACCCTCCCCGTTCGCGGGCCGGAAGCTCCAGGTGCAGATCAACGATCCCCGGGGCGAAAAGGTTTTCGAGAAGGAGTACACCGCCGACGAGTACGGCGGGATCGACGGCGAATTCCCATTGGCCGAAGACGCCATGCTCGGCCAGTACGGGGTAAGGATAGCCAACCAGGGATACGGAACCTTCCGGGTGGAGGAGTACAAGAAGCCGGAGTTTGAGGTCAAGGTGGACGCGCCGGCCGAGCCGGTGATGCTGGGCGAGAAGATCACCGCCCGGGTGGAGGCGAAGTACTACTTCGGCGCGCCGGTCACCGAGGCAAAGGTCCGCTACAAGGTTTCCCGCTCCTCCCACTCAGCCGAGTGGTACCCGCCGCTGCGCTGGGACTGGTTCTACGGCCGTGGCTACGGCTGGTTCGGCTACGATTACGCCTGGTACCCGGGCTGGAAAGAGTGGGGATGCGGCCGCCCCTGGCCCTGGTGGTGGAGCCGCCGGCCGGAGCCGCCGGAACTGGTGGCCGAGGCGGAAGCGCCGATCGGCCCGGACGGCACCATCGAGATTCCAATCGACACCGGCCCGGCGAAGGAGATGCTCGGGGACACAGATCACCGCTACGAAATCAGCGTCGAGGTCACCGACCAGTCGCGCCGCACGATCACCGGCCAGGGAACGGTGCTGGTAGCGCGCAAGCCCTTCAAGGTATACGCCTGGACCAACCGGGGCCACTACCGGGCGGGCGACGCCGTCCGGGTGCAGGCCTGCGGCCGGACCCTGGACGGCAAACCGGTCCAGGGCAAGGGCCTCCTGCGCCTACTGCGGGTCCGCTACCCGAAGGGAGAGCCGGAGGAGACCGAGATCCAGCGCTGGAACCTGGACACCGATGAGGAAGGCAAGGCGCTCCAGCAGATCAAGGCCGCGCAGGCCGGCCAGTACCGGCTCAGCTACCGGCTCACCGACGCCCGCGGCCATCTGATCGAGGGCGGTTACGTCTTCTGCGTCACCGGACCGGGGCTGGCCGGTGACGATTTCCGCTTCAACGACATCGAACTGATCCCGGAGAAGACCGAGTACGCGCCGGGCGAGACGGCCGATCTGATGATCAACACCAACCGGGCCGGCGGCTGCGTGTTGCTCTTCCTGCGGCCGGCCAACGGCAGCTACCTGGCGCCGAAGGTCATCCGCCTGCAGGGCAAGAGCGCCCTCGAACGGATCGAGGTTATCAAGAAGGACATGCCGAACTTTTTCGTCGAGGCGGTGACGGTCAGCGGCGGCCGGGTCTTCCAGGAAACGCGCGAACTGGCCGTGCCGCCGGAGAGCCGGGTGCTGAACGTCTCGGTGGAGCCATCCGCGGAGAAGTACCGGCCGGGCGAGAAGGGCACGCTGAAATTCCAGGTAACCGACGCCTCCGGGGAACCGTACGCGGGCAGCCTGGCGGTGACGCTTTACGACAAGGCGGTGGAGTACATTTCGGGCGGCTCCAACGTCCCGGAGATCAAGGAGTTCTTCTGGAAGTGGCGCCGCCACCACCAGCCCTCGCAGGAAACCAACCTCAGCCGGAGCGGCTACGACATCTCCGACCGGAGCATGGGCTATCTCGGCATCTTCGGCCACCTGGCCGAGAACGAGGAGATGCTCTCCAGCAACCGGATGGCGGAAGGCCGGGGCGGCGCCGTGGCCATGCGGGCCTCCAAAAGCATGTCCGGCGCCATGATGGAGATGGCGGCCGCACCGGCTCCTTCGATGGCCCTGGGGATGGACGCCGTGGAGAAAGAGCAAAAAGACGAACAGATGGGAGGCGGGGCGGCCCCGATGGCGGAACCGTCCGTGCGCACCAGGTTCGCCGACACCGCCTTCTGGGCGGCGGCCATCTCCACCGATCGGCAAGGCCGGGCCCAGGTCGAGGTAACGATGCCGGAGAACCTGACCACCTGGAAGGCCCGGGTCTGGGCGATGGCCGCCGGCAGCCGCGTCGGCGAAGGTTCGGCCGAGGTGATCACCACCAAGAACCTGATCATCCGGCTGCAGGCGCCGCGCTTCTTCGTCCAGAAGGACGAGGTGGTCCTCTCGGCCAACGTCCACAATTACCTGAAGACCGCCAAGAAGGTTGAGGTAATCCTGGAAATGGAGGGCGGTTGCCTGGCGCTGATGCCGGGCTCGACGCTGAAGAAGACGGTTTCCGTGGAGGCCAACGGCGAAAAGCGGGTGGACTGGCGGGTAAAAGTGACCCAGCCCGGCACGGCGGTCGTCCGGATGAAGGCCCTCACCGATGAAGAATCGGACGCGATGCAGCTCTCCTTCCCGGCCTACGTGCACGGGATGCTGAAGACCGAGAGCTGGTCGGGATACCTGCGGCCGGACCAGGGGCGGGCTTCGATCACCCTGAACGTGCCGGCCGAGCGCCGGCCCGAGGAGACGCGGCTGGAAATCCGCTACTCGCCGACCCTGGCCGCCGCCATGGTTGACGCGCTGCCCTACCTGGCCGATTACCCCTATGGCTGCACCGAGCAGACGCTCAACCGGTTCCTGCCGGCGGTCATCACCCAGAAGGTGCTGATCGGCATGGGACTGGACCTGTCGGAAATCCGGGAGAAGCGGACCAACCTCAACGCCCAGGAGATCGGCAACGACCGGGAACGGGCCGGGCAGTGGAAGCGCTTCGACGCCAACCCGGTCTTCGAGATGGAGGAGCTCGGCCGGATGGTGAAGGCCGGGGTCACCCGGCTGACCGCCATGCAGAACTCCGACGGCGGCTGGGGCTGGTTCAGCGGCTGGGGGGAGCAGTCCTGGCCGCACACGACCGCGGTGGTCGTCCACGGCCTGCAGGTGGCCCGCGCCAATGACGTGGCGATCGTTCCCGGCGTGCTGGAACGCGGCGTCGAGTGGCTCAAGAAGTACCAGGCCGAGCAGCTGATCCTGATCCGGAACGCCGAGAAGAAGGAGAAGAACACCCGCTGGAAGGAGCGGGCCGACGACCTGGACGCCTTCGTCTACATGGTGCTGACGGACGCCGGGGTCGAAAATGCCGCAATGCGCGACTTCCTCTACCGGGACCGCATCCAGCTCTCGGTCTATGCCAAGGCGATGTTCGGCCTGGCCCTGCACAAGGCCGGCGACCGTGAGAAGCGGGACATGCTCATCCGCAATATCGGCCAGTACCTGGTGCAGGACGACGAGAACCAGACCGCCTACCTGCGGCTGCCGGAAGGCAACCCCTGGTGGTGCTGGTACGGCAGCGAAACCGAGGCGGAAGCCTACTACCTGAAACTGCTGGCGGCGACCGACCCAAAGGGTCAGGCCGCCTCCCGGCTGGTCAAGTACCTGCTGAATAACCGCAAGCACGCCACCTACTGGAACAGCACCCGGGACAGCGCGCTGGTCATCGAGGCCTTCGCCGACTACCTGAAGGCCAGCGGCGAGGACCGACCGGACCTGGAGCTGGAGATTCTCGTGGACGGCAAGCGGGTCCGCCAGGTCAAGATCGACCGGGGCAACCTCTTCAGTTTCGAGAACAAGCTGGTCCTGCTCGGCGACGAGCTGAAGACCGGCCGCCACACGGTGGAATTCCGCAAGACCGGGACCGGGCCGATCTACTTCAACGCCTACCTGACCAACTTCACCCTGGAGGACCCCATCACCCGGGCCGGCCTGGAGATCAAAGTCAACCGGAAATACTACCGGCTGGTGCGGGAGGATAAGAGCGTCAAGGCCGAGGGAATGCACGGGCAGGTCCTCGACCAGCGGGTGGAGAAGTACCGGCGGGTGGAACTGGCCGACCTGGCCGCGCTCAAGAGCGGCGACCTGGTTGAGATCGAGCTGAAGATCGAGAGCAAGAACGACTACGAGTACATCATCTTCGAGGACATGAAGGCGGCCGGCTTCGAGCCGGTCGAGGTGCGGAGCGGCTACAACCGGAACGCCCTGGGCGCCTACATGGAACTCCGGGACGAGCGGGTCTGCTTCTTCACCCGGGTCCTGCCGCGCGGTACGCACAGCCTCAGTTACCGAATGCGCGCCGAGATCCCCGGCCGCTTCAGCGCCCTGCCGACCCGGGCCAGCGCGATGTACGCGCCGGAACTGAAGGCCAACTCGGACGAGATCAAGCTCCGGGTAACGGACTGACGGGTGCCGGCTCGAGCCGCCTGGCGCCGCGGAGAAGAATCAAGAAGAGGATTGAGTGAAGCCCGGCTTTAATGGCCCATTAAAAAGGCCCCCGGCCCAAACGGACCGGGGGCCTTTCCATTCAGCCTGACCAAATCTACCTGCGATCATCTCCGCCGCGGCCCTTGCCCCGGCCGGGCCCAGCGTCCCGTCCTCTTGACGAGGAGGCAGGCGTTCCCGGATCGAAAGAAGGCCCGCCACGGCCGGAGCGGCCTTCCAGGACCTCTTCCGACCCGCCGCCGCGCGAAACCCTGACCTCGTCGCCGCGCCCACGATCCGTCACGCGGTCCGAGGAACGGTCGCCGCCCGAACGGCCGCTGGAAATAACCGGGGCGGGCGCTTCCGGCCGACTCGGCCCGGAAGGTTCGGCAGCCACTTCCGTCCGTTCCGGCCGTTCCCGCCGCCCGATATCCCGGTCATTATCCCGATCCTTCGGAGGCGGCGTCGGTTCCGGCCCCCTGGAGAACCGGTCGTCCCGGGGCGGCGGATCCCTGAAGACGACCGGGGAAGGAGACGGCCGGAAACGGTCCCGGGTCTCCCGGTCCCGGTAATCCACCCCATCCCGGTGGCGCGGGTCGTGCCGCCAGTAATGGTCGTCGCGGTAATCAACCCGGGCCGGGTAACGGTGATAACGGTTGGCGTCACTGAAGACGATGCGGATGCTCCAGGCCGGCCAGTCGAAGGAGGTCCACGAAAACCAGCCGATACTTATGAAGACCGGCGGGTCGAAACCGACATACCGGGCGCTGACCGAAAATCCGGAGGGATAACGCCAGGCATAAGGTGGACAGGCCGGGTACCGCCAGGAACCATAAACATAACCGGGATCATAGACGGGAACGTAGACAACATGCGAAAAGGCCGGCTCGATCCTGATAATCTGTTGTTCAACGATGACCTGCTGTTCCCGGGTCGTCCTGAGGCTGCCCTGGTCATGCGCCCGGCGGCGCAGTTCCTGGACCACGTCCATCACTTCTTTTTCCCCGGCCAGGAAGGCGTCGCCCAAACGCCGGGTCCGGCCGATGTCATCGCTCAAGACAAAGAGGACCTCGGGCAAGTTGCAGAGGGACTTGACGCTGGTGTCCCAATCCTTCTCCAGCAGGGCCCGGTAGAGCTCGTCCCCGGCCAGCCCCGGGTTGCGCCTCAACCAGCGCTCGGCCTCCACCACCTCGAGCGGGTAGGTTGAGGCCATGAGCACCTGGGCCAGCAGGGAGTCCGGATAGAGGGCGATCGGGGCGAGCATCTGGGCAAGTTCCGCCCGGCTGAAGCCATTCTCGTTCTCGACCCCGGCCCGGGCCGGAGCCGGAGCTCCCAGCAGGAAGACCGCGCAAAGAATAACCGCGATCCAGGCCGTGCTCCGCACGGCAAAACTCTTGTTTTTCATGGCGCGCCACCTCCTTTTTTGACTGCGCTGACTTCCCCCGATGACAGAGTTGACATCCCGATAAAAAACTTTCGGCCAGAAGAACGCGACCCTTTTCACCCTTGCCTTTTATTCTTTTAGAGACCGCCGGACGCCCGCCCGTTTAATAACCGGGCACCTTGACAATTAAAGGAGGCCGATATAACCTATCAAGGCAAGTCCTGATATTGAATAAACACCGGCCCGATCATCAGCATAAAAAATGAGGCCCAACCCATTGACGCCGACCGGGAGGTCACGATGAAAGTTATAAATAATGGCCGTTTTCGAGCCGCCATTCCCGTTTTCCTGCTGACACTTACCGTCACCGGCGGCCTGCTTTTCAAACCGGCCGGTCTGCGGGCCGACACCGCCGCCGGGAACGAAATCGAGCGGGAGATTCAGCAAATAAGGGAACGGGGTGAACCGGTCACCCTGGCCGAACTGGTACCGGAAGAGATCCCGGAGAGCGAAAATGGCGCGGCGGTCTACCGGCAGGCCTTTCAACTCTTCCAGGAACTGAAGATCAAGAACCCGGAGAGATGGAAGTATATTCCGTACGAGGGCGGACTCGAATGGCCGCAAGTGCCGGCACCCGAAAAGGCCGCCGTTAGAAACCTCCTGCTGGCCCACCCGGACTTTCTCCGCTTTTATCAATTACTGGAAAAGGCCGCCGGGATGCGCTGCCAGTTCCTGCGGAGAAGCGACTACCGTGGAATTGACACGGAGCTGCCGCACCTGGCCTCCCTGCGTAGCTGCGCCCGGATGCTGGCGGCCCGGGCCGATCTGAAAGCGGATGCCGGCGACATCGAGGGCGCCCTGCGGGATTGCCTGACCGGATTTCGAATGGCCGGAACCCTTAAGGAGGAACCGGTCATCATCTCCGGCCTGGTCAGGATCGCCATCGACAACAACATGCTGAACTGCCTGGAGGAGGTGATCCAACGAGGCGAAGCGACGCCGGAAACCGGCCGGGACTTGATCCTGAAAATCAGGGAGGAACGGGAGGCCCGTCTTTTCTACCGGGGTCTGCTGGGCGAACGGGTGCTGTTCGGCCTCCCGATATTCCGGCGCCTGGAGGAAAAGGCCGGCCAGCAGGCCGCTCTTGATCAACTGGCAAACGCCTTGGGAGCCACCGAACCAATCAAGGCGGCCCTGGGCGCCGACACCGACCTGGCCGGCCTGATCTCGGAGAACCTGGCCACCTACCTGCAAGCCATGAACCAGTTAATAACCTTTTACGATCTCCCCTACCGGGAAAGACAGGCGAAGACCGACGCCCTCCGGAAGGAATTACTGGAACTGCCCGACCGGAAGGTGGCCCTGGTCAAGCTGGCCATGCCGGCCCTCCTGGGCCTCCCGCTCAACGAAACCCGCCTGGATGCCCGGCTGGGCAATGCCATGATCGCACTCGGCTGCCGCCGGTACCGGGAGAAGCAGGGCGCCTGGCCCGAATCCCTTAAGGAACTCTCCCCGGAGAAGGCCCCGGGCTTCCTGCCGGAACTGCCGCTCGATCCCTTTACCGGCCGGGAGTATGTTTACCGGAAAAGAGGCAAGGGGTTTATCGTTTACAGCCTGGGCGAAAATCTGAAGGACGAGGGGGGCCGGCGCGGCGAAGGCGCCAAGAGATGGGATTACGATATCGTCTGGCAGGAATAGACATCACTTTTCAAAGGAGACGATTGATGAACGAACTGAAAATCGGGTGGGCAGCGCGCGACATTTCGACGGAGAAGCCGATCAACATTCCGGGCCAGTTCCACATGCGGATTTCAGAAGGGGTGATGGACCCGCTGACCGTCAGCGCGCTGGTCATCGACAACGGGAGCGACCTGGTCATCTTCCTCTCGGCGGACCTGGTCGTGATCCGCTCCGGGCTGCTCGACGAGATACGGGACAAGGTCGCGGAGAGCAACCCGGAAATCCCGGTGGCCAAGATCCTGATGAACGCCACCCACGCGCACACCGGCGCCAGCCACTACGCCGACTCCATCTGGTCCACTTCCAGCAATAGTTTAGCGAACATGTACGCCGAAACGCCCCACGACGGCATCGAAATCGCCTCGAGCGACGAGTACCGACACTTTCTCGCGGGACAGGCGGCCGAGGCGGTCTGCGAGGCCTACGCGAAGCGCGGGGCCGGCGGCATCGCCTACGGCTACGGGTACGCGGTGGTCGGCCACAGCCGCCGGGTCGTTTACTTCGACGATACCTCCAAGCGTCCCGGCGCGGAATCCAACTCCAGGAGCGGCGCCAGGGGGCACGCGGTCATGTACGGCAACACCAACGACCCGAACTTCAGCCATTACGAGGCGGGGGCCGACCATTTCATCAACCTGCTCTACACCTTCGACCGGACGGGGAAACTGACCGGCGCGGTCATCAACGTTCCCTGCCCCTCGCAGAACTCCGAACAGGAATACCGCCTTTCGGCCGATTACTGGCATGACGTCCGGAGCGCGATCCGGGCCCGGCACGGAAACATCTTCATCCTGCCCCAGTGCGCCGCCGCCGGGGATCTCTCACCGCGCATCCTGCATTACAAGAAGGCCCAGGCGCGCCGGTTCCGGCTCAAGTACGGCCCGGAGGAGAAGCTGGCGCTCGCCGAGCGCAAGGACATCGCGGAACGGGTGGCGACCTCCTTCGACGAGGTTCTCGGCTGGGCGAAGCAGGAGATCCAGACCGCCCTGCCCCTTGCCCACCGGGTCGAGACGGTTCAGCTGAGCCGCCGCCTGATCACGGAGGAGGAGTACGAGTACGCGAAGAATGGTCTGGAGGAACTGAAGCGGGAAAAGTTCCGGACCGACGGCACCCCGAAGGAACGCCTGAAGGCCAACTCCATCCTGGCCGCCAGCCGCAACCGGTTCGCCCAGGTCATCGAACGCCATGAAACCCAGGCGGCCGAGCCGAAACTGCCCATGGAACTGCACGTGCTTCGGATCGGCGAGGTCGCTTTCACCTCCAACCGTTTCGAACTCTACATGGACTTCCAGCACCGGATCCAGGCGCGCAGCCCGTTCGAACAGACCTTCATCGTCCAGTTGGCCGGGCAGCCCGGAGCCGGCGGCGGCTCCTACCTGTGCACCGAACGGGGCGCCTGGGGCAAGGGGTACAGCGCCAGCATGTTCTGCAACCTGGTTTCGCCGCAGGGCGGGCAGGAACTGGTCGAGGAGACGGTCAGGCGGCTCGAGGCGCTCCACTCCGAACCGGCTTCCGAAAAGGCCTGATCGGCCAGGGGGCGGCGGCCGCCGGCCGGATCAGGCCGGGGCGTCGCCCCAGTCGGGCACGTCGAGCGTGACGCCCTCCTTCAGGGCCGACTTGTGGGCCATGACGCCCATGACCATGTAACGGGCCGCCTCCCAGATATTGATGGCCGGCTGCCGGCCCGCGGTCACCGCCTCCACGAACTCGTGCACCAGGTAGGGGTGGGAGCCGCCGTGGCCGGCCGGCACGAAATCCCGGGTCTGCAGATCCTTCTCGTCAATCGGCTCGTTGCGGTACATGGCGCGCTTGAAGGCCTCCTGCACCTCCGGCGGCAGGGGATCGAACATTTCGGCGGCCGTCAGTTTTGTAACCCGGGGCTTCGGCAGGTTATTCAGGTCGAGCCTGGCCGGATCCGGCCGCTCGATCTCGAACCAGCGGTTCTCGGAGAAGCTGCCCCGCGTACCCATGATCCGGAAGGTCTCGGAATCCTGGCCGAGAATCCCGGGCGCCTCGCGCAGCTCGGCAATGCGGACCGCGGCGCCGTTGCTCATCCGGAAGAGGGCCACCTCGTTGGTGATCTCGTCGGCCTGGGCGCAGCCCTTCCCGTCGCGGTTCCGGTAACCGTAGGCCGTCACCTTGACCGCGTGCGCCTTCATCACCGAAACCGGCCCGGAGGTGGAGTGGGTCGGGTAATGCATCGGCCCGGTCTCGATGCCGGCTGACTGGTACTTCCGGCTCACCTGTTTCCATTCCTGGCCGGCGGCGCTGGCGGCGCGCATGGCCGCCACCTGGCGCAGGTTGCAGCCGGCGTCTATATCGTGGCAGTACTCACCCTCGGCATAGACGAAATCACCAAAAGCGCCCGCGGCCGCCTGGCGCCGGCAGAACATCGTCTGCGAACGGTAGTAGGTCGTCTCGCCCAGCATGTAGCGCATGCCGGTCCGCCGGCAGGTCTCGATCAGCCGGTCGCAATAGCCGAGGATCTCGTCGCCGTCGGGGACGGAACTGATCGGCACCGCGCTGTAAACGTGCTTGCCGGACTCCATAGCCTGGAGGCACTGGGGGGCGTGCAACCAGGGCTGGGTGATGATCACCAGAGCGTCAAGATCACTCCGGCAGATCTCATCCAGCGAGGCGTAGGCGTCGCGGACGTTGAACTTGTCCTTGAAAAACGGGTCATCGGCAAACTTTTTCACCCGTTCCGGCTCCCGGTCGCAGAGGCCGATCCGGTCAACCCGCGGATGGCTCTTGAAGAGGGGCGCGAAGGCGGAACCGAAGGAACCCAAACCCACCAGACCGATGCTGATTCCCATTCTTCACTCCTTTTCAGGTTGTTTAAACCCCTGCGTTCAGATTTCCCGAAGCCGGCTCCGAATCTCGGGCCGGCTTACAAAAAGGCTTTGAACCCGAAATAGAGCCCGAAAGAGATCACGACCGCGGCGCAGGCGGCCAGGATCGAGCGGTAAACCTTGAGAGAGACAAACCGGCGACCCCGACTCAGGCTGAAGGACACGAAGCTGTACCAGGCCAGGTCGGCCAGGATGTGGCCGGTAAAAAAGAAAAGGAGGCCGGGAAGGCCGAGCCGGCCGGCCGAAAGAAGCAGACCCAGGCCGATCGTGAGCCACCAGACCGCCCAGTAAGGATTGGCCAGGCTGAGAGTGATCCCCTGCAGGAAGAAACCGGCGTCCCGCCCGGCCGAACCGGCGGAAAAATCGAGGGAAATCGAAGGGAGCCGGCGCAGCAGTCCGATGCCGAAATAGACGAGAATGGCCGCCCCGGCCAGGGAGATGGCCTTGATGACCGGCGGGGTATTGATGAAACGGCCCAGGCCCAGGACCAGGAGGGCCACCATCACGATCTCCAGCAGGGCGTGGCCGGCAATGAGCAGCGGCCCAGCCCGGAAGCCGCTTTTCAGGCTCCCGGAGATGACCGCCGCCAGCAGCGGACCGGGCGCCAGGGCGCCGGAAAAGGCGATCGCGAAGGAGACAAGGAAAATGGAAATATAGCCCATGGTTTATTTTGAAAACCGGAAGCGTTCGAGCCAGGACCAACCTCGGGCTCGGCAATGATCAAACCAGCCGGCCATTTTTAGTTTACACTCTCGGCCGAGAAAATGGAAGACGGTGAGATCGGGACCGGTTAGAAACAGGGACCTTTGGCAACGGCTTGATTGCAAACCGTTTCCCCGGAATTTTGCTTGACAGGCAAGTAAACAATAATATATTCTGATTCAACCATATTAATGCTCCCAGGCGGCGACCGGGACCTTTCCTCGACCGGCCCGGCGCCGCAGAAAAAGGTTGCCTTTCCTTATTAACAAGACCGGTCAAACCGCAGTCAAAGGAGAAAGACGATGCACAAAAAATTGAGAGCCTTCGCACTTGCCGCCCTGCTGCTCCTGGCCGCTTCCGGCGCCCGGGCGGCCAACCTGATCGACGACTCCAGCTTCGAAGCCGGCGCCGGCAACGGCTGGGGCGTGGCCATGGGGGCCGAACCGTCGCGCGTCAGCTGGAACTCCTACTACGACTCCACCACGGCCGTCGACGGCAGGTACAGCCTGAAGATTCCAACCACCAACCGGCAGCTGACCATGCAGGTCGCCCGGTCGGTCTTCACGATCGAAACCAAGTACTACCGCCTGACCCCCGGCCGCAAGTACACCCTCTCGCTGTACATGAAGGCCGACAAGCCCTGCGCCGTCGAGTTCGGCCTGCTCGGCCACGGTCCTTCGGAACGGGACGCCAAGGGGCGCGCCATCCAGAAGCCGGACGACCGCCTGCTCTGGCAGAAGGCCCAGCTGGAGACCGGCTGGAAGCGCTACAGCGTCAGCGGCGAACCGGCCGCCTCCCCGGGCGGACTGGCCCACCTGAGCATTGATTACCGCACCGAGGACCTCACTCCCATCAATGTCTGGATCGACGCCGTGCAGCTGGAGGAAGGCGAGCTGAGCGCCTACGCGCCGCGCTTACCGGTCGAGATCGGTTTCCGCTGCCCGGTGCCCGGCAACATCTACTACGAGACGGAACCGGCCCGGCTCAAGCTGCTGGTTTACAACGCCGCCGGCCGGAGCGGCACCGCCCGGATCAATTACAGTATCACCGACCTCTTTGACCGCGAGGTCGAGAAGGGGACGCTCCAGGCGGATCTCGCCAAGGGGGGGAAGAACCTCGAAATCGAGATGGCCCCCTACATCAAGAGACGCGGCATCTTCCGCCTGCTGGCCTGGGTTGATGAAGGAAACGGCCGAAACGGACAGCCGGTCGAAATGACCTACTCGGTCCTGCCGCCCAACAAGCACCTGAACGAGCCCTTCGAGGGCGGCCTGCTGGGCACCGACGTCTCCGCGCTCCGTTACGACCAGCTCCAGGTACTCAAGCGGGCCAACTTCAACTGGATCCTGAGCAAGAAGGTCGTCCTCTGGGACCGGGCCGAGCCGACCAAAGGCGACTTCCGTTTCTACGACGAGGAGATCGAGGCGGCCCGCAAGGCGGGCGTGGTCCTGGTCGGCCAGCTCCTCTGGGGCGACGGCGTCGCCTGGTCCATGAAGAACCTGCCGGCCGGCGACCTCCGCAAGCCCAAGGTCGCCACCTGGGACGAGACGGCCCGGGCCCAATTCCTAAAGGACGTGGCCGAGTACACCACGGCGGTCGTCAGCCATTACAAGGGGAAGATCAAGTACTACGAGCTGACCAACGAGCCCTACTTTCAGTTCACCCCGGAACAGGTCGGCGAGGTCTACCGGACCATGTACCAGGCGGCCAAGAAGGCCGACCCGAACTGCGTCTGCGCCATCAACACCGACTACCGGCTTACGACCGACGAGAAGGGCGAGGTCGTCCGGGGCGAGCACTATTACCTGCCCCAGACGGTCGAGAAGTACGGCCTGAACATCTGCGACGTGGTCTCGGCCCACTTTTACATCAACGACCTCCGCTGGTTCCTGCCCTTCGGAAACCTCCTCAAGAAATACGGCAAGCCGGGCTGGAACACCGAGACCGGCATCACCTGCGCCAGTTTCTACAAGACGCTGCCCCTGCTGGCGGCCATCGAACAGGGAGACGCCTTCTGGAAAAATTACCTGCGCACCCAGGTCATTCCCCACGCCGACAGCATGCAGAAGAACGTCCTGCTGACCATCTCGGCCGGGCAGATGGATAAGTATTTCTACTACTTCAGCCGGTTCGGAAACTGCTCGCCCAGCCAGCCGACCCGGCGGGCCGGCAGCGGCAAGGAGAACGTGGAGTTCGACGGCAGCCTGCGGGCCGGCGGCGTCACCCAGTCGATCGCCTCCCACTTCTTCGAGGGATGCCAGTACGATTCCCGCTGGATCAAGGACCCGCGGATCGAGATGTACCTCTTCCGCGACGGTACCGGAACCCGGGGCTTCATGTATGCGGCCGGGACCCAGCCGAAGCCGCTCCTGCTTACGCTGGCCGGGCCGTCCCGGCAGATGGAGTTTTACGACCTGATGAGCAATCCCGTCGGGCTGGACAAGGAATCCCGGCTGCCGCTCACCTTCCTGGTCAAGTTCTTCAAGAGCAGCCTGCCGCCCCAGCAGGCGATGAAGGCCATGGAAGAGATGAAGATCGAGGAAGGCAAGATACCGGCCGAAGGGGACGTCTGGTCCTACGACGATTTCGAAATGCATTAAAGATCGTGCGTCCGGCCGGCCGCACGCAGTGGCGGCCGGCCGGTCTCCGGTCCGGGTTATCTTTTAAGATTGACGCCACGGCAGCCAAAACCTCCGGGTAACCGGAAAAAACCGGGCCGTCGGATTAAGCCGGACCGGCCATCCGCCGCTGGTCGTATTTCATGACCAGCTTCTTCTTAAACAAACCTGAGTCGAAAAAAAACATGAAGCGCCGGCCGATCCTGGCTCTCCTGGCCCTGGCCGCCCTGGCCTTCCTGCCCGGCCCCGGCCGGGCGGACGAGACCGGCCCGGGAAAATCCGGTTCACTGCCGGTTGACTACCAGAACTTTCTCTCCCGCAACGACATCGTCCTGCTTTCACCCGACCGCCACGCCTGGGACGGCCTGCCGCTGGGCAACGGCCGGATCGGCGCCCGCACCTGGCAGCCGGACGAGCTGATGTTTCAGCTGAACGCCCGCGGCGGCGCCCTGACCCTGGTCCGCCTGGCCGTCGGCGCCGAACCGGGCCTTCGGTCCGGCCTGGAAGAATACTCCCAGCGCCTCTCCCTGTATGACGCGACTGTAACCACCCGGAGCCGCCACGCCGACGGTCAACTCGAGATCCGAGCCTGGATGGCGGCCACGACCGACGCCCTGGTCGTCCAGGTAAACGACAACCGGGCCGGGGCCGCAACACACTACGTGGATGTCGAGGCCTGGCGGCCAGGCGTGGAGGTCATTACCGGCCCGGATTACGTTCTTCTCCGGGAAAAGGCCGGCGAGATCGCCTGGGCCCTGCGCATCTCGATCCCGGGCGGAAGAGTAACCAGCCGGTCGGAATCTCCCCGGGTCGTCCGGATCGCCACCAACACCCGCCAGACTGAGATAACCGCCCTTTACGTCGAGGCCGAACCGGAGGCCGACGCGTCCGCCCGGGCCGAACAAGCGGCGGAATCTTTTACGAAACGCGGCATTTCAGGGTTCCGCCGGGAACATTGCCAATGGTGGAGCGACTTCTGGAGTAAATCGGTCCTGAACCTGCACTCGGCCGACGGCCTGGCCGATTACCTGGAAAACCTCTGGTACATTCACCTCTACTGCCTGGGCAGCGGGATGCGCGGAGAGCTGCCCATGAATTTCGAAAACGGCCTCTGGCACAGCCAGCGTGACATCCGGGGCTGGGGGCCGGGCTACTGGCACTGGAACGAACAGGTGGCCGTCTGGCCGCTCTTCGCGGCCAACCACCTGGAACTGCACGAGTCGTACCGTAACCTTTTCCGGCGGCTGCTGCCCGGGTACCAGGCCTGGACGCAAAGCTACTTCGGCACCCAGGACCCGGAAGCGGTCAATTTCCTGGAGGTCGTCCGCTCCAGCGCGCCCGGACCCTACCGGGGACCCAAAGAGGCCAGTGACCACCCGACGCTGCACGTACCCAAAAACCGCGGCAACCTCATCCTCTCCTCGAGTTTGGAAACCGCCATGCAGTTCTGGTGGGCCTATCTATATACCGGGGACGAGGCCTATCTCCGGAACCAGGCCTACCCGATGATGAAGGCCACCGCGCTCTTCTTCCTGGAGTATCTGTACCGGGACGGAACCGGGCGCTATGTCATGGACCCTTCCGACGCCCACGAGACTTTCGAACGGGTACGCAACCCGGTCAACGACCTGGCCGGCATCCGTTACGTCTTCCCGGCCGTGATCGAGACCGCCGAGCTTCTCGGCGTGGATACCGGACTCCAGGCTCGCTGCCGCGAAGTGCTGGATAACCTGGCCCCCTACCCGATCGACCCCGGAACCGGGGCGCTGCTGCCTTACGAACTGCGGCCGGGCCAAAAACTCATGACGGAGATGGGCCACACCGGCCATTGCCCGAGCCAACACGTCTATGGCGTTTTCCCCTTGATGACCCTGGGCAGCACCGACCACGGGCTGGCCGTCCGCAGCTTTCACGAACATCTCAAAAAACATACCAACCAGTACGGCTGGGTGGTGGACAGCTTGTGCGCCGCCCGGCTGGGGCTGGCCGAAGAGTTGAAGAACCTGCTGACCGATCACGTCCGCCGTTTCCAGCACTATCGCTGCGGCCTGATGAGTTACCTCCCGGTCTTTTTGAAAACACCCTTCTACTACTTCGACGGCAGCGGCCCGGTCGCCACAGCCCTGAACGAGATGCTGCTCCAGGGCTGGAACGGAGTAATCCGGGTCTGTCCCGCCCTGCCCGAGGATTGGGAGGCGAAGTTCACCCTGCTGACGCCCGGCGGCTTTCTGATCAGCGGCCAGGCCGCGGGCGGCCAGGTCAAATACCTCTCAATCCTGAGCCAGCGGGGCGAAACGGCGGCCGTGGCCAACCCCTTCGGCCGGCCGGCCGCGGTCAACGACGGTCGGCGGGTCATCCTCCGCAGCGCGGCCCCGGAATTAAAATTCCCGACCGAGGCCGGCCGGGAATACCGGATTTACCCGGCGGATCAGAATGAACCCCGGCCGTCCATGGTAACGGGAGAAACCAACCAGGGGCCCAAAACATTCCCGGAGAGTTCCCGCCGGCTCGGCAAATCCTCCTTCGAAATCCCGGAATTGGCCGGCCGCCTCGAAAAAAGGCCGGCCGGCCGGGATTTCGAACCGGACTGGACCCAGGCACTGAAGGTGGCCAGGACGGCGGGGCCGGTCAGGATAGACGGCCGCCTCACCGAAGCCTGCTGGCGCGGAGCGCCGGCCGGAACGCTCCGCCTGGCCGGCGGCCGGCGGCCGGGACAACGCACCGACGTCTGGCTGGCGGCCGACGACCAGGCCCTCTACGTCGCCGCCGAAGCGCGCGAAGACCGAATGAAGATGGTCCAGGCCGAACGCGGCGTGCCCGGGGACCCGCTCGAGCCCCGGGTGGCGCTGGACGATTCGCTGGCGCTGATCATGGAACCAATGCCGGGCGCCCAATGGCGGCTGCGCGTAAATCCCCTGGGCGTGCAGAATGACTCTCTCTTCGTCGCCGGAGTACGGCCGCCCCTGGAAGAACGCCTTTCCCTGATGGACCCGGAATGGGAATCCTCCATCCGGACCACCGAAGACGGCTGGATAATGGAGGCCCGGCTGGAATACGCCCGTTTCGCGCCGTTTCCACCCGGTACCGGCCAGACCTGGCGCTTCGGCGTCGAACGGAACGAGTATCCCCACGGAGAACGGACCGCCTGGCCGTCCGAAACCACCGGCGGCGCAAAGGAATTGGCCCGGCTGGAGCTGCCCGCCAGGGAGGCGAAGGCGGCCGTCATTGAACCCCAACCGGATCTCCAGCTGCACTGGAAACTGGAGGCCGTGGACGGGCCCTGGGTCCTTGACGCCTCCGGCCACGCCAGGCACGGCTACTTCTCCGGGGCCCGAAGCGGCCGGGAAACGCCGGACAGCGTCCTGCGGTTCGCAGGGGGGACCCCGGATGAAAAACTGAAATTCAACGCCGGCTGAGGTGTCGTTCCTTTGGGATCCGGGCTGGCCGAAAGCCGGGAACTGACCGCCGCCGCCTGGATTAACCCGGCGAGTTCAAAAAGCATGCGCATCCTGGAAAAACCGGGAAATGAATTCATCTTTGACATCCTCGCCGGAAAACTCCGGCTGATCTCCACGGCCGGCACCTTCGGCGGCACCGCGGCGGTGCCGGCCGGCCGGTGGTCGCACGTGGCCGTGACGATCGCGCCCGGCACGCTGCGCCTCTTCCTGAACGGCGAACCCTGCGGGGAGGCGCGCTCCGGGAGACCGCTCACCCTGAGCGCGGGGCCGCTGCTGATCGGCACCACCCCGGACGGCCGGTACAGCTTCAACGGAAGCCTGGCCGACCTCCGTCTCTACAACCGTGCCCTGACGCCGGCTGAGATTTCGACCCTGCACGCCGGCGGCCGGTAAAACGATTTTGACGATAGCCTTAAAAATATGTTTTACTCTGGAAAGTCCATCCGACCGGGATTTAACGGCCGTCTTTAACTTTTTCAACCATTTCTTAAAAACCCGGAGAGGCGAAAATGAAGTACGGAATGCTCGTTCTGTCTTGGCTGACTTTAGCCGTTCTGACCACCTCCTTCAGCTCCGCCGAAGCGGCCGACGAGGGAACGATCGGACCGTGGCGCGTCGGCGACATGGCCTACAGCAAGACGCCCGCCAACGACCGTCCGAATGCCGAGAGCCAGCGGATCGTCGAACGCAACTATACCGCCCTGGTCTCCGAGAAGCTCCTGACGGGCGAGAAGGGGAAGCTGACCTTCCGGGTTGCTCCCCGTAATGAAAGGTGGGCCGGCATCCTGGTGATGGACAACGACGGCAAGCCGCTGCCCTACAATCTGAAGCGGGGCGCGAAGGTAAGCTTCGCGGAGGCCGGAACCGGGAAGACCGACCCGGCCGTGCGCTGGTACCAGTACGACACGAAGGTGCTCTACAGCGACGCCTCGAAGGTCTTTCCGAAAACCCGGATGACCGTTACCCAGGGCAACGAGGTGCTGGATGAGGTGACCGTTGATTTTTCGCAGTGGCAGCTTCCGGATTCCCGGGTAAACATGGCCGAGATGCTCGACGGGCCGACCTCCCGGCACGGCTTCGTGACGGCCCGCGACGGGAAGTTCTGGCGGGACGGCCAGGAGATCTATTTCTTCGGCGGCCACGAAAACCACGTGCCCGGCAAGGAACTCTCCGACCTCTACGCCGAGACCTACGCCGACGCCGGCATCAACGTCCAGCGCAGCATCGCCTTCGGCGAGATCGTCAAGAACTTCGAGACCGGCGAGGTTGACCCGGTGCAACTGGACAAGTACCTCTACCTGATCGCCAAACTGGGCGAGCGGGGCATTTACTTCTTCCTGACCAATGCCGGCCATAACGGGTACGGATATCCCCGGGGAAAGACGCCGGAACCGGGCCAGGCCGAGGCGGGTGACACCTATTTCTGGATCAACCCGCGCTACCGCGAGGTCTGGCAGCAAGCCTGGAAGACCATCCTGACCACGACCAACCCCTACACCGGCAAGGCGCTCAAGGACGACCCGACGCTGATCGGCCTGGAACTCTGCAACGAAACCGGCCTGAACCCGCGCCGCTTCGACTACAACCGGCTGGACAATCCCGACCAGACGGCCGAATGGCGCCGGCAGTTCAACAAGTACCTGCTCAACAAATACGGCAGCCGGGCGGCGCTGGCGGAAGCGTGGAAAACCAACCCGCTCTTTCCGCACGAGGACCCGGCCAAAGGCAACATCCTGATCCCGACCAACTTCCGCGGTTCGCGCAGCCCTTACGGCGGCAGCGGACAGCACAACCAGTACACAACCGGCCGCTGGTACCGGGGCGGCCTGCCGGCGGATAAGAACCCGCGCATCCTGGATGCCATCGAGTTCAACAATACGGTGGCCAGGAAGCCCTACCCGTTCGATTTCAACAACCTGAGCACCCCGGAGGAGAGCGAGAAGCTCCGCCTGGCCTTCAACGAATTCCTGCTCAAGAAGTACGGCAGCCGCGAGGCGCTGGCCAAGGCCTGGGAGGAGGACCAGCTTTTCCCGTGGGAGTCGCCGGACGTGATCATGGTCAAAACCAGTTCGGCCCGAACGGCCGGATACGTGCCCGACCCGAGCGGTCTGGCCCGGACGATCGTCATTCCCAGCAACTACCGTGGGGAAACCGAGTACCGGTACGAGCCGGACCGGCGCCAGGCCGACCCGCGGGTCAGCGACGCCATCGAGTTCACCTACCAGGTGCAGAAGGTCTGGGCGACCGACATGGCGAAATTCCTCAAGGAGGAGGTCGGGGTGAAGTGCGGGGTGGGCTGGAACGGCGACACCTTCCACATGGTCCAGGGGCCCACTCACAAGGCGAACATGGACTCGCCGCTGGACATCGCCATCGCCGCCGCCTACCTGGACACCGACAACGGCGACCAGGTCACCAGCCGGATCAAGAACCTCAAGCGCTTCAACACCTACGGCCGGATCTACGGTCGGCCCATGTTCAGTTACGAGTGGAGCATGTGGTCGAACCAGGGGCCCTTTGTTTACGAGTACGGCCTGATGGCGGCCCTGATGGGGCGGACTTACGGCTTCGACGGCTACGCCCACCACAAGATGAGCGCCCAGCCCTACCCGGTGAGCGATCCGGGCTACTCCCTGCGGGTTCATTACATCACCCCCCTGACGGACCGGCCGCGGCGCGGCTCCTTCTACGTCAGCCAGTGGATACTGCAGCGCTCTAAGATCGAGGAGAACGACCAGCGGATCCTGATCGGCATGCCCGACGACGACATGTTCATCGGCGGCCCGGAAAGAAAGATGAGCAACTGGGCCTTCGAGAACTGGATCATGTACCAGCTGGGCATCGAGGATTACTCATTCAAGAGCGTCTATGACGGGCCGGAGGACCGGATCGTCATCCATGACGGCCGCGGACCCTATGGCGACTACCGGAAGGCGAAGCACGCCATCCTCTGGTGCCACAGCAACAGCGACCGCGAGGGCAAGGACCCGAAGGCGAAGGAAAAGTGGTTCGCCTTGCACGGCATCACCTTCAAGCCGGGGCAGAAGTACTTCCTGAACGACCAGTTCTTCGCCACCACCGAGGACATGACCGACTGGAACGTGGTGCACCGGATCGCCGAGAAGGCGCGCCAGGACGAGATTGACCGGAACGCCAAGGACGACGCGACCAAGCTCAGCGATTCGCTCCGCCTGACGACCTCGGCCAGCAATTACTGGGCGGCCGAGCCGAAGGCCCAGCCGACCGAACTGGACCGGCAGGTGTACCGGGCCCTGAAGAAGTGGGGTTATCCCCTGCCCTTCTCAGAGGATGAGCTGGACAAGGTCTGGCGCAGCCGGGACCGGAGCATGGTCATGGACACCCCGAAGCAGCGCTTCACGGCCGACCGCGGCGACATGCAGCTCTGGTTCGGCAAGGCCGGCCGGAACACCCGGATCTCCCTCAGCCGCCTCTCGGCCGTCACCAGCGAGCCGCAATACGCGGCGGCCCTGCTGCCCTGGGACACGGCCGACTTCGCCACGGCCAAGACGCTGGCCCTCTGGACGCTGTGGAACAGCGAGGTCACGGTGAAACTGGCCCAGGCCAACCAGGCGAAGGTTTACGCGGTCAACTGGCTCGGCAAGCGGATCTTCGAGGTGAAGCCGACCCAGGTGAGTTCCAACAGCCTCAGTTTCCAGACGGCGCGCCACGACGATATCTTCTGCTACGAGATCATCCGGTAAAATTCACCGGCGCGAGGGATAAAGAGACGGGGTGGCGATGCGAAGGCAGCGGCTTCTTCTATTCTGCCTGATGGGAATGGCCGGGCCGATGAGAATTCAAGCCGCACCGCCGCCCTTCCCGGTCGTGGAGGCGGAGTACCGGGTCTATGAAATCGGCAACCCGGCCAACGGCGCCGGCCCCCTCTGGTGCTACGGCTCGACCTGCCTGGTCCGAGCCGGCCGGGAGGTCTTCGCCAGCGGCCTGGAGATCCGGCCGGAGCAGAAACCCCTCAACAACGTGCGCTGGACGCTCTTCCGGCTGGATGAAAAGGAAGCACAGCGGCTCCAGGCCGATTCCGAAGGACGCCAGCGCGAACCCTGCCCGATCGGACTCTTCAAAGACGGCCGCCTCCTACTGACCAGCAACCCGACCCTGACCCCGCCGGGCGCCTACTCCGGCCCGGCCCAACCCCAGCTGCTGATCTTCGACACCAAGCGCCCCGAGGCGCCGCCGCTTCTCTCCCACCCGCAATGGAAGGACAACCCGAGGTTCACCGAGCACTCCTACCGCGCCTTCGCCGCGGACAGCCCGAACCGGGAGGCGCTCTACCTGCAGAACGTCGGTTACGACACCGCCCACTGGAGTTTCCTCGACCGCGACGGCCAATGGTCAAAGTCCGGCTCGATCAGGATGCCCTGGGGAGCCGAGTTCGAAAAGCCCCAGCCAATCCGCATCTGCTACCAGAACCTGGCCCTGCGCAACCGGACGGCCTGCCTGCTGGGCGTTAGCGACATCATCGAATGGGTGCGGGAGTGGCGGGAGTACAAGTTAATCCTGCACGAAGGCAATCAATGGGATTACGACTTCCGGCGCCTCTACTTCTGCCGGACGCCCGACATCACGAAAGAACCGTTCGGTGAATGGATCAAGGTCGCCGAATGCGAAAAGTGCGGACATATCACCAACCTCGACCTCTGGCTGGACGGAGAGGGGCGCGCCCACATCCTCTGGATCGAGCAGAACATCTGGGATGCCCGGGTCCGGAACAAATTCTTTCCGGGCGAGCCGATCACCCACGCGCTGATGTACGGGGTGATCGAAGGCAACCGGCTGGTGCGAAAAACCTGCCTGGCCCTGGGGGGTGAGCAGCAGGCGAGCCGCGAGATCCCGGGCTGGGGGCGCTTCCAGGCGACGCCGGACGGCCGCCTCTTCGTCTTCTATTACGCCGGCGGTTCGGACAATTCCGGGAAAGCGGTCTCCGAGAACCGCCTGGTCGAGATAAATCCGGACGGGACGGCCGGCCAACCGGCGCGGGTAAACCTGCGCCGGCCGATGAAGACCTTCTTCACGGCCAGCGAACGCGGCGGCTCGGCTCCGTCGGCCACCCTGGACCTGCTCGGAGAGGCCGAGGGGATCAGCGGCATCAGTTACGCCCGGATCAACCTGCTGGGCAAGATCCGGGTCGAATTCGACTGGGTGTTGACGCCGGCGCCGGACGGCTGGGAAATCAGCCTCGACGCCGGCAGCTCGGGGTCAACCGGAGGAAGAATCGTCTCCTGCTCCTGGCGGATCGGAGAGCAAACGGCGGCCGGTTCGAAGGTCCGGCAGAAAATCGCGCGCGGCGGTCCGCTGGAGATCGAACTGACCGTGCGGGACGCGAAGGGCAACCGCGGCCGTTTCACCCGGACCTTCTGGCTCCCGCCCACGCCGGCCGACCTCGGCCTCAGGCAATGGGGACTGCTCCTGCGGGTGGAGGCCGAACATTTCGCCGCCGGGAAGGGCGGAAACACCCAGACCGGCACCGGAACCGACGTTTCGGGCCTGGTCCTTTCACACCGGGGCACGGCGGGCGACTGGCTCGAATGGGAAGTCGAGGTGCCGGCGGAAGACCGCTACTATCTCCTGGCCCGTTACCTGGCGCCGGCTGGAGCGTTGTTTAAGCTGGCCGTTGACGGCCAACCGCCGGTTGAGGTTGCCCTGCCGGCCGGAAACGGGGAAAGAGGGAAGTGGGACCTGGCCGCCCTGACGGAACGGGGACAGCCGGCCTCGATCAGGCTGACCGCCGGACGCCACCGGCTGAGGCTGGAGAACCGGACGGACCAGCGCCTTGACCTTGATTACCTCGAACTGGCGGCCGCCGGAACGCCCTTTCCGGACCGAAAATTAAATGGCTGGCGGCCCGGCGAAGAAAATGGTCGCCGGTACCTGGCCGCTCTGGCCGGCATAATTCCACCAGACCGGATCACCACCGAAAACGGCCTCTGCTACAATTACCACCTGGGCCCGGCCTATCCCGGCGACGGCCTTGAAAGCGAGGGTGTGGCGGCCTCAACACTGCGCCTCTTCGAAGACGGCCGGGAACTGGGTCCGGCCCACGCGCCTCACGCCGAAATCCGGCGGCAGGGCAAGGGCCGCTTCTCCCACTGGAAAGGGCTGCTTTACTTCTCCTCGAGCGACGGGAACGATCCACGCACCAACGGCCGCCGTTATACCTGGCGCCTCGAGGATTGACGCGGCGGGATAAAACCGTCCGAAAAGAGAATGAAAGGCTTGGCCCGGTTTGCCGTCCTGCTGGAAATCCTCCCGCTGGCCGCCTTCGGGTGCCTGGGAATTTTCCACCCGGCCGGCGACCCCCAGAATTCGGCCAATCGGCTGATCCGCCTCCTGGATTTCCAGGGGACCTACTGGATAAGAAACGGAATCCCGCTACCCCCTCCTCTCCTGATCGCCGGCCTGCTTCTCTCGATCCTCCTATGGCGGCGCCGGAAATTCGCGGCCGCCCGGACCGGAACCTGGATAGGGATCGTCCGGCTCGGGATGTGGGCGCTGATCATGCTCATACTCTGGCTCGTCCACGTCAATTGAACGAACCGGAAAGCCGCCCCGGAAACCGGATCGTCCCCTACTTCTCCTCGACCATCCGGATGCCCGCCAGGGAGCAGAAATCTCGGTAGAGCGGACGGTTGTCGCCGTAGGAGAGGATGTAATGCTGCGAGAGGACGTTCTGGATGAAGGCCTCGGAATCACCGGCCAGGTCTATCTCCAGGCTCGGCAGCTGCGGAGCCGGCGGCGCCCAGCCGGCCTCCTCCCACTTCAGGGGGGCCTTTGCGGTCCCGAAGGCAGCGTGCAGGAGGTAATCGGAGCCGCTGCCGGCCAGCCGGGCGATGGTCACCGGACCGGTCTTCAACCGGGAAACGTTCAGGAGCCCCTCGCCGAAATCCCCGAAGGCGTTGGGCAGTATCCTCACCCGGCCATCCACAACTTCGGCGGGAACGTAGTCGGGCACGCCCATCAGCGCGCCGGCCGGCGTGAATTCGTAAAACTCCAGGTAAGCGGACGCCGCCCCGGTCAGGAAGGCGGTGATCAACTGGGTCACCGCGCCCAGGGAATCGTTTTCCGGTATCGAGCAGATTTTCAGCTGATCGTGCAACAGAGTCAGGGCGCCCGCCGGCGCGAACTTGAAGAATTTCTTTATTCCGTCGACGTCGCTGTAGGAGAGGGCGTCGTATCCCCGCTCGGCTATCTTCCGTTTCAAAGCCAGGCAGAGCCGGACCGTGCTGCGCAGGGTCTCCGGCCGGGGCTCCCTGATTAAGTCCCAGTTCTCCCGGATGTGCCGGGTGGCGGCTTCGATGTCCGGTTCGGAAACCTCGTCCATGTACCGGGCGACCTCGAGAAGCTCGAAATGCTCCACCTCGACACCCAGCCGGGCCCGCAGGCTGGCCGCGTCGTAAAGAGTCCCGTAGAGGCGCATGTCCCGGTACCCGGCCATGCCGACCGTCGCTCCGCGGAGGCGGGACAGCGCCCGGGCGGCCCGGGCGAAGGAGACGATGCGCTCGGCCGGCGCCGCCTGTCCAAGCCGGTCAACAACGTACTTGAACCGGAAGCCCATCTCCTGCAGGGTCCTCCTGATGGCCGTGGTGCCCGCCTGGGCGGCGGCGGTGACGAACCGGTCGCCATCCCGGTCGCCGGTGAGGCCCCAGAGAAGCACGGGCTTATCCTTGAAGGCCTCGATGCTCCTGATCACGGCCCAGGAGGGTATCCAGCCGGCCAGGCAAACGACCAGGAGATCGAAGGTTTCCCGCTTCAGTTCGCCGGCGGCCCGGTCGGCCTGCTTCCCGTCCGGATCGTCCGCGACCGGGGCCACGACTTTGACGGTCAGTCCCAGGGAGGCCAGGTAATCGGCCGCCTGGCCACATTTTCTCTCAACCAGTTCCCGCGGCGTGTTGATCTCGCCGAAGCCCACGAAACCGGCCGTGATTTTCTCACCCATGATTCGGCTCCTTCGCCCCGGGAGCATCCCGAAGCCCATCGTAAAAACTCCGGTGGAGTTCGTTCAACCTTGTGTACTGCCCGTATAAGCTCCGGTAGGTTCCGGCCGCTTCCGAAGGCGTGAAGGTCCGCTTCGGCTGAACCATTTTTCGGCAGGCCTCTTCACAGTCCCGATACAGGCCGGCCCCAGCGGCCGCGATCATGGCCGCCCCGAGGCAGACCGTCTCGTTCACCCGGTTGGTGACCACCGGCTTCTCCAGGACGTCGGCCTTGATCTGCGACCAGAGCGCACTCCGGGCCGCTCCGCCCAGGGAAATGACCTGGCGGCCGCCGATGCCGGCCTGCTCCAGGATGGAAACGTAATCCTTGAGAAGGAAGGCGACCGACTCCATGATCGCCCGGGCAAAATGGCCTCTGCGATGGGATGGCGTGACGCCCCAGAAGACGCCGCGCGCCTCGACGATCCGAACGGGCAGGTTAATCCCTTCGAAGTGCGGCAGTACCGTCAGGCCATCGCTCCCGGCCGCCACCGCGGCCGCCTCGGCCGTCAGCGACTCATAATCCAGGCCGGGGACGAAGTTATCCCGGAACCAGGCCAGGATGCTGCCCGAGGCGGAGGCCCAGGGCATGGCCACGAAACGGCCTTCAATCGCGTGGGGAAAGAGACAAAACCGGCGCTGTTCATCGTAGGGCGGGGTGTCGGTCACCCCGCAGAGGGCCAGGACCGTGCCGGTGGACTCGCTGATGACGCCGGCCTGGAAATTGCCGGCGCCCAGCGCGCCGGTCACCTGGTCAATCGGGGCCGGACAGACGACCGCCGCGGCCGGAATCTCCAAACCCGGGCAGCGGACCCTTCCGGCCGCAGTGCCCGAAGCGGCCAGTTCGGGCAGGACGGCCGCCTTGATCCCCAGGAAATCGAGCATCTCCGGCCACCAGGCGCCGCTTTGAAAATCGCAATATAAGGTCGAGGGATAAAGGGCCCGGTGGGAGACGTAACGGCCGGTCAGTTTATAAACGATGTAATCGGTCACCAGGAGAAACTTCGAGGTCCGGGCGAAGACCTCCGGCTCGTGGCGCCTGAGCCATAAAATCAGGCTGGCCGTGTAGCCGGGCGAGATCTCGTGCTGGCCGGTCACCCGGTAAATCCGTTCCGCGCCGAACTGGGACTCGATCAGGTGGGCCTCCTCGACGGCCCGCGTGTCCAGCCAGACCAGGGCCTTCCTTGCCGGCGCCCCGGCCTTGTCGAGGCAGATCAGCGTCTCGCCCTGGCTGGCCACGCCAACCGCCCCGATCTCCTCTGACCGGCCGGTCCGGGCCAGAACCTCGGCCAGCGCCGCCCGGGTCTTCTCCCAGTAAACCTCCGGATCGGCCTCCACCCAGCCGGGACGCGGCCGCTCCAGGAAGTATTCCTTGATAGAAACCGCCAGTTCGCGCCCCTCGGGGTCGTAGACCGCCGCCTTGACCGAGGAGGTGCCAACGTCAATGGAAATTATCTTCATTTCGAACCGGCGGAAAACAACGCGTTGACCTGCTCCAGGGTCTTTTCGACCAGGACGTCGCCGCCTTTTGAGCCGACGATACTGTTGTTGATCAGGGCGCCGTACCCGCCGTGCCGTTCGGCCCGGCCGGTGGGCAGGTAGCCCTCCATACCGCCGCAGAGCTGAACGACGAAGGTCCGGGCGGCCCGGCTGCGGGCCTTGATACGCAGTCCGTAGTCAAGAAAGAGTTCGAAGACGTTGGTGCAGAAAGCCGCGTTCCCGATCCGGATCGCGTGCAGTTCCATCGGCAAATGGGAGGATTCGCCGCGCGCCGCGGCCCGCGCGATCACGGCCTGGGCGTTCTTCAGGAGAACGAAATGGTGCAGTTTGCTGTCATAAGGGCCCGGCCGGCCGGCGCGCTTCTCATTGCGTTTGACCTCCGCGTAGAAGTCCTTGAAGGCCGCCTTTTCACCCTTGATGGCAGTCAGCCGCTTCAGCTCCTTCCGGGCGGCGGCCAGTTCGGCCGGAGCGGGAAA
>Ga0116144_10001093_pt1 | contig 33865 bp, 31 predicted proteins | sample AD_UKC035_MetaG_FD_89746 | JGI IMG/M metagenome (GOLD analysis project Ga0116144, IMG submission 89746) | Active sludge microbial communities of municipal wastewater-treating anaerobic digesters from USA - AD_UKC035_MetaG | ecosystem: Engineered > Bioreactor > Anaerobic > Digestate | place: USA...
ACCTCCTTATAAGCGTCGTTTAGCGGCTACGCCTATTATCGGAGTTGCCCTTGGCTCGCTTTCACCTTTTTACAGAACTATAGAGACGGAACCAACCAGTTCACGCTTAGTATATTAATGGAACCGAATGATAAGGTTGAATTCAAAAAATATCTGGAAAGAAAAGAAATTGAACATACAAAAAATGCGCATCATCTTGAGTTTGATATTATAGATTTAAGAGTCGGTGGTAAGAAAATCGGAAAGCGTTATGATATCTGCGGATGAGAACCGCAAGAATCGAACACTCTTATCATATTGGACTGGCCTAGTTCTACAGACATCGCGCGGCAGTCACGCGATAGATGAGAAAATATTATGTTGATGATTAAAGATGAGTTGTGATTTTTGTGATAATTGGGATAATTAATATAAGGGGGTTTCGATGAATTGGTTACTAGGTTTCTTTAAGAAGAAAAAGAAAAAAGACTCTATAATATCTTGTCTGACAAAAGATGAAACTATTCCGTGGGACAGCCCTAATGTAATATATTTAGCTGTTGTAGTAACGAGTGACTTTGGCGAGTTTCTAGAGAACGATGGGGCGAAGAGTCCAGGCATTGCAGAAACTCTACTACCACATCCAAAAAATGAGATCGAGGAATCAATCCTCCTGCTGCTACGATTTATAAATAGTAAAAAGTCTTGGAGCGCGATGAAGAAAAAGTATCCTGATCTAGCAAAAACAATTTTAACATCAAAATATTATAACGTGTTAAAGTATGGATACGTGATTCTTTCATGGGTTGTTAATGATGATGATGCAAAAGTATGCAATAAATTTTTTTCCTCAATAAAAGGGAATCCAGCAATTGAAGATTTAGAAAAATATGCAAGAAAAGCTAAAGATGGTGGACTGTCCCAAATATTAGAGAGAATTAAGGCTGAGAGTTCCTATAGGAAGGCTTATTTAGAGGAAAATTTTTCAAGAAACGAATCAATTTTTTAAATAATAATATAACAGCATATTATTTATTATTGAACTGTTCAGGCGGGGGGGGAATCGAATACTCTGCTTATATAATCCTAGCCTAGTTCTACAGACTTCGCGCGGTAGTTACGCGGTAGTTGCTAGGTTAATCTTCATTGGTTATTATATGAATTCTTTTTGATATATAATAATATGGTTAATGGGGTTCCCTGGGTTTTTTCAGAGATATTATCGAGTAGGCTATTACTACCCAAACAGGAGCAATTAAATAAGCTACCGGATGAATCTCCATCCTGTCTCCTATATCGTTTCGGAACCATGTAAAATACAGCATGAGAAATAAGGCGCAAATTTCGAGAAATAGTCTAGTGTAAGAATTGCCTGAAATTTTATATATTCTAGTCTTCGCAGATCGATAAGCTAGAGACCCTAAAATAACAACTATACCAAGTACTAACATTTCAACATTTGGTTCATTATTTTTATTCATATTGCTAAAAAAACTTAACAATGAGATGACCCCCAAAATAATTGCAATGGTGGAGCCATAATTATTAAATTTAGGGTGATTAGTGTTCATGTTATTCCAAGTCGGCTACGGTACAATCATCAAAATGACCATCAATAATTTTCCTGCCAAAATCAAAGCAATGAATAATTGCTTCATCTTCGGTTTTGAATGTATTTGATGAACTAAATGACTTCATTGAAACATGGTTGGAGGAAATCTTTGTTATAGTCACATTAGTTGTCCATTCTTTTGTCTTTAGTAGTTGATCAGGTGAAGCGGCGATTTTGTATCCTTTGTATACAATTTCTTTCATTCCAAACCTCCTCTTAAAATAGATCATGTAAGATATTGTAACCAAATATCATTATATACTGTATTAATAGATTTTCAAGTTTAAATATTAAAGTTATTCTGATCAGGGGAGCAGGTTTCACCCTGCTCCCCAATAGTTGACCTCCTAGCTGAAATGAGGGCGCAGTCAAGGGCAAGCGAAGTGAGTCCCGAAGGGATCTGGACCCTTGACTGCATAGCCCGAATGAAAGCTATAGCAACCTTGCAAGATCTCCCAGAACTTGAAGACGAGAACAGCAGCCGGAAGAAGAGTGAGGGGATTTATGGGAGCCCTCTCTTCTTCCGGCTGCCTCTTTATGAAATCTCTTGACTGGAATGATATAGTAGTATATTGCTGTGCTAGCACATCATTTAGGGGTAATGCATATGAGCAAAATGAAAGAGCAATACACTGTCCAGTTGGAACCTGAGTTTGTGGAAAAGCTAGATAAGATTGCTGATGATCTTGGTATAAGCAGAAGTCAGCTTATGAGAAACTTCCTTGAGTATGCTTATGATGATGCAATGATGCTCGATAAACTTGGAATGTTCTCAACTCTGAAGTTCGGGCAGAAGCTTATCAAAAAAATTAAAGAGGGATTATCAACAGGAAGAATCTTCATTGATAAAGACGGAGAAATAAAAACCAGAGACTAAAACAAGGAAAAGTCAGGCATCCGACTTTGGCGAGCGGGAATGCCTGACTTTTCGCATACCAGAGAGTGCTTTTATACACTCAAGGCACTAAGAGAATAACGACCTGCCTATAGAGTGTCAAGGGCTCTCTCTTTGAAGGGAAAGGGCCCTGTGGACGAACCAAGAGATCTATCTAATCCTAAATTACAGGATGATCAGTCTGAATCCTCAGGTGAAAATCCTTCTGACGTGAGCGAGCGGCGAACCATGGGTGGGGAGCAAGCGAGCGAAAGCGCCAGAGTGGCCGAAGGCCCCGAAGAGGGGGTGTGTCCGTGTAACACACCCCCTTCTACGATTCATGAATGCATACAAGATACTGAAATCATTCAATATGGCAAACCTGACCAAATACTTCTGAAGGCCGGTATAGACTCCATCTATCTTGGATATGTGGTAGATGAACCAAAAGAAGGATTTTATAAGCAAATCAAGGAACTTAAGCTAAATGCTCAGGCCGTTAATGGCTCAATCGATATTTTCATGACTTTCGATATTGAAGACCCTGATGCCTGTATGAATTTCAAGCTGGAGCCTAAAGGGCGAAGGAACTACCCCTATCTATTATGGAATGAAGCATACACGGTAATGGTGTTTGGAGAGGGAAAGACAGGTTTCAATCCAAGGGTATATGTTGAGATAAGATCAGCATGGATTCAGGAGGTTGGTGATCACAAGGCAAGAATTTACATCGAAAAGCTAATAGAAGCGAAAATAGGTTCTATCAACAAAAGCAGATCGGGTGTCTCAAGGCTCGATGTGTATGCTGATATTCTTCTCGATGAATCAAAGTTCACGGATGAGATAGAGAAAAAGCTTCGTTGTAAATCTCGGAAAACCTACCTGGTAAAAGATGCCGGTGTTTTGGAAACACTTTATGTGGGCGAGAAAAAGGCCCCCGTTCAATGCAGGATGTATGACAAAGGCAGGGAGAGGGAGAAGGCATGGGCCTTACAAGAATATCTCAACACGGTCAATCTGGGGGCAATTCCTGAGGGAAAGAAAATAATCAGGGTTGAATTTCAGATCAGACGTCCTTTCCTGAGCGAACACAAGCTGAAGGGGACGGAACAGCTACCGGGATCTGCAACCATCGCATGGGAATATCTTACAACTGAATGGTTGAGGGTCGTTAAAAAGAAAAGCAAGACTAATGCTGCAAGGGAAGAAAATGAGGATTGGTGGTGTGTGGTCCAAGAAGCTATCGGGCATAAAGATTTTGAGATCTACAAGAAAGACCATAAGAAAAAGACCCACATCAATCTGAAAATTGCGATTAATAAGATTGTCGAAAGTGCTGCTCAGTTTTTAGCGAAAGCTATTGTCTCAAGGATACCAAGCTGCAGTGACCTCCCGGATCATGAAATAACTCTCCAGAAAGCTTTTGATGTGTGGGGTGATACCTTGGCAATGATGAATTTTACTGAGGATCATGATGTTGATGGAGATTTCAGGAAACAGGTCAAGGAAGAGATCAGAAAATTGATCGGGAATCGAAAGGTAATAAATGTACGCGAGATACCTGAATGAAGATCAATGGTTATAAGTAGGAATTCAAGATAGGGACTCATTATGTTGACCAGATCCACCATGCAGAATTATATACCTTCTAGCGGAGGTATCTGTATGAAGGGGTCTATTCATTGCAGATCAGATCTAAAACACCCATGGTATTACATTAAGTGGTACTGGGACGGTCAATATCATACCATTGCCTATTATAACGGCAGGAGGATGTATAACCGCAAAGGGCCTGATGGAGCGGAAAAACTGCTTCACCAGATGCAAGGAGACAGTGAACGGGGTACATTCAGCCTGGAAAAATATTTACGTGGCCAAAGTCAGGTAAAGCCTTTTTTGTATGAATGGCTAGAGGAATGCAAGGATAATTGGAGCCCCGGAACCTATAAAGGGTATTATTCCTTGATAAAAAATCACCTGGATCCATTCTTTAGCAAATATCTATATGCTCTGCCGGAAGTGCAGCTCAATGTGATAAACAAGCTCAAGAATGAGTTGAAGCTAACGCCTAAAGGGAAGAAGAATGTTATAGACTGCCTGCATAGCGCATTGGATTATGCTTGCAGAAGTAGATTGATTGATTTCATGCCGAAATTTCCTAAGCGGGGGGACTATCAGATTGAAGACCCGGACCCCAAGTATGTATCAAAAGACGTTCAGAGTGAAATAATAGAAGCTATACCTGCCAAGCATAGGCCGATTTTCTATTTCCTCGCCTACCATATGCGACGTCCTTCTGAAGCCATGAGGCTTATGAAGGAAGACTATGATCCAGTGAAGAAATGTTTCAAGGTCAGGAGGGGTATCTCAGCCAACCAAGAAGTTGAATATACCAAGACGAAGAAAAAACATGAGATACCCTGCAGTAAGAGCTTTCTCCCGATCTTAGAAAGCATGGTGACGGAATTCCCTTTCAGCCCTTACATATTCACAACACAAGAATCTCATCATCCGCATAAAAGATATACGAGGGCTATTCTAGATAGGTTATGGAAAGAAGCCTGTAAAAAGGTAGGTGTCCAGATCTCCCTGTATGAAGGAACTAAGCATAGCACTGCGCAGGGATACCTTGATGCGGGATACTCTTATGAGCAGCTACAAATCATAACAGATCATGCTTCTAAAGAATCAGTGAAGAGGTATGCGCATGCTCAGCTTGAAAATAAACGAGCTCTCCTTGATGGTGATGTTGTTCCACTGAAGATAGCTAGAAATAAGAAAATCCGTGAATGACCCGTGAATGTTTCTGAGGTAAAATCATCAATAATATCAATAGAAAAATGGTGGGCCGCATAGGATTTGAACCTATGACTTCTACCGTGTGAAGGTAGCGCTCTCCCCCTGAGCTAGCGGCCCGAGCCAATGGACAATTCTATACAATCCGACCCCCGGGGTGTCAAGCGGATTATCCCCCGAACCGACGGCTCGTGCGCAGCATTATGGGAGAAGTTACATGCCGTTCAGGACACCGGCAGATCCGTACCGGGTTATTCCATGGGGATGGAGAAGTAGAAGGTGGAGCCCTGGCCGGGAATCGACTTCAGCCAGATGTCTCCGCCCATGACCGAGAGCGCCTTCTTCACGATGGACAGGCCGATGCCCGTGCCCTCCACGTGATTGTCCGAGACGCGGTAGAAGATGTCGAAGATGCTTTTCGTGTGCTCCTCGGGTATGCCCACCCCGTTGTCCTTGATGGAGAAGATGTGCATGTTTCCCTGGGTTTCGTGCTGTATCCGGATCACCGGGCTTCTGTCCGGGTGAGAGTATTTGACCGCGTTCGAGATGAGGTTGGAGAAGACCTGGGTGAGGCGTATCCTGTCCGCCTTTATGGTGGGCATGTCCTGGGCGATTATCACCCTGCCCTGCTTCTCGTCGATCCGGACGGCCAGCTCCATGGTGATCTCGTCGAGCACCTCCCTGGTCGGGAACTCCTCTTTCTTGAGCTTCAGGTTCTCCACGGCCGAGAGCGTCAGGAGGTTGGTGACGAACTCCTCCATGTGTCTGCCGCTGTCCTGGATGGCCTCGACGTACTGGAGTTCCTTGGGTGAGAGCTTGGGACAGGCCGACTTCATGAACCGGTCGCAGAACCCGTTGATGGCTATGATGGGGTTCTTCAGGTCGTGGGACACGGTGGAGACGAGCTGCCGGAGTTCCTCGTTGCGCTGGCGGATGAGGTTCAGCGCGTCCTTGAGTTCATCGGACGTCCGGGACACCTCCTGGAACAGGTAGATGTTTTCCAGCACCGCGCCCATGTGCACCCCGATGGTGATGAGGAGGCGCTCGTCCTCGGGCGATATGGTGCGCTGCCCGAAGGAGCCGATGTTCATGACGCCCAGGAGCCGCGACATCGACTGGATCGGGATAGAGGCGAAGGACCGGATGCCCTGCCGCTTGAAGGCGACCGAATGGATGCGGGGGTCGATGGATGCGTTCTCGATGATCATGGGCTTGCCGCTGATCGCTACCCTGCCGGCGATGCCCTCGCCGATCTTGAGCTCCCTGACCGTCTGCATCACGGCCTCGGGGATGCCGTAGGACAGTTCGCAGCGCAGCGTATTCCTCTTCTCGTCGAGGAGATAGATGAGGCCCATCTCGATGTTCATGATCTGGAGCACCTGCTCGAGGGTTTTCTGCAGGATCTCCTTGAGCTCGAAGGAGGACGAGAGCGTCTTAGATATGGTGTTGACCGCCGCGAGGTCCTGGTTCTGCCGCATGAGCCTCTTCTGGAGGAGGACCTTCTCGGTCACGTCCCGCAGCATGGCGATGGAGGTGCCGGGCCTGTCCTCGATGAAGTGGAAGTTGCCCTCGAGGACCTTCTGGCCCGCGTTCGTGTACACCGTGACCTGGGAAAAGAACTTCTTCGCCTTTTTTCTCCTCAGCGGTGCCAGGTCTTCCCGCCCCCGCTGGTCCACGAGGTCGAAGATGGACTTGCCCAGGATCTCCTCGGGCGGGGCCTCCATGATGTCGACGAAGGCGGGGTTCGTGAAGGTTATGAAGCCGTGGTTCATGATGATGATGGCGTCCGGGGCGTCCTCGATGAGCTTGCGGTACCTGCCCTCGCGGGCCAGGCCCCCGCTGACGAAATCGCCCAGGAGCACATAGAGGGAATCGAGCTTGTACCCGGTGATGTTGATGAACCCCGAGACCTTGACCTTCGGGGAGCTCAGCGTCTTCACGATGAGCGAGAACGGCTTGTTCGTGTCGATGAGGCGCTTGAGCATCTTCTCGAGCCGGTCGTCCACGAGGAAGGTGTGGATGAGCTCGTAGAGGGACTTGCCCACGAAGGGGAGCGCCGATGGATCCATGTTGGATTCCAGCAGCCTGTTGATGTAGATGACCGTTCCGCTCCTGTCAAAGGCGCAGACGGCAAAGGGAGCATTCTCGAAGATCGAGCGGACCTGGTCGAAGTGGTCTTTCATGCCTCAGCGTATCTCGACGGATTTCCCCGGGTCGAGGACGTGCACCGTGCACGGGCAGAGCTTCGAGAACTGCTCGGCATCCTTCCGGGCACCCACGATGTCGCCGTAGTGGATCGGTATGGCGTGGGCGGCATGGACGTCCCTGATGACCTCGGCCGCCTCCGAGGCGTCCATGGTATAGGTGCCCCCCACGGGCACGAGGGCGGCGTCGACAGAGAGCCCTTTCATCTCGGGGATCCTGTCCGTGTCACCGGTGTGGTAGATCCTCTTTCCGTCGAGGCTCACCACGTAGCCGACCCACCCGTTCGCCTTGGGGTGGAAGGCCTTGTCCACGTTGTATGCCGGCACTGCCCGGACCTCTATGTCCTTGACGCTCAGGGATTCGCCGGGGGCCACGACGTCCGTCACGAGGGGCGTGGACATGGGGGCCACCACCCTGGTGGATGCGCCGAGGAGCGCATTTATGTCCGATTCCGAATAATGGTCGTAATGGTCGTGCGTGAGCAGGATGATGTCCGCGCGCTCCTTGCGGGTCGTCTTCCAGGGGTCTATGAAGATGGTTGCGGATGATCCGGTGATCATGACGCTCGCATGGCCGAGCCACGTGATGCGTACAGTCATAGAGCACCTCCGTGAAAATATGGAAACACCATCGTGATGCAGGAATTCTCGGATGATAATACAAAAGCGGGGCCCGTGTTTCAACGGGAAAAGATCGGCACGGTGAGGGATCGGTGCCGACCCTATTCCTTGAATGCCCCCAGCTGGCACGGGAAGATCTTTATGCCCAGGGAGTCCGCGGCATTGCCAACCTCTGCCCTGGTGACGCCGGACGAATCGGCTATCTTCCAGAGCACGGCGCAGGGTATCCTCCCCTCCTTCGCAGCGGAACGGATGCGGTCGAGGACATCCTGGCCTACGTCCACCTTCCTGCCCAGGATCTTGTATGAGGAATGCCCCTTCCGGCCGTACCCGAAGAGGCCGAGCTGGCACTGGTCGAGTTTCACCCCCATCGTGGTGGCCGCCGAGCCCACGTCGGAGGGCGCCGCCTTCAGGCAGGCGGCGATGTAGTGCGCAACGGCGCACGGGAGCCTGTTCTCGAGGGGAAAGACGGCGATCATCTCCTTGATCTTTTCGTATGACATGGGTGCCTCCAACGGTTTGACGCTATACTACCACCAGTGCGTCCGCCACGAAAGGCCTTCCGTCGACCACGATGACGGGGTTCAGGTCGATCTCCCTGATCAGGGGGAAATGGAGGGCCAGGTTGCCCAGGGCCACGAGGATGTCGGCGATGGCCTCCCTGTCCACAGGCTTCATGCCCCGGTAGTCGTCAAGGATGCGCCGGGCCGCTATGTCGTCCATCATGTCGAAGGCATCGGTGCGCGTCAGGGGGGCGAGCCTGATGGAGATGTCGTCCAGCGCCTCGGTGAGCACGCCCCCCAGGCCGAATACCACGCAGGGGGGAAAGCCGGGGTGGCGCGTCATGCCGGCCACGAGCTCCCGGTCTCCCCTGAGCATCTCGGCAACCAGCAGCGGCGACTGCCCGTCCTTCGAGCGGAGGGACTCGTAGGCCTCGGCAAGCTCGGCCTCATGGGCGAGGTCGAGATGCACGAGGCCGAGCTCGGTCTTGTGCGTCACGGCCGGGGAGCAGATCTTGAGCACCACGGGGTAGCCGATCTCCTGGGCAGCCCGCTTTGCCTCGTCCAGGCCGACGGCAAGGGCCTCCCGGGCGGTGGGCACGCCGTAGGCCCTCAGGAGCTTCTTGGCGCTGAATTCGTCGAAGCCGCCTGCAGAAGACCGTGTGACGATCCGGTCCGCACCCTCGGGCGGCACGGCTCCGGCGACCGGTGAACCCTCGGGCCTGGTCCCGATCCTGAGGCGCGCCAGGAACGCCCCCATGGCCCTGGCGGCCTTTTCCGGCGCGTCGAAGGTCGGGACATGGTGCTCGTGGAAGGTCTGCATGCAGTGGTCTTCCTTGCCGAAGAACGACGAGATGAGCAGGGGCTTGCCGAAGCGGCCCGGCATGGAGACGAGCTCGTCCATGCGGATGCTCACCATCTTGATGAGATCCTTCTTGTCCAGCTTGACGAACCGCTGCATGGCCGGGTGGAGCATCTCGATGAACCCCGTGTCCATGATGCCGTGGATGATGACCCCGTCGACCTCGTCCGAGGAGAACAGCATCCTCGGGATCTCCTCGGTCAGCGCCTTCATGTCGATGTGGAAGGTCAGGTCGACCGGGTTGCGGGCGCTCGCATGGCCGGGCAGGAGAGCGCCGACGCGTTCCTGGAGTTCCTGCGAGAATTCCGGGACCTCGAGCCCGGCCCTGTTCAGCGTGTTTGCGATTCCGGTGCCGGGCCCGCCCGAGTTGGTGAGCACGGCTATGCGCCTGCCCTTCAGCGGCGGCTGGGTGGCCAGGGCCCAGCCAACCTTGTAGACGTCCTCGATGCTGTCCACGCCGATGACGCCCGCCTGGTCGAAGAGGGCTTCGTAGAGATGGTCGGGGCCGGCCATGGCGCCGGTGTGGCTCGATCCCGAACGGGCGCCCGCCTCGGAGCCCCCCACGTACTGCGCCACGATGGGCTTGACCCTGCTCACCCGGGACGCCACCTCCAGGAAGCGGGACGCGTCCCTGATGCCCTCGATGTAGAGGCCGATGGCGCGGGTGTTATCGTCCTGTCCCAGGTACTCGATGCAGTCGATGAGGTTGATGTCCGCCTCGTTCCCCACGCTGATGGCCTTGCTCAGGGCGATACCGTTCTTGTGGAGGTACGACACCACCTGGGCCACGTAGGTCCCGCTCTGGGATGCGAGGCCGAGCTTGCCCTTGTAGTCCTGGACGGGCCCCACCGTGATGTTCAGCGGGAGGTGGGTGTTCACGATGCCCAGGCAGTTGGGCCCCAGGAAGCGGATGCCGTAGTGACGGGCGCGTTCTACGAGGACCTTTTCCATGGCGCCCCCGTTCGTGCCAGTCTCGCGGAACCCGGCGGTGATGATGACCATGTGCTTCGTCCCGAGCCTGCCGAACTCCTCCACCATGTCGAGGACGAGCCGGGTCGGCACGACGAGCACCGCCAGGTCGGGCACGACGGGAAGGTCGGCTATGGCCTTGTACGCCTTCTTCCCGAGCACGGTGGCCTCCTTCGGGTGGATGGGAAAGACCTCACCGGGATAGCCCCCGGCTATGAGGTTCATGCACTGGATGGTGCCCATGGTGGTGAACGTGTTGCTCGCGCCGACAAAGGCAATGGACGATGGGTTCATGAGGTGCGCAATCGGATTATCGGGCATCGGTCCTCCTGATTGATGTAATGTCAAGAGATGCGCCTGGCGGCAGGCATCTTATCGCTCTATCATAGTACACAATACCGTAAATATCCAGGGTGAAACCTGCTACCGTATCCAGCCTGTGAATGCTCAGGTCTGCCGTCGGGTACCATCTTCGGGGTGTTCCGTCTCGGTGCTGTTCTGAAAGGAAACGCCCAGATGTACCGCGAGGCTCTCCTGCAGACCGGCGAGGAAGGTCTCCAGCGCGAAATCGGGGCACGTCTCGACAATCCCTCTGCACTCAGGCAGGACACCCGGCCCGAACACGCGCCGGGTCAGGTCGCGATCCACCCTGAGCGGGATCACGCCCTGCGCGAGCACGACCCCCGCTCTCCGGGCGAGCGCGAGGCCCATGACCTTCCCGGTGCCCGAGACGAGCTCCACCGGCGAGGGCCTGGCGAAGCAGACCGGAGAGAATTCGTGTCCGCCGCCCCGGAGGGCTGTCTCGAGGCCGCACTGCCTAAGGGCACAGGCGAACACCTTCGAGATGAGGCCGGAGCACTCGAGAACACCGGCGGGAACGGCCGCGCCGAGCGGCGTGGAGATGCTGAAGGTGATGTCGTCCACGTGGAGGACGGCGCCGCCCCCCGTGGGTCGTCGCAGGAGGGGGAGCGCGAGGTCACTGTCGTGAAAGGAGAAGGAGTTCTGGCTGTGGCCGACGGTAACGGCGGGTTCGCTCCAGTTGTAGACGCGCAGGAACCCCGGGATGGACCGTTGTCTTACCGCACCGAAGAGCGCGAGGTCCCTTGCCATGGCGAGGGACGGCGGGCACGCGGGTTCATGCAGGAAAAGCCATGGGGTCATAGCTCCTCGAGGATGAAGAGCTGGTCGCCGTACCCCACCCGTTCGCCGTCCTGCTTGAGGATGGCGGCAACGATGCCGTCGACGTGGGACTCGATCTCGTTCATGAGCTTCATGGCCTCGATGACGCACAGGACCTGGTTCTTGGCTACCCTGTCACCCACCTTCACGAAGGGCGAGGTTTCGGGTGAGGGCGATCGGTAGAAGGTGCCCACGAGCGGAGATGTCACGGTCACGGTGTGCTTTTCCTTCGCGCTCGTCCGGGCGCGGTCGTTTTCGTGGGCGCGGGACTGGGGTGGTTCGTACTGGTTCGATCTCCTGACGATGTGGATCCTCTCGGGCGTCCACTCGATCTCCACCACGTCGGTGTCCTTTATGAGCTCCACGAGGTCTCTGACTGTCTTGATATTCATTCAGCTCACTCGTTCGATATAGTCGCCGGTCCTGGTGTCCACCTTGACGACCTCGCCGACGCTGATGAACAGCGGAACCTGTATGGTGACTCCCGTTTCGAGCTTGGCAGGCTTGGACCCGCCCGATGCCGTGTTGCCCTTCAGTCCCGGGTCGGTTTCGGTGACCTCGAGCTCCATGAACATGGGAAGCTCCACGCCGATGGGGACCCCGTTGTGGAAGAGCACCTCGACCTCGACGTTCTCCTTGAGGTAGCCCAGGGCATCACCCATGTGATCCTCGGTCAGCGTCATCTGGTCGTAGGTCTGGGTGTCCATGAAGCAGTACCCGTTCTCGTCCTGGTAGAGGAACGACATCGTCTTCTCCTCCAGGTCGGGCACGTCGACCTTTTCACCGGAGCGGAAGGTGATGTCGAGCACCCTGCCGTTGAACAGGCTCTTTATCTTCGTCCGGACGAAGGCACCCCCCTTGCCGGGCTTCACGTGCTGGAAATCCACGATGGTGTACGGTTCGCCGTCGATCTCTATCTTCAGGTTCTTCCTGAACTGTGCTGTCGAATACTGCATCGAGCCTCACCTCTAGCTGACAATTCTGATGTTTTCCTTATCAATATTTGTGAGGCGCATGCAAGAATTATCTGTCACCACGACCATATCCTCCAGCCTGATGCCGTACCTGCCGGGCATGTACACGCCGGGCTCTATGGTGATCACCATGCCTTCCTCCAGCACGTCTTCGGACAGGGGCGACACCGTGGGCGACTCGTGGACCTCCATGCCCACGCCGTGTCCCAGGCCGTGACCGAAAAAGGAAGAGAGCCCCGAGTGGGCGAGGTGGTCCCTGGCGAGCCTGTCCACGTCGGAGGCGTTCACCCCGGGGACAATGGCCTTCATGGCGCGGGCCTGGGCCTCATGGACCCTCCGGTAGGTCTCGGAAAAGCCATCCGGTGCCCTGCCGGTCAGGACGGTGACGGTCTGGTCCGAGCAGTACCCCCGGTACACGCACCCGAAATCGATGATGACCGCCTCGTTCGGGCCGATGACCCGCTCCGATGCCGCTCCATGCGGCATGGCGGACCTCTGGGCTGAGGCGACGAGGAGCTCGAACGACACGGCGCTCGCGCCCCTGGTGCGCATCTCCCACTCGAGGTCGAAAGAAACGTCGGACTCCTTCCTGCCCGGCAGCCCATGCCCGAGGACGGTTTCCAGGGCCTGTTCCGAGATCAGGGCGGCCTCCCGCATGCGTGCCACCTCCGAGGGGTCCTTGATGGAGCGGAGATGTCTGAGCTGGCCTCCCAGCGGGGTCATCTCGATCCCCCTGAAGAGGTCCTTCATCCTGAGGAAACTGTCGACGTCGAGGATGTTGGACTCGATCCCCAGGGTCCTGATGTCCTCCTCGACGAGCAGCCCGTGGATCTCTTCCCACTTCTTCCTGAATTCCCGCACCTCGTCCGAGGTCTCCGTTCTGGCCTGGAGGGTGTTGCGGGAATCCACGAAGAGGAAGGCCTTGTCCTCGGTGTAGAGGTACACCGCGTCGGAGCCGGTGTAGCCGCTCAGATAGGTGATGCTCGGGCGGGAGAGCAGGCAGACGGCGTCCAGCCCCTTCAGGAAGGAGCGTGCCCTGCTAAGCCTGCGTTCCATACAGTCCCCTGAGGGCTTCCAGGGCAAGCTCGTATCCCAGGGGACCGAAGCCTGAAATGGTCCCGGCGGCGATGTCAGAGAAGTAGCTGACCTGGCGGAACCCTTCACGGGCCGACACCCTGCTCAGGTGCACCTCGACGAAGGGGAGGCCGACGGCCAGCAGGGCGTCCCTCAGGGCCACCGACGTGTGAGTGTACCCGCCGGGGTTGATGATGAAGGCATCGACACCGGCGGCCGGCGCCCTCTGGATGGAGTCGATGAGCTCTCCCTCGTGGTTCGACTGGAAGAAGTCCACCCCGAGGCCGGCGTCCTGCGCCTTGAGCCTGAGGGCCGCTTCGATGTCCCTCATGCTCGAGCACCCGTAGAGGGAGGTCTCCCTCTTCCCGAGCATGTTCAGGTTGGGCCCGTTCACGACCAGTATCTTCATCTCTTTATCCTCACGAGCCAGCCCTCCAGCGTCTTCATGAGATAGTGGTTCTGCACGTCCAGGGCATCCCGTCGGGACTCGTCGTCCAAGGACCCGATGTGATCCACCTGGGCATAGATGTCCAGCGCCTGCTCGAAGTGGCCCTGCTGGGCATAGATCCTGGCCAGGTCCACGGAGGGTTCCATGAGGAGCTCGTCGCGGCCGGCACCGACGATGTCGAGCAGGTCCTTGGCCTCGTCGTCCTCGGGATAGAAGGCCAGGTACCTCTCGAGACACGCCCGTGCCCGGTCGTCGTCCCCCCGTTTCCGGTGTATGAGCGAGAGATAGTACAGAGCCCTGACCAGGGCCGCCGCCTGATCGGACACCTTTTCGAGCACCTCGAAGGCCTCGCCGAACCTCCCGAGCTTGTAGAGGGATATGCCTGAGAGCAGCTTGTCCTCAGGGTTCTTGCGAGACTTTGCCGCCCGGACAACGTCCAGGAGCCTGCCCTCATCGAAGGCCTTCTGCACTTTCTCTGACGAACCGGCCATACGCACCTAATATTTGAGAACTAGTGATCTTTTTTACGGTAACATCACCGACACCCGGAGTCAACACAAAGTGAATGCCCTCGCCCTCGAATTTCTTGTCCGACGCGAGGGCACCGTCGATACGGTCGGGATGCGGGAAGTCAAGCTCCTCCAGCGGGTACGCCCACTTCCTGAGGAGCCGGGAGATCCGGGTCATCGCCCTGTCCTCGATCACCCCGAGCTCCCTGGACAGCCAGACGGCAAAGTACATGCCCGCGCATACGGCTGCACCGTGACTCGGTTCGAATCCGCCCGCGAGCTCGACGGCATGTCCCAGGGTGTGACCGAAGTTCAGGATCCTGCGCAGCCCCCCTTCCCGCTCGTCGCGGCTCACCACGCGGGCCTTGTCCCTGGCGCAGCAGGAAACGACCTTCTCGTAGTCCAGGACGTCGGCGGCCTCCAGATACTCGAACAGGGGCGCGTCCATGATCACGCCGTACTTGACGACCTCGGCCATGGCGTCACGGATCAGGCGCGGTTCGAGCGTGTCGAGGAAGGCCACGTCGCTGAGCACCATGAGGGGCTGGTGGAAGGTGCCCACCAGGTTCTTGCCCTGCCTCACGTCGATGCCCGTCTTGCCGCCGATGCTCGAGTCCACCTGGGACAGGAGCGTGGTGGGCACCTGTACCACGGGGATGCCCCTCATGAAGATGCTCGACGCAAAGGCGGCCAGGTCGCCGGTGACACCGCCTCCGACAGCGAGGCAGACCCACTGGCGGTTCACCTGGGCAGAGAACATCTCGTCCAGGACGCCCGTGAGCACGGAGAAGGATTTGGATGCCTCGCCGGACGGCACGGTCATCACGGCTTGCTTCGTCCCCGGGAGACTGGAGCGGATGATGGGACCATGGTGAGCCATGACCGCCTCATCCACGAGGGCGAAGATGCCTTCAGGACGGATGTGGCGCGACAGGTGCCTCCGGATGTCCCGGAAGGCTCCTCTGCCGGTGTAAACAGGGTACGGGGACGACGGGACAAGGACCGGCACGGGTTCACGCAGGCCCTCGACATGACCCGCCACTGCCTCGAGCACCTCCTGGACGGTGAGGCCGTCCGTCTGCACGGTGACGTCGGCATCCCCGTAGGCGGCGGCCCTCTCGAGAAGCAGGGCACGGGCGTTCTCGTCCCACAGGGGTCTCGCCGGGTCCTTGGGAACCCGGCGGGACAGGGTCTCGAAGGTCGCCTTGAGGTGTACGATGTGCCCGCAGGCCTTCATGACGGCACGGTTCAGCGGGTCCGCAGGAAGGCCGCCCCCCGTGGCCACGACCGCGCCGGGTGCCGTGGAGCAGATATCGTACAGGGCCTGGCGCTCCATGAACCTGAAGGCACGCTCCCCGGCACAGGAGAAGATGTCCCGCACCGAGGTTCGGGTGCCTGCACAGATGTGCTCGTCGAGGTCGATGAAGGCCCGGCCGAGCCGGTCCGCGAGCGCCCTGCCCACGGTGGTCTTCCCGGAGCCCATGAACCCGGTGAGGAAGATCATAGCGTCTCCCAGTACCTCCGATGCTCGATGAAGGCCGACTGGAGGGCGGACATGCTCGGTTGCGTGAACCCGGCGAGGATGGCGCCGGACACGGCGATTGTGCACATGGCCTCGCCCACGACGGAGGCCGCCGGAACGGCGCACACATCCGATCGCTCGTAGCCGGCCTGCACGGGAGAGCCGTCGCGCAGGTCGACGGTGGCCAGCCCCTTCATCAGCGTGGGGATGGGTTTCATGGTGCACCTCGCGACGACGGCTTCGCCGTTGGTCGTGCCCCCCTCCAGGCCGCCGGCATTGTTGGACACCCTGGTCTTGGGCCTGGTCGGGAGTATCGGGTCGTGGACTTTCGACCCAGGGAGTTCGCCGCACGCGATGCCGGCGCCGATCTGGACGGCCTTGATGGCCGGAATGGACATGAGGTGCATGGTGAGCAGGGCGTCGAGGCGCTTGTTCCACTGGGTGTATGTCCCGATCCCTGCAGGGAGGCCGGTGATTGCCAGGGCGAATTCCCCGCCGAGTGAATCCCCTTCGGCTGCGGCGCGGTCAATGGCACGCTCCATCTCGCGGGTCGCCGTCTCATCGGGACAGAAAACGATCGATGCATCCCTGGCGCGCACGTCCAGTGGTCCACCGTAGCCTGCGGGCCCGATCCTGGTGACCCACGAGTGTACTTCGACGCCGAGCGCGGCAAGGAAGCATCTCAGGACACCGCCGGCAGCCACGCGGGCGGCGGTCTCCCTAGCGCTGGAGCGTTCGAGGACATTGCGCAGGTCCCCGTGCCTGTAGCGGGCTGCACCGGCCAGGTCCGCATGTCCGGGCCTGGGCGCGCACAGTTCCCTTCCAGCGGTTATCGCCCAGGGGTCCATGTACCGGTTCCAGTTCTCGTGGTCCTGGTTCCAGACCGCCAGCAGGACCGGGCTCCCGATCGTGATGCCCCCCCGGATGCCCGACAGGACGTCCACCCGGTCCTTCTCGATGGCCATCCGGTCGCCCCTGCCGTAGCCGTGCTGGCGGCGGGCCAGGTCGGCGTCGATCACGCCGCGGTCCACCTTCAGCCCGGCGGGAAGGCCGTCCAGGAAGGCGAAGACACCCCGTCCATGGGATTCACCAGCGGTGTAGAAGACGAGCATGAAACCCCCCGCACAGTAGTCGATGGGGTGTGATTATGGGTGATGAGGGCAGGGTTTGTCAACTCAGAGCCTCAGCTTCACGGCCATCCGGTAGGTCCTCCCGCTCACCGGGTAATAGAACGAACCCCACTCGGTGGCGCTCACATGCTCGGGGGACCTGTCGTCCAGGAGGTTGTCCACCTTGAAGGACACGTCGGCGTTGGCGCCGATGTCGTAGAGGACGGCGGCATTGACGAGATACCGGTTCCTTGTCCTTGTTGTGTTTGCCTCGTCGGCGTAGGACCTGCCCCTGAGCTGGTACGAAACGGTCAGGGTGGCTGCGCGGTCTGCGACCTCCTGGTGGAAATCCGCCTGGAGGTTGAGGACCTGGGAGGGTTTCTGGCCAAGCTCGTTGTCCTTGTACGCGCCGCTCTCGTAGGTGTACCTGTTCAGTGTGTAATTGGCGGTAACGAGGACGCGCTCGACCGGCGCAGCCCAGGCACTGGCCTCGACTCCCTGGGCAAGGACCTTGTCCACGTTGATGTAGGTGAACGTCTCGGGTGCGGGATAGTCCGTCTTGATGAGGTCGCGGTAAACGGTGCGGAAATAGTTCATGCCGGCCCCGAAGGAGTTCAGGGTCAAAACGGGCCCGATGTCGAAGCCCACCGATTTTTCCGGCTCGAGGTCGGGGTTGCTGATGAAGGCGTACCAGGTGGACGGGGCATAGAGCTGGCCCATGGTGGGCTCGCGGTACCCGGTGCCCACATTGGTCTTGACCTGGAGATGGTCCATCATCTTCCAGGCAGCACCTGCATGGTAGGACCATCGATCGCTGAATTCCGAGCTGTTGTCGAACCTGCCGGTGAGCTCGATATATACCGGATGGAGGTCGATGCCGCCCGAGAGGATGCCGCTGCCGGTCCCGCGGCCGTGTATCCCGTAATCGTCGCTGTTGAGCCGCTCGTGGAGGTACTCCAGGGACGGGCTGAGCCTGAAGGCGCCGACCTTCCTCGTATAGGAGACAGCAAGGGCCCTGTCCACGAGCTTCTGCCTGGTGTCGCCGAACACGCTCTCGATGCGCTCCCTGCCCACCATCATCCAGGTGCGCAGCTTCAGGGACGCATTGCCTGAAAAATCCCGGGCGGTCTCGGCAAGGTACAGGTCCTGCACGGCGTTCACCGTATCGTCGGGGGTGAGATAGCCCGCAGAGCCCTCCCCGCCGGGAGATCCGCTCTCGTGAACGATGCGGCTGCCCGTGGCCGAGGTCTTCCATCCCGTGGTGTCGAACACCGCCTTGAACAGGCCCGAGGTGTTCTCGTACCCGTTGTTGTCCCTCCTTGCGGTGTCCTCGTCGTCCCGCTCGTACCGGTAGTCGTTGTCGGCAAAGGAATGCGTGAGGTTGGCCATGATGCCGACCTGACCCACCCGCGTGCTCAGATGACCGTGATAGAGGCCGTACCCATAGGACCCCTGGGATGCGGTGACGTCATAGTCTTCCGTCATGGACGGGCTGGCCGAGACGAGGTTCACCACTCCGCCCATGGCCCCCTTTCCGAACGATGCGGTGTTGCTGCCTCGAATCACCTCGATCCGGTCGATGTCAGGCATCACGTACCGGGACAGGTCCACGATGTCTCCCGTCACCCGGTTGACCGGGACGCCGTCGATCATGAGGAGGGTCTGCTGGAAGCTCGCCCCCCGGACCGACAGGGGCGACGGCATTGCCCCGCCGTAGTCCGGGAGATCGACGGAGGATGCGTTCCTGAGCGTACCCTCCGTGTCGATGAGACCGGTGGAATTCGGGCCCGCAGAGATGACGTCGGAAAACGACGTGCTGGCCCTTGCCGAGACAGCTCCCGGCGACGTGCGCACAACCGTGGGCGTGACGGTGATGAGGATGTCGGATGCCGCCATGAGGAAGATGGGAGACATGGACAGGCAGACGAGCACGGAGACGAACAACGGAGCCGGAAACCGGTGTGCCATGAGGACACCTCCACGGAGTATTCCCTTGGAGTCTCCACCCGGGTACGCGGGTGTAGTCCATACCGCGGATAGGTCTTCTGGCTCACGGTTTTCGGCCGGCCCGGCCTTCCCGCTTTCGCAGTGGCCCTTCTAAAGGGCGGCCATGCCCGTTCACAGCGGCGTCCCCGTCCCGGATTTTCACCGGGTTCCCTTGAATCCGCAGCGGGTTAAGGAGTGATACCAGACAGTCGAGACGGATGTCAATGGCTGCCGGAGCCTTTTTACGCTTGCAATGCACCGGGATCTCTGGCATATGCCACCTATGAAGACAGCATCAGCCTCCACACGCTACGGCTATTATTTCTGGTTTTACGGGGCGTGGCCGCCTGTGGGCTGATCTGTTCGGACACGAACATACAGGCCGTGGGTGGTCACCTCCCACGGCCTTTCCTTTTGAAGGCCCTGGATGAGTGATCGACACGGCTCGGGAAACTGAGAACAAAGGAGGCCAGTGTGATCATTTCCATGAAAAAGGGTGCATCCCCGGAACAGATCGAACACGTCAAGACGCTCATCGCGTCCTTCGGGTACAGGATCCACGAGAGTGTGGGGGCTGAACGGACCCTGCTCGGCGCCATCGGCGACGAGCGGGGCAAGGAGCGCCTCACCTGCCTCGAGGCCCAGCCGGGTGTGGAGAAGGTCATCCGCATCCTGAGCCCGTACAAGCTTGTATCCCGCGAGACCAAGGCCGAGCCCACTGCGGTGGATCTCGGCATGGGGGTCAAGGTGGGCAACAGCCGCATCGCCATCATGGCAGGTCCCTGTGCCGTGGAGTCCAGGGAGCAGATCATGGAGGTGGCGGAGGCCATCAAGGACAGCGGCGCCCATGTGCTCAGGGGCGGGGCCTTCAAGCCGAGGACCTCGCCGTACGCCTTCCAGGGGCTCAAGAACGACGGGCTCCTCCTGCTCTCCATGGCCCGCGAGCGGTTCAGGATCCCGGTGGTGACAGAGGTCATGGACATCGCGAGCATCGAGGTCATCCTGGAGAACGCGGACTGCCTCCAGGTCGGGGCCAGGAACATCCAGAACTTCCAGCTCCTCAAGGAAGTGGGCAGGGTCGAGAAGCCGGTGCTGCTCAAGCGCGGCATGTCGACCACCATAGATGAACTTCTCATGTCCGCCGAGTATGTCCTGTCGGGCGGCAACTCCCAGGTTATCCTGTGCGAGCGGGGCATCCGCACGTTCGAGACCGCCACCAGGAACACCCTCGACCTCTCGGCCATACCCGTGCTCAAGGAAAAGACCCACCTGCCCGTCATCGTGGACCCGTCCCACGGCACCGGCCACGCGCGCTACGTGGAGGCGATGTCCTACGCGGCCATCGCGGCAGGGGCGGACGGCCTCATGATCGAGGTCCACCCGAGACCCGAGGAGGCCCTGTCCGACGGGCCGCAGTCGCTGAGGCCCGCCGAGTTCAAGCGGATCATGGAGGGCATCAAGCGCATCGCCGCGGCCGTGGGAAGGGATGTATGAAGGCCTTGATTTTTGAGCTGCACGTTTCTACAATAGCGTTGTTATGGGATATTTTCTTCCCCAGCACAGATGGGCGGTGAGGCAGGGGTCGTCCCTGGCGGAGCGTGTCGTCTGCAAGGAACTCGGCTGGAACCTGGAGGGGGCCTATGACGTGAAGACCCTGGCCGAGCTCGACCAACGCGCGCAGCAGGTGGCGGTGTTCGCCCAGCTCCTGCGCGTGGAGCACCCGGAGTCGTCCCTCCCCGCCCATTACCGGGTGTGCCTGCACGACGGCGAGATCCTCGGGTTTCTCGGCGGCAACCCGGACATCGACATCCTCTCCTTCATCACCTTCATCATGACCCACGAACTCCTCCATGTCCACCGATTCGCAACCGGCAAGGCGGACTTTTTCAGTGAGAACCACGAAGAGGAGGTCGTGGTGGATGCGCTGACCAGGGTCCTGCTGGCGAAGAACCCGGTCATCGGGCTGAAGAAGGTGCTCTCGCTCCTTGACAGGATAGCGGCGGCACCACTATATAACGAGCACATCCTGAATCAGCAGAGGTGCGTCAATGCCTATTTATGAATACCGGTGCATGAAATGTAACAGTGAATTCGAGGTGATGCAGAAATTCAGTGATGCCCCCCTGAGCAAGTGCCCCTCCTGCGGCGGCAAGGCGAAGAGGCTCATTTCCCGTTCGTCCTTCCAGCTCAAGGGGTCGGGCTGGTACCTGACCGATTACGCGAAGAAAGGATCGCCGAGGGACACCAGGGACGCTTCGGGCTCTTCGGATTCCTCCTCCGAGTCCACCCCGTCGACGACCACGTCGTCGAGTGAAGACTGAAGGCACCCATGGCGCTGACCCACCTCGACAGGAAGGGCCGCATCACCATGGTGGACGTGGGTGACAAGGCAGTTACAAGACGCGCCGCCACGGCCCGGGGCACCATAAGGATGAGCCGCCAGGCCTTTGCCGCCGTCGTCTCGGACTCGGTTAAGAAAGGCAATGTCCTGGCCACGGCCAAGATCGCAGGCATCATGGCGGCCAAGAACACCGGCACGACCATACCGCTGTGCCACCCGCTGCCCATAGACCACATATCCGTGGATTTCCATCCCGACGAGGGGACGTGTTCCATCGAGGCCGAGGCCACGGTAAAGGTCAAGGGCAGGACCGGCGTCGAGATGGAAGCCCTGCATGCCGTGGCAATCGCGCTGCTCACCATCTACGACATGACAAAGGCCATGGACAAGTCCATGACCATCGATGAAATCCGTCTCGAGGAGAAGTCAGGGGGGAGAAGCGGCCGATACACGAGAACCTGAGGCCGCCCTCCCCTTTCTCGATCGTAAGCTGAGACTACTGCGTCAGAGGAGCGAGCTGGAGTTCGACGCGGCGGTTCTGCTGCCTGCCGGCATCGGTGTCGTTGCTCGCAACGGGGCTGGTTTCGCCGAAGCCCTGCGTATAGACCCTTCTCCCGTCGACGCCCTGACCGATGAGGTACTGGCCCACGCTGGCTGCGCGACGTTCAGACAGGGTCTGGTTGTATGCGTCGGCCCCGACGCTGTCCGTGTGTCCATAGACGTCGATGAGGGTCTTGTCGAACTCCTTGAGCACGAGCACAACGGAATTGAGGACGTCGAAGAAACCCGCATTGATATCGGCGCTGTTGGTGGCGAAGGTGATGTTGCCCGGCATGTTGAGTATGAGGTTGTCACCCTGCCTGGTCACGCTCACCCCGGAGCCCTGGAGCCTCTGGCGGAGTTTCTCCTCCTGGCGGTCCATGTAGTATCCCACCCCGGTCCCCGAGAGACCGCCTATGCCGGCACCGATGAGGGCACCCTTGCGTTTGTCCTTGCTCACCGCAGCCCCGACGGCCGCTCCCCCGGCAGTACCGATGAGGCCGCCGATGGCCGCTTTGCTCAGCTTCTTCTCTCCCGTATACGGGTCCGTGGTGCAGCCTCCCCCGAACAGGAACAGGGCTGCCACGAAAACCACGAGACTCAAACTGATGATGCGCATTGTCTTATCCCCCTTTCTTCTTACCCGGTACCCGGGTTATGACGTTCCCTGCATAATGCAAATCCTGACCTAGTACAATAGTAACGATGAGGGCGAGGGCTTTCAACTGGTTCCACGCATAAAAAATCACCCGGCGAGGTGAAGGATCGCCCCGCATTCGCTCTGGATGTGTGCCTGCACCAGCGCGCGGTCCCGGTTCGTGTCGACTATTCGGTGGCGGCTTTCCGTGGCCATGGCGAGGAAGGCCTCCCTGAGCCTGCGGTGATAGCCGATATCCTGCAGTTCGAACCGGTCGGAAGGCTCGATCCTGGCCAGTGCGAGCTCGGGGCTCACGTCCAGGACAAAGGTGAGATCGGGTTCGATCCATGTCCCGCTCATTTCCATGATGGACCTGACGGTGCGTGAACCCAGACCGCCCAGGACGCCCTGATACACCATGGTGGAATCTATGAACCGATCTATGACGATGACCCTGCCGGCGGCGAGGCCCGGCTCGATGATGTCCTTGATGTTCTGCCTCCGGGATGCCAGGACCAGCATGAGTTCGGTCATGGCGTCCATGCCCTGGTCCAGGAAGAGGGTGCGTATCCGCTCGGACAGAGAGGTGCCGCCTGGCTCCCTGAACGAGAGCCACGGCAGCCCCTTCATGGTCAGAAAGGAGCAGAGGCGGGCGGCATTGGTTGTCTTGCCGGTCCCCTCCCCCCCCTCGAAGGTAATGATCACCTCTTTTTCTTCTCGACCTTCAGTGCCGCATGGGCGGCTGCCAGCCTCGCTATGGGGACCCGGTAGGGGGAACAGCTCACGTAGTTCATGCCGACCTTGTGACAGAACTCGATGGATGAGGGCTCTCCCCCGTGTTCGCCGCAGATGCCCACCTTGAGCTTCTTCCGGGTCTTCCTGCCCTTCTCGATACCCATCCTGACGAGCTCTCCCACGCCCTCGGTGTCCAGCGCCATGAACGGGTCCCTGGGGAGGATCTTCTTGTCGACGTAGATCGGGAGGAACTTGCCCGCATCGTCCCGGGACAGCCCGAAGGTGGTCTGGGTGAGGTCGTTGGTTCCGAAGGAGAAGAACTCTGCCTGTTCGGCGATCTGGTCCGCCGTCACGGCGGCCCTGGGCAGCTCGATCATGGTGCCCACCATGTAGTTGAGCTTCACGCCGTATGACGTGATGATCTCGTCGGCGACCTCGACGGTCATCTTCCTCATGGCGGCCAGCTCGTTGACATGGCCGACAAGGGGAATCATGATCTCCGGTTCCACGTCGACCTTGTCCCTCTTCACCTCACAGGCCGCCTCGATGATGGCACGCACCTGCATCTCGTAGATCTCGGGGAAGGTCACGCCCAGCCTGCAGCCACGGTGGCCCAGCATGGGGTTGGCTTCGTGGAGCGCGTCGCGCTTGGCCCTGACCTCGGCAACGGGCGTCCTGAGGGCCTTGGCCACCTCGGCCAGCTCGGCATCGGTGTGGGGGAGAAACTCGTGCAGCGGGGGGTCCAGCAGGCGTATGGTCACGGGCAGTCCCTTCATGACCCTGAATATCTCCTTGAAGTCGCCCTTCTGCATGGGTTTGATCTTGTCGAGGGCCTTCCTGCGACCTTTCTCGTCGTTGGCCAAGATCATCTCGCGCACGGCGAGGATGCGGTCGGTTTCGAAGAACATGTGCTCGGTCCGGCACAGGCCGATGCCCTCGGCCCCGAACTCGCGGGCCACCTGTGCGTCCTTGGGCGTATCGGCGTTGGTGCGCACCCCGAGGGTGCGGTACTCGTCGGCCCACTTCATGAGTGTTCCGAAGGCGCCCGAGAGCGAGGGCGGCGTGGTCCCGCACTCGCCCAGGATGACCTCTCCCCTCGTGCCGTCGAGCGACATGAAATCGCCTTTCTTCACGGTCTGGCCGCCAAGGGTGAATTTCTGCTTGGAGTAGTCGACGTTCAGGTCGGGCACGCCGGAAACGCAGCACTTGCCCATGCCGCGGGCGACCACGGCGGCGTGGGACGTCATGCCGCCCCGTGCCGTGAGTATGCCCTGGGCCACGTTCATCCCATGGATGTCCTCGGGCGAGGTCTCCACGCGGACCAGGATGACCTTCGCCCCCTTCTTCGCCTCCACCTCCGCGTCCTCGGCGGAGAAGACGACCCTGCCGACGGCAGCGCCCGGTGACGCCGGGAGACCCTTGCCTATGACCTTCTTCTTGGCCTTGGGGTCGATCTGGGGGTGCAGGAGCTGGTCTATCTGATCGGGATTGACCCGCCCGACGGCCTCCCTCTTCGTGATGAGGCCCTCGTTCACCATGTCCACCGCGATGTGGACCGCGGCGGCTGCGGTGCGCTTGCCGGTCCTGGTCTGGAGCATCCACAGGTTGCCTTCCTGGACGGTGAACTCGATGTCCTGCATGTCACGGTAATGCTTCTCCAGGGTCTCGTAGATCTCCACGAGCTGATGGTACTGCCCGGGCAGGGCCTCTTCCATGGAGACGTCGGTCCTGCTCCTCTTTCCCTTGATGTTGATGGGCTGCGGGGTGCGGATGCCCGCCACTACGTCTTCCCCCTGGGCGTTCTTGAGATACTCGCCGTAGAACACGTGCTCGCCCGTGGCAGGGTCACGCGTGAACGCGACGCCCGTAGCGGAGCCTTCCCCCATGTTCCCGAACACCATGGCCTGGACGTTCACGGCCGTGCCCCATTCGTCGGGGATGGCATTGAGCTTGCGATAGGTGATGGCCCGCGGCGTGTTCCACGACCTGAAGACCGCCTCGATGCCGCCCCAGATCTGTTCCATGGGGTCGGTGGGCAGGTCGCGGCCCGTGAGCTTCTTGACCTTTTCCTTCATGGTCGCCACCAGTTTCTTGAGGTCCTTGGCATCGAGCTCGGTGTCGAGCTTCACGCCCTTCCTCTTCTTGGCCTTCTCGAGCTCCTCCTCGAGCTCGTCGTAGTCTGCCCCCATGACGACCTCACCGTACATCTGGATGAACCGGCGGTAGCAGTCCCACGCGAAACGCTCGTTGCCGCTCATCTTGATGAGACCGTGCACGGTGTCGTCGTTGATGCCGAGATTCAGCACCGTGTCCATCATGCCCGGCATGGACGCCCTGGCACCGGAACGCACGGAAAAGAGCAGCGGTGCCTCGGGATCGCCGAACCCGAGCCCCATGGCGCGCTCGACCTTCTTGATGGCGTCCTTGACCTGGGTTTTCAGGTCCTTGGGTATGCCCTTGGTCTCGTAGTAGACGGAGCACATCTCCGTGGATATGGTGAACCCCGGCGGCACCGGGATGCCCAGGTTGGTCATCTCAGCGAGGTTTGCCCCTTTCCCTCCCAGGACAGCCTTCATCTCCGCATTCCCCTCAGCCTTGGTGCTCCTGCCCCCAAAGAGATACACGTACTTTTTCGCCATGATAGTCTCCCTCTTCTCAGATACTGGTGCTCAGGTTGAAGCTGGCAAACGATAGTATAAATGCGGACTTCTCATCAAGTGAAAAATGGCACAACGTGCCTGTTCATCACGGCCCGGACGCGGCCGGGCGTGACGCGCGAGATCAGCGGGCCTTCCCGAGAACGGACCGTGCCGCTATGATGCCCGAACAGCTCGCCTGGATCAGTCCGCGGGTGATGCCCGCACCGTCGCCGACGGCGTAGAGTCCCTCGATCTGGGTCCCCAGCGACCGGTCGAGCATGATCCTGTTCGAGTAGAACTTGACCTCGATGCCGTAGAGCAGGGTGTGGGCGGAGTTCACACCCGGAGCGACGCGGTCGAGCCCGGCGAGCATCTCCACGATGTCGGTGAGGATGCGGTAGGGAATGCAGTAGCTCAGGTCCCCTGGCGTGGCCTGTTTCAAGGTGGGACGGGTCGTGCACTTCTGCAGCCTGCCGGGAGTGGTCCGCCTGCCGCTCAGGAGGTCGCCCAGCCGCTGGACGATGACGCCCTTGCCGAGCATGTTGGCAAGGCGCGCCACGGACTCCCCGTATCCGATGGGGTCGTCGAAGGGCTCGGTGAAGTTCGCGCTCACCAGCAGGGCGAAGTTGGTGTTCTCCGTTCGCTTGGTGGCCCAGGAGTGACCGTTGACCGTGACGATGTCTCCGAGCGTCTCGATGACGACCTCGCCGTAAGGGTTCATGCAGAAGGTCCTCACCTTGTCGTCGAAGGTTCGGGAATAATGGATGAACTTGGTCTCGTAGGCCTTGGCGGTGAGATGGTCCATGACCGCCGCGGGAAGCTCCACGCGCACACCCAGGTCCACCGGGTTCGGGTGGGTCTCGATCCCGAGTTTCCTTGCCTGGCCCGACATCCACGAGGAACCCACCCTGCCTGGCGCAGCGATGACGTATGTCGCGCTGATCACGGTCCCGTCCGACAGCTCGACACCGGTGACCCGGCCGCCGTCGTGGAGGATTTCGCTGACCTGGACGTTGAAGACCATGCGCACCTTGTCGTCCAGCTCGCGCCTGAGCTTCTCGAGGATCACGAGGAGTTTCTCGGTGCCGATGTGCCTGACCCTGGTGGGTACGTAGACCAGGCCGGCCAGCCTGGCCTGAGCGATCATGGCCTCGGCGTCGTCGCTCTGGACGGTGAACAGATCGCCGGCCGGGGCGTAGTGTGTGTAGATTTCGTCCACGTGCTCGAGCATGCCGAGGAGCTCTTCGTCGGCCACGATGCTGGCGAGCTGACCGCCCACGTCGGTGGATATGGTGAGTTTGCCGTCGCTGTACGCCCCGGCGCCGCCCCACCCGATGAGCATCCCCATGCCGGCCCTGGATCTGACGCTGATGTCGTCTCCCTGCTCGATGATGACGATGTCGAGCCAAGGATCGTTCAGGACCAGTTCCCGGGCTGCAAAGATGCCTGCAGGACCCGCACCGATGATGACCACGTCAGCCATAGGTGGACCTCCTTGTTGTCATGAGGGTGACGCCTGTGAGAAGGGCCGCCAGGTCGGCCGACCATGCCGCCAGGACAGGGTGGACATACCCTGCCATGCCTGCGCCGGTCATGACCGAGTGCACCGCCCAGAACGCGAGACCGAGGATGAGCCCGGTCGAGATGCCGCGCGCTATACCGCCTGCCCTGGGAAAGCGCAGACCGAAGGGGAGAACCAGGAGGGTCATGATGAGCGGGGCCACGGCGAAACTGATCCGGCTGTGAATCTGGGTATCGAGGTTCACCGAGCGGATACGCTCACCGCTGAGGTTCCCGCGGTATTCGAGAAGCTCGCCGAGGGTAAGCACATCGGCGCCGGGCTGGGCGATCACCAGGTCGGCAGGCGGATGCGCAAGGCCGAGGGCCGACGGCCCCCGATCGGTCGCGATTCCCCCGTCGGAGAAGCGGAAGGTCTCCATGTCGTCGGATCGCCATGCCCTCCCGTCCCAGACGACGGTCTCGGCGCGCTGCATGGTCGTTATCCTGCCCCCGCTGGTCCGGTAGCAGCGGATGTTCCTCATGATCCCCCGGGCGATGTCCACATGCTGGACATGGTAGATGTCTCCCCCTATCTTGAACCTCCCGCCACGCACGGAGAACGAGCCCTCGATCCCCCTTTTCTTGATGGAGACCTGTTCGATCTTCTCCGCATGCCGCTGTGCGAGGGGATAGATGGAAAAGGAGAGAGCGCCCATGAAGAGGACCGCGATGAGGCTGACCGCGATGTAGGGAACCGACAGCCTGAAGAAGGAAATCGAGCACGCCTGCATGGCAATGGTCTCCACGTGGCGCGAGAACGATGCCTGCGTGGCAATGACGCCCACGCACACGGAAAACGGGAGGACCCAGTGGATCATCATGGGCGAGGAGAAGAGCATGAATCGCGCGATGACCGCCCCGCCCGCGTCGTATTCGGTGAAAAGCCCGATGTTGCCGAGGAACACCGAGGCAAGGACGAGCAGCGACAGGCCGAGCCAGACAGCCAGGCACATGAGGGCCGCCTTGATGAAGACGTATCTGTTCAGGATGTCCGTAGCCGCCCTCCCCTCTTTTTCATGCCCACGGCCCGCCATGTCCACGCCGCAAGGAGGACGGACAGGAAGATCACGTTCGGCAGCCATGCGCTCAGGATCGGGTGCAGGACGCCCACCTTGACCAGACGGTCCGACATGACGAAGACCAGGTAATACCCGAGCACCGTGGCGAGCCCGACGATGAACCCGGTGAATTTGGGCGAGCGGGGGCTCTGGATGCCGAAGCTTATGCCGACCAGGCCGAGTATGAGGTTGAAGACAGGAAATGCATACCGGTTGTGGTATTCCTTGATCCTTTTCGGGTTTGCCTTCTGTTCCAGGAGCCTTTTGAACTCGGGTTGCGTCGCCGTGTCGTATGACTTGATCCTGAGCTCGGATGCGAAGTCCGCCTCGATGGTAAAGGCGTATTCGTCGAAGGTGAGGTAACGGTCGGCCTGCTTTGACGCCATGAAGATGCTGCCGTTCTTAAGGAGCATGGTTATGGAACCCCGGTTCGGCTCGATGGTCCCCTTCTCGGACGTGATCACCGCGTTCTCGCGGCCCGATGTCTCGATGTAGATTCCCTTGAGCTGCTTCTTTTTCTGGTTCACCGCCTCGACGTAGACCACGATGCCCTTGAAGGTGTCGTTGAACTCCCTTTCTTCGATAAACGCGAGGATTTTCTTCGGGGCCTCTCTGACGAGATCTGACTGGATCTTCTTCATGGAAAGGGGGCCCAGGTACGAGGAAATGGCGAGATGGACAAGCATGCAGATTATCGCCAGGAACAGTATCGGCGCGTTGATGGTTCCCAAGCGCACACCGCAGGCCTTCATGGCGATGATCTCGGATTCCACGGAAAGTCTCTCGAGGACCAGGAGAATGGAAAAGATCAGGCCCATGGGGATCACGAACGACGACATGGGGACCATGGCGAGGATGAGGACATCGACATCCCTGATGGAAAGGGCCCGCCCCAGACGGACCCACTGCACGATGAGCATGACGGCGTACAGCACGGCCAGGGTCCCTGCAAAGACCTGCACGAGGTGGGTGAGGATATACCCTCTGATTCTCATATGTGCCGTGATTATAACCGGGCGAACGGAACCTTGTCCACACCGTCGGGTGGTGACGGTTCTCTCCTGCCTCGAGATTTCGGGTGCGGGCGAGGAAGCACGATGAACAGGTGCGGGGATGGCTTCATAACGCATTGATGATTCGAGGTTTCTATCTTCTGCCCGTTTTCCTGATCTGGCGGAGCATGCTCCTGGTCTGCTCGCCGATATCCGCATACCCTCTGCCGAACCTCCAGGCGAGGTAATCTCCGAGATAGAGACGGAACGTTTCGGCCAGCGCCGGGTCAGTGCCCCTCACGATGGCGAGGTGCTCCTCGTGGGAGCTGGTGGCGGGCAGACGTGTTCCTGTTCTCTCGAAGGCCCTGCGGACCTTCTCGTAGGGGGAAAGAAGTGAATTTTTGACGAAAGTCGCAGCAGCGAGGAGCGCCACGAGTGCACCGATGAGGGCAAGGGCATACGATGCGGTCAGCTCTATCCGGTTGGTCACCCGCGGGGCCGACGAGAAAACCCGTACGGCGATATGGATCTGGTCGTCCAGGGAGTACTCGATGACCCACCTGAGCCAGCTGAACCGTATTTCGTCGAGCAGGTGGAAACGGAGGGCCGGGGCGCTCCGTCCCGTGGGCGTGGCATCGGCGACGTGCCAGGAGCCGTCCCAGTACTCGACCCAGGCGTGGGCGTCCGCGGCACGGGCAATGTAGTAGTTCCCGGTCTCGTTGTATTCGCTGACCAGGAAACCCGTGACCACGCGGGCGGGAATCCCGCACCCGCGGATCATGGCGGCCAGTGCGGAGGCGAAGTGCTCGCAGGTGCCTTTGCGGCCCGACAGGACGAACCATTCGATGCCGTACCTGCCGGGCGGTGTCTGCTGCTGGTCGAGGGAATAGACATAGTTCGTCCTCAGGTGGCGGACAAGCCGGTCCACCCGTGTCTTGGCGTCTCCCTGGCCGGCAGTGCGGATCCCGAACTCGGCAACCAGGGACAGTTCCCGCGGCACGTCCGTGCTCCCGGGGACCGACGGGCCCGTGGCGCGACTCACCCAGAGGTCATACCGGGGCGGGGGTTCGCCCAACCAGTAGAGGTTTGACCCCCTGAACAGGCAGAGCCTGGGTGAGATGTCGTGAAACCAGTAGGGGTAGAAGACATTCTCTGAAGAGATGCCGGATGGATAGACGGTGAGACGGTCGGTGACCATGTTGGACACGGGGGCCACCGAGCCCCTCGTCTCCTGCCTGAAGAACCCGTCCGGCGAGATACCTTCGAGGCGCGCACCCGACAGGTATATAACCCGGGGAGCCGCCCCGGACGACCAGATGATTCTCATGACGATGGCCGAGTCGTTGCTGACACGGCCCCTCTCGGTGAGATCCACATCCTCGTCGAAGCTGAACCGGCTCTGCCGGACGAAGGAATGCCGGATGATCGAGGAGGCCGGCCTCGGCAGGATGTAAAAGAGCATGCCGGTGCACAGGACGATGCCGAGCGACACCTTGGCCCAGTGCGCAAGATACCGTTTCCGGTGCAGCGGTGCGGTCGAGAATGAATGGGCATCGAGGTGATACAGCGTCATCGGCACCAGGACGACCATCAGTGCGAGACCTATGAGAAACAGAGGGCTTATGGTGAAGATCGTGCCGAGCATGCACTGGGTGACGGATATCCCGACGATCTGATAGATCTCCCGCGGGGTCTTCCGCATGAGCACCCTGGTCATGGCGAGGATGATGATGAAGTCCCTCAGCGCGGGGATCACGGCATCCGGGCCTGACAGGGAGATCCTCCACATCTCGAACACCCCTGACGCCGCGATGACCCCGAGAGCGGTCCACGTCCCGATGATCTCGCGATCGAAGAAACGCCGCCAGATGATCAGGTGGACTACGGCGAGGATGGAGAAGACGCCCCAGTGAAGGAGGCCTGAGAGGCTCAGGCACAGCATTCCCGCCGCCGAGGTGGCCAAGCTCAGCAGCCTCAGCTCCCCCGAGGGTTCATATGTGGATGAGGTGCGCATCGTCGGGTACGGTCTCGAGAGAAGGCCTGCGTATGGCCCCGGTCAGGGCCAGCCGGGTCAGGATAGCGTTCTTGTGTTCGCGGGAGAGGGCTATCCCGCTGTAATAATCTCCCAGGACAAGCCCGAAGGGTCTGCCCGCGCGGTGGAGTTCGGCGATGACATACGCGGCGCAGGAGAGTTTCGTTTCCACGTCATGGCCGGGCTGGATCACGACGAGGCCGTTCATGCCGGCCCCGCCTTCCAGAACCCTCGTCACCAGTCCCAGGTGCTGTTTCTTCCACACCACCGAGGACAGGGGATCGCCTGGGGTATATGGTCGCACATGGGATATTGCATCGTGGGATTTGCCTCCCCCGGCATCCTGCGTGCCCGTTGCCCGAGGCAGGGAGAAGGCAACAGGACGGGGAAAGACGACGAGTTCCGCCGACGCCGGGAAGGTGATGGATTTCTCGAAGAGCCCGTAGGGATACGTCGTGGATATGACGATGTCTCCCAGGGTCTTCCTGCCCCTCGTGGGAAAGCTGATCTCCGTCTGCATGAGGCGGGTTTCGCCCCGCCCGACGGCAGGGATCTTCAGGCGGCCCTGGTCGCGGAGCACCAGCCGTGACGAGGAGTTCCTCTTGTTTCTGACGAGATAGCCGATTCTGGCCGGGATGCCGGCATGGATCTCCGGGGGCATGACCCGGTCGAGTTCCAGGTGGCGGAGATTCATTTCGGATTCAATGCCCGAGACGATCATGAACGCCAGCATCGCGGCCAGCATCAGGTAGAGCAGGTTGTTCCCGGTTGCCAGCGAGATGACGATGAGGCAGGTCAGGAAGGAGAAGAAGATCTTGCCGGCCTTGGTAAGGCAAAATCCCCTCGGTGGCTTGAGGTACCTAAAGAGGGAGTTCAACCTCATCGAGTATGGTCTCAATCAGGCCGCCCGAGGCGCCGTTTCTGGGGATGATCCTGTGCTCGAGGACATACGGCGCCATGGTCCTGACGTCTCCAGGCGTGACGAAGTCCCTGCCGTCGATGAAGGCCCACGCCTGGGACGCCCTCTTCAGGGCGAGTCCGCCCCGGGGCGATACGCCGAGTTCGATGTGGGGGTGGGTCCTACTCGCGCGGACGATCCGCGTTATGTAGGTGAGGACCTCCGCATGGACACTGATACCCGCGGTCGCCTCGACGAGCGAAAGCACTTCCTCCAGGTCCATGACCGGGGTCAGCTTCAGCGCATCGGAATGGTCGATATCCTTCCTGAGGATCTCGGTTTCTTCCTCCAGGGGCGGATATCCCACGTTGATCTTGATGAGGAACCGGTCGAGCTGACTCTCCGGGAGGGGAAAGGTCCCGACGACCTCGGCCGGGTTCTGCGTGGCTATGACCATGAAGGGCTCCGGCAGCTTGTAGGTGATGCCGTCGATGGTGACCTGGGCCTCCTCCATGGCCTCGAGCAGGGCCGACTGGGTCTTGGGCGACGTCCTGTTGATCTCGTCTGCAAGGACGATGCTCGCGAACACGGGCCCCTTGACGATGTCCAGGCTGGAGGCGCCGCTCCTGAACGTGTGAAACCCGGTCACATCGGACGGGAGCATGTCGTTGGTGAACTGGATACGTTTGAAGCTCAGGTGCAGGAGCTGGGAGAGGGCGATGGCGAGCAGGGTCTTCCCCACCCCGGGGACACCTTCGAGAAGGACGTGGCCGCCAGAGAGGAGCGCGGCCAGGATGCACTTGAGGACCTCGTCCTGGCCCAGGTACACGTCGTGCATCCTGCTTATGATGTAGTGCACTTTCCCGTGATCGCCCATATCGTTCACGATGTCCTGATCGGCATCTCCCGTCGCTTTCTTAGTCTTGTACGAAACGGGGCGATCGATTTCAAGGGAATCCTGCAGGCCGCGTTCCAGGGCGATGGCCGGGGTTCTCCCGGGAACTAGGTCACCGTGGGGAGAAGCCTGTTCACCTTTTCGAGAAGCTGCTGGATCTCCTTTTCGCGGCCCTTGAGATAGTCTCGGTACTCGAACGACATGCGTGCGTGGTGGATCTCGATGCGGGTGGTGAGTTCCTCCCTGTGCAGGAGCATCCTGATGAGTTCGAGCTCTTCCTTCGTCACGTCGAGGTTCATCATAGCGGGCTCCCTTCCCTG
>Ga0116144_10001094_pt1 | contig 33836 bp, 22 predicted proteins | sample AD_UKC035_MetaG_FD_89746 | JGI IMG/M metagenome (GOLD analysis project Ga0116144, IMG submission 89746) | Active sludge microbial communities of municipal wastewater-treating anaerobic digesters from USA - AD_UKC035_MetaG | ecosystem: Engineered > Bioreactor > Anaerobic > Digestate | place: USA...
AAACAATTCTTATAGTAGATGACGCAGCCTTTATGCGCATGATGATCAAAGACATTCTCAGCAAGAATGGCTACGAAGTTCTTGGCGAAGCGCAGACAGGGAAAGAAGCGGTCGAGCTTTATCAGAAGCTCAAACCAGATCTGGTGACCATGGATATCACCATGCCGGAAATGAACGGCATCGATGCCGTAAAAGCCATCAAAAAGCTTGATCCGGCCGCCAGAATCATTATGTGCAGCGCCATGGGCCAGCAGGCCATGGTTATTGATGCGATCCAGGCAGGCGCCCGCGATTTTATCGTAAAGCCGTTTCAGCCAAATCGCGTTATTGAAGCGGTTCAAAAAGCCCTCAGGTAAACCGATGCCCATGCCCGGCCCGATTTTTGCGTGATCAGCAACTTAATAAAAGCAGCTTTAACAGTTTTTCTGTTAATCTGCATGACGGCACAGTCTCAGCCCGTCGCCACCAGTGGCGACGGTTTGTTTTCTGGGCCGGCAACTTTTTCAGCAACCGCAAGCCCCACCCCGCTTTTTCTCGACCTGCAACCGGCCTCGATGCCGCTTTTTCCCGATTCAGACCCAATGGGCACTTCTCTGAGAATTCTTTCATCGCTTTTTGCCGTCATTCTTCTGGCATTCGGAATCTCGTGGTTCATTCAGAAAAAGGCGGGCATTGGCGGTAACGTTTTCGGGAAAATTCTCGGAATCCTGCCCCTTGACAACAAAAGAATGATCTATCTTGTCGACGTCATGGGCAAAGTATTGATTCTTGGCGTCACCGAGTCGAACATCAACCTGCTTGGAGAACTCACTGACAAAGACACACTCGACGCCCTGCGCCTGCAGAACGATCAGCCATCACCTGGAATCGAAAAGCTCTTCGCCTATTTGAGCCGCAAAAACGAAGAACCGATGCAACCGCAGGCTGAAAATACCAAAAAAGCAGATGAACCCGAAGAAAGTGACAATCTGCACCGATTCCGCCAGGAAGACCGGCTGAAAAAGCTCAATGCAATGCTGCACAAGCGCAGCAACGACGACAACCCAAACGAATAGGCTAAAGAAGTTTAATACATTTGCCCTGATTTTTTTATTTGCGTCTTGCACATCGGGGCACCATATTGTATAAATTAACAGGCGAAGCTGTGCCCTGAAAAAATTTCAAATTGCTTCCATGAGCAGAATGCACCAGTTATCAATAAGAACCAAGTGGGTAGCGTGCGTACGTTTTTTTATGGTTTTGCTGCTGTTGGCAGGCATTACATGTGTTGGCCACGCGCAACAACCAGACCCCGGGCGTGCACGCGTCAACCTCGATGACTCAACCCGCATCGACCGTATTGAGCGGCAATCAACGCCATTTCCGATTCCGGCGATCAGTATTCAGATCGACCCGTCACGCGAACGCAGTCAGCTTGGCACCGGCCTTCAGGTTCTCATACTTCTGACGATTCTGAGTCTGGCCCCGTCGATTCTGATAATGCTTACAAGCTTTACCCGCACTCTTATCGTTCTGAGTTTCGTGCGCCGGGCACTTGGCACGCAACAGGAACCAAGCAACCAGATTCTCATCGGTCTGGCCCTTTTCATCACCTTTTTCACGATGTCGCCGGTTATCGACCAGATTTACCAGAAAAGTTTCAAACCCTATATCGACCGCGACATAAATTATGTCGAAGCTTACAATCAGGCGATTACACCAGTGCGCGACTTCATGTTCAAACACACGCGCAAAACCGATCTGGCTCTTTTTGCCGGCATGGAAAACGGGCCCAAACCAGAGACCCGCGATGACCTCAGCACCCTCAGCCTGATTCCGGCATTTATAACCAGTGAACTGAGAACAGCTTTTCAGATGGGCGTGGTAATCTATCTGCCATTCCTGGTAATTGACATGATCGTTGCCAGTATCCTCATGTCAATGGGTATGATGATGCTGCCGCCGGTAATGATCTCGCTGCCATTCAAAATTCTCCTTTTTGTCATGGTTGATGGCTGGAATCTTGTCATAAGATCAATAGTTCTGAGTTTTGGCGGTAACGCATGACCGAATTTGATCTACTGAAGCTTTTTGAGCAGACCTTTTTTCTCTGCCTGCTGCTTTCTTCGCCAATTCTTCTGCTCGGCATGATCGTCGGGGTTCTGATAAGCATCGTTCAAACTGCAACCTCGATTCAGGAGCAGAGCCTGACTTTTATCCCCAAGCTGCTTTTGACCGGTCTGGCCATGATCTGGCTTGCCCCATGGATGCTGGCCCGCCTCATGCAGTTCACCATTCAGCTGCTTGGGCAGTTGCAGACATTCGCCCGGTAACTGAGTAATGACCGAAGCCGCTTTTCTCAACGCTGTTGGCCTGTTTCTTATTGGTCTCGTGCGTTTCAGCGGCTTTTTTATCAACACTCCGGTTTTTGCCGAATCTTTCATTCCGATGCGTGTTAAAGCGGGTCTTTCAGCACTGTGCGCCCTGATCATTCTGCCGCATCTCATACAAACTCAGACCCTGCCGCAATTAAGTGTCCCAGAATATGGCGTAATGGCAATAAAAGAACTCGCCCTCGGGTTTTCGCTCGGCTTTATGGTAATGATCGTCAGCGGCATTCTGCGACTCGCCGGCGGAATAGTCGGTATGCAGGTAGGCTTTTCATTTGTTCAGGTTGCTGATCCAAGTTCCAACCAGGGCCTTGGCATCGTCTCAGAGTTTTTTCAGCTCTCCGGAACCATGATTTTTCTCATGATCGGGGGGCACCTGGTAATTCTTGAAGCTTTTTTCAAAAGTTTCGACATGGTGCCTCTTGCCGGAATGATGCTCAGTGGGAGTATTGTTGAAGAAATAATACTTTACAGCCGCATGATTTTCATCTGCGGCCTGCAGATTTCGATGCCGGTCGTTGCGGTTATTCTGTTCGGCGACGTGGCACTGGGTATCATTGCCCGCACCGTTCCGAAAATGAATATTTTTCAGCTCGGATTTTCGTTGAAAATCATCGGCGGTCTGGCAGTAATGATGGTGATGATGCCATTTCTTGAGGATATCACCAAATTTCTTCTGAACCTGAGTCTCGAAAAAGTCTATCTGCTGCTGAGCCGGATGACATGAAACAATACGAATCCAAGCCGCAACTCCTTAGTTTTTTTGGCCGCCCCTTCGACCTGCAGATGTTCGCGGGTGAAAAAACTGAACCGGCCACCGAAAAGCGCAGACAGGATGCAATCGACCGTGGCAATGTTCCGAAATCACAGGATTTAAGCTCAGTTCTGGTTCTTCTCGTAGGTTTTCTCATGCTCAGATACTACGGTGACGAGCTTTTTGGCAGGTGCGGCGAATATATGCGCTATACCTTTTCGCACGCCATTTTTTCGGGCCTTACTCTTCCAGATACTTTACTTCTGCTCAACCAGTTTCTCCTGGTGCTGCTTCAAACTATGGCACCATTCATGTTTGCAATAATGATCAGCGCAATTGTGTCAAATCTTGTGCAAACCGGCTTCCTTTTCAGACTTGGCCCTTTGATGCCTGATATAGACAGGATGAACCCCATTTCCGGCATTCAGAATATATTTTCGTGGAAACTGGTTGCAGAACTGGTTAAATCAATTCTTAAGATTCTCATCGTCGCTTACATTCCTTATACCACCATAAGAGACCAGTTCCCGTTTCTCATGCGGATGATTCAGGTCGAGCCGGTGCCGGCAATTATAATAATTCTGAAGCTTATTTTTGCCATGGCGATCAAGATCATTCTGATTCTCATGGCGCTTGCCTTTGCTGACTGGGCCTTTCAGAAGTGGCGTCACGAAGAAAACATCAGAATGTCAAAAGAAGAAGTTAAAGAAGAATACAAACAGCGCGAAGGGGACCCGAAGGTCAAGCAGAAGATCCGCGAGCGTCAGCGCCAGGCGGCCAGTCGTCGTATGATGGACGAGGTGCCCAAGGCGACCGTCGTCGTTACCAACCCGACCCATATTGCCTGTGCACTAAAGTATGTTCAGGGCGAAGATGATGCACCGAAAGTTGTGGCGATGGGTGCCGGCCAGATTGCCCGCAGAATCAAGGAAATCGCGGTTGAACACAAGATTCCCGTAATCGAAAATAAACATCTTGCACGGCAGATGTATAAAATGTTAGAAATAGGTGACGCGATACCCCCCGAACTTTATCAGGCTGTGGTCGAAGTTCTGATGCAGGTTCACCGCCTTAAAAACCAGTCTGCAGGTGCATGACACCGGCGAGTATAAAACCTTGAACATTCGGGCAAGCGGTGCATAGTGTAGAATTTTTCTGGAGACAGATGTGGCAAACGAAGGAATAATGAGTAACGTGCCCTTTGCAGATCTGCTGCAGAGAAAAGACATAATTTTTGCCTTTGGCGTCGTTCTGATCGTAATCATGATGGTTGTGCCTCTGCCGTCTGTGATTCTCGACGTTTTTCTGACTCTTAACATCGCCATTTCTTTGATTATTCTGCTGGTATCGATTTACAACAAAGAAGCCCTGCAGTTTTCAGCATTTCCGAGTCTGCTGCTGATAACCACTCTTTTTCGTCTCTCGCTCAACGTCAGTTCAACCCGTCTGATTCTTTCGGGTCAGGGTTCGACAATCGATATCATCAAGGCTTTTGGTAACTTTGTTGTCGGCGGCAATTACGTCGTTGGCTTCGTCGTCTTTCTGATTCTGGTTCTCATCCAGTTCATCGTCATCACCAAAGGTGCCGAGCGTGTAGCAGAAGTTGCAGCCCGATTCACTCTCGATGCAATGCCAATCAAGGGCATGGCGATCGACGCCGACCTTAACGCCGGTGCAATCGACCAGGAAGAAGCAACCCGCCGACGTCTCAACCTGTCACGTGAAGCCGATTTTTACGGGGCCATGGACGGCGCGAGTAAATTCGTCAAAAACGATGCCATTGCCGGTATTATCATCACAGTTATCAATCTTTTGGGCGGCCTGGTCATCGGCGTCTTTCAACGCGGAGAAGGTGCTGCCGACGCGCTGGCGGCCTATGCACTCTTTACCGTCGGCGACGGCCTGGTGACTCAGATTCCCGCACTGCTGGTTGCAACCGCGACCGGTATCGTCGTTACCCGCGCCAGTTCCGACTCAACCATGGGCCATGATGTCAGCAAACAGTTGTTGAGTAACCCCAAAGTACTTGGGATTGCTTCGGCACTGCTGGCGTTTCTTGGCATGGTCCCGGGTCTGCCGAAGATCAGCTTCTTTTTCCTCTCAACCGTATTCGGGGTAATGGCCTATGTAACTCAGAAAACCGATGAAGAAGTTGCCCAGAAAGAAATTGAGAGCAAAAAAGCCGAAGAAAAGTCATCGGCACCTGGCCCTGAAGATGTTTCATCGCTGCTTTCAGTCGATCCGCTCGAGCTCGAAATCGGCTACAACCTGATTCCGCTCGTCGACGCCAACCAGGGTGGCGACCTGCTGAATCGCATAACTCTCATCCGCAGACAGATTGCGATTGACCTCGGCCTGGTCGTGCCCCCGATACGCATTCGCGACAACATTCAACTGCACCCGTCATCATATGTGTTTAAAATAAAGGGCAGTGAATTCGCCACCTATGAAATTCTGCCTGATCACTATCTTGCGATGGTTACCGACAATGTAACCAGCAAGGTAAACGGCATCGAGGTAGAAGAACCTGCCTTCGGGCTGCCGGCAATCTGGGTGCAGAACTCGCTGCGCGACCGAGCTGAAATGGCCGGTTACACAGTCGTTGATCCGTCGACTGTCATTGCAACTCATCTGACCGAAGTAATCCGCAAAAACGCCCAGGAAATTCTGGGTCGCCAGGAACTGCAGCAGCTGCTCGACAACGTCAAGCAGACCTACCCGCTGGTGCACGACGAAGTTATTCCGAATGTGGTCAATCATTCAACCCTGCTCAAGGTTCTGCAGAATCTGCTTAAAGAGGGTGTTTCGATCAGACACATGGTTAACATTCTTGAATCTCTGGCAGACTGCAAGGGCATAAATGAAGTTGACACCCTCACCGAAATCGCCAGACAGGGCCTTGCGCGCCACATATGCAAGCCTCTGATCGACCAGAATGGCGCCCTTAAAGTTCTGTCGTTAAACCCGACTCTCGAGCAAATGCTTGGAAATGCCCTGCAGAAAATCGACGGCAGCACCAATCTGGCTCTTGACCCTGGCTCTGCTTCGAAGCTTCTCGAAAAGATCAGGGCAAAAATTGAAGAAGTCATGAATCTCGGCTACCACCCGATCATTCTCTGCAGCTCTGCCCTGCGACTCAGCATAAAAAGGCTCACAGAGCGAATTGCACCAAGACTCACGGTTCTGGCATATCAGGAAATACCAACTTCAGTCAAACTCGAATCCATCGGATTAATCTCACTGTAAAAATCAGAGCAAAACCATGAATGATCAGGCATCATCGCTGCGACGACTCAAGGAAATAGCCGACAAGAATGCGGCCAACCGGGCACCGGAAACGGCAGAAAGCTTTCTTGCAGGCATAGTTCGGCCATCGCCATTTTCATCGGTAGCTCTGGTAATACCGGATATGCCAGATGCACAGTTTCCGCCCGTTCAGAGCTGGATATCTGCAATCATGCAGTTTTCACCAAGAGCCTGTTTCTGGGACCAGGCCGGCCTGATCGGCAAGAATTCAATTCCACAGACGCAGATCAAGCTGCGCTATCCGGTTCCGGTGAGAATAAATGCCGGGCTGACACCACTGACAATTTTCCCGCAGCAACCTGATTTTGCCGATCTGCCACACATGAGCTTCGAAGAAAAAGCCGGGTTTCTCAGACATGCCATCCGCAGTCTGAAAAGCTCTTCTGAGGTCTGGATAAGCATTCGCGCCAACGAACTGAATGCCTGCGCCGCCATTCTGCACGCAACTGATGCGGTGTGCATAATGGTGCCCCCGCACCCGGATGCGATTCTGCGCTGTTACGAAACGGTAAAGAGCATCCACCTTTCGGGATATTTTTCGCCAATCGGACTGCTCGACTTTCTGGGGCCAAAGTCGGCTCCAGAAGAGAGTTCCAGCAACAGAATAAAAATTGTTGCAAAACAATTTTTGGCGCTTGACCTTGTAACTGCCGGAATGGTACTTTCTAACTGCACCTACCTCCCACCCGAAAATGAGCCAGGCCTGAGAAGTAGAATTTCCGCTGTCGAAAGCGCTTCAAGAGACTTTCTCTATTGCCTGAGCGAGGGCTTAATTTATCAGCTGCCGGGGATGATCTGAAAACGATGAACGAACCTATTATCAAGCCGATTGAGGCAATTATCGCTGAAACCCGCAAAGAAATTCAGCCATTTGTCTTCAAGCGCCTTGAAGCCCGGACGCCAAGGAAAGCCGGCGAAAAAATCGCCAGAACCATTACCGTCACTTCCGGCAAGGGGGGCGTTGGCAAAACCAGTCTGGTGGCCAACATGGCGATCTGTCTGGCCCAGGCCGGGCAGCGGGTCATTATTCTCGATGCGGATCTTGGCCTCGCAAATATCGATGTGGTTTTTGGAATCAGACCCCGCAACAGCCTGATGGACGTAATCAACGGTGACATGAATCTTGACGAAGTCATGGTGCAGGGACCGCATGGCATTCAGATCATTGCTGGTGGTTCCGGAGTTTCAGAACTTGCTGACATCGAAAATGAAAAGGCCCAGAGACTGTTTAACCAGCTGCGCTTTCTTGAAGACAAGGCCGATTTTCTGCTCATCGATACCGGCGCCGGAATCAGCGGCAGTGTGATTTCCTTCTGCCAGGCTGCCGACCAGATTGTTGTCATTACAACCTCAGAACCAACCGCACTTGCAGACGCTTACGGCATCATCAAGATCATCAGCAATCGGCGCCCGGAAAGTCATGTGTCGGTGCTGGTCAACCGTGTTGACAGCGACGAAGAGGGCAGCCAGGTACATGCCCGCCTTGCACGCGTTGCTGGCGAATTCCTCGGCTTCACTGTGCACCACCTCGGCAACCTCCCCCAGGACCGCAATATGCACATCGCGGTGCGCCAGCAGACACCACTGATGTTGTTTTCACCTATGTCGCCGGCAGCGACAGGTTTGCGCCGGATTGTTTCACAGTCTTTTTACGAAGTCCCGGAAAATTTACCGGACAGCGGTGGCGAAGGATTTTTTACCAGACTGGCAAAATTGTTCAAAGGAGGTTCAGCACAGCAATGAGTTATCAAAGCTATGACAAAGTTGTTGGCGACACCTTTTTTGAAGCCAATCTGAAGGCTGAAAGCAAGTTCGGCAAAGGCAATTTCGAAATTATATCGACAAGGCGCGTCAAACACCCGATTTACCTGGGCTTTGGCCATAAAGAACTTGTTGAATTGACAGTCGGAATTCACGACCCCCAGAAAGCCGCCAGAAAATCCATAGAAGCCCCTTCAAGGCCACTTCCTTCGGTCGAGGTTTCACTGCCACGAACAGTTTTTTCCAGTTTCAACGAGAATGACAAGAGCGCAGAAAAACCGGCAATAAGAACTCCGGCGGTTGCAGCGACAAAACCGGTTGCACCTGCTGCCCGACCGGTTCAGGCAGTATTGCCTGTTGTCGACAAACAGGGACTCAACAGCTACGCTCAGATTCAGCAGCAGACGATCAGGCCGACCCACGAAACCAGGAGCGTCAACGGCCTGCGTTCAAACCAGGAAGGCAACAGTGAACCCCGCTCTCAGAAACTCTTTCAGGAGAAAGGTCTTGAAACCGAACAGATCAATGACCTGCTCTCGCAAATTCAGGCAGTCAAGAGCGAAAGAACCAGGATCGACCGAATTGCCAACACCACGCAGGGTCCTGCAAGGCAGACAACGGTTAACAGTCGACCACCAGCTACTTCTTTCGGGCGCGACCATGAACAGGACAGCACTTCCTGTCAGTATTCAATCCCTGCGGGCATGCCGGATACCGCCAGAATGGCCAAAATGCTGGCCGACATGGAATCTAGAATGGAGCACCTGCTGTCAGCTCTGCAGAAAATGAATATCGATACAGATAAGGTTCTCGAACGGGAAACCCCCGATCTTCCAAAGGGGTTGTATGAGGTCAAAAAAGGCCTGCTGGCGATGGAAACCCCGATCGAAGTGGCAGACGACCTCGTCTCAAACCTGCGCCATCAACTTTCCGGCAATGCTCTTCGTGTTCCTGACGAGGCAATAAGGGCTACAACCAACTGGCTTGAACAAAAACTCAAATTTTCTTCAGAAATCAATATGCGTGAAACCACCGGGCCAAGCATCGTCGTTCTGATCGGCCCGACCGGAGTCGGCAAGACCACGACCATCGCCAAACTTGCGGCGGCGTATGGCCTGAGCGACAAGTTTAAAAATTCAGTGGCCCTGTTCACCATGGATACCTATCGAATTGGTGCCACAGAACAGCTGCAGCATTATGCTCAGATCATCGATGTCGACATGGAGGTTCTCTATAAACCTGAAGATGTCGATACTGCACTCGAGCGCCATTTCGACAAAAGCCTGATTATCGTCGACACTGCCGGCCGCTGTCAGAAAGACACCCAGGAACTCTGTGAACTGCGAAGCTTCATCGACCGGCTTCCATCGGCATCAAGATATCTGGTGCTGTCAGCCACAACCAAATATGTCGATATGCTCGACACCATAAGATGCTTCGGTAAAGTTGGCTTTGAACACCTTATTTTTACAAAAGTCGATGAAACGAACAATATTGGGCCGTTGCTGGCGGTACTTTTCAAAACCGGCAAATCGCTGGCCTACATAACCAACGGGCAGAAGGTTCCCGACGACTTCAGGCCGGCCGGGTTCGATTTTTTTAACAACCGAATGTTCGCGCATCTGTGAAAAGTGCCTGACAGTTTCGGATCGGCAATAATTATTTTTCCCATTTCGACCGATTTACTGTATAATTGTTTCTTTGTTGCAGCATGCTTTTATTAATCGTTAGCTATTGCCGAGGCATTTGATGGACATAGATCTTTCCCAATATATGGGGATGTATGTCGACGGTTCGCGAGAGAACCTCGACCTGATGGACAAGTTTCTGCTTGCCCTTGAACAGGACCCGAGCAATCTTGAAGCTGTTGGTGAAATTTTCCGGGCGGCCCACACCCTCAAGGGGATGTCGGCCACCATGGGTTTTGAAAAAGTAGCTCATCTTACCCATGAAATGGAAAATGTTCTCGATCAGCTGCGCACCCATCAGGCTGAAGTAACAACCATAATCATCGACGTTCTCTTCGAGACTTTCGATGTATTGCGTATTCTGGTAAACGACAGCATTGAGGCTACAGATTCAAACGTCGATATCAATGCCATCATAGCCAAGTTGTCTGAGGCACCGAAAAGCAAAAGCGCAGCAGCCAGAGTCGAGGCCAAAACAATAGCGCCGGTCGAAGTCAAAGCTGCAGCTCCCGAAGCACCTTCTGCCGGAGCCGTTGCATCACAACTGGCCCTTGAGCTTGCCGATATCAGCATGAACGAATTTGAGAATCAGCTGCTGATGGAAGCTCATCAGCGCGGTTCTCACATCATGCTGATGGTCGTAACACTTGTTCAGGACTGCCTTCTCAAAGCCCCGCGCGCATTTATGGTTGCCCGTGGTCTTGAAGAGCTGAATTGTGAAATTATCAAGTCTGTTCCAGACACCAAGGATATCGAAGAGGAAAAATTCGACCTTTCTTTCAAGATGGTCGTTCTAGGCGATTCTGACCCTGAAAAGGTCAAATATGCCATCGAATCAATTTCAGAAATTGATTCAGTAAAAATTACCGCTCTTAAGCCTGAAGACTTTCAGACGAACGGTAGCGCCTCATCGTCGTCTTCACCCGCTCAAGCCGCATCACCAGCTCCAGCACCTGTTGAACGCCCGGCAGCCCCCGCGCCTCAGCCGGCCAGGCCTACGCCTGCACCTGCGGCTGCTCCGTCACGCCCGGCACCAGCTCCGGCTCCGCCACCCGCCCCGGCCCCAGCCGCTGCGCCTGCAAGACCTGCACCAGCCCAGTCGGCCGCTCCGGCCGCTCCGCCGGCACCCCCGGCGCCGCCGCGGCCACCAGCGCCGCCTGCAAAGCCCGCCGAGCAGGCAAAAAACACTGCAGCAGCGGCCGACAAGCGCAGCAACCAGACAGTTCGCGTCGACATGCGGCGTCTCGACGAATTGATGAATCTGGTCGGTGAACTGGTCATCAACCGCACCCGACTGGCAGACATCGGTGCGGCACATAAGCTGAAAGATCTCAACGAAACCCTGACACGCGTTTCCCAGATCAGCTCTTCGCTGCAGAACGTGGTCATGCAGGTGCGCATGGTGCCGATCGAACAGGTTTTCGACCGTTTTCCCCGCATGGTTCGTGATCTGTCGAAAAAGCTGAATAAAAAAATCAATCTGGTGGTTAAGGCAAGGAAACTGAAATGGACAGAACGGTCATCGACGAAATCGGTGACCCGATGGTGCATCTGATCAGAAATGCCATCGACCATGGCATCGAAATGCCCGACGATCGCGTGGCCAGAGGCAAATCTGAGGTCGGCACAATTACTCTTGTTGCCCGCCACGAAGGAAACAATGTTCTGATCGAAGTTAAAGACGACGGCAAAGGCATTGACCCGACGATAATCAGTCGGCTTGCCATTGAACGTGGTCTGTTTACGCCTGAGCAGATGGCCAAAATGCCGCCCGAAGAAATTATCAAGATTATTTTCCTGCCCGGCTTTTCGACCGCAAAAGAAGTCAGCGACCTTTCAGGGCGCGGCGTTGGCATGGACGCTGTTAAAGCCAAGCTCGAAGACCTCAACGGGGTGCTCGAACTTGAATCAAAAGTTAATGAAGGTTCCCGGGTTACCATCAAACTGCCGTTGACGCTGGCAATTCTGCCGGCTCTGATGGTGAAAGTCGGGCTGGAAATGTTTGCAATACCGCTCGGATCGGTTCTTGAGACCATGGATATTACCAGAAACGATATAAATATCGTGCAGCACCAGGAAGTAACCCTGCTGCGAGGCGATGTTCTCCCGATCATACGCCTGAGAAATGTGCTCAATGTTCCCACTACCGAAGATGAACAGAAAGCCATCGATGCCAAAGAAGAGGAAATTTCGATCGTTGTCTGCGCTTCGGGCGAGAAACGGGCTGGCTTCATGGTCGACGAGCTTCTTGGCCAGCAGGAAATCGTTATCAAATCGCTTGGCAACCTTCTCGGCGGCCTGCCAGGCATCATGGGCGCCACTATGCGCGGCGACGGGTCAATCGCGCTGATTCTCGACATTCCATCGTTTTTCCAGAAAGGTCAGGCAATACAGTCATGATGATTAAACCTTTCTTGAAACGGCATAAGGAGGTTGCGGGTTGAACCTGGATCTTTCCGAATATATGGGTGCCTACATAGACGGCTCCCGCGAGAACCTCGACACCATGGACCGGTGCCTCCTGAGCCTGGAGCAGAACCCGTCGAACCTTGATGCCGTCGAAGAGATTTTCCGCGCCGCTCACACATTGAAGGGCATGTCTGCCACCATGGGTTTTGAGAAGATTGCCCATCTCACCCATGAAATGGAAAACATTCTCGACAAGCTGAGAAGCCGCCAGCTTGAGGTCTCGGCTGCAATTATCGATCTTATTTTCGAAACCTTCGATGTTCTTCGTACCCTGGTCAATGACAGTATTGAGTCGACAGACTCCAACATCGACCTTTCCGAGCTTTCGACAAAGCTTTCGGCAGCTGCCAGTGGTTCTGGCGTTCCGGCGGCTTCTTCCAAACCGGCTCCAGCACAAGCCAAAGCTGATGGCGGCGCCAAAAAAGCAGCAGGAAAAGGGCCAGCGGTAGATCTCGGCGACATGGGGCTCAGCGAACTTGAGCTGGCCAGTCTTGAAGAAGCCGGTGATGACGGTCGCCACATACTGCTGCTGCAGGTCTCTCTGGTTGCCGACTGCCTGCTGAAAGGCCCGCGCGTATTCATGGTTCTGCGCACGCTCGACGATCTGCAGTGCGACATTATCAAAGCTGTCCCGGAAGTGAAGGATCTCGAAAACGAAAAATTCGACCGTTCATTCAAGATGGTCGTGATTACAGATAAAGCCGCCGAGCAACTGCGCGACGGAATTGAATCAATTTCTGAGATCGATACAGTTGAGGTTACAGACATAACCAACGGAGCCGGTGGCGCGGCACCGGCGGCAGCTGCTGCTCCCCCGCCACCACCCCCGCCGGCTCAGGCTCATGCGGTATCTGCACCGCCACCGGCTCAGCGAGCACAGCCGGTAGCTGCGCCACCTCCGGCTGCGACACCGGTTCAGGTTGCCGAATATCATCAACCGGCGGCTCAACCGCCAGCAGCTCCTCCCCCGGCGTCTCCACCCACTGATCAGAAACCGGGTGACCCCGAAGAAGAAGAAAAAGTAAAAGAAATAATTGAGCTGGTGCAGCTGGTTACTTTCTCTATGGCCGGTGAAACCTATGCCCTTGAAATTCAGCAGGTTGAAGCCATCATCAATCTGGTTCCAATCACGCGAGTTCCCAAGGCTCCGCCTCATATTGACGGTGTAATCAACCTGCGCGGCGAAATTGTTCCGGTTATCAATACCAGACGTCGCCTCAGATTATCTGAGGTTGAGAAACGTCCAAACAACCAGATCATCATTCTTTCTTTCGAAGAAGAAAAGGTTAAAGCCGGTTTTCTGGTAGACAGTGTCCAGGAAGTCATTCGCCTGCCTGAGTCTGCAATTGAACCGCCAAGTCGTGTCAGCGAAGGCGTAGACGTTGAATATCTCAGGGGTGTCGGCAAAATAGACAACAAAATTATTATCCTGCTGAATGCCCACCGAATTGTTTTCGGTAAAATGCCTGAAACAACAGTCTGATAACCTGCCCGGGAAAAATTGTCACACCGTGTAAAAATGTGATAGCCTCTTTCTGATAAAATTCAGCATTTGAGGATTCAATGTATTCAATAAACAAAAAGATGCCGGAAACAATCCGGAAATACTATATTTACCCGGCGACAGAAGGCGTTTTTCTGGCCTTTCTGGCTCTTCTGCTGACAGCAGTGACCTCATATTTCATCTATCACCACGCCCTTTTTGCGATTAAAGAAGAAATCCGTGACGGCCTGCTGCGAACCGTCTCCGGCATTGCCGCCTGTCTTGACGGCAATCAGGTTGCCAGCTTCGACTCACCGGAAAAGAAAGACCTGCCGGAATACCAGAAAACGGTCGAAATGCTGCAGAAGGCAAGAATTGCCACCAAGCACTGCACCTACCTTTACATAAACCGCCTGGTTAAAGGTTCGGTCGTCTTTATCGTCGACCCCACACCTATCGATGAGGAAGGCAAGCCCTTGTTCACCGATGAACAGAATCTTGAACCCTCGGTGCCGATGACGCCATACGATAAGCCAAGCAAAGAACTTCTTGAAGCACTTGCGAGCGCAACCCCGGTGGTTTCGGCAGAGCCCTATTCTGACAGTTGGGGCACCTTTTACAGTGCCTACGTTCCGATTTTCGATTCACAGAAAAAACTTGTCGGTACTCTTGGTGCTGACCTGCGCATCAACGACATGCTCGAAAGATGCAAACCGATTGAAGATGCAACCAAGCGGGCATTCTTTGTTTCGTGTGCTCTGAGTCTGCTGTTCGGCACCCTGATCTGGTTTACGCGCAGATTTTCTCTGCAGCTCAACGAGAGCCGCTTTGTTCTGCTCGAAAGCTTTCTGCTGGCCAGAGAATTTGCCGACCAGAGTTCGATAAGAATAGGCAAGCAGCTGAATAAAACTTCGGTACTCCTTAAGAACATTGCTGACCGGCTCGAAAAATTAACCGGTCAGGCACAGGCCGAAATACCAGAACAACTGCAGCAGGAAACGGCCCGTCTGGCTTCTCTTGCCGACAAAATTCAGGTTGTCAGCGAACTGAAATGTGGCAAAAGCAATCTCGAACTTGGCACTTTCGCGATTTCTGAAGTCATGATAAGACTCACCGGAAAAATGAAACAGGTCTCTGCCGACGGTTTCCGCCTCAAAACCAGCTTTTCAGACCAGATTCCACGTGAGCTCTATGGCCCGGTTTTTACTTACGAAGAACTGCTCGAACAGATGGGTATTTTCTTTCTCAAAATGTTCAGCGGCGAAGTTAAAAGCCGCTGCGACCTGGTTCAGGAAGGCACACACGAGGTAATCATCAGGCAGGCAATGTATTCAGACATCAACACTGCCGATACATCAGCCATGGAGCTGTTGCAGGTTCTATGTGACCGTGGCAAGCGCAATGACTTTTTCTATGAAGTCGAGCTCGCCGAAGCAGTGGCGGTTCCGATAGTCAGAGAGCTGATCTACCTGCTGAACAGTGACATCAATATTTCTCTTGAGGCCAGTCACTTCAGCATATCTTTTGACACGATGTTCCAGAAGTCGCCAGAAGCCGAAAATTCTGAAGACACTGAAGAAGAGTGAAATGACCAGCAAACCCGGCAAGGTTCCCTTTTCGATAATTGTCGTTATTATGGCTGCAGCAATGGCTGAAGTCTGTGCCGGCATCAACGCGGTTCTGTTTCCGGTAACCCTTGAATCTTTTGAGCTCAGCAACAGCCTTATCGGTGTGATTCTCTCGGTAGAAGTCGCATCGGTTGTGATTCTAAGCCCATACATAAGTCAGATAATCGGCAAACTCGGCCTGTTCTGGGCAACAATTTTTGGCACCATCGGCAGAGCAACGATTCTGATGCTGCTGATCAAAACCGACAATCTGTTGCTCTGGGTGCTTCTTTTGTTTCTCTTTGGAGTTTTCTCGACTATTCTGGCCATCGCCTTTCAAACCTGGGTTAATTTTGCGCGGCTGCCCGGCGTGCGCGGCTTTGTTGTCAGTATTTTCAGCGCTTCCCAGGCAATCGGCATTGCGCTTGGACCGGTAATTCTTCAGTTCATCGGCAACAACCGCAGCCTGGCTTTCACCACAAGCGCCGCCGTCACCCTGGTTGCCATGTTGCCAATTCTTTTTATCAAAGGCGAGGCACCCAGATTTGAATCCAATGACAAACCACGCCTGGGTTTCGTTATTAAAAACGGCAAATATGTAATGTTCAGCGCTGTAGTTGGCGGCATAACTTTCTACGGTCTGCCTTCATTTCTCACCATTTATGGTATGGATGCAGGCCTGAGCATGGAACAGGCCTCGCTGCTCATCACAATGTTCATGCTTGGCGGCCTGATTCTTGGCCCGGCAATCGGCTATTTCTCTGACAAATTTGAAAGAACTCAGGTAATCCTTCTGAGCTTTCTGATCAGCCTTCTATGCTCGGTATTCCTGCCGATTTCGATCTTTGAAATAATGGCTGCCTACATACTTCTTTTCGTTTGGGGCGGCGCCATGGAAGGCGTCAGTTCCGGTGGCATGACCATGCTTGCGGAGCTCTACCGCAAAGAAGACCAGGTCTCAGCAAATATTGCCTATTCCCTTATGGATGCACTTGGCGGAACATTCGGCGTTGTTCTGATCGGCCTGGCCATGGACTGGCATGGCAGTGAAGGGCTGGTTTACGTCGTTGTCGGTGCCGCCCTGCTTTATTTCAATTTTGCCCTGACACAGTATAAAGTTGAATAGACAGCTCATAATCGCCGCAGAATGCGGCAGTTGATTTTTTTAGCCGCAGAGAGTATGTACATATGTCGTGAGAGAAAGCGCAAAAATGCGCGCCATTTTGAATAAGGAGTATAACCTTTAATGAGAAAAGCTTTTTCTGTATTTTGTCTTTTGGGTCTGATGCTTGTTTCAGCATTAGTACCTGCACAGGCACAGGTCAGCCTTGGCGCAACCGACCAGACCGACGTCGTAGTCAAAGTAGATGGCGTAGACGAAGCATTCACGGTTCTGCGTGATTACGCCAGACCCGAGCAGTTCTATTATGTTCCAAACCGCCCGCACCTTGCCACCCGCGGCAGTGGCGACAAAAAAAGACCCGTTTTTCACCTGCTCAAATACCAGTCATTGAATCAGGCCACAAATGAACTTGTTGATGCTGGTGTTCTGCAGTTTTCCGTGCGTCTTGCCCCACCGGAAGGTGTTGTAAATGAAATGAGAAAGCAGGTAGCCAGCCAGTTTTCTCTTGAAGAAGCAAAAATAAAACTCTCTCCCCTGCCCTTTAAATCTGCTGAAATAGCAATCTATGACCTTGATGGCGAACTCGTCACCACCGCTTTTCAAAAGCCCGGCATTGCTCCGGCATTTGCCAACAGTGAAGTGCCTTTTCAGGTTCAGCTCACCAGCCTTAGCGCTGATATTTATGATTCCCTCACCAGCGGCTCAGGTGGCATCCCCGTATATATCACCTACACTTTCGACACAGTTTCGCCGGTAACCGGCTTCAAGGTTACCGTCGACTGGGATCAGTCTTTCAGCCATTTCAGCAAAGACGAACGCACCAAACAGGCCTACACCAGATGGTATTATTACCGCACCTGGTGGGGTGGCTGGCGCGGCCGCGGCGAAACCGGCCAGCGCGAAACTCAGGAACAGACCCTGTCTGAAGTGCTGACCGAAAACAAGAGCATTTCTTACGAAAGCGTCGGCATGACCCCTGAACAGATTACCAAGTATCTTGACCCGGTAATCGAGCGTGTCAGCCGCGAAATGGTCGAAAGAATCACTCCTCCCGAAAAAATCGAACCGGCAGCAGCCAAAGAGCCAAACTCTGCCTGGTGGGGAACCAACTCGACCTACGCAATGAAGAACGTCAACAAAGTAAAAAAAGGCACCGAAGTCATCGAAATGAAAAACCGTGACCTGAGCGAAAGCAAGAGCACCTATGGCTCTCTGCTCGGGATCGGCCAATATGACAAGAATATCATAGAAAAGTCCATTACCATCATGCCCGCTGGCAACTGGAATTATGCATATTTTCCGGTGCCGGCCGTCGGAGACAAACAGGCGCTGGCAATCAAAAAGATCGACCTGCAGGTAATTCCGAGATTTTATGACAAAAACGGCAAGGCTCAGCAAATTCCCGGTACCATTGCACAGCTTGCGACCTGGAAACCTGAAGACGGCTTTTTCTCCGACCGCAGAGGCAATGAAGTCACTAACCTTCTTTTCCCGATGCAGGCAATTACCGACTACCTTGCAAAGCAGCAGATACCGCTCGCCTCATGCACTTATGAAGTTGTAACAACTGTCACTCAGGGCAGCGACATCATGAAATTTGCCAGCTTTGAAGAATTCATCATGGGCGGTGTGCCGGTTTCAAATCCCATGGCCCTGCTCGAAGGACTCGAAATCGACTGTGATCCTCTGACCTTCGCCAAAGACGGTCTCTACATGGTAAAAATGGAAATCAAACCAACCTACCCGCGAAAAACTTACCGCACCACCGTAAAGGGTGATTCTGCTGTTAAGAACCCGGTTTTCCTTGTAGAAAAAGAAGATGAAGGCAAGAAAAACGGTATCATTGCCAACATCAACTTCATTCTGAACGGCGGCAAACAGATCCCCTGGAAGCATAACGGCCGCAACCTTCAGGATTCAGACCTCGGTTTGACGGTAACTCTCTGGGATACCGATTATAAACCGGAAAATTCAGAAGAAAAGAAATCCAACTGATTTTAACCAGCAATCCGGGTCAGGTAAATCTGACCCGGATTTTCTTTTTGGAGTAAACGTGAAAAATTTAACCGGCCTGTTTTTATTGTTGCAACTACTGTTGTCAGCCTCCTGCGGGCAGAACCAGGCAGAAAAAGAGGCATTCAAAACTCTGAAATTCACCAGATTTGATCAGCAGAACATGCAGGCCTGGTATGTTCCGACCCGGGCGGTTCTAAGCGGGCCCGGCAATGCTACCGCACCTGTTCTGCTGCTTATCGGGAAAGAAATGCTGCTTCAGGGCATGCTGAAGCTGCAGGAATCATCAGAAGATCGTGCGGCGCTTGAAAATGAACTGAGAGCCAGATATGGCGCTAATATTTCGCTGAAGCGTGATCTCACCAGCAATGTGCTTATAAAGGCCGAACTTAATGGCAAAACCGTTTTTGAACACCAGACAATGTCTGGCAATCAGGGTCTGCCACTTATGATCAACCTGCCTGACCCTGGCAGCGCCAGTCTGAAAATTCATCTGCAGTTTTCACCGGTATCTACGCAAGATACTGCGTTTCAGAAAACCAGAAGCTTCAATTACAGCAGAACTGTTCAGACCGTGAACGGGCAGAAGCAGGCTGAAGAACGGGCAATTGCAACGGCAACCACCATTGCTCAGCCGGTCACAGGCTCATTCGACGTTACTCACGACATTGAATTGAGATAAAAACAGCCGCCAACTGAATTGCCTGGTTGGCGGCTGTTCAACAAAAGTGCCCTGAAGTTTTACTGCTGCCAGTCAGAGTCAAAAAGCATGAAATTCAGTGATGGCTCTATTTCCCGCAGGTCTTTGCCGTTGTGGACCCATGGCAGGTTTCGTTTTGAGCCAATGTCTGCGGTCAGCGAAGGAATTATCGGTTCAGCTTTTTCGCCTTCACGGGCTGCTTCAATAAGATATACCAGTTTGTCTACCCGATTTTTTGCCAATAGTATGTTTTCAATTTTCGCGCCCCTGCTTCCCTTTTTAAGGCTGATTTTAAGCTTTTTTATACCGTTTTCATCATCGAAGCTGAGCGCCGAAAGATCAATTATTATGTTGTCAACCAGGTCTACCGCAGAGGGCAGAGGCAGGTTTCCGTCGAACAGCGGAGTCTGATATTTGACCTTAACGATGTTTGCCATGAGCGACGAGGGGTGTTTCTGCTCGATTGCCACTTCGATTTTAAAGGCATACTCCTTACGGATGACCTCAATATCATCATTATGCTTCTTAAAGAGCGCCAGCAACGGAAATTTCAGGCTGCCGGTTTCAAGCCCATCCACGTTTTTCCAGCTGAATGGCTCAGCAACAGACCACCTGGCAATATCAGTTAATTCAGAAACCTGCCTGCCCTCTGAGTCCACAACTTCTGCTCTCATGGTAACGCTTTTTATTCCAAGCTCAGGGTTGGTGTCGACAACCGGAAGCAGCAGGTAGGCGCTTGCCCATGACCCGGAAAAAAAAGTACTGACAAGCTTGCTTTTTACATTCTCGGGGTATGAGTTAATACCAATAAAGGCTCCGCATGAGGTTTTGCGTTCAGCCACAACTGACTGGTTGAAAATAAAGGTTTCTGAGCCCTTTTTGATCTGCTTGAATTCGCGCAGTTTTACATCGATCCCAACCCTTAGGCCGAAGAAACATTTGTTCAACGAATCTGGACTGCCGGCGTTTTCGGTGTCAATCGCTTCCGGCGGCGAAATTTTCTCGATCAGATTATTCTGCAACCGCTGCAGAACCGGCTCAAGGTAGCGGTCGATCGTTGCAGCATCTACAGACTCGCTGGTAAGGCTTTCGACCGTCAGACAACCCTCAGAAACGAGCTTTTCTCTGATTTTCGTTTTGCTGACTCCAACATCGATACCACAAAAATAAGTGCCCAGTGAAACCCTCAGATCACTCGACGATTTCATACTTTCATAGGTCTGGTCCCAGTTGATCGTGGCTTTGAATCCACCCGGAGGCAACAGGCCCTCAAAGGTGAGATTCATCAGCACGCCAACGCCGGAACCTTTTTTATCAACCAGAGTTGAATACAGATCAGCATCGAAACGATCCATTTTCAGCTGAAACGGTAAAGCGCCGGTGATGTATGCAGGAGAAAAACCCGGCGCCTGACTGCCATCGGCCGTAATTTTTCCTGAACCATCGAAAAGAAAGGCTTCTGCCTTATGAAATGGCAGAATTGTCAAAGAAACTGCGTCTTTGTTATTCGATTGTTCCTTGAGGGCTTTTTCGACCTTTTTTCTGGTTTCTTCTGGCATATTCAGCGTGACACAGAACTGCAAAACTCCGCCATCATAGTTCGCGGCCTCGTTTTTTGCCTGATAGGTTACCAGTTGAAAAACCGGCTTTGGATCATCTTTTTTGCCCGGTGTTTTTTCGAGAAGAAATGGTTTTTCGGGTACGTAATACCATTTATTTTCATTTTTACTGTCACGAATCAGAGTAACACCTTCAACAGTGATCATGTGCTCCGGAAGCAGGCTGACCTGAGCATCTGCCACACAAACAGTAAAAAGCAGTATGAAAGCGATCAGATATTTCTTTAAAAAAAAGTTCGACTGCATAAAACCTCCCGGTATTTACCTTGTTCTACTAAAAGAAAATGGGAGCTCTGACTTAATATCAGAGCTCCCAATAAAAGCGGGATCAGAAAGTCTTATTTGAATTCTTCGTCAGGATCCCATTCGGAATCGCTCGGATCAAGGTAAAGACCATATTCCTCGCGCAGGTTTATACCGTTATTTTCCCAGTCAATCTGCATTTTTCCTGCTTTATTCTTTTTGTGAAGATAAAAGACAACCTTCGGAACCAGCTTGTATTCGCCATCACGGGGAACAAACCAGCTGTGTGTCGATTCAGTGGTTTTGCTTTTTGCATCAAAGACCCATGAATAACGGTTCTTTTTAGTTGTATCGACCATATGGTCGATGTCGAAGTTCACTCTCTTCAGGCCTTTTTTAGAATCAAGCGACAGGTTGCTGCAGGTAACGGTAAGGGTTTCAACCATTTCCTGCGGGCTGTCAAAGGTTTTGTTGCCAGCCATCATTTCCTGAACAGTGTCGAATTTGACAGTATCGACCAGAGAACCTTTACCCTTTGAAGATATCTTCATTTCGATTTTATATTCGACGTAGTCATTGATTTCTTTGTCGGCGGCTTTCGCTTCGGCGTAGAGAGCCTGAAGCGGCCATACGATATTGCTCACAGAATTGCCATTTTTGTCAACCCAACCCGGTGATTTGTCGACTGCATTCGGGCGCCAGGTGATCAACTGCGGGTTTTCGACACCAGAGAATCTGGGGTATGCACCGGCCGGCTTGCCAGAGCCTTCTTTATACTGAACATACTGGTTCAGAGTCACTTCAAGCAGGCAGGGGTCAGGGTTAACTGTCGGAACAATGTAATAGGCTTTTTCCCAGTTGCCCGGATCCATGACGATATTGGCAGCTTCGATGATTTCTTTGTCATAGTTGCCGATGCCAATGAAGGTGCCGCATGAAGTGGCGCGGGTAACGCGCTGGGCCCGGTCAAATTTGAAGGTTTCTTTGCCCATCTTGTTAACATCGACCTTTTTCATGGCATACGAACTGCCGCCGCCATAAAACATGCCGATACCATAGCTGGGCTCTGCTGCTTCTGCCGGGTCAACCTTTTCGGGAGGAGCCATTTTTTCGATCAATTCGTTGTTGATGCGCTCCAGGATCGGGTCGAGAACTTTCTGCAGAGCTTCAAGTTCATCGCCATCGCCTTCCATTTTTACGGTAATGCATTTGTTTTCGAGCAGATCTTCAGCAACGGTTTTTTTGTCTGATTTGCTGGTACCGCCGGCAAACAGAAGGGCGTTCCAGTATTTCTTCTCTTTGGTATTTTCACTGAAATGGCTGAAGGTCTGTTTCCAGTCAACTTCTACCGTCAGCTTGGCGGCAGGCAGAACACCCTGAAAAGACATCTGATAATAAACGCCGAGGCCGGCCTGGCCTTTCTGAGTGAGGGCCTTCATGGCATCTGCACCAAGGCTGGTCAGGTTGATCTGGAAAGGAACAGCCTGAGTAGAGAAAATCGGTGCGATAGATGGCTGCTGAATACCGCTTGACAGCCACTCACCACTCGGTTCATAGATCGAGATCGTTGCAGAAGAAACCGGCAGTGGCAGCAATTTGATGTCGGTCGTGTCGGTGGCCAGACCATTTTTCTGCAGATCTTCAAAGATCAGCTTGGTTGCCTGAGATGCGCTCTCGGGCTGAAGGTCCATGCGCAGAGAGAACTGCAACAGACCTTCTTCATAGATGTCTTTGGTCTTGGCAGATTTGGCCTGCAGTGTCATAAGCTGAAAAACTGGTCTGACAGTCCGTTTGTTATCTTTGACAGTCACAGTTTCGGCCAGACGGGGACGATTTGGCACGTAGTAGAAAACCAGAGGATTATCGGAATCCTGGATTACGGTAATCATGTTTTCTTCAACGCTGTTGCCAACTTTTTCGTTAATCTGAACCGTGCGCCATTTCTGGGCATCGAGGCTCGGCAGCGCTGAAGCCGGGTTAACGGCTACCAGGCAGAGAAAAATGGCCATAAGGCCGCTCAACAGTACATTCATTCTTTTCACGCTATGCTCCCTTATTGAATTTTAATACCTGCGCCCTTGCGGGCGCAGCTTTTAACCGGATCAGTCAAGATCTACGATCGTGTCTTCAGAGCTCTGAGACGGATCGAAATCTTTGTTCCAGGCGCCGTCGAACAACATCACATAAAGGTCGGGCTGGATTTCTCTGAGGTTTTTATTGCAGAGAGGCCACTTTCCGAGCAGACCCTTTTTCTGAGCAAATGCCAGGCTGGGAACGGTGATATTTTTTTCGTCAACCGGAACCATAAAACGCTGAACCGGCGTATCAGCGCTCAATACCATGCTCCAGGTGCGAGAACCGGCTTTCAGCTGACCGGGCGCCTTGAAAACCTGCCCTTCTTCGCTGCCAAAGGTCATGCAGGAAGCGTCTATGGTAACGATGTCAACAAGGTCGGTCGGGGGCGCAATCGCCAGATCACCGTCAAACAACGGCGCGTAGTTGGTAATTTCTATGGATTTACCGCTGGTCGGCTTGATGATTGTAGCGATTTTAAAACGGTAATTATCGCGGTTGAAGCCTTCTTTGTCATAGAGAGCCTTGAGCGGGAACTGGAAATTGAGAATTTCATTTCTGTTTTTGTCTGTCCAGATGGCTTTTCCTGTTTTGTTGAAACCGGCAGATTCAGTTTTGTAGCCAGAAATCTGCTGCCATTTGTCTTCGCCGATTTTTTCTTCGGGAGTCACTGCAATATCAAGGCTGCTGATACCCAGCGTCTCAGTGGCGCCAACCGATGGCAGAACATAGAAAGCCCTTTCCCAGTTGCCGGCGGGCATGGTGGTGATGCACTTTTCCTGCACGTCTTTCGGAAAGTTGCCGATACCGAGCAGACCGCCGAATGAGCTGGTGCGGTCGATAATTGCCTGACGGTCGAATTTGTAAGTAAATTTGCCCTTTTTAACGATCTTAACGTCTTTAAGGGCGAAATCAACTTTGGCGCCAACCTTAAAGAAACGGCCGGTAGCTTTCATCACCGCTTCGCTGATACCCTGGGCCGCTGCGGCCAGTTCCGGCTTGGCTTCGTCTTCTTTGAGCTTTTCGGCTTCTGCCGGAGCAATAGAGGTCGGGGGATGAATCTGCTCGAAAAGTTCTTTGGTAATCAGGTTCAGAACCGGAGTCATGAGATCATCGAGCAGCTTGGCATCAACTGTTTCGCTTGTAAGAGAAGTGATCTTGATCAAGCCTTCGCTGACAAATTTTTCGCGCAGTGTGGCAATATCGAGGCCAAGACTGCCGCTGATAGAGTTCTTAGCGACTTCAAGGGCCACTTCGGTATTGGTGCTGAAATGTTCGTAGCAGGCATCCCAGTCGACTTCAACTTCGAAACCGGCTTTCGGTGTCATACCCTGAAAGGTATAAGTAATCAGAACCGGCAGACCGCCCTGTTTGGTGCAGAGAGCCTTGATGATATCAGCGCCGAGACTCTTGAGTCTGAGCATGAACGGATAATGCTGAGTACCGAAAATCGGGGCGATACCAGGCTTGGGAGCAGTCTGATCAAGCATCTGACCGCCGAGATCATACAGGGTCAGTTCGGCACTTTTGATTGCCAGCGGTGACAGGCGCGGAACTTTGCCGGCCGGCACTTTAAGGCTGAAAAGCTTGGACTTGATTTTATCGATAGTATCCTGGGCCACACCGGAAACCATGGACATCTGGAGAATGCCGCCGTCGCCTTCTTTGGTCTGATAGCTCAGCAGCTGAAAAATCGGGGTGGTTTTGCCATCGACTTTTTCGGTGGCAATGGTCGGCTTGATCGGAACATAATAGAACTGTTCACCAATGCGGCCATCTCTGATGACTGTGTAGGTCTCAGGACCATTGTCTGTGTCGACCGTTACGACATACTGATCAGCGGCAGCCAGGCTGGGAGCCTGGGCATAAGCGCCGGTCAGCGATAAAACGAAACTGCAGGCGAGAAGCCATACAGCAAGAATGCGAGAATTAAATTTCATTTGTTCCTCCTGAAAGTTCGTTTAAAAAACTCCGGCCGCTGTTAAAACAGCGGCCGGAAAAATACTTACTTCTTCTGGGGTACAGGTTCACCCATTATTGAATCGGTGTCGGCAGATTGGTTCCAGTCGCTGTCAAACAGACTCACATCATAATTTTCATAATTATCTGTGAGCTGCTTGTTATTCTCTGCCCAGTCAAACTTTTTGCCCTTTCTGGTAAAGAACTGCAGACCAGTTATCTTCACTGATTTAGAGTCTTTTGGAATAAGGAAACCCTGACTGGTGTTATTAATCCCAAGATTGATAGACATCGTCATATTATCGGCCTTCAGGGTACCTTTGATAGCATTGATTTCATTGTCGCCAGAGCCAAAAGTTACCCCATCAGCAGAAATGTTCACATTCTGCAGAAGGTCAGTCGGAGGCGACATGGCAAGTTCGCCATCAAACATTGGCGCATAGGATTCAATAGCAAAAGATGAACCTCTTGATGGCACGACCTCGGTTTTGATCTTAAAGCGGAAACCGGCAGGATTCGATTTATATTCTGCAGAATCATATACAGCTTTCAACGGGAAAAGGAAATACCTGATTTCTTTGCCGTTTTTGTCTGTCCAGGTTTCTGTATTTGATTTATAAATCGCAGATTCAATCTTCTGACCGGAAATCTGATTGTCGCCATACACGGGAGTTACACTCAGGTTTATCTGTCTGTAACCCAGATAATTCGGGTCACCTACCGGCGGCAGGGTGTAATATGCAGCTTCCCAGTTGCCATCTGGCAGCACGGTAATACATTCATCCTGAATCTTTTTGTCGAACGAACCAATGCCGATAGGGCCGCCAAAAGAGGTTTTGCGATCAACGATCGCCTGCCGGTCGTAAGTATAAACGAAAGTGCCCTTCTTAACATACTGGGCGTCTTTAAGGGCGTAGCTTGCACCGATGGCGACCTTGGTATTCTTGGCGATATCAGAAGCGACGTCGAGAACTTTCATGATGGTTCCGACATAGGGAACTGAAGTGGCGGCAGCGTCAAGAGCTCCTTTTGCTGCTTCGCCAGCGGCGGCGGTTGCAGCTGAGGTTGCGCCCTTGACGGCATCGCCGACTGCTGCGCCTGCTGCGGCTCCGGCTGCAGCAGTAGCGTCACCCGAGCCTGCGGCTGCGTCTTTTTTATCAGCAGCATTTTCGTTGCTGGCAGCATTGTCTTTATTGTCAGCGGCAGGTTTGGCAACTGCTGATTCTTTGCCTTTTGCAGGAGCAACACCGCTTGCTTCGGCAACACTGGCGGCAGGTGTCACTGAACCTGCCGGCGGATCTTTGATTTCAGGGGCCGCGATTTCTTTGGCCGAGGCCGGGTCGATCTGCGGCGGAGCCTTGATGTTTTCAAAGAGTTCTTTGGTTATGAGGTCGATAACCGGGTTCATTGCCGCATCGAGAGCTGTATCTGACAGAGCTTCGTTGGAAAGCGCGGTAATCTTCATCATACCGTTGCTTTCCATTTCTTCGCGAATCTTGGTCATGTCAGCGCCAAGATTGGCACCAAGGTTGGCATAGGCAAGGTTGGCGCGCAGCTTGGTATCTGAACTGAGGTGTTTGTAGCAGTTATCCCAGTTGACTTCAATCTTGAAGCCGCCCGGAGGAGTCATACCCTGGAAAGTGTAAGTAATCAAGACCGGCAGACCACCATGACCGGTAGTAAGAGCCTTCATTGCATCAGCGCCAAGGTCAGTGAGATTGAGCATGAAAGGGAACTGCTGATTGCCGAATATTGGAGCGATGCCTTCCTTGACTGGAGCCGACTCAAGCAGTTTGCCGTCAAGGTCATACATGCTGATAACAGCTTCTTTCATCGGGATCGGTGAAAGTTTGTGCTGTTTTTTCGAATCAGAGAGCGGGAATTTGCCTTTGATGGCGTTCAGCAGTTCATTTTCTGTCGACTTCGAAATCGATGTCTGCACAGAAAACTGCAGGATGCCGCCCTGTACAAGATCGTCACCTTTTTTTCTCTGATAACTCAGCAGCTGAAAAACCGGGTAATCTTTACCGTCACGCTTTTCAATAGCGACATGGGGGCGGGCTGGAACGAAATAAAACTGTTCTTCGTGGCGACCATCGCGAATAATGGTAAATGTTTCGGTGCCAAATTCAGTCTTGGCAGAGACATAATAAGCATCGGCCGGAGCCAGACTCGGAGCCTGGGCAAAATTTGGCGTGACAAACGCCAGAACAAAAAGGGTACACAAAGACAAAGCTTTCTTTAACGGGTTACGCAAATGAAGCCTCCAAAGATAATTTTCTCAAGATATTTTTCTTACGTTTCGCGATGCTAACACCTGCGTTTTTTTACCGCAAGTAAATTCTGGTATATCTTTGTACACACCCGCAAATCATGGATCAGGAATAAACCTTCTTATAAAACCGCTCTCCATGATCGTGTACACCGTCGACCAGAAATCGATTGAGATTGCCGGCAGCGATTCTCCGACATAAATCTCGGTGACATAGCCTCCGGCGCTTTTATCAAGCTGTTCAGGGGAGAACTTCTGAATTCTGAAATTTCCTGAGTCAGCGACGAACACATGGCCTTCAAAATCAACAAACACATCGGCAGGAGAGTCAAAAGCGCCATCAGAATCGCTTACAGCACCGGTTTTCTGAGAACCAGGGTCAAGCCAGAATGACTGCGCGCCTGCATCATAGGCCCCCCACCAGCCAATAAATGTACCTGCGGCAGAATATTTTTTAATTCGATGGTTACCGGTATCAGCAACATAGATGTAACCAGTTTTTGAGCAGGCAATGCCCGAGGGCGAATTAAAGTTGTCGTCAGAAGAACCTTTACTGCCCCAGGCAGAAACGAACTGGCCTGAAACAGAAAATTTCTGCACCCGGTTCAAGTCACGATCAAGAATAAACAGGTGATTCGAATCTGGAGATACCGCGAGGGCAACCGGCCGAATGAACTGACCATTCCCGGTGCCGTACACTCCCCAGTTTTTCACGAAATTTCCTTCGGGTGAAATCTGGTGAATTCTGGCATTGCCGGTATCGGCAACAAAAAGATTGCCATTGCCATCGAGCGCAATCCCTTCCGGTTTGTAAAACTGGCTATTTCCGGCACCAGAAGAGCCAATAACCTGAATGATACCGCCATCGAAGCCAAAAACACTTATCGAGCTGTCATCGATATCAAGCACATAAACCCGGCGACGCACAGAATCAACGACGATTCTTCCGGGGCGGGTGTTCAAAAGCGAGGTGTCAGGGACTATCTGCGAAATGAATTCGCCATTCAGGCTGGATTTCTGCAGCCTGGCATTGCTTGAGTCGGCAATCAACACCTGATCGTTCTGAAAGCTGACAAAAAGCGGCTGATTATACTGGCCACTGGTGATACCCGAAGCACCAATCACCGACACAAACAGGCCAGTCTGGGCATCAAGTATCTGAATACGGTTATTATTGGTATCGGCTATCAGTAACCTGTTATCACCGGCAAGACCAACCCCGTAAGGGCTCCTGAACGCACCTGAAGCATTCGATGCCAGTCCGGAACCGCCAGCCAGCCAGCCGGGAGTCGAAATATTCGGGTCTTTAGAACCAATCCAGCCGGAAAAATTCCAGATGGCGGGAGCGGTTGAACTGTCAGGAGTGAATCTCTGAACCCGGTTGTTTCCGGCATCAGCCACAAAAACCTGCAGCTGACTGTCAACAGCAACACCAGAAGGGTACACCAGCTGACCATCGCCGCTACCGTTCGCTCCAAACCGATTAACGAAAGTCGGAGCGCCGGTTACTGAAAAGACCTGAATTCTGCTGTTGCCTGAATCGGCCACATACAACCGGCCGCCGGCATCGAGGGTCAGGCCACGGGGGCCGGAAAATTGCCCGTCAGCGCTGCCGAGTGCACCGAAATTTCCGAGCGAATTTCCCTGAAGGTCAAAAATCTGAATACGGTGTTTGCCTGATTCAGAAACATATAAACGATTCCTGGCTTCATCCAGAGCTATCCCCCAGGGTTTATCAAGATTACCGAATTTGGCCTGGGTTCCATCGGCATCGATGCGCCAGACCCAGCCGTTGTCGTAATCAGTGATAAAAATGCGGTTGTTTGAATCCTGTGCCAGGCCGGGCAGCAGCGGTCGCGAACTGCTGCGTTTTCCGCTCCAGTCTGGCCCGGCCTGCGAATATTCAAATTCACTGTAAATTGTAAAATCTGGTTCGAGGGTTACATCTGCCCCGCTGATGCTTATCACCATGGGCCCGCTCGCTGCACTTTCAGGCACTCTGACACTGACAGCATCATTTTTCCATGAAATGACCGGAGCAGTCACACCGCTGAAAGTAACCTTGTCGCCATCAGTTCCGGTACCGAGATTATTGCCACTGATAACCACTTCGCGGCCAACCCAGCCGGAATCCTGATCGTATCCTGCGATGTGGGTGACCATGAACGGAACCGCCCGGGTTCTGACACCCAGCGAGCTGACTACCACCGGCGCTGTGCCAGTAGCATTGGCAGGAATAACGACTTCAATCTGGTCTTCTTTCCAGACTTTAAAACTGGAAGCAACAATATCGCCGAAAAGAACAAAGCCGGTATTGTTGCCAAAACCATAGCCGTTGATCTGCAGAGAACTCCCGACCGGCCGACGAACGCTGGAAATAGAGGTTACCGCTGAAATAACGACCGGGATACCATTGCTGGTAATGCCGTTGGCAATAACCGAAAGGTTTCCTGGGCGGGTTCCTTCAGAAACTTTTACGCGAATAAGATTATCTGACCAGCTGACAACTTCGGCCGCTATTGCGCCAATCATCACTGAACCGGCACCCTGACTGGAGCCGAAACCATTGCCGCTGATCTCGATCTGATCGCCGGCGATGCCTCTTTCAGGGCTGACGGAAGCGATTGAGTTAACCGTCATTTCACTGATGGCAAACAAAACGTTCTGCACTGTCGCAGACAGGCTGCCACTGCGTGCGCCGGCAGGAACCTGCAGAACAATTCTGGTATCAGACCAGCTCGAAATTATGGCTGCCACATTATCAGCAAAAATAAGACTGCTACCGGCTTTTTCATCTCCCCAGCCCTCGCCGGTAATGACGATTTCTGCGCCGCTGGTCACTTTCGAGCTCGACACATCAAAAACTCTGGTGACTTTGAAAAATCCCGCAGTCTTTTCACGACCACGAAGAGTCAGCGTAACTACGCCACCAACAGCCTTTTCAGGCACAACAAAACGAATCAGACTATCAGACCAGGTCTGAATTTGAGCCTGAACGCCGTTGACATTAACACTTCCATCGCCCTGATCGCCGCCAAAATCGCGGCCGGCAAGCTCAACAACCGCACCAGGGGGGCCATAACCAGGCCTGATTGAAAGACCGGTATCGATAACGGCAAAAACCCCGGCAGATTTTTCCCCGTTTGGCACTGAAATAAGAAGAATACCGGTTGTCGCGCCTGATGGAACGGAGGTGACAATCTGGGTTTCTGACGAGGATTTGATAACCGCTTCTATTCCGTTGAAGCTGACTTTAACCTTCGCCGCGTCGCTACCAAAACCTGAGCCCCTGATGACAATTTCTGTACCAGGCTCACCGGAAGCGGGGGCTATTGAATCGACACGCACAGCCGGGGTCTTGTCACCGCCAACGGCCAGCCCCACAAATGCCGTGCCCGAAGCGCCTCTTGAGTCTGTAACGCTGACGCTGACAGTCGCAAGACCAGAAATCATGGGTGCTGTCCAGTAGACTGAGAAGCGGTCGGCAGTTGTCTCAATTGTTCCAGAAAGAGGCTTCCAGGTGGGGTTGAAGGTTTCCGGGGCCAGTTCATCGGCGTCGATAACGGAGACAGAGAGAGCGACACGTTCACCCGGAGCAACTGTCACCGGAGCCTTGTTGAAAAATATGACCGGTGCGAAATTTGGTTCGTTGATGTCTGACAATGTTATTTCAACCGCCGGAAAGGTGTCGACAGAGTGGATAAAAGGCATTTCAAGCGTCATCTGACGGTATCCATCTGCCTGCACAGCTATTTTCTCCGTTTTTGCCGACTCAGGCATAGGTGGAGTGACAAAACTGCCATCAGCAAGAGTTTTGAACTGAATGCCCCACAGCGACATTCTGGCGTTGCCAACCGGCTGGTTAAACTGATTTCGCAGCACTCCGGCAATTGCGTATTTTCCCTTTTCAAGAGTCAGTTCGCCGGTCTGGCCAGGTTGAGGCGAAGAGCCGAGAATTACTTCGCCCGACCTGACGAGATAAATTTCGCCGGTGGCAGCTATATCATAACGACAGACAACCCGATAAGCCACGCCTGTATTCAGGCCGGAAAAGGAAAAATTGCCTGAAGCGTCTACCAGTTGAACGTTGTCGGGCTGGCTTTCGAGCCATACTGTCGCTCTTGGCACTTTTGCAGCCGAAAGGGCAGAGGCAAGATTCAATCTCTGCGCCAGCTCGTCAGGTGCAACAACCCTGCCGGTAATGACCCCGGCTGCGACCGGGCCTGTAATTCCGGCCCCTGAACCACCTCCGCCACCACCACAACCAGAAACAAACGCAATAAAAGTGAGCAACAAAAGAAAGTTTACGCAAATTGTTGTCGCAAGCTTTCTTTGTGTGCCTTTCATTTTTCCGACCAGTCCCTGTCGGTGAAAAATGCAGACATGGCGAACAGCTCCCGGCGGAGATTTTTGCCGTTCAGAGACCAGGCTATCTTTTTTTCTTCTCTGCCGTCATAAACGACAAAGAAGACTTCGGCGGCAAGCACCTGACTGTCGGTTTCTGCAGCCTGTCGAATCAGCCATCTGCTTGTTTTTGGGGCAACCATACGGCCATTTACAAATTCCGGGGCAATTGTTCTCTGCGACTTCCAGTCTGCTTCACTCAGCGAAACCTCGATCCGCTTAAGCCCCTGGCGACCTTCGGGCGCCCAGGTAAGCATTCCAGGTTCAAATTCAAGAATGTCTGCAAGATCGAGCGGGTCGCTGATCGGGGTATCCCCATCAACCATATCGCAGAATGTTCTGGTCACCAGTTTTTCACCACCGTCAGACTCAATTGTCTGATCAATACTGAAAACAACCTTCTGCAATTCTTCAGGTGAAAGTGACGCAAGTTTCCCCAGAGAAAAGACACCGTAAACAAGCGGAGCGCCATTAATATCGCGCCAGCCGCGGGCCGGGGTCCAGGTAAACTGCTGCTGCTGATGTTTTTTTTCATTGTGCATAACAGCAACATCCAACACGATTTTATCAACTGAGATGCCTGACGGAAAGGTTAAAACCGGAAGTGTAAGATACGCGTTTTCCCAGCTTGAACCGGATTCGATAAAAATGCACTTATCCTGAACACTTCTAGAATAGCGGGAAAACCCGATAAAGCCTTCTCCAGCCTTTTCCCAGCCAACGCTGGCTTCAGCTTCCTTTTCCATGCTGGAAAAATCGCGCGCGCCAGGCAGCTGACGATCAGGGTTTGTGGTTCCCGGGCTGGTATTGCCGGATTCAGTGTTACCAAAGCTTTCACCTGACGGTTTTCCGGAAAGTACCGGGTCAAGATAACGATAATTATAGAAAAGAGTGTATTTTGCACCGGTATTTCCCCGCAGAAGGGCGTCGAGAAGGTCGGTATCAAGATTCCCAAGAACAGTCGAAAAAGCCACATTCTGCGAAGATCGCTGACCAGCAATGCCAGCGAGAGTTTCGGCCTTCATTACAACTTCCTGGCCGTCAGGTTTCTGCAAAACCAGTTTTAGAGCTGAAAAAGGCACCGGAGAGAGCACCGGCGTCTTTTTTCCACCTGACGGCAGCTTCTTCTTCAGCTCAGTCATGGTATCTTCGCTTGCCCCCAATGACAGGTGCATGCGAAAATGCGCTCCTTCAAGCAGTTTCTGCGGATTCTTTATATCCTTTTTCTGAAAGCGAATCAGCGAAATCTCTGGAATCTGAAGGTTATCGACTTCGCGCAGCAGAACTGTTGGTTTGGTCTGCCCGCAATACCAGAGAGACTCATCGGCAGAGCTCTGAAACAGGTCAAAATATTGCTTTTTACCGTCAACAGAGACCCGCACATTGCTGATAACCTTCGGTTCAGCGTGACAGAGAGCCGATGCCATGGCCATGGCCATTACCAGCACAAGCGCCTGTTTTTTCATCAGCGGTTACCAATAAGCTCAAGGTCGAGATAGGCATCTGTCTTGGTTTTATCGCAACCAAGAAAGACAACAATGTTGTTTGTGCCAGGTTTGAGAATGCCGCTGTCCATATCAACGGTTCGATTCCAGTATTCGAAATCATGACCGTCTTTGAGTTTCATTGCCGGGTCCTGATCAACCAGCTGACCGTTGAGATAAACAACGGCAGCGTTGTTGCTCGCAACATTAAGGCGCAGGGTTTTAAATTTTTCAGGATTATCAAGGTTGAATTCCTTAGCCATAATGAACCCTTCAGAAGGTTCGAGTTCAGTATTGAGGCGCGGTGGTTTAAGGCGCTTTGACTGCCCGAAGCCAAACGGCATATGGCCAGTTCTGCGCAAATTAAGTGTCTCAGGCTTGATCTGAACCGGAATGTTCCAGACCATATCCTCGATGTCCTTGCGGTCAAAATCATAAAACCAGTCTCTTGAAGCGCGCTCAATGACATATTCCTGATTATTTTCGAGTTTCTGGCGTTTGAATCTGCG